>Ga0316190_10000088_pt1 | contig 53524 bp, 48 predicted proteins | sample Eddworburrow2_MG_FD_204929 | JGI IMG/M metagenome (GOLD analysis project Ga0316190, IMG submission 204929) | Coastal sediment microbial communities from Maine, United States - Eddy worm burrow 2 | ecosystem: Environmental > Aquatic > Marine > Coastal > Sediment | place: USA: Maine | collected...
GCCTCCACCTCGTCGCTCAGGCCAACAGCCCGCAGAACCCGCTCGGAGATCTCGACCATGATCTCCGGATTTTTGGTGAGGAACGACTTGGCGTTCTCCCGGCCCTGCCCCAGCTGCTCACCCTCATAGGTGTACCAAGCCCCAGACTTCCTGATGATCTCCTGGTCGACCCCTACATCGAGCAGGGAACCCTCACGACTGATGCCCTTGGAATACATGATGTCGAACTCGGCCTGGCGGAACGGCGGTGCCACCTTGTTCTTCACGACCTTGACCCGGGTCCGGTTTCCGACCACCTCCACCCCGTCCTTGATCGACTCGATACGGCGGATATCCAACCTCACCGACGAATAGAACTTCAGGGCTCGCCCGCCGGGGGTGGTCTCAGGCGAGCCGAACATGACCCCGATCTTTTCCCGCAGCTGGTTAATGAAGATGCAGATGGTGTTGGACTTGTTCATGTTGGCGGTCAGCTTCCGCAACGCCTGGGACATGAGCCGCGCCTGAAGGCCCACATGGGTGTCACCCATCTCCCCTTCGATCTCCGCGCGTGGGGTCAACGCCGCCACCGAGTCGACCACCACCACATCGATCGCTCCCGAGCGAATGAGCATGTCGCAGATCTCGAGGGCCTGCTCGCCCGTATCGGGTTGGGAGATGAGCAACTCGTCCACATCGACCCCGATGGCGGCGGCGTAGATGGGATCCATGGCGTGCTCGGCATCGATGTAGGCGCACACGCCACCGTTGCGCTGGGCCTCGGCCACCACATGGGTGGCGAGGGTGCTCTTCCCCGAGGACTCCGGGCCATAGATCTCGGTGATCCTCCCCCGCGGCAGACCTCCGACGCCCAGGGCGATATCGAGCGAGAGGGCACCGGTGGGAATCGTGTCGATGACCAGCGAGCTCTTCTCGCCCATGCGCATCACCGCGCCGTGGCCAAACTGCTTTTCGATCTGGCTCAACGCCATGTCGAGTGCTTTGTCTCGATCCATCTGGATCCTTCTCCTCGTCTTGCCCGCGGTACGGGGCCTGATTCACCGATCACGCTTTACCGAGGGCTCCCACCGTCGGCTCACCGATCTCTTGTCCTGCAATGGACGGCGCGGTATCTCGCACGTCTCAGCCGAGACCTTAAAGAGGGGGTCTGACATTCAGTCTCGGACCGGTTCCAAACGACCCCGATTCCAGACCCCGTTCCCGTTGGCTCATCACTGGCTCGCTGGTCACTGGCTCACTGGATCACTGGATCACTCCCCCTGGTCACTGATCTGACACGGGACAAGATCACTGGCCAGATCACTGGCCAGATCAGCCGCCGCGGGGAATGACATCATAGTAGTTCCGAACAACTGTTCGGGCAAGTATCCCCGCCCGAATATTCGGGCGAGGATCTGGGCTCGAGATACCCGGAACGGAATATCTGGCGGACTTCGGACGCTTTATTTTTGCGGGGCGCTGACCATCCGAGTACCGCATATGCAGCTCACTGGGACCCCTTCGATCTCCCCCAGGAACGGCCTGGACGGGGCCACCCCCTTCACCTAGCCACGCCCTTCACCTAGCCACGCCCTTCACCTAGCCACGCCCTTCACCTAGCAAAGGAGGCCACCATGGCCGACAAGATCGCAGCGGACACGAAGCCGGCGAGCGACGCCGAAGTCGATCTCGAGGCGCGCCGCGCCCAACTCTCGCCCGAGCAGCATCACGTGACCCAACAGAAGGGCACCGAACGAGCATTCAGCGGCGAGTACTGGGATAGCAAGGTGCCAGGCACCTATAGCTGTGTGGTGTGCGATGCCGACCTGTTCACGAGCGAAACCAAATACGACTCCGGAACGGGATGGCCCAGCTTCTCGGCACCCATCGCCGAGGAACAGGTGGTGACCGAGACCGACTCGAGCCTGGGCATGACCCGGACCGAGGTCATGTGCGCGTCGTGCGGCGCCCATCTCGGCCATGTCTTTCCCGATGGGCCCCAGCCCAGCGGTGACCGCTTCTGTATGAACTCCGCCTCGCTGAAACTGCTCCCGAAGGTGCTCGACGAGAACGGCTGATAGAGGCACAGCGGATGGGAAGCCAGAGTGTCCGGGTGTCTCATCTGTCCTGAGCGAGGCCGCGGCACAGCCCCGGGCTGCCCAAGGTCAGTGCGCCAGACGACAAGAGCGGGAAATGACGTCCCAGCCAAGCACAGGATCGTTCGTATCCGCGCACTCCCAGAGTTCCGACCACCATCGCGATGGTTCCAGTGCCGACCACGATCGGTGGCGGTTCTCGCGTTCCGCGCGGAACTTTGGCGGGGAACACCACAAATGATCGCGCCGTGGCGTCGCGTCCAACGCCGGCCTACCTAGCATTGACGGGAACGGTTGACTCCTCGGAGCGACCAGGCGGAAGATGTCGAGAGTGTGGAGTGGCGGTGCCCGACAATGACACAAGACGGCTACCTTCGAGTGTTTTACCGAGGGTGCTGGCCGTGGCCATAGTGCCGCTCGCGGTACTCGTAGCGATCCTACTGGGCCTCACTGGAGGCGATGTAGCAACCACCGGTCCGGTGACGGTGGCGCTCGCCCTGGCCGCGGGGGCGGTGGTAGCTCTCGCCCTCGCCTTTCAGATGTCACGATGGGCGGATCGGGTCCTACTCGACCCGCTGAACGACTTGCAGGCCGCCATGTCGGGCCTCGATCCCTCCGGGTCCGGGTACGGCGCGCTGCGTGAGTCAGGATCGGCCGACGATCCGCTCTCCGCCGAGGTCGGGAGCGAAGATCCCGTCTACTCGGGTCTGGCCGCTTCACTCACTTCGACCCAAGCCGCGGTCCGGCATGCCGCCGTGACCGCCGAAGAGGGTCGCAGCCATCTCCAGGCGGTGCTCGTCAATGTCGGTGAGCGTCAACGGTCACTGGCCAGCCGCCAGCTGGGGCTCTTGCACGACACGGACCATGCCAATCTCTCGGCAGACTCCGTCGCCACGATCGAGCGCCTTGCCCTCCGCTCGATGCGGACCGCCGACACCGTGCTGACCCTGGCCGGTGACATAGAAATCGAGAGCCCAGGCCGTGACGAGAGCGTCGCCACAGTCATCGCCCGCTCGATCGCCCATCTCGACGACGCCGACCGCGTGGACGCCCATTCGGTCGAGGCGGTCGTGGTGGCCAGCGATGCGGTCGCGGACCTCCAGCACATCCTCGGCGAGCTGATCGACAACGCCGTGCGCTATTCGAGTGCCGACACTCCGGTCGTGGTGCTCGGTCGCCACACCAGCGACGGCTACATCCTCTCGGTGGTCGATGAGGGACCCGGCATGACCGGCGAAGAACGGCTCTCAGCCAATAGCCGGCTGGGCGCCCAGGCCGGTCTGTTCGAGACCGCTCCGACAACCTTCGGGTTTGTCGTCGCCGGTCAGGTCGCCGCCCGGAACGATTTCCGCGTGATGCTTCTCGAGTCGGCCACCGACGGCATCATCGCCAAGCTCCGCATACCCGAACATGCGCTCTTGGAGCAAGCGTTCTCGACCGGCACCGATGACCAGCTCGAAGCCGATGAAGAACAGCACGAAAATGTCGACGCCGCCTTCGGTGATGACCTGGAACCCGAGGTCCAAGAAGTCGATGCGGAGTTCGCGCCGCCCTCGGCCCGCGAGGACCCCACCACCGGAGCGATGGCCCGACGCCGTGCAGGAATGAAACGGGCCGGACGGAAGCGGGGTGATCGCGGCGCCGCCGCCTCAGCGCTAGCCAGTCGGCGCTCCACGCTCGAGACAGCAACCGGTACCGCGCGGGCCGGGTCACCAACGGCCGAAGATTCCGAGGCCGGCGAGTCGCCAGAAGGCACCGAGGGCGAAGACCGCCACGAGTCGACCGGTGAGACGCGCACCTCCTCGGACACGGACACCTCCTCGAACACAGGGGCTGCCACCGCGGAGGCCGACACCGACCCAGGCGACGCCAACCATGACCAGAATGGTGATGATCCCGCTTCAGCCAATTCTCAGGTCATCGACCAGAGCATCGAACCCAGTGCTGAGCGCGCTCTCGATCAATCGGGAGTCTCCTCCATCCCGGCCGCGACCGAGCCCACCAGCGCCGCATCGGTCATGCCGAGCCGCGCTACCGGCCTCAAAGAAGCGTTGTCGGGCCTGGCCGACGAGGGTCAGACCGTGGGACTGTCACCTGACGACCAACCGGCCGGCGATGCCGATCGGCCCTTTCCCGCCGTCTCGGACCAAGACCAGCCTTGGCAGGGTTCGCTTGAACGCCGTCGACCCAATCGTCGACCGACGCCGATGGCGAGTCCCCAGCCCGACCGAGTGCCCGCCGCCACCGACCGCAACGAAACGGTCGACCGGATTCGAGCACGGCTGCGGTCCCGCGACATCAACATCGGCGAGACGACAGACCCAACCGACACCTGAATCGGTGCGGCCACATCAGGATCTCCGAAGCTGAAAGGCCCCATCCGGACCGATAGCTCAGCGGGTCGCGTCTTCGATACTCAGGCGGTCGACCCGATAGTCCAGGCCCCTGGCCTGCTCCCGCAGCTCTCGGTCGATCTTCGGGTCCGAATACTGCGAGATGAGGATGCCCCGAAGGCCAATCCCCTTCACGTGAGCCAGGCGTTCGACGGCATCGAGGCGTCGAAGGATCGTGGCGACATCTTCGACTGTCCCACTCCCGGACGCCAGCTGGCAGATGACATAATCATGGGTGCTTCTGGCTCGAAACAGGACATCGATGCGGTCGCGCGATCCGGGAATCGGATACCCCACCTTCGGTGACCGAAGATCGGCGGTACCGGCCAGCCGATCGTGAAAGGCCAGCACGTAGCGCCGAAGCTCTGCCACATCGAAGCGCCGGTCCGGGACCGGGGCCAACCGTCGTGCGGGACCGGTCGTCACGGTCGATGCCTCGGACGCAGCCTTGGCCGCTCGTCGCAGAGGAAGCGGGTTTGAGCTGCTCGCAGCGGTCGGTTCGGGCGTCGGCCCGACTCGATTCTCCGACGCTTCGGCGACAGGCGGGTTCAGCGCGGCGGCCGGTTCGGGGCGCGGCGTCCAATCAGGATGCGGAGCGGCGCCGGACACGGGCCGACCACTTGGTGGTGACGGCGGCGGCGGAACCCCAGGCCGGGAGGACCGTTCACCGCTCGTGCGTGACCTGTCCCGATATCTGGAGGACCGGACCGGAAGCGGAACCGATGACCGCCTCGACAGCTCTTTGGCCTGAGGCTTTTTGGCCTGAGGCTGTTCGTCCGGATCTTCGGGTGCGTCGGATGGCACAGGGTCGGTCTCAGCTGCGGTATCGGCACCGGAGAGATGAGCGACGAGGCCCTCGAGCAGCTCATCTTCGCGAGACAACGCGCTGCGGGCCCCGTTGGCGATGTTCGACCGTAGGTCGGCCCCGGGGCTGGTGCCGTCAGATGCCGGGGCGGTCGCCGGAGCTTCGGTGTCTTTCACACTTGCTCGTCGGCTGAACCGGACGAGGTCATTAGGGTTGAGGAACGGGTCTCCCACGACCGGTTCGGCCACGATGCCCACGGCAGCCAACAGCTCATCGAGCCGCACCCGATCATCGGAGTAGAAGTCGGCGTCGATCGCGGCACGGCTGAGGACCTCGGCCAACGAGCGAGTCACCGCGTTGGCTCGACCGAGCTCCACCTCCATCTCGGTGATGAACGCCACGGCGTCGGTGCCGAGACTTACGGGGTCACCGCGCGGATCGCGTCGGTCAGCAGCCATGGCTACTCAGCTCTCCGGACACGGGTCACCAGCCCCGCGGGCCAATTCCGACATGTCGCCATCATCATTGTCGTCAAAGACATTGGCGCACAACAGGGTCTGGCTCGGGTTCAGCACCCGAAGACCAAAGGCCCCGTTTCCGCTCATCGCATTGTCGACGACCACCGATTCCGCCGCATCGATCTCGTGGTCGTCGCCGGCCAGCTGGATACCGGACCCCGCGTGATCACTGGAGGTATTGCGCACAAAGATCGTGCCTCGGCCCCGGGAGGAGAATCCGGCGCCTTTGGGGTCATCGCCGCCCAAACACACATTGTCCTCAACCCGATTGGCCGTAGCGGACTCCTTGACGTCAACACATTCGGCGCGGGCACTGATGGTGTTGTGATGAACCCAGTTGCGGTCCGATCGGTCCGGATCCAGTGAGGGGTTGGTGCTCTCCAGCTGTTCGGGCGCCGTTCCGATATACACCGCTTCGCCGTTCTTGGACCCAGCCGAGAGGTCGAATCCGGTGCGTCCACACTTGCCGATGTCGTTGTACGCGATCTCGTTACGCCGGGCGAAGTACTTCAACCGTATGCACTCGCCTCCCGCGTCGGTCAAGGTGTTGCGCAGCACGCGGACCCCGGTGGCGTTCTCTATCCAGATCAAGGTCTTCGCATCGCTCAGTTTCAGGTTCTCCAGCCATATGTGGTCATGAGTGATGCGGACAAGATGGTCGCGTCCATCGCTCTCCAGGCGAGCGCCGTCCTCGCCGATGATCCGGATTGGCCGGTCTGGCGTACCGGCCCGGACCGACCGAACCCGTTCCCGGTAGACGCCGCGACCGATGAGCACCACGTCGCCGGGCTGCGCGAGCTCCAGCGCCTCACCAAGTGTCAGAAATGGCTGATCGACGGTACCTTCACCCCGCACCTCGGCTTTGTCGTCGACATGGATGATATTCGTGCCGGGTTCGATCTCGGGGCTCGGATCAGGGTCGGGCGTCTGCTCGCCGGCACGAATCTCAGCAAGAGCAACCTCCCGGCGAGCAGTGGCACGGTCGAACTCGCCGCCCTGGGTGGGGTCATCCTCATTGGGGGCATCCTGGGCCTGATCGAGAGCTGCACCATTGGGAGTCTCATCAATGCCCCCGGTCAGTGAACGCACGGCGAGGGCCGCCGTACCGATCGTGAAGATGAATAACACCACCAGAGCGGCGACAGAACCGGAGGATCGCCGACTGGAGCGACCGCTGCTCATCGCTGGGATATTCGGGGCCGCCCGCCTTCTTTGCACCACCCGTTCCGCATCCTCTTGTCGGGCCGCTCCGATCCGCGCCGTCTACCAGGCTTCAAGTGTCCTCCTGGTGACCGAACTATCGGATTCTTGGTCTCCCGCCGCTGCTCAGTGTATCGGGAGCCGCCCCAGTACATCACGCCAGTCGCGGCCACAGGCCATACAACTGTTCTGAGCACTGGCCAATCTGGCACTATGAGCCGCCAACCGTCGAGCAACACACGGTTCTGCAACCAGAGGAGGCTTCTTCATCATGGCCACATCACCGACAACCGGGGCACTGACCAGAATGGTCGAAGGACGAATCGTCCCTGCGGCCGGCCATTGGGAGATCGATCCGGGCCATACGAGTGCCGCCTTCGCTATCCGCCATCTCCTGACCCGGATGCGTGGGCGGTTCACCGATTTGAGTGGTTCCATCATCATCGACGAGGTGCCCGCCAAATCCACGGTGGAGGTAGCGATCCAAGCAGCGAGCCTCTCCACCGGCAACAACGCCGCGGACGACGCCCTGCGGGGTGAACGGTTTCTCGACGTGGAGCATCATCAGACCATCACCTTTGCCAGCACCGAGGTCGTGGCCAGCGAGGACGGCCGCTGGACAATCGTTGGTGACCTCACGATCAAAGGGGTGACCCGATCGGTGTCGTTGGCCACCAGCTTCTTGGGGGCCGCGACCAGCCCGCTGGGCGATCTCCGCAAGATGAGCTTCGATGCCACGACCCGAATTACCCGTGACCAGTTCGAGATGGGCTGGCTCATGGAATCGCCCGACACCCCCGGCGTCTACATCATGGGTAACGAGCTCGACATCACCCTCGACATCGAAGCCGATCTCCAGGCCTGACCCTGGCGGTTCCCCACGTCTCCCCGGAGATGGCTCCTACTCGGCGGTCGGGTCGTAGAGCAAGAATGTGGCCAGCGAGCACAACAACGTGGCGGCCACAAACAACAAGAACACCCGCTCGAAGGCCTCCAGGGCATCGGGCCGGTCCGCTGCGCCGAGGATGGCGATGGAGATGGCAATACCCAGCGCAGCAGCCACGTTGCGCACGGTGTTGAACGCGGCGTTGACCTCGGCCCCGAGCTCGGCGGGAGCCGAGGCCAACACCCCACTGTTGAGGGTGGGGAACGTGACACCCCACCCAAAGCCGAAGAGGATCATCGCCGGCACGATGCCGACCACGACCCGGGGCTCCGGTCCGAGAAAGGCGAAGCCCCAGACCATCGCCGCCAGTGGGAACAGCGACCCAACCGACGCGGCGCGCTTGTGGCCGTAGCGCTCGACGAGCCGGCCGGCCATCGTCGTACCCAACCCGGCGCCGACCGGCCCCGTGGTGAGCGCCAGCCCGATCGAGGTGGTCGACAGATCCCAGATCCGGGTCATGTACAGAGGCCAGACCAACCACGCAGCCAAACCGACCACGTTGAGGAACGCGCTGGCCACATTGGCTGACCACACGGATTTGCGGAGAAAGACCCCGATATCGAGCAGGGGTTCGGGATGGCGCCGAGATCGTTCGATGAACAAGGCGAGAAGCACCGGGGAGGCGGCGAGCGAGGCAACGATCGCCGGCCGGGTCCACCCCCATTCGCTCCCCTGTGACGTGGCGAACACCAACAGCCCGATCGCCCCGGTGCCGAACACCACCCCGAGCCAGTCGAGAGGACCCGAGGTTCCCAACGACTTCGATTCCTGGAGGGGACCGAAGCTGGCGACGTAGGCCCCGAACGCGACCACCGCGGAGATGAGAAACAGCAGCCGCCAGGAAGCCATGTCGATCGGTTGATCGATGGTGACCCCGAGCAGGAAGGCCGACAGGGATGGGGCGATGATCGAGGCCAGGGGCCCCGCGCCGGTCCAGATCGCCACGGCGGTGGCGTGGCGATCCGTGGGGAACTCCGGCAACACCATCGGCAGCGCGGCCGGGGTCACCAGCGCGCCACCCACCGCCTGGCCGAAGCGGGCGGCGATCAGGACCCAGATCGACGGGGCTGCGGCCGCCGCGACCGATGCCACCCCGAACACCACGAGGCCGGCCCGAAAGATCTTCCGGCGGCCAACGCGATCGGCCAGGCGGCCAGAGATCAACAACAGGCTGGCCAGGCCAATGAAAAAGATCGACGCCACCCACGAAACCGTCCCCTGGCTGGCCTCCGGAAAGCTCTCTCCAATGGCCCCAAAGGCAATGTTCGTGGCCGTCGTATTCCACGAAGCCAGGACGTAACCGGCGGTGGACACCGCCAACGCGATCCACGCCCGTCTCGGTATCTGGTCTGACCCCACCGATCCGGCCTTGGTCGTTGTCACCGGCCCAGATTCCCATAGGGACCGGGCGGGACCAATTCCCACACCGCCGGTGTCCTGCCGCCGCTACCGGAGGCCCGGGGGTCAGCGTCCGACCAGAACATGTCGAGAGTGCCCTATCGTCAACACAGTGACCGCCCCCAACCCTGACTTCAGCCAACTCATGGCGCTCGAACCGCATGGACCCGATGTGTTCATCGGTATCAGTCCCGAATACGAGTGGGGCCGACTCTATGGTGGCCAAGTCGTTGCTCAGGCGCTGAGGGCCGCAATATCCACCGTCGATCCCGGCTTTTCTGTCCATTCACTGCACTGCTACTTCCTTCGGGGTGGGACGTTCACCGAGCCCGTTCGCTACGAGGTTGATCGCATCCGCAACGGGCGCTCATTCCAAACCCGTCTCGTAGTGGCCCGCCAATCGGGCGGAGCCATCTTGAACCTGTCCAGCTCGTTCCAGACCTGTGAGCCGGCGCCTGCGGTACAGGTGAGCCATATGCCGCTGAACCTTCCCGAGCCTCTGTCGCTCGAGCCGGTCGGCTGGGGGTTTCTGGCGGACAGGCGGATGATCTCCACCCGACCCGGCAGCGGACGGTCGATGGGTTGGGTGCGCATCGTCGACCCGATCGGCGACGACGCGGCCCTACATGCCTGTGGCTTGGCCTTCACTTCGGACATGGTGCAATTCCAGGCCGCCCGGGATCTCCACCCGCGCCAGGTGCCCGAGAGCATGTACCGCGAGGTGTTCATGGGGGCCAGCCTCGATCATGCCGTCTGGTTTCATCGGCCGATGCGGGCCGACGACTGGCATCTATACGAGGTGGCCGCCCATCAGCTCGGTGGCGCTCGAGGGCTGACGATCGGGAACGTGTTCTCACCCGACGGAACACATGTGGCCTCGATGACCCAGGAGGTCCTTCTCCGCGAGCGTCACGACGCCCCCGACACGCCCCCTCCGTCATAGCCCCAAGATCCCCTCGGCCTCAATGCACCAAAGGGGTCCCTTCTCGGCTCGACCTCTCGGATTAGGCCTCCAGGGCTGGGCCGTCGAAGGTTCCGTTGGTCACGAACGACTCGACGGGCTTGCGCGAGAGCTTGGTGAGTTGTTTGACCGGCTTGCCCATGGGGATGAGCCCGGCCACCGCAAAGTGTGACGGGATGTTCAGCAAGTCCTGCACGGCGGGTTCCGCAGAGGCGATGAGGGTCGTGAGCGCGCCTCCATAGCCCTCGTTGCGGGCGCCGAGCAGGATGTTCCACGCCATCGGATAGATCGAAGCGCCGGAGATGACGCCGATGCGATCCAGCCTGCTGTCCATCGACGCGACGACCGAGAGATCGACACAAACGATGAGCACGACCGGGGTGTCGCCCATCTTGTTGAACATCGGGATCGCGTTGGTCTCACCCGCCATCGCTTCTTCGACATTGACCGATGTCGGATGGATCGTCTGCCAGGGGCTCTCCCCTGCCTTGCGCTGGGCGGAGTAGAGACTGAGCGCCGGGATACAGAGCTCACCGAGGCGCTGTTTGGTGTCGCGGTCGCGCACGATGATCACATGACCGCCCTGGCGATTTCCCCCCGAGGGCGCAAAGCGAGCGTGGTCGAGAATGCGGTACAACACCTCGTCAGGCACCGGATCATCGGTGTAGTTGCGAGCCGCAAAGGTTGTCCGCATGACGTCATAGATCTCCATCGCCCCATCGTGGCCGATAAACCACAAGCGCACGAATGGCGGGCGGAGCTTCTCGGCTACCGCGGGGGATCTCCCTCGTTGATCGGGCGGGGACCGTCCCAGTCCGACAGCGGGGCGATCGTCAAGGGACGCCTGCTGGCCCAGCGGGTTTCCCAGTCCAGCGGCCAAGGATTCCCCACACAGCCCTCGAGGCTGATGGTCTGTTGTTCCATCACTGAGGCGCGTCCGCCGGCCACGGGGCAGCGCGGCGTCGGATGGCGTTGGCCGAACAGATGGCCTATCTCGTGGTTGACGAGATAGGCGCGGTACGAGGCGAGATCCCCATCCCAGTGGGCGACACCGCGGCGCCACCGCTCGGCGTTGACGGCCACGACCGGGCCCTGCTGACAGCTGTACTCCCCCCGGGTCTCGAGGGGCAGGCACAAGCGGTCGACCTCGGATGGCTCGGCGAGCACCACGAGGTGAGGCGCGTCGGCGACGGCGACGAAGCTCACACCAGCCCGCCGCCAGCCGCGCGGGTCGACCAGCACGCTCATGGCTTCTGCGCTGAACGCGGCGTCATCAATGTCGTCCACCCGGGATTCGAACCGCAACGCGAGCGTCTCGATGTTCGATTCAAGCTGATTGGGCTCCGCGCCGCGGTCACCCGCGGTGGTCGAAGGGATTGCCGAGGTGGCGTGGGCAGTGGCCCCGGCCTCCGGTGCGGTAGGTGCCGTGCTGGTAGCCGGAACGGTGCTCGTGGATCTGGCCGGCCGCGTCGTCGTTGGAACACCATCGGCCGCCTGCGCTGGTAAGGATTCTCGCGCTGCTGTCACATCGTCGACATCCGGGGAGTCGGAGCGAACCACGACGGCGGTCAGGACCGCGATCATGGCGATCATCAGTGCCAGGGCACCACCGATCGTGGTGTTGCGTTCCATTCAGCCCCGGGCCTCGAAGTAGGCGTCCGAGAGGATCGTGTCGTTATCGGACCCGGAAGGTTGGACGGTCTCGAGCAGCTCGATGACGACCGTCTCGGTCCGGACCGCCACGTCGGTCCAGACAACATCGGCCACGCCCGGCAGATCGACGACGACATCACTGCCATCGTCGAAGCGGTACCGGACCCGCGAGACGTATCGGTTGAACGCGAAAGCTGACACGGTCGCGCATCCCTGGTCGCTACGTGGCGCGACCCGGTTGTAGCCGGGTGTGAGCCCGATCCGGCTCAACAGCACGGGTTCCCCAAAGGAGATCTCGACCCACTCGCCGGCCCCATTCCCGCGACCGGCTCCCCACCCGGTCTGAGGGTCACCGTCAATCAGGTGCGTCGCAACAAAATCGTTCCTTTGCTGGGTACACGCCAGCTTGGAGACGGCCGGCCGGACTGCCGAGGCCTGCGCATTCAGGGGAATGACCGGACGGGGCTCCCCCGGCGTCGCCGCGGTCGACGGTGGGGGTGACCCAGCCACGGTCGGCGAGCTCTGGCCGGTCGCCGGAACCTCGGTCTCGCCCGAGCGGAGCAGTACGAGGCCCCCGGCAAGGGCGCCGATCAGAGCACCACCGATCACGACGGCGACGATCCCCATGATCAGCGGCGCGACCCGCCGACGGTCACGGTGGCCCGGAGGTGGGGGCTGCTGGTCGAGCCTGGGTGGCGGCGCCGGTCTGGGCTGCTGGGTCGACTCGGGCGGCGGGAGGTTCGACGGCCCCGAGACGGGCGGCACCGACAGGGCACCCTGGGTCGACGGCGCCGGCGGCGGAAGTCCGCAGGCCACGCAGGCGGTCGAATCATCGGGTGACGCGGCGCCACACTGGCGACATGATCTCATCGCTCCCGCCGTCCACGATCCCGATGTCCAGTCCCGACCATGGTCCCTCCGACCTCCGCAAGCCTTCCACTGGACCGTAGCAACTCGGGCTCGGAGCTGGATGTTGTGGTCTCCGGCCTGTCAGCTCGACCGAAGGTTGCCGACCGGCGGCCCGCCTCGCCCGGCCGGCGCGCGGGTAGCCGCAGGCACCAAAGCCACGGCGAGCAGAACGCAACCGGTCGCCACCGCGAACGCAGGTCGAAACGAGCCGGTCAGGTCGGATAGGGCGCCACCCAGCTGAGGCCCGACGGTCAGCCCCGCGCCAAAGGCCAGGGTGGCGACCCCGTACGCCGCTCCGAATCGGTCCCCTTCCACGAAGTCTCCGATCCGCGCCCCGACCGAGACCGGCACCCCGGTGAAGGCCGTGCCGAATCCAAAAGCAGCCAGCGCGGCCCCGGGTCGATGCCCGGAAGCGATCACCGTCGCCGCCACCATCATGGTGCCGAGCGCTCCGCCCAGGGCAATCGAACGCCCGAACCGATCAGCTATCGGGCCGAACAACGGACCGCCGGCGACCGTGCCAACGCCGAGAAGCGAGAACGCCACAGCCGCCTCGGTGGGCGCGTAGCCCGCGTCCTCCTCGAGCAGCGCGACCATGAACGTGGCGACGATGGCGAGCGCCGTGGCGTACACCCCATAGGACCAAAGCAGAGGTCGCCAGCCGGGGACCTGACGAATAGCGGTCAGCCCCCCAACCCGTCGGCCGAGCGCGGGGACCGGGCGACGCAAGATGGTCGACACCAGCACCGCTACTACGACGGCGACAGCCGCTTCGACCCGATAGACGCCGCGCCAATCCATCACCGCATCCAGATAGGACGCGCTGACCATGCCGAGGCCGACACCGGCGGTAACCACGCCGATGGCGGTCGCCCGGCGTTCGGGTCCCAGCTCGGCGATCGCCAGGCCAGGAGCCGTCACCCAGACCCCGGCGGCGCCGAGGCCGGTCATCACCAGTCCGAGCGCCACGAGCAAGGGCGACGCGCCGGAGGCCAGAACGATCAGCCCTGCGGTGACCACCACGATGCCCGTCCGCGACACCGTGCGCAGACCCAATCGGCCGACCACCAGACTGACGATGAGCGATCCGGCCAGGTAGGCAGCCAGGTTGGCCGAACCGAGCGTCCCGGCCACCGTGTTGGAGATGGTGAGGTCGGTCCGGACATCGGTAAGCAACAACCCGTAGGTGAAACGGCCGAACGACTGAGATACGCCGGTGGCCAACGTCACGACGGCCAACACCACAACCCCTCGTACCGTCAGCACACGTTCAGTCTACGCAAGGGACCGACGGCACTCTGAGGCCGGTGCGCCCGAGCGGTCAGCGACGCCGGTGGATCTCGCTACGCTGGCGAATAATGTTGTCGGCGACCGATCTGGCCAAATCTCATGGTTCGCGCACGCTTTTCCGCGATGTGTCGATCCAACTGAAGCCGGGGTGGCGCACCGCGCTCATCGGTGGAAACGGGGTGGGCAAGACCACCCTTCTCGAGATTCTCATCGGGGAGCAACAGCCCGATGCCGGGCAACTGAGCCGCCCCCGGGACCTGCGCATCGGGTACCTGCCCCAGGACCTCGCTGACCATGGATCGGGCACGGTGCTCGAAGAAGTGCTCGAAGGGGCGAGCCATATCACCTCGCTGGGTCAGGAACTGGAGACCCTCGGGGAGAGGGTCGCGTCTTCGTCGGGTGCCGAGCGGGACAAAATCCTGGCCGCGTACGGCGACACGCAGGACCGATTCGAGCGGATGGGCGGGTACGCCCTCGAGTCCGAGGCCCACGCGCTTCTCGCGGGTCTCGGGTTCGCCCCCGAGGATGCCAACCGGTCGATCAAGGAGCTCTCCGGCGGCTGGCGTATGCGGGCCGCGCTGGCCCGAATGTTGCTGTCCTCGCCCGATGTGATGCTGCTCGACGAGCCCACCAACCATCTCGATGTCGACAGTGTGGCCTGGCTGGAGGCCAAACTCGCCGATTGGACGGGCGCGTTGTTGTTCGTCAGCCATGACCGCGACTTCATCGATGCGGTGGCGAACCGGGTCATCGAGCTGACCGAATCGATGGCGACCAGTTATGTGGGAGGTTTCGCCGAGTTCGTCGTGGAACGCGAGGAGCGCCGGGCTCAACTCCTGGCCGCCGCGGCCAACCAGGCCCGCAAGGTCGAGCAGATGAGTCTGTTCATCGACCGGTTCCGCTACAAGGCGACCAAGGCCCGCCAGGTGCAGAGCCGCATCAAGACCCTGGAGAAGCTCGATCTCATCAAGGTCGCCAACCCCAAGGAGATAGCGGCCCGTTTCAGCTTTCCCGAGCCCCAACGATCATCACGTGTGGTCGTCGAGATCGAGAACGTGGCGGCCGGCTATGACGACGAGATCGTCCTGACCGATGTGAACCTCGTCATCGAGCGGGGCCAAAAGGTGGCCCTGGTCGGCCCGAACGGTGCAGGCAAGACCACACTGGCCAAGCTGATCACCGGAGAGCTCGCACCTCTGACCGGGACGGTGAAGATCGGCGCCAACGTCGACCACGCCTATTTCGCTCAGCATCAGGCCGAGATTCTGGTGCCCGAACGCACCGTCCTGGAAGAGTTCCGGGACGGCTTCGGCGACCCGGGCAAGCGCAACCTGCGCACCATTCTTGGCTCATTCGGATTTCCGGGTGACGCCGCCGAGCGCAAGATCGTGGAGCTCTCGGGCGGCGAACGGACCCGTCTCGCCCTGGCAAAGGTCATGGCCAATCCCGTCAATCTCTTGTTGCTCGACGAACCGACCAACCATCTCGACCTTCCGAGCTGTGACGTGCTCGAAGATGCCCTGAGCGTCTATCCGGGCACCGTCGTGCTCATCACCCACGACCGTCACCTGATTCGCAACGTGGCCCACTCCCTGGTCGACGTCCGCGACGGTCAAGCGGAGTGGCAGGACGGGGTGGACGAGGCCCTCTTGCGCGGCGATGGGTCACGGGCCACACGGCGTCAGAAGGCTTCCCCCAAGGCTCGACAGACGAAGCCTGCGCCACGATCCTCGGCGAAGGGACCACGAACGTCGGGGAAGGGACAGGGCTCTGGCGGGCCGAGCACGACCAAACCTTCCCGTCGGTCTTCCCCAGCGGCGGGAGCCGCGAGCCCAGCGGCGGGAGCCACCGGCAAAGCGGCGGGAGCCACCGGCCGAAAAGCCCGCAATGACACGAAGCGTCACGAGGCCGAACAGCGCAACAAGGTCCACCACAACACCAAGGATCTGCGCAAGAACGTGACTCGTTTGGAACGCCGCTGGGAGAAGGCAGAGGCCGCCCTGGCCGATATCCAGCGAGAGCTGGCCGAGCCCGGGGTTTACGACGACGCCGACCGTCTCTCGGCCCTGCTCGCCCGTCATGCCGAGGCCAAAGAACAGGCTGCCTCGCTGATGGCGCAATGGGAGTCGGCCACGATGACGCTCGAGGAAGTCGAATCGGCTCATCGCTGAACCCCTCGGGCCCCATGCTCCCGCCCTCGTACCGCCACCGGTATCGTAGGCGTCTGTGTCACGAACGCGTCTAAGCCGGGAAAACTGGGTGGACGCCGCTTTCGACATCCTCCGCGACGGAGGGGTGGAAGCGGTAAAGGTCGACCATCTCACGCGGGCGCTCGGCGTGACCAAGGGGAGCTTCTATTGGCATTTCTCGAAGCGGGCCGACCTTCTCGATGCCGTTTTGGCCCAATGGGCCAATGACCAGATCGAGGTGTACACCGCGCTGGCGAACGCAGCAAGCGATGACCCCCGCGAGCGGTTACTCGAACTGAACAAGATCTTTCGACAGAACAAGTCGATGGCGACCGCTCGCGCCCTGCGCGACTGGGCCCGGTCCGATCAGGACGCGGCCGCGGCTGTGACCACCGCAGACAACAAGATGTATCAGTATCTGGTCCACGCCTTCTCCGATCTGGGCTTTCATGGCGCCGATGCAGAGCTCCGGGCCAAGGTATGGCTGTATTCAGGGGTGGGACCCCACCTGTTGGGCCACAGCCTGGGTGAGAGCAATGGTCGGGCCACCCCTGAACAGCTCCTCGAGATTCTGACCGCGCACTGATCGTGCGCTGACCGCGACCAGACGTTCGGGCTCAGCGCTCGATGACGGGCAGCATGATATGGCTCAGCGCGGCGCGGTGATGGTGGACCTGTTGGCGGGCCACCTCCCAGGTCGTACCGGTGGCCTGATCTCCCCCGGTGTTCAGGTTGCGGTCGAAACGAGGGAAGTTGCTCGAACTGATCTCGAGACGCAGGCGATGACCGGCCGCGAACACATGACTCGTCGCCCACAGATCGATCCGGATCTCGGTCAGTTCACCGGGCTTCAGGGGTGCCGGATGGCTGCGCGAGTTGCGGTAGCGGCAGCGCAACATGCCGTCGATGATGTTCTGGGCATACCCGTCCGGTCGGACGTCGACCAGCTTGGCGGTGAAGTCGGTGTCCGGAGCCGATGACACGATGTGCAGGACCACCTCGATGGGTCCGGTCACCTCCATCTCCTGGGTCAGGACATCGCTGGTGTAGACCAGCACGTCTGCTCGTTGCTCGATCTCCCTCTGGTCGAATGCCCCGATGGGCAACACCAACAGATTGCCGCCGTTGGTCGGCACCGGGTCGGCCGGATCGTAGGTAAACCCGTCGGCGGGTTCATCGCCCGGTGTCTCCCGGCTGAGGCGACCGTCACCGTTGAGACTGTTGGCCGATCCCTCGCTGCGGAGGTACATCGGGGTCCAGCGGGTGCGGGCCAGCGGCCACTCGTATTCGTCGCGCCATTCGTTGGTGCCCATGGTGAACATGCGGATCGGCGCCTGCTCGCTCCATCCGTCGTCGATCCCTTTGAGCCAGTAGTCGAGAAATCCGAGCTCGTAGTGATGCAGATCGAGGAGCGATGCCTCGCCGAAATCGGCCTCGCCGGCTCCCTTGGTGGTGGGAGAGGTGAACGGGAACAGGTGGCCCCATGGTCCGATCAGCAGGCGCTGACCGCCGCGAGCCTCGGGGGTGGCGGCCCGATCGTGAAGGCCGTTGTACATGATCGTCCCGTCCCGGCTGAAGATGTCGTACCAGGAGCTGACGTGCAGCATCGGCACCGAGACGTTGTGCAGGTTCCGCTCGCCGTTGATCGCCCACCAGAACTGGCCGTCGTCGGGGTGGGTGAGATAATCGCGCAGATACGGGGCGACGTCGGCGAGCTTGTCGGCCCAGTCCATCAGCGGGAGATGCCGGTACGCCTCGTCGGTGAAGGGGTTCGCGAAGTTGATCGACCGCTCGAGATCCGGGCGGATCCCGGGCCAGATCTCGTCGGTGAGCCCCTTGCGATCGATGGTGTTTCTCGCCAGGAACACGGCGTAGGGCAACGCCCAACCGAGGACGAGCGCACCCCCGGTGTCATAGACCCATCCCTGGTGGAAGTCAGCGGCCGCGGACACCGGCACCTGGCAGCGGAGATGGGGTGGTCGGGTCCACGACATCAGGTACTGGGTGGCGCCCAGATAGGACTGGCCGATCGTGCCCACATTGCCGTCGCAGTAAGGAAGCCGAGCGGCCCATTCGACGGTGTCGTAGCCGTCGAAGGGCTCATCGATCAGGGGGGTGAACTCGCCTTCGGAGGTGAAGCGGCCCCGAGTGTCCTGGATGACCACGACATAGCCACGAGGTACGAAGAACTCGTGGTCACCGAAATCGCTGATGAACTGCTTTCCGTAGGGCAGGCGCAACAACAGGACCGGAAATCGTCCCTCCGCATCGGGGCGGTAGATGTCCGCGTAGAGCGTCGTCCCGTCCCGCATGCGCGCCGGCACATCTTTTTCGACGATCATCCGGTATTGCTCGGTACTCGGCATACGAGTCCTCCTCGTAGGTTCCTGGGTGGGGTTCAGAATTCGATGATGCTGCGACCGAGGACCTTGCCCTCGTCGAGCATCTGGCAAGCCTCGTTGATCTCGTCCAGACCGACCCGCGAGGTCACCAACGCGTCGAGGTCGAGATCGCCGTTGCGGTGCCACTCGACAAACGTCGGGATGTCTTCTTCGGGGACGGCGGTCCCCCCGACCGTGCCCATGATCCGCCGCTCGTTCATCAGCATCTCGCCGGCGGGCAGCTCAAAGTTGGCCATCGGCACGCCGACGACGACCGTGGTGCCTCCCCCATGCACCGCGTTGCGGCCGTTCCGGGTGGCCCGAAAGGCTTGCAGGAAGGTCTCGGGCCGGGCGACCACGTCGAAGGCAAAGTCGACACCGGCGATCGGCATGCCTCGAAACCCGTGGCCCACCACGGCTGGGGTGAGGGCGCGGATCGCTTTGACCGGGTCGACCTGGGAGCCGTCGATCAGATGGGTGGCCCCAAAGCGGCGGGCGAGCTCCAGCTTTTCCTCATCGACGTCGACGGCGATGATGGGATCGGCGCCTGCCATACGCGCCGCTGCGACCGCGTTGAGACCTACCCCACCCACCCCCCAGATAGCCACGCTCTGGCCCGGGGCCACCTCGGCTGCCCGCAGGACCGCACCGGCTCCGGTGAGTACGGCGCACCCCACGATCGACGTGACATCGGTAGGGGCATCGGCGGCGAGGGGAATCACGTACTGATCATCGGCGATGGTGTGCGTCGCCCAGGTGAAGATGTTCTGGGACTGCGCCCTGTTTCCATCGGCCAGCTCGGCCGTCGCCATCTCGGGCATCCGGTCCGTGGTCCGCAGATCTCGAGGTTGGAAGGTGAGCAGGACATTGTCGCCGACCGTCACATGGGCGACCTCGTCGCCCACCGCGACGACCTGGCCGGTGGCCTCGTGGCCGAGCACGACATCGGTCTTGCGCGGCTGGTGGATCGTGTGCAGCTGGCTGTGACATATGCCGCTGGCGAACTCTTTCACCACGACCTGATGGCCGGTCGGATCGGGCAGCTCCAGCTCCTCGATCCGCATCGGCCCCGGCTCCTGGGGCAGGACCACAACACGTGCTTGGGTGGGCATCGTCTACTCCTTGTCGGCTTCGTTGCAGGGGCCGGGCCGCTGTTCTCTCACAGGGAACGGAGCGCGGGCAGAACCTCAGCGCCGGCGAGCTCGATCATCTCGGAAACGTCTTCGGGAACCGCGCCGCCCATGTCGAACATCAACAGGTGGAGGTCGTGTTCGAGCAGCTCGTGAATACTGCCGATCCGGTCCACGACATGGGCTGGGCTCCCGGCGATGGTGGGCCCGCTCACGTACCACTCCGAATCGAAGCCCGGGAGCTCTCGGCCGGAGCTCTGTTCGACGAGCCCGGTGACAAACCCCCAGTAGTTCTTCATCCGCGGCGTGATCCTGGCGCGGGCAGCTTCATGGTCGGGCATCACGTTGATATGGGAGATCATGCCGACCTTGGCGTCGGCCGGGTCTCGACCGGCTGCGGCCCACAAGGCTCGATACCGCTCGACGACCTTGGTGAATGCGGCCGGCGGACCTACCACCGTCGGCAACATGAGCGGCAGACCGAGCCGTATGGCCAGCTCCAACGATGATCTCGAGCTGCCGCCGCCAAGCCAGAGCGGTGGGCCATCGGCCGTCGCCGGTCGCGGCTGGGTGGTGAAGCGCTCGAACGGGGCGCGGTGCGCGCCCGTCCACTCGATCTGTTCCTCCCGCAGCAGCCTGCTGAGCAGCTCCACGTACTCGTCGAAGATCGATTGGGACTGCTCGGCATCCTGACCGAAGCCGCGGAATGTGTGCTCATAGAGGTTGCCTCGACCGACGACGATCTCGACCCGGCCTCCCGACAGGATGTCCAGGGTCGAATAGTCCTCGGCAAGGCGCACCGGGTCATTGTTGGCCGCCAAGGTGACCGCGGTGCTGAGCGTCATCGTGGTCGTCCGTTCGGCGATGGCGGCCAGCACGACGGGAGGGGTGGAGAGAATGTACTGACAGAAGTGATGCTCACCGAGGTAGACCCCATCGAAGCCCACCGACTCGGCCAGCACCGCGGCCTCGACGATGGACCGATGGCGCTCCGCCTGGGTTTCCCGTCGGCCGGTCACCGGGTCGGTGAGATGATCGCCCAGAGTCGCATAGCCGAACCTCATGGTGACCATCCCTTCTCGAGCGCTCGCTCGATCTCGCTGGCCCGGACCTTACCCATGCTGCACGGGACCGTTCCTACCGACGGGAGCTTCGGTGGATCAGAACAACATCGTGAGGTTCTTGGCGAGCAGGACGTTCTGGTCGAGGGTGATCTCCCGCCGCGCCAACTGCCACCAGTCCCCGGACCGGCGCAAGGTGTCGGTGCGCTTGCCGACAAAAAGGTAGGTCTCGTACTCCACCCGGTTCTGGTACACGATGAACCGGCTGCGAACGGTCACCTCGTCGGGCTGGTCCAGACCGGGTACCGCTTCCACGATCTGCACGTTGGTGACGAGATGCGACACCCTCGACAGGGGTTCTTCCGCCCAATGCACCCCGGTGTTCAGCTGTTCGACCCGCTTGGTGAGCGTCCACTTGTCCTCCTCGAACCAGGAGATGTCCAGACCCTCGCGGGTGTCCTCCCGCTCGGCATGGGTGCCCGCGGCGACGTTGCGCCGCATCGGCATGAAATACGACACGTCGTCGGCGAGCAGCTCGAGCCATTCGTCGAACCTTCGCTCGTCGAGCAACTCGCTCTCGTCGTAGAGAAACTCTTCGATCTCCGATCGCAGGGCGTAGTACGCCGGACCTCGAGACAGCCGTGAAGGTCTACCCATGTTGTCTGCTCGCTGGTTCTATTTCAGAGGTGGGGGCATGATCAGCCGTGGGGGCATAGACCCGGGTGGGGGCCGGCCCGCCTTGATTGGTGAAGCTGCCGACGTCGACGACCGTGCCCGAAATCGCCACCGCCCGGTCCGAGACCAAGAACGCCACCGCCTCGGCGATGTCGGCGGGCTCGGCCGGTCGACCCGCTGCGGTGCCCGGGATCGCCCTGTTCGCCAGCGCGGCGCGGTCACCGCCGAGCCGGCCGAGGCTCATCCCGCTGACAATCCCACCCCCGCCCGGGATGACCGTGTTGACCCGGATCCCCAGGTGGAGCAGGTCGTAGGCCATGGCCGCGGACAGGGTGTGAACCCCTCCCTTGCTCGCGGCGTAGGCCGCCATACCGGGCTTGCCGTACCCGGCACCGGAACCGATGTTGACGATCGCGCCTTCGCCGGCCTCGAGCATGTGTGGGAGCACGGCACGCGACATCAGATATGGACCTTTGAGATTTACCGCCATGATGCGATCCCAGAGATCTTCGTCGGTGTCGAGGATGGTGCCCACCGGCCCGATGGCCGCATTGTTGACCAGCGCCGCGATCCGCCCGTCTCGCTCGAGCGCCGTCGCCACGACGCGTTGCACATCTGACGCCGAGGTGACGTCGGCCTCCATCGCTTTGCCCCCACCCGGTCCGACCACCGCGTCCAGATCGATCTGGAGGTCGGGAATCGCCGCTTCGGCAATGCTCGACGGTTGGCGGTCCTCCAAACCGAACGCCACCACGAAAAAGCCGTCGCGCGCCAGGGTCAACGTGATGGCTCGCCCGATGCCAAAGGTGCCGCCCGACACGATGGCGGTGCGGCCGGCCACCTCGGTCATCCCGTCCACGTCAGTCATCCCGGGCACCTCAGTCCTCAGTGCTGCCCGGGGCGAGAATCTCGTCCCACGAGCGGCCCTCCATGTACATGGCCCAGCTCTGGTAGTACCGGCGGGCGTTCTCCTCGGAGATCTGGGTGGAGATCCTTCCGGGGACCGGCCCGTCCTCGGTGACCTGGCCCATCGACTGCTGGTAGTTGAACGCGTACCGCTGGGCGATGGGACCGGCGCTGGCCTTGGTGGCGTAGTTCCAGTTCTCCATGTCGTCTTGCTCGGTCATTCCCGCCGGTCCGGAGTACCGCATGTAGTAACGACGCAGGAAGTGTTTAACCTCGGGCGGGGCGTCGGCATCGACCAGAAAGAACCGCCAGATTTCGGTGTGTTGGGGGCCGTGAGGATGCCAGACAGCGATCGCCCTCGGTTGGCCGCCGTGGAAGCTGGTGTTGGGGAACAGGGTGCCGACGAAGGGGGTGAGGCGAGCACCCTGCTCGCCGAGGAGTCGCTGTCGCCGCTCGAAGCAGTCACGGAAGTAGGCGTCGACCACCGGGTCATCCTCATAGGTGGACTGGTAGCCGCCGACCGGTTTGATGGCGCTGTGCACTCCGTGGCCTCCGGGAAAGGACGCCCAGATGTGTTGAGCCTGTTCCAGATCCGGATCGCGACGACCCTTTTGACCTCGACCGGCGCTCGGGCCGATGCCGATCATGTCGACCGACTCGTGGCTGATGTTGTGGTAGGTGTCGCCCAGGAAGTTCTCCGCGGGCAGCTTCCAGTTGGACGGGACGATCCACTTGTGGACGCCGCCGAACACCTCGGATCCCCCGGGGCTGCCGTCCCGATGGTCGAGGGCCAGGTCGAGATGGGTCAACGCGTCGCCGAGGTAGGTCGCCAGGGGTGGAGCATCACCATCCCAGGTCGCCCAGACGGTGCCCTTGTAGCACTCCATACGCGCCACCTCGACGAGCGACCAGTCCTCGGGGACCAGGTCGGGATAGAGCTCGGCCCGCATCGGCACCCCGGCGAGCTTGCCGTCGCTGGTGTATTTCCAGGCGTGATACGGGCAGGTGAAGATGTTCGTGTTGCCCTCGTCGTACAGGCAGACCTTCATTCCCCGGTGGCGACACGAGTTCAAGAAGACGTGAAGGCGGCCGGCCTTGTCACGCGACAGGATCACCGACTCGGTCCCCATCCTCGACACGAAGAAGTCACCGGGCTCGGGCACCTGGCTCTCGTGGCCGATGAACAGCCAAGCCCGGGTGAAGATGGCCTCCAGCTCCTCCTCGAACAGCTCGGGGCTGGAGAACAGGGATCGGCTGATGGTCCCCTGCCCGGCGTCCACCAGCTGGTCGTAGCTCCCCGGCGCGCCGAATCTCGTCCGGCCGCGGTCCGTACCTGTCGTGTTGACGGAGTCGGATTCGATGACAGCCCCCGGTCGAGTGACGAATCGCCATCGAGCATAGATGGCGACCGCAACATGGCGCCGGGGCTAGGGGCTAGGGACTTGAGCTGGGGCTGACGAGCCCGACCGCCCGCTGGCCTATGGTCGTGGGGTGCGGCGTATCGACAAGGCCGAGGCGATCGGCAAGATCCTCGACGAGCTCTATCCCGAGCCTCCCATCCCTCTCGACCATGTCGACCCCTACACCCTGCTCGTGGCGGTGGCCCTCTCGGCCCAGACCACTGACGTCAAGGTCAACGAGGTCACCCCCGGTCTCTTCGCGGTCGCCGACACCCCGGAGAAGATGGCCGAGCTCGCCCCCGAGGAGATTCTCCATCTGATCCGACAGATCGGCCTGGCCCCCACCAAGGCCAAGAACCTCTCGACGGCCGCGTTCCAGATCCTCGATGCCGGGGGCGAGATCCTGCCCGACTGGGACTTTCTGGAGTCACTGGCGGGCGTGGGCCACAAGACCGCGAGCGTGGTGATGGCCCAGGCGTTCGGGGTGCCGGCGTTCCCGGTCGACACCCATATCCATCGGCTGGCGGCCAGGTGGGGCCTGTCCAATGGCTCCAACGTGGAACGCACCGAACGGGACCTGAAGGCGGTGTTCCCCATCGAAACGTGGAATCGCCGGCATCTGCAGATCATCTACTTCGGTCGTGAACACTGCCCCGCCCGCCATCACGACCTCGCCACCTGCGAGATCTGCTCCTGGGCCGCCACCAAAAAACGCATGGCCGAGGAGGCCAAGCGCTAGCCGCCGAGCCGAAGCCAAGGATCCGGAACCGGCCCTGCTCCGACGAACCACCTCGACTGAAGCTCGACCACGATCAGACGCGTCCCGAGACCATCATCGGTCCCATCGGGAATCACCCCGAACACCCCCCGCTGACCGTGCTGCTCAGAACTCCGAAAACATTCACCCGGGAAGGTTCGCCGAGCAGGGCGTTCGAAAAGCACATGCTGGCACTTCGCCGCCCATCCATCCCGCCACGCGTCGTCCTCAATTCCGCCACTACAACTATGGCGCCACTACAACTATCGCGCCACTACAACTATGGGGAGGGGCGCAATCTCCACCTGGCGTAACGAGCGCCTGGACACCGATGCACTCACCGGCGTTCTTCAGCACCCCAGTAGCGCACCCGGCCAAGCGATTGAGGTTGGCCGGCCACGGCGCAATTGGGTCCGAGACTGTCAGGCTTGGGATGCGAGGTCGAGACGGTACCGGGGCGCGGCGATGAGCCCGCATTGGGCGGGCTTGGTCGCTGGTTCAGAGTGGGGCTGGTAGTTCAGCCCGAGTGGATCGCCGTCGGGTGTCGGGATCAGGACGGCGTGGCGCGGGCTGTCACGGGTGGCGGGTGAGAGTCAGCCGGCGGGTGAGAGCCGGGTGGCGGTTGGGTCCATTGGCCGTTGGGTTTGAGGCCCCATGGTTGTTGCTCGGTTCGGTGGGCGGGCGGGTACGTGATGAGCGTGCCGTCGGTTTGGCGGGCGAGGGCATAGCCGCCCTGGTGGATCATGGAGTCATGCCGCCGGCAGAGCAGCACGAGGTTGGCCTGCTCGGTGAGACCGCCTCGGCGGCGGGGAAGGAGATGGTGGATGTCGCACCACAGCCATGGGGTGGTGCAGCCGGCGAATTGGCAGTGCCGGTCGCGGATCTGGACCGCACGACGCAGGCCGGTGGAGATAGTCGGGGTCGCTTCGCCGACGTCGAGCACGAGACTGGGCCCGGCCATCAGAACCCGACGGAGTGACGCGTCGCAGATAAGTTGTTCGAGGACCTGGGCGCTGATCGTGCCCCCACCCACCGCCACCGGACTGGCGGTCACCGCCCGTTCCGTTGTTACCGGTTTCGGGGGTGTCACCGACATTGGGCTCTGGATCGCTACCGGATTCGGCCGTGTCACCAACCGTGTCACCGGCGGCAAGATCAACGAGGGTATCGGCCCGGCGTTGGGCCAGGCTCCGCGGCGGTTCCGCGTGCGGCTCCGCCAGATCGTGCGCGAATCGGGCCAACAGATCCACCTGATCAACATTGACGTCACCGCGACATAAGGCATCGGCGGTCCGCTCATGACGGGCACAGAACCGGGCCACCCGCACCAACTGTTGACCATGAGCCGCCGAACACCCCGCGGTCGCTTCCAGATGACGGGCCGCCGACGTGAACCCCAGCGCCGCGTGAGCGTCACGCTCATCGAACGGAATCAACCACCGGACTGCCTCGGCCAGCACCGCCAACGACAGCGAGATCAGCTCAGTCGCCCAACGACCGGCCACAAACGTCGGCACGCCATCAGTCGACTCCTGCCCGATCGCCCCCACCCGGTCAACCAGCGCCGAGATCCCCTCAACCACCGTGTCCTGATCCGAACTACAGGGGTGATGTTCGGTGTCTCGCCCGCCTCCCGCCATGCGATCAGCTGATCAACCCCCGCAGTGCGGCGAGGGTGTCGGTCTCGGAGGGTCCCTTGTCTTCGCGGTAGCGCTTGACCCGGGCGAACCGGAGGGAGAGGCCACCTGGGTAGGTCGTGCTCGCCTGGACGCCGTCGATGGCGATCTCGACCACCTGGATGGGCTGGACGCTCACGACGTGTTGGTCGGTGCCGTCGAGGGCGAGGTCGGTGAAGCGGGTGGTCTGCCATTCCAGCATCTCGTCGGTCATGCCCTTGAACGTCTTGCCCACCATCACCAGCTCGCCGGTTTCGCCGTCGCGGGCTCCGAGATGCAGGTTGGACAACCGACCGCGGCGTCGACCGTGACCCCACTCGACGGCGAGGACGACGAGATCGAAGGTGTGGGCCGGCTTGACCTTGACCCATGAGCTGCCTCGCCGCCCTGCGTCATAGAGGCCCGCGACCCCCTTGACCACCACTCCCTCGTGGCCGTGCTGGAGCGCCTCGGCCATGCACCCACCGGCCTGTTGCGAATCGTGAGCCATCACGCGGGTGATCCGCAGATCGGCGGGGACAACACGATCCAAGGCGACGAGCCGCTCGGCCAACGGGCGATCCACCAGATCCTCACCGTCCAGGTGGAGCACGTCGAAAAAGAAGGGCATCAGGCGGTCATCCCCGAACGAGTCGCCGCCGGCCCGATCGGCCCCTAGTCCGGCCATGGTCTCGGGAAAGGACTTGGGCCGGTCGGACGCGGACAGCACGATGGCCTCGCCGTCGAGCACCACATGATGCGCCGTGAGGCGTTGCGCGGCAACCACGACGTCGGGCACCCGGCCGGTGATGTCGTTGAGGTTGCGGGTGTACACCCGGATCTCCTGGTCCATCCGGTGGACCTGGACCCGGATGCCGTCCAGCTTCCACTCCACGGAGGCGGCGCCGAGCTTGGCCATCGCCAGGTCGACACTTTCGGCCGAACTGGCGAGCATGGGACGAATCGGGTGCAACACCTGGAGCCGAATCGCCTCCAGGGCCGGCCTGCCGCCGGCCAGCGCGGCCTCGGCCACCGCGCCGATGTCCGCTCGGAACATCAGCGCTCGACGGACGACCTTGGCGGGAAGGCCGGCCGCCCGACCCACGGCCTCGACAACGATCCCCTCGAGCGCCCCCTGGCGCAGCTCGCCGACCAACAGGCGGCGAATGAAGTCCTGCTCCGCCACGGTGGCCCGGCCGAGCACGTCGGCCAACAGCTCGAGTCGCTGCCGTCGAGATCCCGGTCCGAGCCGGGACCCAATGGCCTCCATGGTTTGATCCAGCTCGCGCAGCGTGAGCGACGGCTCGTCGCTCGCCGCGATGTCCATCGACCACAGGGTGCGAGCGCCGACGCCCACCTTTCCCTGGCGTGGCTCACCCGTGAGCATCGCCACGGTGAGCGCCACCTCATCGGGCCCGATCCGCCTGAGCAGCTCGGCCACGATCACGATCTTGTCCCGCCGGGAGGATGTGGCACCCACCGCGGCGGACGTGTCGACCAGCTCGACGAGCCGGGTCTCAGTACCGACGAGGGGATCTGTCGGCGCCCGATCATGATCCGCCGGAAGGAAGGGATCGGCGGGATCGCCAGCATCGATGGGACGGCCTCTGCCCGGATTCGAGATAGCCGCTCACCTCCCCTGTTCGCACGAGAGCCCGATGGCGTCGCGCCATTGTGCCACCGGGGCCCTCACCCATGGGATGAACCGTCCCGTCGCCCGACGATGCGAGGACTCGACTCGACTGGACATACCGCCTAGTACGGTCGGTAAGGTGACCGCCGATGGGAGGTGCGTGACCCGTACCCGTCCGGGTCGCCTCGTGGCACACCCGTCGCATGATGATGGGTCGACAAGGGGGAGTGAGCGTGGCACCGACCGATCAGGTGATCTCGGTTGCCGGGGTCGACGTCGCAACGATCCGTGGGGGTTCGGGAAAACCTCTGCTGATGCTGCACGACGAACTCGGTTTTCCTGGCTGGACGAACTGGCTCCAGGAACTGGAGACGGAGCGGGACATCATTGCGCCGCACCAGCCGGCGTACGGACGAACCGAAAAGATCGACTGGATTCGCAGCTACCGGGATCTGGGCGGTTTCTACTCCCGGATGATCAGGGAGATGGGGCTCGCTCCTATCGACGTGATCGGGTTCTCGGCCGGCGGCTACATCGCGGCCGAGATGGCCGCGGCAGACCCGAACATTTTTTCCAAGATGATCCTGGTGGCGCCGATGGGCCTCAAGCCCGACGACGGCGAGATCATGGACTTCCTGGCCATGACCATGCGCACCCATCTTCGGGCCACGGTGGCCGACATCACCTCCGAGGAGTTCGGCGGGATCTACGGGGGCGAGATGACCCCCGAGCAGTTCGAGCGGTTCGAAGAGGCCCGCGCCGAGACCGCTCGCCTCGGATGGGAACCGTTCATGTTCAACCCGAGCCTGGATCATCTCCTCGGGGCGGTGTCTACGCCCACCCAGTTGATCTGGGGCACCAGTGACCTCGTCGTGCCGTACGGCTGCATCGAGAAGTACCTGAAGGCGGTACCTCACGCCGAGCTCACCGAGATGGCCGGTATCGGCCATCGCCCCGAGATCGAGGACTCCGAGGCCTTCCTCAACGTCGTCCGCTCGTTTCTAGCCTGAACGCCACGAAGAGAAGGGATCACACCAGATGAAGGTCGGATACTTCACCGAGCGCCCCTATCGCCATGTGAAGGAGGACAATGTCCTCCAGAACAAGGCGTTCTTCGGGCTGCCGAACGAGCAGTTCGACAGCGAGCGTGCTGCGGACGATTACAACTATTATCTCGACGAGTACCTGTACGCCGAGGAGCTCGGCTACGACGCTCTAGCCCTCAACGAACACCACGGCAACCCGTTCTGCATGGGCAATGTGATGAACGTCGAGGCGTCGATCCTGGCTCGTATCACCACCAAGCCGAAGATCGTCCTGATCGGCAATCCGCTCCCGGTGATCAAGCATCCTCTGCGAATGGCCGAGGAACTGGCCACCATCGACCTCATCTCGAGGGGCCGGCTGATCACCGGTTGGGTGCGCGGTGCCGGCTCCGAACAGTTCTTCAATAACGCCAACCCGGCGTACAACCGCGAGATGTTCAACGAAGCCCACGATTTCATCATCGACGCCTGGACCAAGCCCGGTCCCTGGCGCTATGAGGGCAAACATTTTCACTATCGACATGTCAATCCGTGGGCGCTTCCATACCAGAAGCCGCACCCCAAGATGTGGATTCCGGGCGTGCTCAGCCCCGAGACCGTCATCTGGTGTGCAGAGCACGGCTATCCCTACATCGGCCTCGGGACCGCACTCAGTTCCACCGCCGATCTCTGGGACATCTATGCCGATCACGCCCAAAGGAACGGCTACCAGGCGGGCCCGGAGAACTTCGGATATCTGATTCCGATGTTCGTGGCCGAGACCGAGGAGAAAGCCCAGGAACTGGGGAAGGGGTTCGTGTTCGGCGGGGGCCAGAACGCCTTCTCGGCGCCCCAGTACTCCCTGCCTCCGGGCTACAACTCCAAGGACGCCATCCGGAGACTGTCGAGGTCTCCCGGAGGGTCATGGCTCGGGGTGAGCAAGGACAAGCTCATGGGTCAGGTCAAGGACTCCAAGGACGATCCCGACGTCGACTACGACGTCGTGCGCCAGAAGCTCGCTCGAGGGTTTCAGAAGGCGCAGGCCAACTATCAGACCCTGGTCGGCACTCCGGACCAGGTGGTCAAGCAGGTGAAGGAGATCCTGTCGGTGATCCGGCCCGGCATCTTTATCACCTTCGCGGTGCAAGGACCGGTCGGCGATGAGGCGCGTCGGACCAGTATGCGGCTCATCGGCGAGGAGATCATGCCGGAGATCCACGAGTTCGCGAAGCGTGAGGAGCTTTTCGACGAGTTCCAGCGCGACTCCATGTCGCGCCCCCTCGCCGAGGGAGTGTCCCGCGATGCCGTAGTGGATCGTGACGCCCTCAACGCCATCAACTTCGACTTCGCCTGACCCAACGACACGGCGATGGCCGATCGTGACGACCCTTCTGAGGGTCGCGGCGATCGGCTCTTGCCGTTTTGAGCGGGAAGCGGAGGTGGGGGCCACACACCAGGAGGCTGAACCTCGGGTTCAGGCCCGACTCTGGAGCTCAGCGGCGCGCCGGGCGTGATAGTCGGCCATCTCCTCAAAGCGGGGCTCATCGCCGAAACGGTCTCGGGTCCAGTCGAGCAGTTCCTGTTCAGGACGCGAGAGATCGACCGGGGTGACCTGTGGTTGGTTCACGGCGAACGGGGTGTCGCAGTAGACCTCGACCCCATTCCCCTCGGGATCTTTGAAGTACGCCGACCAGGTGTTGCCGTGGCTCACCGCCCTGATCGAGATATCACGCTCGTCGAGGCGCGCTACGAGGGCCTGCACCTCCTGAAGCGAGCCGGTCCGATAGGCATGGTGATCGACGCTGTGAGCCGGGCCATCGGCGGGACGAACCGGGATCATGGCGATCTGGTGGTGATTGGTCGGGTCCTGGGACAAGAACACGATCTCGCTATCGATCGGCGGCAGCTCCCCCCGATTCGGGAGATTGAGTGGCCCACGATCGACGACATCGAACTCGAGAACCTCGGTGTAGAACTCGACCATCGCGTCGAGATCGCTCACCTTCATCGCAACATGGGAGAGGAACAGATCGAGGGCCATACGTTCGAGCGTACGCGACCCGCGACCCGCCCGCCGGTCCTGACCTCGGGCGCTGGTCGATCGACAGGTGGTCTGTGCACGACGCGACGACCTACGCTCGCAGAATGGCAGTCGCCGACCAGGTATTCGAGAAGGGGACGGGATCCGCAGAGATCACGGCCGATGAACGTGCCCGCATCCAGCGGCGGACGTTGTGGATACTCGCGCTGGCGGTCATACCGGCGGGGGCGGCCACTACCGGCTCGATCTCGGTCGCGATCCTGATCGCCGAGGACCTGCTCGGTTCTTCCACCTGGGCCGGTCTCGTGTCTGCTGCGTCCACGGCCGGCGCATCGATCGCCGCGGTCGTGCTCGCTCGAATCATGGACCGATCCGGGCGACGGCCCGGTCTTCGCGCCGGGTACATCTCGGCGCTGGGTGGATCTGTGGTGGCACTGATCGGGGTCCTGACCGGCTCCCTGCTGATCTTCCTCGTCGGGATGGTCCTGCTCGGCGGGGCCCGTGCTTCGAACTTGCAGGCCCGCTTCGCCGCCGCCGATCTGGCCGATCCCGACCACCGGGCCCGCGCCATCAGCATGCTCGTCTGGACCGGGACGATCGGAGCGGTCTCGGGTCCTCTGCTGATCGGGCTGGCAAAGTCGTTCGCCGAGTCGATCGGGCTGACAGAGCTCGCAGGACCGTATATTTTCGCCATCGGTTTTCTGACCCTGGCCAGCTTGGTCATCGGTACCTTCCTGCGCCCCGATCCGCTGGTGGTCGCAGGGAACCTGAGGACCGGTACCCGCAAGAAGCGCAACGTCCGCGAGGCGCTGTCGATCATCCGCTCGCGCCCGATGGCCATCATGGCACTGGGCACCATGATGGGCTCCCAGGCCGTCATGGCTGCGGTGATGACCATGACGCCATCGCACATGCGCGAATACGAATTCGGGATCGAAGTAATCGGCTATGTCTTCTCCGCCCATATCTTCGGCATGTACGGGCTGGCCCCACTCACCGGACTGATAGCGGACCGAGTCGGCCGGGTCCCTACCGCCATGATCGGCGCGGTCATCCTGATCGTGGCCACGGTGATGGCGGCATTGGCCGGCGACTCTCTTGCCCTGCTCTTCCCCGCGCTCTTCCTCCTCGGTTGGGGTTGGAACTTCGGGCTCATCTCCGGGTCGGCTCTGCTCACCGAGTCGGTCCCGCTGGCCAACCGGGTCACCGTGCAGGGATCAGCGGACATGCTCATGACCATCTGCGGTGGGGTGGCGGGCCTCTCCTCGGGGCTCATCAAGAGCGCATTCAGTTACGCCTTTCTCGGCAATCTGGGCACGGCCGTTTCGGTCGCAATGCTCATCGCTGTGGCCTCGGTCGCCATCTTGGCTGGCCGGCGGCGCGCCCCCGAACCGGCCGCCTGACATCGCTTCGAGCCCACGGGATACTGTCCGTCGATCCATTGACCGGAGCGCGAGCGACCGACGCCGGTACGGTGCCAGATTTCAACGTCATCATCAAAAGACATAGGGTCGGGCGCTGCAGCGCCGAAAGGGAGATTTTGTGACCATCAGGGGACAGGCGTACGTGGCCGGCGCCTTCGAACATCCGGACCGAAAGATTCCTGACCAGTCGCTCATGGAGATCCACGCCCGGGTCGCCGTGGGCGCGTTGACCGACGCCGGGCTGACCATGAAAGATGTAGACGCATACTTCTGTGCCGGAGACGCCCCGGGCTTCGGTCCACTGTCGATGATGGACTACCTCGGTATCTCCGCGAGCTATATGGACTCCACCGAGATCGGCGGATCCTCCTACGTCGCTCACATCAATCACGCCGCGGCAGCCATCGCCGCCGGCAAGGCCAACGTCGCCCTGGTGACCCTGGCCGGCAAGCCGCGCACCGGCGGTCGAGGCCCGGGGGGTGGTGGCGGGAGCCGAGGCCCGGAGTTCGACTTCGAGAACCTGTATGGCAGCACCGTCGTCGCCGGCTACGCCCTGGCGGCGCGCCGTCATATGCACGAGTTCGGCACCACCAGCGAGCAGCTCGCCGCAATCAAGGTCGCCGCGTCGATGCACGCTCAGCACAACCCATCGGCGATGCTCCGCGATGTGGTCACCATCGAAGAGGTGCTCGACTCGCCGTTGATCGCCGACCCCCTCCACCGCATGGACTCCTGTGTCGTGACCGACGGGGGCGGGGCGGTCGTGCTGGTCAGCCCCGCGGTGGCCAAGGACCTGGAGCGTCACACCCTTCCCATCCTCGGCGCCGGGGAAGCGCCCAAGCACTCCAACAACGGCCGGATCGACCTCACCTTCACCGGAGCGGTGTGGTCCGGGCCTCTCGCCTTCGAGGAGGCGGGCGTCACCCAGTCCGATATCGACTATGTGTCGATCTATGACTCGTTCACGATCACCGTGCTCGAGACCCTCGAAGATCTCGGCTTCGCCGAAAAGGGCAAAGGCGGGGAATTTGTGGCCAGCGGCGCCCTGCAGGCCCCGCATGGTGCCCTGCCCTTCAACACCGATGGCGGAGGGCTGTCGAGCAACCATCCCGGCAATCGAGGCGGGATGACCAAGATTCTCGAGGCGGTCCGACAATTGCGAGGCGAAGCGCATCCGGCGGTGCAGGTGCCCGACTGCAAGACCGCTCTCGTCCACGGAACCGGTGGTTCGCTCGCCAATCGTATGGGCAGCGCCACCCTGATCATGGCAAGGGAGATCTGATGTCCGAGCTGCCCACCAAAGCTCCGAAGATGAGCGAGGACTCCAAGCCCTTCTGGGATGCGACCGCCGAAGGGCGTTTCCTGCTCCAGCGCTGCACCGATTGTGACACGGTTATCTGGTGGCCACGGGCGTTGTGTCCCAACTGTTCGAGCTTCGATCTGGAATGGTTCGACGCTAAGGGCGAAGGGAAGGTGTACAGCTACACCACCGTTCACCAGAGCCAGGGCCGCTGGAACGGCGTCACCCCGTACGTGCTGGCCTATGTCGAGCTCGACGAGGGACCCCGGGTCATGACCAACATCGTCGACTCGGATCCTGCGGACGTCAAGGTCGACTCCCGGGTGCGGGTGGTGTGGGACGACACTGGCGAGGGCAACGCCTTACCGAGGTTCACGCTGGCGTGAGACATCGAGCCGAAAGGAACCCTTTCGGCTCGATGTTCTAGCCCGCCTGTTGGCGCTTGGACCGGGCGGCGGCGAGGGCGACTACGGCGTCGTGTTGGGCCGCCTGAAGGCGGGCCGCGAGCCGGGCCGTAAGGTCGTCGCGCTGGTCCCGGCTGAGTCGGCCTTCCGGGGCAACCAGCGGGTCACCCACCACCATTCGGATCGTGCTTCGCCGAGGGAATCTGGCCCCGGCGGGCAGCGCGGCCTCGGTCCCGGCGATGCCGATCGGCACAATCGGGGCCCCGGTCCGCCCGGCGAGAAAGGCGGGACCGGCAAATATCTCGGCCACCCGATCGCCCGATTGGCGTGTGCCTTCGGGAAACACCAGCAGCGCCTCTCCTCGCTCGAGGATGCGTTGGGCGACCCTCAATGACTCGCGGTCCGCGGCCCCACGCTTGACGGGAAAGGCACCGAGAGCCGCACAGAGCCACCCGAAAAGGCGATGATCGAACAGCGATTCCTTGGCCAGGGCCCGCAGTCGTTTCTTCATCATCGCCCCGCACAGCGCGGCGTCGAGGTTCGAACGGTGCACCGGCGAGACGATCACGGCCCCTTCGATGGCATCGAGCGTGTCCAGCCCAATCACCTCGAACCGGTAGATCGGCATGACAACCCGCCGAAGGAACTGCCTGACCGCGCCATACACGAACAACGACGACCGGCTGTCGCCGATGGCGGCCTGAACCTCGCTGGCGTGGGGGGATGGGCTGGCGTTTGGGGATGGTACCGACATGACCTTTGTCGTCAGGCGTGATGAGGGGCGGTTCGCACATGCCAGTCGGTCATCGACTGGTACGCGTGGCCGACCCGCAAGCAGGTGGCATCATCGAACGGTGCACCGATGATCTGGAGACTGACGGGCAACGTGTCGGCATCGAATCCCATCGGGATGGCCAGCGCCGGAAACCCGGTCGCGTTCCACACCGGACACTGCATGGCCCTCATGCTGGTCGCCCTTCGGTCCGCGCCGGAGAACGGCTGAGCTCCAAAGCCCATCGTCGGGCTCACCAGCACGTCGACCTGTTCGAACAAGCGGACGATCTGCTCCCGACCGACCTGGCGGACGCGGTCAATTTGGGCCAAGTCTCCCCCGCTGATCATCGCCCCTGTCGCCAGCAGCAACCGGGTGGGTCGACCGTAGTCGTCCCAGCGCTCGGCCAGATTGTTGCGGTGATAGGCGTACGCCTCGGCTTGGAGACCGAGGAAGTCCGCCGAGGCCAACACGTCGTACAAGGGAACCTCGACCGGCGTCGTCGTGGCCCCCGCCTCGACCAGCGTCGCCAGCGCCTCGTCGAACGCCGCGATGGTCTCGGGCGCCGCGTAGCGGCGGATCGACTCGTTGCTGATGACGCCGATTCGCAGCCCCTTCACGCCACCGTCGAGCGCGGCCACATAGTCGGGAACATCAACGTCGACGGTTGTGCGGTCGCTCGGATCGGCGCCCGCCATCACCGTGAGCATGGCCGCGCAGTCCCACACCGACCGACACATGGGACCGATGTGATCGTAGGAATAGCCGAGCGGGAAACACCCGCTCTTGGGCACGAGCCCGAAGGTCGGTTTGTGGCCCGAGATCCCACACAGGGCGGCCGGCATTCGGACGCTGCCGCCGGTGTCGGTTCCGAGGCCACCCAAGACCTGACCGGAGGCCACCGCGTTGGCGGTCCCGGAGCTCGAACCACCGGCCCACCGCTCCGCATCCCACGGGTTGCGCGGTATGGGGAAGGGTTTGGAGAAGTCCGGGCGACCGATGGCGTACTCCATCGTGGTCGTCTTGCCCATGATGACCGCACCGGCTTCGCGCAACCGGGTGAGGACCGGCCCATCGCCCCGATCACCCCATGCCGGGTCCTGTACGAGGCTCTGACAAGTCGTCGGGGCATCATCGGTGGCGAGAATGTCCTTGATACCGAGCGGGATCCCATGCAGTGGTCCACGATCCCGGCCCTCAGCCAGCTCTTGATCGGCCTGGGCGGCGGCGGCGAGGGCGGCCTCGTCCAGCCGAACCAGATAGGTTCCCAACAGCGGATCGAGGGAGTCTGAGGCCGCGAACATCGAGGTGACGAGCTCGATACTGGTCGTCTCCCCCGCTCGCATGGCCTTGCCCGCGCCTTCGATCGTCCACGGCGTCGTCACGATGGTCCTCCCCCACTTCCCAAGATCTCGCCGGCCCGAAACACCACGGCCGGATCCGCATCACCAACATCGACAGCATGAATCGCCGCCAATTGGCGACGCATGGGCCCGTACAGGTCGGCGAGCCGTTCGATCTCATCGACCGGCGGCTCCAACCCGGCCGCGTCCATCAGCGCGCGCACCACATCGAGGTCATCCATGACCGCAACCTAGCAGGGCGCAAAAAACACATCCTGGCGCCCTGCAACCTCGCGATCACCGTCGCGCCGTCCGTTCAGCCGAAGCGTTCGGGAGACACCGTGGTCTCGAGGAAACCGAGCTGGGTCAGATCGTCGGGAACCGGCTCGCCACGGACCAGAGCGGCGCCCAGCCGAGCCATCGCCGGCGCGCTCTGGATACCGGTACCCCCTTGGCCGACCAACCAGAAGAACCCCCGGACCACAGGATCGAACCCGACCACCGGGTCGCGGTCGGGCGCAAAGGTGCGCAGCCCCGCCCACGCCCGGATCACACTGCGCAACTCGAGGGTCGTGGCCCCGTTGATGAGTTCGAGACATCGGGCGACGTCGATCTCTTCGGGTTTCGCGTCACACGGCTCCGAGGGTGTCTCGTCGGCCGGGGAGCAGAGAACGTTCGGACCCTCGGGCCGCAGGTACCAAGATCCGCCCTCTTCATGAACCAGGGGCAGCCCCTCGACGACGCCGGGCTCGACCCGAGCGACGAAGGCCGTGCGCCGCAGGGGCTGCAGGCCGATCGGCGATACGCCGGCCAGCGACGCCAACCGGTCGCCCCACGCACCGGCGGCGTTGACGACGATGTCGGTCCCGATCTCGAGGTTCCCGGCGCGCACGGACCATCCTGTGCCGCGGGGTCGAAGCTCGGTTACGGGGGACGCGGTCTTGATGATCCCGCCCCTTGCTCTCAGACCGCGCACATAGGCCTGGTGAATCGCCCCGACGTCGAGACCGAAGCTGTCGGGTTCATAGACGGACCCACCGACCAGCTCGGAGCGCAGGATGGGGCAGCGTTCCATGGTCTCGGACCGGTCGAGCTGTCGGATCGATGGCACCATCGCTCGGCCTCTTTCTGCGAGGGCCGCGAGGGGCTCGGCGTCGTCCGGGCCGCCGACTGCCAGAAGGGGGAGCGGCGAGGTCAACGGGCCGTCCACGAGCTCGGACGGTGGGTCGACAAAAAAGGACCGGCTGGCCAAGGTGAGCTGGCGAAAAGCGTCGGTCCCGTAGTTCTCCAGATAGACGGCGGCCGAGCGTCCGGTCGTGTGATACGCCAGCTCCGGCTCGGCCTCTACGAGCAGCACCGACCGGGACTCGGCCAGCTCACTGGCCACCGACACCCCGGCGATCCCACCCCCTACGACGACGACGTCCACAGACAGTTCGACCACACAGCGAGGTTAGCGCTGTACCCGCCAGATTTCAGCCCAGGACCCGTGGCCCAAATCGAGGGGATTATGGAGCCAGCGTCGACTACCTCGCTCCTGTTCGCTGATAGTCAGACCGGTGGACAGCGGTATCAGAGATGGGCATGCCGGAGATGGCATGCCCAAGACGGAATTGAGGAGCAAGGCGATGACGGAATCCATGGTGTGCCACCCCAAACGGTGCAGCCGAAGGCGGATCCGGATAGCGGCCCTGATGGCCATGACCTCGGCCGTTCTCGTGACGACAACTTCGAGCGCAGGGGCGCAGTCCGACACCGCAGACTGCCCCGCCGATGTGGCCCCCGAGGCCTCCACCTGTTCGTATCTGCGCATAGACAAGGTGCCGATCCTCACGGCTCAGCTGGCCGACAGCAACTGCGGCTTCCAGGATGCGAGCGGCGCCGAACTGGAACGCACGGAAACTCCCCCGCTGGAGGCATCCGCCGGAGACGCTGTCACGTTCTGCTATTTCGTCTTCAACGACAACAGCTTCCCCGGATCCGGCGCGCCGGCGACCGAGGTGGTACTCGTCGACGACAACGGCACGCCCGGCGATACGAGCGACGACGAGACGATCGAGCTCGGCACCATCGAGCCGGTCAACACCAGACTCGCCCAGTTCGACACCGTCTACAACGGTGGTGACATCACCAACACGGTGGTCGCTACCGCCTCGAACAACTTCAGTGACACCGACCACCTCAACCAGGACACCGCGGTGGTCCGCGGCGCCGCGGTGGTCCAACAAACGACGACAACAATCGCGCCGGCCCCGACCACGACGGTCGCACCCGCGCCCACCACCACGGTGGCCCCCGCGCCGACCACGACCATCGCACCGGCGCCCACGACCACGACCACCCTGCTCGCACTGGGCAACAACTCCCAGCTGGCCTTCACCGGCGCCGACGATTGGTTCACCTCGATCTGGGCCATGGCGTTGATCGCCTCAGGCTTCGCTCTGCTCGTGGTCAGCCGCCGGCGCCATCTCCGCTGAGTGGTCTAGTTCGAACATTTTTCGGTCGAGGGCAGGGCAAGACCGACGTCGCCACAGCCGTCCTGGGGCGGCACCACAGGGATTGGCACGACCTCGGCTCCGTTGGGGCCGAGGTCGATGCGCAGGAAGTTTCCTTCGGCCCAGCTCTGGATCGGGGAACCCGAGTACCACGCGGGCATGGTGTGCTCGCCCTCCAGCTCGGTGGTTCTGTGCCAATGGCCGAGGGCCACATAGTCGGCGTCGACGGCGGCAACATCCTCGGGCGAGATCGGCGAGGAGCGATATGGGTCGGGGTCCAAGCCGGTCCAGTGTCCATGAGCCATAGCGACATACCAGCCCGAATCGGGCGGGCCGGGGACGTTGACCAACGGTCGGAATCCAGGGTTGTGTTCGTCCATCGCCCGGCCCCACAAGGTGAGATCGCCGTCGAGAATGGTCTTGGTGGAGCCGCTCAGGTCATCGAACAACAGGACGCCCGCTTCCGCGATCAGCCCCCGGTGGCGGCGATAGAGGCCATCATCGTCGTGGACGTCGTGATTGCCGGGGATGAGTATCACCGGGACCGGTAGCGCCGCGAGCCGAACGAAGATGTCGGTGACCAGCTCGTCGGACACCCGACCATGATCGAACAGGTCACCGAGGATCAGGACGGCGTCAACCTCTTCGCGCTCGACGTGTTCGGCCAGCACGAGGAGGGGACAGACACAATCATCGCGGTGCTCGCCGGTCTTGGGCCGGATGAACCCACCCCCGATATGTACGTCCGAGGTGTGCAACAGACGTAGCCGACGCCGCGAGGCCATGGCATCGCCGTCGATGGTATCGCCGTCGATGTTCCCGACCTCATCCGTCACCACTCCAGGCTTGCACGCGCCGGCCCGCCCCGCCAGCCAACGGGACGCGATGAGCCCACCAAGTCCCCCGAGGGGTTGCCACAACACCTCAACTCTGCGAACATAAGTTCGTATGACACACAGATCGGTGACCCCTCCGGCGGAACGGCAGGTCGCGTCGATCATCCACGCCGACCTCGACAGCTTCTATGCGTCGGTGGAACAGCGCGATGACCCCCGCCTCGCCGGTCGCTGTCTCGCCGTCGGTGGCGGCGTGGTGTTGGCCGCCAGCTACGAAGCCCGCCGGCGCGGCGTCCGCAAGGCGATGCCGGTGTCCGCAGCCCGTCGACATTGCACAGATCTGCTGGTCGTGGCGCCGCGGATGGACGCGTACGCCGAAGCGAGCAAGGCCACGTTCGAGGTCTTCGGCGAGTTCACCCCCTTGGTCGAGGGCCTGTCACCCGATGAGGCCTTTCTCGACGTCGCCGGCGCCCGCCGCCTGCTCGGCACGCCGGTCGAGATCGGCACCCAGCTTCGGCGCCGGGTCGCCGACCAGGTCGGATTGGCGTTGTCGGTCGGAATCGCCCGCAGCAAGTTCCTGGCCAAGGTGGCGAGCGCCGAAGCGAAACCCGACGGGCTCCTCGAGGTCCCGGTGGGAGGCGAGCTGGCTTTTTTGCATCCGTTGCCCATCGATCGACTCTGGGGCGTCGGGCCCGTGACCGCCCAGAAGCTGCACGACATAGGTATCGAGTCGATCGGACAGTTGGCGAGCATGCACGAGACCACCCTCATTCATCAGCTCGGACCCGCGGCGGGACGTCACCTGAAACAGCTGGCCTGGAGTCAGGATCCGCGCCGCGTAACCCCCGGGCGCCGGGCTCGCTCGATGGGCGCGCAACGAGCGCTCGGCCACCGGACCCGTACCCTCGACCAGATCCATCGCGTCGCGTTGGAACTGGCCGATCGAGTCGGCTCGCGCTTGCGCGGGTCAGGTCAGCGCGGCGCCACGATCACCGTTCGCTTCCGATTCGGGGACTATTCGCGGATCACTCGAGCGCGGACACTCCCCACACCCACCGACTCGACGGCGGTGGTCCACCGGACGGCGACCGAGCTCATCGACTCCGTTCTCGCCCCCACATCGGGTCCGCAGCACTCGGCGACCACCGTTTTGGGCGAACGGGGTTTGACTCTCATTGGCCTGTCCATATCCGGCCTCGGCCGTGACGCGCCCGAGCAGCTCGTCTTCGATTTCCCGGGGGAACGGAGCCCTCGCAACACCGAGGCCGCCATCGATGGGGTGAGAGACCGTTTCGGGCCAGGGGCGATCAAGGCCGGCAGCCTCATCGGCCCCCCACCCCGCTGACAGCAGACCCGGCTCCCTGCGCGCCACTCCACAAGCCCAGCAATATAGGGGCCCAGCAATATGGGGGCCCAGCAATATCGGGGCCCTGGCATACCGGTGCCCAAAAATACGGAAGGCCCAGCAATTCTGCCCATCAAGGATCCGCGCCGATCAGACGATTCTCACCATAGGGACGGCACGACATGGACGGCGGCGGATCGAGATGCCACAACAAGGCGCAGACTCATCGGGAGGCGAGACCTTTCGGTGGACAACCACTGGCGCGGCCGATTCCGCTCCGCTGGAGGACCGAGAACGAGGTGCCTCCGCAGTGGAGTTCGCCCTCGTGGTCGGCCCGCTCATCCTGCTCCTGTTCATGATCCTCGAAGGCGGCTTGCTCCTACGTGCTCATGCCGAGGTTGGCTCGACGGTGAGCGGGGCCGTCCGAAGCGGCAGCATTGCCGGCGCCGCTGGCTCCGCTGACCACGAGATCCTCCAGCACATCAACGCGCGTTCTTCCAGCCCCGGCAACATACGCAAGGTGGTGATCTTCCACGCCCAGCCCGGAGATGACGGACCGCCATCGCTCTGCCTATCCGCTCCATCCTCCAGCCTCGGCGCGGAATGCAATGTCTATACCGCGAGTGATCTCACCAGCGGGGCCAGCGCATTCGGGTGCTCGGGCAATGACCGATTCTGGTGCCCGACCCAGCGCCAGACCGGCATCGAGAACCCCGACTATGTAGGCGTCTATGTCGAGACTGAGCACCGGTTGGTCAGCGGCATTCTCAGTCGGGTGTTCGTGCTCAGCGACTCGGCCATTCTGCCCCTCGAGGATCCGACATGAGCTTCACCCGACCTACCGGCCGCTGGAGTCGCCGGCTGAGGAGACGAGCCCGTGATGATCGAGGGGTATCCGCGGTGGAGTTTGCTCTGCTCGCGCCCGTGCTCGTCTTGCTGCTTGCCGGTATCGCCGACCTCGGACTCCTGTTGCAGACCACTCGAACGACGGCCGATGCCCTGCATTCGGCCGCCCGTCAGGGGGCCCGGGCCGGAGAGAACACGTTTGCAGATCAGGCCATCCTGCGGGCGGTGCAGGCCCGCATGGGAGCCAACGACGATATCGGCGCCGTCGTGATCTACCGGGCCGCTGCCGGCAGCACCGGCAAACCGCCCCCAGGATGCATGCCGGTGGCGGGACAGATGACGCCCAGCGGGGTGAGCGGTCTGTGCAACATCTACCCCGGGGCCTTCCTCGATGACCCCCTCGACGCATCCGACTTCGACGACAGCGAGTGTGACACCGGCGAGGTCGACGCCTTCTGGTGCCCGGCAGATCGAGGCGACGCCTACGACGCCGGCGATCGGCTGGGGGTCTGGATGTCCGTCAACTACAAGGGCACGATCGGTCTCGTCATCAATCAGCTGACCGTGGATCGCCATGCGGTCTTCCGTCTGGAGATCGAGTAGCCGCCCCGCACCGCCATACCCTCCGCGCTGCGGTGCTCATTTCCAGCAATTCCGGGATTAATTAACTGGCGACCGTTCAAAACGTCTGGGCCTCGCCCGATAGGGGCCAGGACCCATTGGCGGATGTTGGGAAGCGGCGAACTGTGGTGCTCGAGCAGGTTCAAACACGGACACCGAAGAGAGTCGGTGCGATCGCGTTCTCCATCGGAGTAGCGGTCATCGTTCTGCTCGCGCTGATCGGAGTGATTCTCGACTCCGGCTCGGTGTCTCCGGCAGCCCCGATTCGAGCGACCACCGATGAGCTCTGGGTACTCATCGCCGCAGCGCTCGTCTTTTTGATGCAAGTCGGGTTCCTCGGATTCGAGGTCGGCCTGGCCCGCGCCAACCATCGGACCGCGGTTGCCATCAAGAACATCATCGACTGGACCGTGGCGAGCATCGCCTTCTATCTCGTCGGCTTCGGCTTGATGTTCGGTGCCTCTGCCGGCGGCTTGATCGGCACAGACCTCTTCGCCGTACGCGGTCTGGGAACCGTGATCTCCGGTTCGATCAGTGGGCCGACCTTCTTCGTGTTCCAGCTGGCGTTCGCGGGCACGGCGATGACGATCGTTTCCGGGTCTCTCGTCGAGCGGACAACCTTCGTCGGCTACACCACGATCACCGCCGTGATCGGTATCGCCATCTATCCGGTCGTCGGTCACTGGATTTGGGGTGGTTTGCTCGAAGGTGCCGACACAGGATGGCTGGCCCGCCTCGGCTTCATCGACTTTGCCGGAGCGACCGTCGTGCACTCCACGGGTGCGTGGGTGGCGTTGGTGGGCGTGATCATGGTCGGGCCCCGCCTCGGCCGGTTTGGGCCCGACGGTACGGCGCGCAAGTTCCCTCCATCCGATCTCGCGTTCACCGTCCTCGGCGCATTGCTCTTGTGGATTGGCTGGTGGGGCTTCAACGGTGGATCGGTTCTGTCGTTCGACAGCTCGGTGCCCGGGATCATTCTCGTCACCAATCTCGCCGGGGCGGCCGGAGTGGCCAGCGCCTCATTGCACACGTACCTGTTCGGCGACCGCGACATTCTGCCCGCCCGCATGATCGGCGGCGCGCTTGGCGGATTGGTGGCCGTGACGGCCAGCGCCAACGTGGTGGAGCCGTTGTCGGCCCTCGCTATCGGCCTAGTAGCCGGCATCGTGCACAATCTCGCCGCCGACCTGCTCTTGCGCATGAAGATCGATGACGCCCTCGGGGCCATACCCGTACACGGTGCTTGCGGCATATGGGGAACCATCGCCGTTGCCATCTTCGCTCCATCTTCGGCTCTGGTGAACTCTCGGCTCGAGCAGTTCGTCATCCAGACCATCGGCATCACCGTGGTGATGGCCTGGTCTGCGGGTATTGCCTGGCTGGTCTTCTCCGCGCTGTGGAACACCGTCGGCGTACGCGTATCGCCCGCCCATGAGCTCGGTGGGCTCGAGGCGTGGAACCAAGATGACCACATCGAGCACATCGAAGAGGAACAGCTCGCCGACGACGAGCTCGAGGATCTCCTCCGATGACCAGTGCGCGCGATCCATATCAGGGATTCCGCGCGTTGGAGCGGGCCGTCGCAGCCGGCGGTAGGCCCGCGGATGATCCAAACGAGGACCTGAGACCAATCGACCAGATCGCCATACGCAGAACCGGTGGTTTCGTGTTCGTCGATCTCCAGGGCTGGATCGGCATGTTGCGATCCGAGCAGTCCGACCTCCTGAAAGAGCAGAGGGTGACCTTCCTCTCCGACGGTGAAAAGGTTCCGGTCCGAAACGCTCTGCGGTGGATCCAACAACAACGATGAGTGGATGCCGATGACAAGAGACGATGAATGGTCGGCAACGATTCGCGAAGGCAACTACGGCAGTCCGCCCAGTGTGCGGGTGCAGTACCAGGTGCTGGCACCACCCGACACGCTGTTTCGCTCCTTGGAAGCGATCGGTTGGCGTATTCCCCCGCCGGGTCCACGACCGAAAGAGGCCATCGATTGGTCCACCCCTGATCCGGCGACCGGAGAGGCGTTCACCATCCTCCCGTGGACGGCCCAAATCGATCTGATAACCGGGGACTGGCCGGACGCGGACATCGACTCGGTCATCGGCGAAACCCGCAATGCGTTGGAAACGGTCCGGTCGACGCCGCAACTCCCCAGATCGACAGTCAACCTGTTGATCCTGGCCGACACCCAGGTCGGCCGTCTCTGGCGGGACCGGTTCGGAGACGAGCACACCACCAAGATGTTTGCGGTGGCCGGCGTCGACGGCGTAACCACGAACGGCCAAGCGATGAGCGTGTTGAAACAACTCAGCTGGATCGAAGTAGACCTGGCGCGGACCGACGTTCTCGACGATCCTGACGCTCGGCCACTCTTCAGCTCGGGCTGGGTCTTCCAGCGTCCGGTTCATCACCTCGGGCCTTGTGGAGCTGGTGAACAACCCTTCGCCATGGTGCTCGAACACCCCGCAGCTGCGCTCATCAATCAGTTGTCGGGTCGTGACGACCAGGTGTCGTTCGCCCCGCTCAAAGTCTTTCCGCCCGGGACGGCGCACGCTGACGAGGTACCCGAGGTGGCTTTGGTCGAGACGTCGGTTCCCGCCAACCGCGGACCGCGCTTGGCGTCCACCTTGCTTCGACGGGCCCGCCGAGGCTACTGGCGCCACGAGCCGTTGCGCTGACCGTCGCCTGACCCTCAGGACCACTTTTCGCACTTGTGCGACGATTCTAGGTGGTATTTAGTGAACGGTCTGGTAATCTTGAGGTATCCTCACGTCCGGGCAGGTTACGTGGGGACGGCGGCGGCGGAGTCGGGACATTGTCCTGGGATCTACCTGCTTATGGATCTGGACATGGCTTGGCGGCTTCGAACGATTCTGCGCGCTGCACTCCCATTGACCTCGACATGCCGGAGAGCACGCGTTGAGACGACCTGCGCGACGGAAAAGTATTCGCAAGCGCCTCTTGGCCAGGGCGCTACCCCTGGCCATTGCGCCGACGATCCTCTTGGGGGTCGTGGCCTTGCTTGGGCTCAATCGACTGGCCGATGAGACAGCGACCAGGATCGATGCCGGTCAAGAAGACCTCACCGATGATGTGATCGGCGGCGCTCTGGAGAACCAGGCATTGGTCGTCGCTCAATCGATCGACGATGCCCTGCGCGAACGGATCATCAATGTCCAGGCATGGGCGGCGGCTCCATCGGTGATCGGCGCCGCGGAAGCGGCCCATGTGAAAGCGGTGGAACAATCCCTCACCTCCCAATCGATCGAGGAACTCGAGCAGGCGTTCGAAGCCGACCGGTCATTGCGGATCTCGCCCCAGGTACAAGACTTCCTCGGCGGCCAGGTTGAGAGGTCCGGCGAGTTCGTGGAGGCGTTCATCACCGACCGCAATGGGTTCAATGCTGTAACAACTGCGCAGACTTCCGACTTCGTCCAGAGCGATGAACAGTGGTGGACCGAAGCCTGGACGAACGGGCTCTTCCTGGGAGAACCCGAATTCGACCAATCCGCCGACGTGTTCGCCGTCGATGTTGCGATCCGGATCGACCGGAACGAGGCCCGCGTAGGAGTCCTCAAGGCCGTACTCAGCCTCAGCATCGTGCAGGCTCTGGCCGATCGGGCCACCGCCACCGACCCCGACCTGGATGTCACGATCGTCACCAGTGACGGCTTCCTTCTGGCAGAGACCAGCTCGGATCACGACCCCAACCGCATCATGGCTGACGCCACAAATGTGAATACGACCAGGGATCCCACACTCCTGCCAGGCTTCGCCGCCTCCGACACGGACGGCAGCCTCGTCGTCGGAGACGTGTTCGTCGGACACGCCCAACTCGAGACCGCGCAGTGGTCGGTCGCGACAGGAAAGCCCCGTTCCAGCGCCCTGGCCCCGCTCGAATCGCTCAGCGCCATCCGCACAAGTGTCGAGGACAGCCGCGCGCTGGTGTTCACCACCTTGGCCGCCATCGTTCTGGTGGCCTTGCTCGCATCCTTCGTCGGTACGGTGCTGGTCTCTCGACAGATCGTGCAACCGGTACTGGCGCTGCGCGATGCCGCTGACCGCGCATCATCGACAACACTGCCCGAGGTCATCAGGCAGCTCCAGAACAGCGGGCCGGACGATCCCCTCCCCCGCCTGGAGCCGATCGAGATCACGTCCGGGGACGAGGTCGAGGCGCTCGCCGAGTCCTTCACCTCGATGCAGTACACCGCCGCACGGCTCGCGGCCGAGCAGGTACAGCTCCGGCAACGGAAGACCTCAGAAATCTTCGTCAGCCTGGGTCGGCGGAACCAGAACCTCATCAATCGCCAGATCGAATACCTGGACCGGTTCGAACACGACGAGACCGACCCCGACGCGCTCGGCCGTCTTTTCGAGCTAGACCATCTTGCCACCCGCATCCGCCGCAACGCCGAGAACCTGCTCGTGCTGGCTGGAGAGCGACCGCCTCGTCGGTGGGAAGGGCCAGTGCTCGCCCGAGAGATCGTCCAAGCCGCGGTGTCCGAGGTAGAGCAGTACCAACGGGTCGACCTGAGCAACATCGAACCAATCGCCGTAGACGGTGACGCGGCGAGTGACACGTCCCACCTTCTGGCCGAGCTGATCGAGAATGCTCTGGCCTTCTCCCCTCCCAAGTCCACCGTTCGCATCGTTGGCCAACGCCTAGCCCAGATGTACGTGATCACGGTCCAAGACAACGGGATCGGCATGGACGAAGGGCATCTCGCCGAGGCGAACACCCGCTTGTCGGCTCCCCTCGCGCTGGAGGACTCCCCCACGGCCAACCTCGGGCTGTTCGTGGTCGGCCATCTGGCCGCCCGCCACGATATGACCGTCACCGTGCAGCCGGGCCCCAGCCGGGGAACGGTCGCCCAGATCGAGCTGCCACTCACCCTCCTGGCCGAAGCGGACCCGACATCTCGAAACGGGTACGGCGGCGCCCCCGCGGCGATCGGCACGCACGCAGAGATCGGCCAACCCGAAGAGTTCGGTAGTGGCGACCGATACGAACCGGCTGAGCGAGTCGAAATCGGTGGACCTCTCGAGGTCCTCAACACCATCGATGTTGATCCTGCCCCGAACGAACACGCCCCGCAGCGCCATGAGGAATCGGACCGCACCCCATCGGGCTTCATACGCCGCACACCGGGCAACCGCTCACCGGTCGACATCCCCTCGGCCCTAGAGGACCAGCCGACCCCCGACCCGACATCTCTCGATCTACCCGCCCGCGACAACAGGCGAGTGGACGATGGTTTCGCCAACGGTCAACCCTATGAGGACCAGCCTCCCCACGATGACGCGGTCGAGATCGACCTCCGGGAACAGCCGGCCGGACTGAACTACGAAGTCGATGTGAACTACGAAGAGGCGGATGACCACCCAGACCTGCCGGCCCCGGTCAGGTCCGCGAATGGATCGACCCCGCCCGGCAGCGTGTCCCCGTTCGACCGCCCCGACCCGACACCACCAGAGACCGACAGCGACGACAATCAGGCCGCAAGATTGTACGACGATCTCGCCGGGGTCCTCGACGGCGAACGCGCCGCTATGGCCGATGCGCACGATCCCGTCCAGGAGCGGCCGCCCGTAGAGACGGCCACCCCGACGAACCGCCGGCGGCCCAACCGGCAAAGACAGGTCACCGAACGGGCCCCGCTCACCGACGATGGACTGGCCGAGGTAGTCACCACAGCCGGCTTCACACAGCGCCAACCCGGGACCCACTCGAATCTGGTGCAACCCCCGACCGCCAATGAGTCGGTAATCGAAGCCGAACTCGTGCCGATCCCTTCCGAGCAGGACCCTGCAGCCGATCTCTTGATGAACTGGGCGCGTGTCCTGCCCGACCGGCCGAGGGAACGCACCGCCGACAACACATGGAGGAATGATGGCCAGCGATGACCTCGAAGTACAGATCGAGGACTTCCATTGGTTGCTCGACAACTTCGTCCGACAGACCCCTGGGGTGAACGAAGCCGCGGCTGTCTCTTCGGACGGCTTTCTGCTCGGCGCCTCAGTAGGTCCTGATCGCACCGATATCGAACAGCTCGCCGCGATCACCGCCGGGCTCTCGAGTCTCACCTCGGGTGCGGCCGAGTGCTTCGAGTACGGAGCGGTCGAGTTGGTCATGGTGCGAATGAACCGGGGCTTTCTCTTCCTTTCCCGCATCAGCGATGGGTCCTCCCTCGCCGTGCTGACCTCAACGAACTCGGATGTCGCGGCTGTGGCCTACGAGATGACCATGCTCGTGAAACGGGTCGGTGACATTCTCACGCCGACCATCGTGACCGAGCTGAAGAATGCCCTGACGGTGTGACCCAGATGACCGCAGAGCGTCGGCTCCGACTCGCCAGGCCCTACCTGTTGACGATGGGTCGGACGCGGGGTGACGCTGGCGACCTCGCCATCGAAACCTTGATCATCGCTATAGCGGACGAGACCGACGAAAGTCTCGATCCGGACGAAAGAACGCTGCTGCGACTCGCGCAGGAACCCATCTCCATCGCCGAGCTCGGCGCAGCACTTTCGCTCCCTGTAGGCGTAGCCCGCGTGCTCATCGCGGACCTGGCCGCCAATGGTCGCGTGGAGCTCTGCGACACGGCCAGCATCGACGACACTGATCTCGTGAGGAGACTTCTGGATGGCATCCGTGCAATGTGATGGACCGACACCCGAGACACGCCGGCCCACGTCGGTACGGAACCGCAACCGACCCGTGTCGGCCAAAGTCATCATCTCCGGCGGCTTCGGCGCAGGAAAGACCTCCTTTGTCACGGCGGTGTCGGAGATCAAGCCCGTACGGTCCGAGGCGGCTATGACCGACCGGGGCGAAATGGTGGACGACCGCAGCCTGCTCGACGCGAAGACAATGACGACGGTCGCCATGGACTTTGGAAAGATGACCGCCGACGAAGGTCTCGTCTTGTACCTGTTCGGCACGCCCGGACAGGACCGGTTCGGCTTCATGTGGGACGACGTGACGCGCGGGGCCTTAGGAGCCTTGGTCCTGGCCGACTCCCGCAGGCTCGACGACTGCTACCCCGCAGTGGACTATTTCGAGGCTCGGAAGGTCCCCTTCATCGTCGCGTTGAATCAGTTCGAAGGCGCCCCGGTGCATGATCGTGACGAGATCAGAGATGCGATAGTCCTCAATCCCAAAACCCCGATCGTCACCACCGACGCTCGTAGCCCCCGCTCCGCCCGATTCGCGCTCGTGGCGTTACTCGAGCATCTCCTGCGCATCAAGGCGACCCGCGGGCGAGTTGCCGCCAAGGCCGCTCCGCTGCCGGCTGGCCCACCCCGACCGCCGAAAGGCGACATATCGAACGCGTTCCGGATGCCGAACCGGCCCGCCATCGCGCGGGCCGAGCGACCCAAACCCGAGCCGCGGAATCTCAGCTCCAGTGATGCGCAACGCACCCTCGGCATCATCGGACGAGTCCACTATCGCGATGACATCTATACCGAGTCGACCCCGGCATTCGGGTCATCGCTCAGCTAGTCGATCCACCGAATCGGTTGCGGGCCTGGCCAAGAAGCTCACTGGGCAAGAATCACACCACAAACCATCGCCGCAACCGCGGCCACCAGACCACCACCCCCGGTCACGCCACGAACCACCCGGCTCTCGGTGGCCGAGTGAACAAACGCCGCAATGCCCGACAAGGCCACCACCAGAAGCTTCACCGCCAGCGTGCCCTGATACGCGGTATCGGTCGATCCGATATCGACGGCGAAAAGGTTCCAAACGCCAGTGACCACGAGCAGGGCATAGAACGGCCACGCCACCCGGGAGAAGCGTTGGGCGATGAGGCGCGGAGCCTCTGACCCGAACGTCCGAACCGTCGGCACCAACACCGCCAAAACGATCTGACCGCCTACCCAAACCGAAGCACCGAGCACATGCAATGAGAGTCGAACGATCTCGAGATCAAGGTTCATCGGTGCGCACCGTAGTCCCGGCCCGAACAGCCGACGAGACCGACCGTCCGAAGGCGGACCCGCCGAGAGGCGCTACCGATGATCCAGGCTCAGTCGTAGCGCAACGGGGTCGTACCCCAAGGGACGTCGGCCTCGCGGACGTCGAGGTGAACCTGCCGCCAGCCGACCTCGATCCCCTCCCGATCGTCGGAAGCGGCATCGCACAACAACTCGAACATGCCTTCATCGAGGTCATCGTTCCCCCGACTGAGCAGCCCCAGCAAGGCCTCCGCGGCCTCGTGGGTCTCGAGCATCCGCGGCTGCCAACGGCCGAAGACCCGCGGATTTTCGGCATACTCGTCGGTCATGCCTGTCCTCACAAACGGGAACAGCACCGACAGAGCGGTGATGTCAGCGGCCTGCTTGCCCAGGTTGACCGCCAGAACCCGCGGCAGCTGCAACACCGCCCAGTTCGAAACGGCATAGCCCGGCACCGACGGACCGGGATCGATGGCCTGGCGCGAAGAGATGTAGATCAGGCGCAACGGCTGACCGTGATAGACGGCCTCCCCGGCCCACAGGTGAGTAATGGCGAGAAACCCGTCCACCTTGGTGTCCAGGACCAGGCGGGATTCCTCCAGATTGTCGATGAAGTGCTGGCGGACACGGGCCCTGCGCACAGCCGACGGCTCGTCTTCGACCTCGCGCAACGCCCGACCGAACGAGTAGCCGGCCTCGCTCAAGCCCGAATTGCAGATAACCAAATCCGGGGGAAGACCATCCATCTGCTCTATGACATAGCTTCGCGTCGCCCAAAGGTCACCCATGTTGGTGACGTCCGCCTGGACAGGAAAGGCATTCACCCCGTTGGCACGGAGCTGCCCCACCAGGTCGAACCCATCGACATAGCTACGATGGAAATGCACACCGACACTGGCCGCGCCGTTCAGCCCCGCGGCGAGAGCGAACGCCTGACCCAGCCCGCCGTCCTTGCCCGCGCCGGTGATGAAGACTCGCTTTCCATCGACTCCGCCCCCCAGGTCCTTGTCGAATCGGAACCGGTCAGGGTCAACGGTGAAGCTCATCCAAGGAGTATGCCAGGCCCCGTCCCGGGCCGAGCCGACCGATCAACGACGACGGGCCCGTCGATCGGGTTCCGATCCGGGCTCGGCCGGAATGAACCGCTGCGCCCGGGTGAGCACCTCGATGAGGTAGTCGTCCACGTCGGGCACAAGATCGAACCGAGTGATCGTTCGGCTGACGGGTTGCAGCGCTCCGTCGTCGTCAACGATCACACCGGACACGCTCATCTGGTCGAGGGAACCGGCCACCAGGCGGACCAGCTCTCGCAGGTTCGCATCGAACAAGCCAGTGACCTCAGACCGTTGTGGTCGGTACTCGGTCAGAAGCCGGTCGTCACGGGTCAGATACACATGGATAATCTCACGATTGACGCCTTCACCCTGGGTATCGACCAACCGTCGCTCCCCGATCGGGGTGAGATCGGAGAAGGCGATATCGAGCCCAAGTTCCTCGTGCAGCTCCCGGATCCCGTCCTCCGGACGCTCACCGGCGTGCAGGTGCCCGGCCGCGCTGATATCCAACAACCCGGGAAACGCTCGCTTGTTCGGGTGACGGAGTTGCAGCACCGCCACCGGTACCCCGTCACGCCTAGCCACCACCAGACAATGGAAAACCCGGTGCCAGAAGCCGTGCTCATGCACTTCTTCGCGAGACCTGATCCCAAGGTGAGCGCCGAGTTCGTCATACGCGTCGAGCACCTCGCCCGATTCATCCGGTCGACCAAGCGCACCCGCTGCCCCGCTACGGTCCATGCTCGTTCGGCCCCCACGTGTTCTGCTCCTAGCGAGCGTAGGCCATCTCCGCGGCGATGGCGGACACGACGGCGCGCCACTTTCGTTCTGCCCACCCGTCTACGGGTGCAGCCCAGAAACTTTTCTTCCGACCTCGATCTGCGTGTTACGAAACGGTCACATTACCGTTACAATTGTAACGGTAACGGACGACTCCGGTCGACCGAGTTTCGAAGGTTTGTCGCCATCACCTCCACCCAGTCTTGGTGTCGGCAAACCATCGTCGATGCCTGCCGGCCATGATCTGCCACCCTCGGATCATGGCCGGTTTCATCGCGTATTCGGCCAGCTCTACTCAGCCCCTGAAATCGGCCGCAGCCTCAGTCAAGAAACGAGTCATAGCCGTCTCCCGGTCCGCGGCACCCCGAAAGCTGAAGTCCGGGACAATGAGCTCATCGACCCCAGCCGCGGCATACGCTTCGAGCTCGGCCCGCAACTCCTCCGGGCGCCCAATCAAACTCGGTCTCCCCAGATCGCGCCCACGCAGCTTGTCCAGCACCGCCTGGTCATCGGACAAGAACAACAGAGCGACCGCCGACCGTTGAATCTCCCCGGGGGCCCGTCCCACCTCGGCACAATGGCGGTCGAGTACCGCTCCCTTTTGGGCCAACACATCGGGAGTACCCCACACGTTCCACTCGTCCGCATAGCGGGCCACGATCCGCAACGTCCGCTTCTCCCCCCCACCGCCGATGAGCAGAGGGATCCCATCCTGAATCGGCTTCGGGTCAAGGGGTGCATCCGCGATTCGATAGTGCTCACCGTCGAAGCTGGTCCGCTCGTCGCCCATCAACCCCTTGATGATCTGACAGGCCTCCTCCAAGCGATCGAAACGCCAGCGGAAATCATTGAACTCGATCCCGTACGCGTCATGCTCGTTCTCCTGCCAACCCGCACCGAGACCCAGCACGACCCGACCACCGCTGATGTGATCCACCGTCGTCGCCTGCTTGACCAACACCGCCGGGTTCCGATACGTATTCCCGGCCACCATCGGCCCGATCCTCACCCGCGGCACGGTCGCAGCCAGCGCCGCCAGCATCGACCACGCCTCGTGCACCGGCCCCTCACCCTCGAGCGGCATGAAATGGTCGGCAATCCAGATGCCATCCCACCCCGTACGCTCGGCGAACGAACACGCCGCGAGGGTGTCCTCCCACGAATGTGCGTTCCCGACCCAAAAGCTGAATCTCATGCCAGCCGACGTTAGCTATTTTTGATCCCGCCACCGCGCGCGGGACCTCCAGAGGGCAACAACCCGAACGGTGGCACCCGACTCACCACACCGCACCACTCACGACCCCCCAACACCCGCCACCGCCCGCGGAACCACC
>Ga0316190_10000091_pt1 | contig 53131 bp, 43 predicted proteins | sample Eddworburrow2_MG_FD_204929 | JGI IMG/M metagenome (GOLD analysis project Ga0316190, IMG submission 204929) | Coastal sediment microbial communities from Maine, United States - Eddy worm burrow 2 | ecosystem: Environmental > Aquatic > Marine > Coastal > Sediment | place: USA: Maine | collected...
GACGGCTTCTCGCCTCGCCCGAAGGGAGGCCCACAAATAACCCGATACGGCGTTGCAGCCCTTGTTAAGGGAATAACCATTAACTGCAGACTGCGCCTTGTCCTGGCTCATTTGTGGACCTCTGATAGGTGCACGTTATTCGTTACACCACACTAGCCAGCCGCCAGGGTGGGTATGGGTAAATATTGTGTTGAAGGAGATATCGTATACGGTAGAATCTGCCAATCCGGCGCACAGGCGACGGGCATTCCCAGGAGATTGTTGGATGAAATTACGACTATTCGCGTTACTGTTTGGCAGTGTTCTTTCATGCGCGGTCAATGCTGCTGGCAGCTCGCTTAATCCCATACTGGATGATAAATTTTCATTCAGGCTCGGGGCCACCTGGCTGAAGGCTGACGGTACCTTCAGCTCAACAAAAGATGGCGACACCACGGACAAGATCAGTACCGGCGAACTGGGCATTGATGACACCGAAACAAACCTGTATTTCGGTGCGCGCTGGCGTTTCACAGAACGCTGGCGCCTTACTTTTAATTACTTCGGACTGGATACCAAGAATAAGCTCCAAAAGAATTTCGATGAACTGGACTTTGGAGACATTGAGGCCTCGGGTTTTCTGGCCGTCGATACGCGTTTACAGACAGACTTTTATGTCGTCCAGGCCGGCTATTCCTTTCTGAAGAACGAGCGTGCCGAACTCGGTATCGGGGGTGGATTGCATATCGTGGATTTCGACACGACGCTCAAGGTCAGTGCCGGCATCAACGATGTGAGTGGCAGTAAACAGTCAGACTCGGTTGATATCACGGCGCCGTTGCCGAATATTCTTGGCTATGGTGCCTATGCCATCACACCGAAACTGTCTGTGGATGGCGGCGTCGGCTGGTTTGGCCTGGAATACGGTGACTACAGCGGTAATCTCGTGACGCTCATGGCCAATCTTGAATACCGTCTGACCAAGAATTTTGGTGTGGGTGTCGGTTACAACTATGTCGACATGGACCTGACGATTGATAAATCGAATAGAAAGGACAAATACGATCTGGACTACAAGGGCCCGGTTGCATACATATCTGCCAGTTTCTGATTTTTTTATATTCAGACTAACGGTGTTGCCCCGGCGTTCCTGCTGCGAGAAGGATTAAGGGGCCCAATGCTCGTACGAGGGAACTTATCAGCTACTCAATATCGATTTCATTGCTTTCTGTAGATCCCTCCTCGGCCAGTACATCTTCCGATGCCTCGATCCCGATGTGATAGCTTCCATAGCCGGGCATGACGAATTGGTCGACGGCCATGCCTATGATGCGGCCGTTTACCGTTGACAGAATGTCGCTGGTTTCATTGGTGATGGGATCGGTAATGGTGCCAAGTATTTCGTCGACCTTGACCATGTCACCCTGTTTCTTTTTGCTGAAGAGGATGCCACCGCGATCTGCTCTTATCCAGCTGGATTTATAGTAGATGGGGTCGGGCTCGCCCCATGTGAAGAGGCGCGAGTACATGCCCTGGTGCTCCAGTAAATGATTAATGCTGCTAACGCCGATTTCTATCTGGTCTTCCTGGATGCGCAGGGATTCCCCGACTTCCAGCGTGATGGCAGGAATGCCATGTTCAACGGCAGCGAAGCGCAACATGCCGGCATTGCCAGTGCTGTGTATGACTGCGATTTTGCCGAAGCCTTGTGTGAGTTCGGCGACGTTCTCATCCCGTATGTCGGCACGTATCTGCGGCATGTTGGTGCGTCGTAAAGACCCGGTATGCAGGTCAACCAGAAAATCACAATGCGCGATAACTTCATCAAACAGCGACCAGGCGATGCGTGATGCAAGACTGCCATTGATTTCGCCCGGGAAGAACCGGTTCAGATCGCGTCGGTCGGGAAGGTAGCGGGAACCTCTCTGGAAACCCTGCAGATTGACTATCGGGATGCCGATAATGCTGCCCGACAGTTTTTCCGGGTCGATGTCATACATCACGCGGCGTACGATTTCTATACCATTCAGTTCATCGCCGTGCACGGCCGCGGTTAAACACAGCGTCTTGCCGGGTGTCTTGCCCTTTATGACCATGACCGGTGTCGGTGTGGCCAGACCCGAAATGGTGCCGGCGGTTTTCCAGGCCAGGCGCGTGGCCGTACCCGGTGCAACTTCCGAGCCCAATAAAATCAGCTTCTCTTCGTCAGCGGGTTCATCGGCTGCAGTGTCTGTTTCGGGTGGTTCTTCGGAAAAAGCGGGATCGTCTGTGTCTGTGGTGGGTTCGGCCACAGGTACAGGTTGTGGCAACGGGGCCACTTCCTTCAGGTCCAGGTTGGGGGCGAGCACCGGTTCGGTCAGTTCTGTTACCAGCAGTCTGTCCATCTGCGGCTGTTCAGTGTGGTTTGTGGGCGTTGCCGGTGCCTGTTCGGAGGCAACCGCGGTTGCTGTGGATAGCTGGATGAGTAACAGAAGACCCGTGGCAGTCTGGCCGTGTCGACGCAGGGATGAAGTCATATACCAATACACATGTGAGTTAGTTGATTCCTCTGATAGGTGACGTTATTCGTTATACCACACTAGTATCTTCAGATTGATGGAGACCTTTAGCAAAATCCAGCCGTGCATCAAGTTCTGTGGGTAAATCAGGGTGTGCTTCGATCTTGAGCAGGTTGCTGAGCAGGCCATGGCCGGTGGCCAGTTGTATATTGAGTCCGGGGCGCGCATTTAGTTCCAGCATCAGCGGTCCAAGTTTTCTGTCGATGACAATATCGACACCCAGGTAACCCAGGCCGACCTTGTCTGCACACTGGGTAGCAAGCCGCAGGATGCTGTCCCAGTGCGGTATTTCTATGCCGGTGGTTTTATAACCGGTGTCGGGATGCTGGTCCACGATGTTATTGCGGTGTACGGCCCAGGTTGTTTCACCGGTCGTGAGATGAACACCCAATCCGACTGCACCCTGATGCAGATTGGCCTTGCCGTCAGAGTCACGGGTCGGAAGGCGTATCATGGCGGCAGTCGGGATACCTTTGAAGACAATAATTCTGATATCAGGTACACCCTGGTAGCTGATGTGTTCGAACATCGGATCAAAATCGACGCGGTATTCGAGAATGGCCTTGTCAGGAACGCCCCCGAGGCTGTACATGCCACTTAGAATATTCGATGCATGGTGCTGTATGGCCTTGATAGCAAGCAGGCTGCCATTTGCCTTGCGAAAATAATTCCCCATACGGCCATTGATGACCAGGATGCCGTTGCCACCGCTGCCATGTGCCGGCTTGATTACCAGTGACCTGTGGTCAGCAAGGATGCTTTCGATGTCCTGTATCTGGTGCTCTATTTCCACCACACCGTAGAGTTCCGGTACGGCGATGCCGTTTTCCAGTGCCACTCGCTTGGTTTCCAGTTTGTTATCAACCAGCGGGTAGAGCTTGCGGGGGTTGTAGCGCATGATGAAATCGACGTTGCGCTGGTTCATGCCCAGTACACCGCGTTGCCGCAATTCTCGCGGTGTCGAAAAGAATCTCATTTTATATTCTTGCCCTGCATATCCTTGAAACGGACCAGTTCCACCAGCCGATAGCCGGTATAGCTGCCCATCCACAGGCACAGGCCCAGTACCACCAGCAATAATTCAGGGAAAACAAAGATGAGATACATCAGGTTTTCGTTGGTCATGACCACGTAGCCAAGGCAGGCGACGAACAGGCTGCCAACGCCTTGAAGAATGGCTTCCCGTGCACCGTTTTCCTCCCAGATGATCGACATGCGCTCAATGGTCATGGCAAGGATAACCATCGGGAACAGGGATATGGACAACAGACGTTCTATGCCAAGCTGATTGGTAATCAGGCTGATCAGCAGCATGAGGATCACGACAATGACCAGTACCGAGGCCAGCCGGGGTATCAGCAACAGCATCAGTTTTTCAAGGTAGAAGCGAATCATCAAGCCAATGGAGACGATCATGCTGAACATGATCACGCCCCAGAAGAGTTGTGTTTCCCGAAAGGCCATGGCGATCAGGATGGGCATGAAGGTGCCGAATGTCTGCAGGCCAATGAGTGTTCTAAGAAAGACGACCAGTAATGCACCCAGCGGTAACATCAGCAGCAACTGGTAAACATTCTGATTTTGTACCGGCAACGAAAGCAGGGAAAATCCTGAAAAGAAGGAATCCCTTGCTGCGGCGCCCTGGCGGGCAACGTCAATGAGTTCGGCATAGGTGCGGGTCACCGAAAATTTAATGGCCAGGTCGTTGCCGCCTTCAAGTTCCGTTATTTGCCTGTCACCGACTTTCCAGACAATAAGATTGGTCGGGATGCCCTTGCTGCCGGTCTCCGGGTTGAAGGTCAGCCAGTTGTCACCGTTGTGGACCTGTAGCAACGGCCGCAGTTGCGCGTCATTCGCCGCATCGGTGACATCGATTCCCCAAATCGTGCGTGCCGGGATACGTACCCCTTTCAATACGTTAATGATTTCATTTGCCCACAGCCCGGGACTGCTTGCCTGGTCGCGGATCAGTTCGACATTTTCATTGGGTTCGCTCGAATTGAGTTGCTTGAGCAATTCCTGGGTATACGACTCAACGTCGGCGGATTCCTCTCGCACATCTTCAATAACTGCCTGGATCGCGGAGGCGTAAGGCTCCGGATAATCCGGTGCTGCCGGGAAATCGGGTTTGGATTTCCAGTCATCCTTCAGGTTTGAGCGCGCCACCGATATCCTGTAATACAGAGTTTGGTCACCCTTTGCGCGGCGTATGGCCCAGTCCGCCCTGCGGTTGTCATGGTCTTTTGCAATGGTGAGCCCGTAGCGGCTGGAAATGAAATCCTCGTCCAGCAACATGAAACCCGGGGTGTTTTCAGGTATGAACAGCGACAGTTTCGCCGGGGCGCCCGTTCCCTCAAATGAGACCTGCGCCTGCAAGGTCCAGACCTCGGTGTTTTGTCTGGGCGTCAGTGGCAGACCCAGTTCATAGGCCTTGTAAGCCGTGAGTGCCAGGCCAATGAGCGACAGCGCCAGCGCCCAGCTTCTTACGGTAAAACTGTTCATGCCTGTATTCTATCCACGATACTATTCAGGGCAGCCGGCCTGTGTCAGGAAAGTATTTTCAGGGTCGATGACTGCGATGCCTTGCAGGAACTCACGACCCAGCAGTATATCGTAATTATATTCGGCGCGATTCGCGAGGGTGAATTCTGTGGTGTACTTGCGGCCATCGAAACAGATTTCCAGTTCAACCACGACACGCCGGTCAGAATCGCCGTCGTTATTCTTGATGCGCACACGTCGTGCCCTGGGCCGCTCCATGTGAATAGTGTGTTGCTTGCCGTTCACGCCTGTGAGCAGCAGGTCGAACCGCACCCGGTCCTTGTCGTTCTTTTTAAATTGCTCAACATTGATTGCATGGATAGACGAGGTCCTGGCACCGGTGTCCAGCTTGGCCTTGAGTATCAGCGATGGCTCGACAAGGCAGATCTTTTCAATCCAGCCGGCAATGGTTTTCCCGGGGTCCTGGCTGCTACCCTGTGAAAGCGGGGCGGCCAGCAGCAGTAATGCGGCACACAGCCCATGTAAAACTTTCATTTACTGCCTCCTGGGATGAAACCACCGGTGATTGTGGCGGATAATCTGCTTACACCGGAATTTCATACCGGGGGTACAGATTATATAGAAGGGCTGATGTGATGTAAGACAAATGTGCCGAAATGGCTGCGGCTGTCAGTATTGTCTCGACAGGTTGCCAGGAATCAGTCGTAAGCAACTGAATAGAAAGACGAATAGGGCAGGGGGTTCCGCAATTGTGGCATGCGGCTCAGGTGCAGCACGGTGCTTGGCTGCGTGATGCCACATTCCAATGAACGCGCCAACCTTGTATATTACGCGGCCTTGTTTGCACTGGCGACGTTCTGCCGGTGTGCTGACCGGGCCATTGAGAATGGCCGGCTAGCCTGCTTTTTATCATTCTGACTTGAGGTACATCATGGCTATACGAAATCGCCTGCACCGCAGTGAACTGGCTGTCCCCGGAAGTAATCTCCGCATGCTTGAAAAGGCACCCACAGCCGGTGCTGATATGGTCTTCCTGGACCTGGAAGATGCCGTGGCACCGGATGACAAGGACCAGGCGCGGAAAAATGTCATTGAAGCGTTGAATGACCTCGACTGGTCAAACTGCAGTGTCTCGATCCGGATCAACGGACTGGATACCCATTATTGCTATCGCGATATTGTGGATGTTGTCGAACAGGCCGGTGACAAGCTCGATACCATACTGATACCCAAGGTAGGCTCACCTTCGGATATCCTGTTCGTCTCAACCATGCTGGAACAAATCGAGGCGGCCAGGGGGATTGAGCAGATCAATCTGCATGTGTTGATTGAAACCGCGCTGGGCATGGCCAACGTCGAGGCGATTGCACAGACCTGCCCGGAACGGATGGAGGCCATGGTATTCGGCGTTGCCGATTATGCGGCCTCGACCCAGGCGCGTACCACCAATATGGGCGGCGCAAACCCCGATTACTACATGCTGACGCACCCGGACACGGAAGGCACGCGGGAACGGCACTGGGGTGACCAGTGGCATTACGCCATCTCACGCATGGTGGTTGCCTGCCGCGCCTACGGACTGCGTCCGATCGATGGCCCGTTTGGTGATTTCAATGATCAGGATGGCTATATGGCGGTCTCTCGCAGTGTTGCCGCGCTGGGTGTCGAGGGCAAGTGGGCCATACATCCGTCACAGGTCGGCCTGGCCAACGATGTGTTTACCCCGCCTGCAGCAGAAGTGGACCGTGCGCAACGCATCCTGGTGGCCATGGAGGAAGCCGCGGCTGAAGGCAAGGGTGCCGTGTCGCTGGACGGTCGTCTGATCGATGCGGCCTCCATTCGCCAGGCAGAAGTGATGGTGGCCAAGGCGGCCCAGATCGAGAAGGCACTCGCGACGCGTCAATAATATTCGAACGGTGATGACGGAGTATTTTTTACCGCTTTAGGAAGCATAAGAATCGGAGAGCTATTTTGAATATTCATGAATATCAGACCAAGGAACTGCTGCGCGGCTATGGCGTACCGGTGCCGGAGGGGCGTGTTGCACACAATGTCGACAATGCCGCCACCATCGCAGAAGCACTCGGAGGCGAACGCTGGGTCGTCAAGGCACAGATTCATGCCGGTGGCCGTGGCAAGGGCGGTGGCGTCAAGGTTGCCTCATCCCTTGATGACGTCAAGCAATTCACTGACGCAATGATCGGCAGCAACCTCGTGACGCCGCAAACCGGTGAAGCAGGCAGGATGGTGCAGCGGGTGCTGGTGGAGCAGGCCTGCAACATTAACAAGGAATATTATCTCGGCATGGTCATTGACCGTGCCACGCAGCGGATCACCATGATCGGCTCGGCATCAGGCGGGATGAATATCGAGGAAGTCGCGAAGACCGATCCGGACCGCGTCATTCGTGAGGCGGTTGATCCTGCCATCGGGCTGGCCGGTTTTCAGAGCCGCAAGATTGCCGCGAAGATGGGGTTCAGGGGCAAGCAGATTGGTGAAGCTGCCAAGATAATGCAGGCACTGTATCGCTGCTTCCGTGATAAAGATGCCTTGCTGGCGGAAATCAACCCGCTGGCGGATATTGATGACGGGAAATTGATGGCGCTGGATGCAAAGATGTCCTTTGACAGTAATGCCATGTACCGTCGGCCTTCTATTACAGAACTGCGTGATTTTGACGAAGAGGATTCCAAGGAAGTCGAGGCGTCCGGGCACGGACTGAACTACATCGCGCTCGATGGCAATGTCGGCTGTATTGTGAACGGTGCCGGCCTTGCCATGGCGACCATGGACGCGATCAGTTTTCACGATGGCAAGCCGGCCAACTTTCTCGATGTCGGTGGCGGCGCTTCACCGGAGAAGGTGGGTAACGCCTTCCGCATCGTGTTGCAGGACCCGAATGTAAAAGCCATCCTGGTGAATATTTTTGCCGGTATCAACCGCTGTGACTGGATTGCCGAAGGACTGGTACAGGCCATGCGCGATCAGGATATCAAGGTGCCGATCGTGGTCCGTCTGGCGGGGACCAATGTCGAAAAGGGTGCACCGATACTCAAGGACTCCGGCTTTCCCTTCATTATGGCCGACAATCTCGATGATGCAGCCACCAAGGTTGTTGCCGCACTGGAGGGCACGTCATGAGCGTATTTGTCCACAAAAGTTCCCGCGTCATCATCCAGGGTTTTACCGGTCAGCACGCGACTTTCCACGCAGAGGAATCCATGCAAAACGGCACCACGGTTGTGGGTGGCGTCACGCCGGGCAAGGGCGGGCAGGAGCACCTTGGCTTGCCGGTGTTTGACACCGTGCACCAGGCCGTTGCCGAAACCGGTGCCGATGTCAGTGGCATCTTTGTGCCACCGCCGTTTGCAGCCGATGCCATTATGGAATCGCTGGAAGCCGGTATCGGTGTTATTGTTGTGATTGCCGATGGCATTCCTGTTCAGGACATGGTGCGCGTGAAACGCTATGCCGTTGACAAGAACGCCATCATCATCGGTCCGAACACACCCGGCATCATTACCCCGGATGCCTGCAAGGTCGGCATCATGCCCTCGCATATTTATACACCGGGCCGTATCGGTGTGGTGTCACGCTCCGGTACCCTCAACTACGAGGCCGTACAGCAAATGTCTGAATACGGCATGGGCCAGACTACCTCGGTGGGTATCGGTGGCGACCCGGTCAACGGTACCGACTTTGTTACAGTACTGCGTGCCTTTGAAGAGGACCCCGAGACGGAAGCCGTCATCATGATCGGTGAGATTGGCGGGCAGCAGGAAGTCGAGGCCGCCCGCTGGGCCAAAGAAAATATGAGCAAACCGGTGGTGGGTTTTGTTGCCGGCGTTTCGGCACCCCCCGGGCGCCGCATGGGCCATGCCGGTGCGATTATCTCGGGTGAAGCGGATACCGCCAACGCCAAAATGGACCTGATGGAAGAACTGGGTGTGCACGTGGTGCGCAACCCGGCCCTGATCGGCGAGACCGCCAAACGGGTGTTTTCCTGACACCGTTAGCCCCCTCTTCCTCAGGGAGAGGGTTGGGGAGAGGGGATACTATTAGGATAACAGCTTGATTTATATCCCCTCATCACGGCCTTCTTCCGGAGGGAGAAGGGATTCTCTATTTTGGTTTTGATCCATTGCCACTCGAGCCCCATCCGCTTAAACTACCCGCTTGAATTTATTCACTAAGCTCCCGTTTTCTGGCGGGTTTCTTGTTTTTATAGATTATTGATGGAGTATTGCATGGCAATTGAACGGACCTTTTCCATAATTAAGCCGGATGCGGTCGCCAAGAATGTGACTGGCGAGATCGTGAGTCGTTTTGAAAACAATGGCTTGCAGGTCATTGCGTCAAAAATGCTGCATCTCAGCAAGGAACAGGCTGAGGGGTTCTATGCTGTGCATGCCGAACGTCCTTTCTATAATGACCTGGTCAGTTTTATGATCTCGGGCCCGGTGGTGGTACAGGTGCTGGAGGGCGAGAATGCTATCAGCAAGAACCGTGAGCTGATGGGGGCAACCAACCCGGCAGACGCCGCACCGGGCACCATCCGTGCGGATTTCGCCAAGACCGTCGATGAGAATGCCGTACATGGCTCCGATGCCCCGGAAACGGCGGCCGTTGAGATCAAGTACTTCTTTTCTGACGAGGAACTGTGCCCGCGCACACGCTAACAGGACACTACACTAACCCCTGATTATGACCGAAGCCATGAAAACCAACTTACTGGACCTGGATCGTGCCGGACTGGTGGATTTTTTCACCGGCCGGGGCGAGAAGAGTTTTCGCGCCACCCAGGTCATGAAGTGGATCTATGGTCAGGGGGTGACCGACTTCGAGGCCATGACCAACATCAGCAAGGGACTGCGTGCCGATCTGCAGGCCTATGCAGACATTCGCCTGCCGGAGGTTGTGTCCGACCACTTGTCGGATGACGGTTCACGCAAGTGGCTGTTGCAAATGGCGGATGGTAACTGCATCGAGACGGTGTATATCCCGGAGGCCGATCGTGGCACTCTGTGTGTGTCATCGCAGGTGGGCTGTACACTGAACTGCAGTTTTTGCTCGACCGCCCAGCAGGGGTTCAATCGCAACCTGACGACCGGTGAGATTATTTCGCAGCTATGGATGGCCGCCAGTGCGCTTGGACAGACGCTTGATGGCAATCGACTCATCTCCAATGTGGTCATGATGGGCATGGGGGAACCCTTGCTGAATTACGACAACGTGGTACGCGCCATGGGCATCATGCTGGATGATTATGGTTACGGTCTGTCCAAGCGCCGCGTCACCTTAAGTACCGCCGGTGTGATACCGGCACTTGAACAGTTACGTGAAGATTGCGATGTCAGCCTGGCGGTATCGCTGCACGCGCCCGATGATTTATTGCGTGACCAGCTGGTGCCGTTGAACAAAAAATATCCAATCCGTGAACTGCTCGATGCCTGCAAGGTGTATGTTGGCGAGGGCCGGCGCCGGGTGACCTTTGAATATGTGATGCTGGCAGGTGTGAACGACAGCGATACTCACGCGCGCCAGCTGGCTCGCTGTCTTGAAGGTGTGCCGGCAAAGGTCAATCTGATACCGTTTAATACCTTTCCCGGGACCCGCTACCAGCGTAGTTCCGGTAACCGTATCCACTCTTTCTTTGAAATCCTGAACAGGGCCGGGATTGTGACCATCACCCGCCGCACGCGTGGCGATGATATCGATGCCGCCTGCGGCCAACTGGCGGGACAGTTCCAGGACCGCACCCGGCGACGTGAACGGGTCAGGATAAACATGCCGGTAGCCAGCCTATGAAATACGTGAAACTCATTGTCTGTGTCGTGACCGTCCTGGTGATGACTGCCTGTGCCAGTTCACCTGAAGTCAAGGAAGTAAAGAAAGACGCGAACGTGGCAGCCAAGGCGAATACCGAGCTGGGCGTTGAGTATCTGCGTGAAGGCAATTACGAGCTGTCGAAGACAAAGCTCAATAAGGCCCTGGAACTGGAACCAGACTATGCACCTGCGCATGATGCCATCGCGGTGCTCTATGCAAAGGTCGGTGAAAACAAGCTGGCGGAAAAACACTATAAAAGGTCACTGCGACTGAACCCGGACAGTGCGCGAGGCCATAATAACTATGGCCAGTTTTTGTGTTTTCAGGACCGTCACAAGGAAGCCACTGAAGAATTCATGAAAGCGGCTGACAACTCCTTCTATGCGACCCCGGAAGTGCCGTTGACCAATGCCGGCTTATGTGCGGCACGTATTCCGGATCTGGCAACGGCCGAGGACTATTACCGCGAGGCGTTACAGAAAAACCCGAGGTTTGCACCGGCCCTGTTGCAGATGGCGATTATCAAGTACGAGGAAAACTATTATATGAGTGCCCGTGCCTATTTGCAGCGACTCCGGGAGGTGGCCCGTCACAATCCGCAGAGTCTGTGGCTGGCGGTGCGTACCGAATATGCATTGAACGATAACCAGGCCTGGGGTGAATACTCGTTGATCCTCAAGAATAATTTTCCTGATAGCGATGAAACAGCATTATTGCTGGAGTGGGAGAATGAACGACGCGCCGGATACTGATGCTAGTAACGCAACAGCTGGCAATGATCGTTTATCGATAGGCGCCCGATTGGCTGCTGCACGACAAGCGTGCGAGCTCGATGTTCGTGTGGTTGCGAATGAGCTGAAACTTGATGTCGGTATTGTTGAGGCGCTGGAACACGACGACAAGGCGGCGCTGCCGGCAGCTATTTTTGTGAAGGGCTACCTGCGCAATTATGCGCGACTGGTGGGGTTGCCAGAGGATGAGATGCTCAGGGATTATGCTGAAAGCACAGGTGAGCTGCCACCGCTGACGGTGGTCAGCGTGAAAGGAAAAACACCTTTTTTCCAGCTGCCATCGGCGCGCTTGCTTCGCAACATCATTCTGGTACTGCTGGCTGTCATCCTGATCTGGCTGGCATACCCGTTTATTGAACGTCTCATCGAATCACGAGGACAGGCAACGCAGGAGCCGGTACCGGGGCGCCTGGAATTGCCTCTGGCAAGCCCGCAGACTCCAAAATGAAGTCGCTGAACAGGCTGAACGGCATCGGATGCCTTTCGTTCGCATGAATTTCCGCGTGTAAAACATGGCCAAGACCATACAGGCCGTTCGAGGTATGAACGACATACTCCCCGGGGAGTCATCCAGCTGGCAGTATCTTGAGGATACGCTGCGTGAAGTGGTGCACGCCTATGGCTACCAGGAAATTCGTCTGCCACTGCTGGAAAAGACCGAGCTGTTCAAACGTTCGATCGGTGAGGTGACCGATATCGTCGAAAAGGAAATGTACACCTTCGATGATCGCAACGGTGACAGCCTGACATTACGGCCAGAGGGCACGGCAAGTTGCGTGCGTGCCTGCATGCAGCATGGCCTGTTGCACAACCAGGTGCAGCGACTGTGGTATAGCGGCCCCATGTTCCGTCATGAACGTCCGCAAAAAGGGCGCTATCGCCAGTTTCACCAGATTGGTGTCGAGGCCTTTGGTATGGCCGGACCGGATATCGACGCAGAAATTATTTTCATGTCGGCGCGCATGTGGGAACGGCTGGACCTGCAGGGTGCCATGCTGCAAATCAATTCACTGGGCACAATGGCGGCCAGGGCGGATTATCGAAATGCGCTGGTGACCTACCTGCGCGAGCATGAGTCCGGGCTGGATGATGACAGTCGTCGGCGACTGGAAAGCAACCCGCTACGCATCCTGGACAGCAAGAACCCGGATATGCAGTCGTTGATCGAAGCAGCACCGCAGCTGCCGGACTATCTTGATGAGGAATCCCGGGTACATTTCTCTGCATTATGTGACTTGCTGGATGCAGCCGGCCTTGCATACGAGATCAATCCGCGCCTGGTCAGGGGGCTGGATTACTATTCGAAAACCGTGTTCGAGTGGGTCACCGATCAACTGGGTGCGCAGGGTACAATATGTGCCGGTGGCCGTTATGACGGACTGGTCGAGTACCTCGGTGGCAAGCCGACGCCGGCCTTCGGCTTTGCCATTGGCCTGGAGCGGTTACTGGCGTTGCTGCAAGCAGGTGATGCAGAGATACCTGTAAACCATCCGCATGTGTATCTGGTGCTGAATGGTCAGCTGGCGGTAGCACACGGTATGGTATTTGCGGAACAGCTGCGCACTGCCTTGCCCGGCCTGCGATTGCAGAGCAACTGTGGTAACGGCAGCTTCAAGAGCCAGTTCAAGCGGGCTGACAGGTGTGGTGCGAGTGTTGCGCTGGTGATGGGCGATGATGAAGTTTCGCAGGGCACCGTGATCCTGAAACCATTACGCAGCGAAGCCGGGCAGGAGACATTATCGCAGCAGGATGTGGCCGCACGTATTGGTGACGTGATCACCACTAAAGAATTTTGAAAATTTAACAGGAGTGACGATGGACGTTAACTTAACAGACGATGAAAAACTCGCTGAAGTCAAAAAGTGGTGGGGTGAGAATGGCGGATCAATTATTACCGGTGTGGTGCTGGGGCTGGCCGTGCTGTTTGGCAGCAAGGCGTGGTTCGCTTACCAGGACCGCAAGGCTGAGACTGCATCGAATATCTACACCACGCTGATGGTCGCTCTCGAGAGAGGGCAGAACCAGATCGTCAGCGAGAAAGCCGGTGTGCTGGTGTCGGACTATACCGGCACGCCCTATGCGACCCTCGCGGCGCTGGCCCTGGCAAGAATGAATATTGAAGCAGAGGAACTGGCTGTTGCCCAGTCACATTTACAATGGGTGATCGATAACACGCGCTCTGATCTCATGCGTGAAACGGCACGCCTGCGGCTGGCACGTGTCATGATCGCCATGGACAACCTTGATGGTGCGCTTGCCCTGCTGGATCAGGCTGGGCCGGACAGCTCCTTTGATCCCTTGTACACCGAAGTCAGGGGCGATGTCGATGTCGCCCGCGGTGATCTGGCCGCTGCCAACAAGGCCTACCAGGCCGCGCTGGCAATCACTGCCAGTGATGCACCGGGACGTCACCTGCTGCAGCTGAAATACGACAGTACGGTCGTTGCATCGACCACGCCTGTTGAGGAATCCGAGTGAAGCAAGCGCTGACAGCCGTGATGCTGGCGGCATTGCTGAGCGGTTGTTCCACCCTGTCGAAATGGACCAGCAGTCTTTTCGGGGGGGCGGATAATGCCGAGCCACCCGCGGAACTGATTGAGATTGCTGATCCCATGCCCTTGAAAAAGCTCTGGAAGACCAGTGTCGGTGTCGGTTACGACAAGCAGTTTGTCAATCTGGTGCCGGCCATCTATAACGACCAGATGTTCATTGCCGATCGCAAGGGTCGAGTGGTGGCCCTGGATGCAGAAACCGGCAAGAAAAACTGGCAGGTAAAAACTAAGGTAGCCATCTCCGCCGGGCCGGGTGCGGGCAGTGGCCTGGTTCTCGTGGGTACCAGTAATGCCGAAGTGCTGGCCTTGAGTACCGATGACGGGACCCTGTTGTGGAAGGCCGATGTCAGCAGTGAGGTGTTCTCGGTTCCACAGGTCGATCTTGACAAGGTGATTGTCCAAACCGTCGATGGCAATATCTCTGCACTGGATATTGACAGTGGTGAACAGCTCTGGGTACACGATCGCTCGATACCGGTACTGACATTGCGCGGTACCAGTACACCGGCCGTTGAGGGCGGACTGATCGTCGCGGGGTTTGCCAATGGCAAGCTGGTCGGTCTGAGTGCGGAAAAGGGTTTCCCCGTCTGGGAAGTCAGTATTGCCATCCCGCAGGGGCGTTCCGAAATAGAGCGCCTGGTGGATATTGACGGTGACCCGGTCATTATCGGCGGTGTCGTGTACGTGACAACCTACCAGGGCCACATAGCGGTGATTGAGGCGCAAACAGGAAACCAGGGCTGGCAACGGGATATGTCGTCACACGTTGGTCTCGGGGTGGATTTCTCGCAGGTGTACGTGACTGATGATGAAAGTAATGTCTGGGCCCTGTCGCGTTCGACCGGTGCTTCCGAGTGGAAGCAGGGTGAGTTAATCAACAGGAAACTCACCGCGCCGGAACCGTTTGATGATTATGTCGCGGTCGGGGACCTGGAGGGTTATGTTCACCTGCTGTCACGCTATGACGGAAGTATAAAAGCACGTGCCAGGGTTGATAATAAAGGCATCCAGGAAAAACCGCTGGTCAAAGACGGTATCCTGTATGTGTACGGTAATTCAGGCAAGCTGGCAGCCTTTACCTTGCCGGGGCTGGAGTAGGAGGCTGTCCGAGAACAGACTGATCTACTGCGGCCAAACCTGATTGGCCAGATTTCCCGATTATTTTCGTTAAATAGCACAACAATTCGCCTCAAATGATCGAAATATCTGACTCAATCAGCCTTGCCCTCGCTACGATCGCTGTTCTCGGACAGCCTCCTGAAAAAATGCCGTCGGGCCAGTTGCCCGGTTGCCTGGCACGTATCCTTTCACTCTGAAACTATTCTTTATTTCATGTTACCGGTAATCGCCCTGGTTGGTCGTCCGAATGTCGGTAAATCAACACTGTTTAACCGCATGACCCGGACGCGCGATGCGCTGGTTGCGGATGTACCCGGGCTGACGCGTGATCGCAAATACGGTGATGGACGGGTTGGTGAGCGGCCGTTTATTGTTGTCGATACCGGTGGCCTGAGCGGTGATAGCGATGATCTCGATGGATTGATGGCGCAACAGGCCTGGCAGGCTATTGAGGAAGCGGACCTGCTATTCTTCCTTGTTGACGCACGTGATGGTCTGACCGCCGGTGACGAGGCCATCGCCACAGCATTGCGACGTACCGGCAAGCCGTTGATGCTGGTGGTCAACAAGACTGATGGCATCGACGTGGACAGTGCGATGGCGGATTTCTATGCGCTGGGTCTGGGTGAGACGCAACCGATCACTGCGCTACAGGGGCGCGGTGTAGCCGCTCTCATGGACCTTGCCATGGTGCGGTTGCCGGAGCCTGTTGCGGAATCCGGCGAGTTAAAAGATGACGACAGCATCCGTGTCGCCGTGGTCGGCCGGCCCAATGTTGGCAAGTCCACACTGATTAACCGCATCATGGGCGAGGAGCGGGTGCTGGCCTACGATCTGCCCGGTACCACCCGCGACAGTATCTTTATACCGTTCCAGCGAGACGAGGTCGCCTATACCCTGATCGATACCGCCGGTGTGCGTCGCCGGTCACGGGTCAGGGAAGTGATTGAGAAGTTCAGTGTCATCAAGACACTGCAGGCAATTGATGCTGCACATGTGGTGATACTGGTGCTGGATGCCCAGCAGGAGATCAGTGAACAGGATGCCAGCCTTGCCGGGTATATTACTGAAAAGGGACGCGCACTTATCGTGGCGGTCAATAAATGGGACGGGCTGGACGCGCATGAGCGTAACCAGATTGTCAGTCAACTTGAGCGGCGCCTGCCATTTCTGAGTTTTGCAAGCACGTGTTTTATATCAGCGCTGCATGGATCTGGCGTGGGTGAGCTGTTCCCGCATATTCAAAAATGCTATACGTCAGCCATGTGCGAGCTGTCGACGCCCAGGTTAACCGACATCCTGGAGCAGGTTGTACAGGAACATCAGCCACCGCTGGTGCGTGGTCGTCGTATCAAGCTGCGCTATGCACACCAGGGTGGCCGTAACCCACCGGTGATTGTGATACACGGTAACCAGACAGAGCGCGTACCGGCGACCTATAAACGCTACCTGGTCAACGCCTTCCGCGAGGCATTAAAGCTGACCGGCACACCGATAAGAATCGAGTTCAAAACTGGTGATAATCCCTATAAGGGCCGCAAGAACAAACTCACCGGGCGCCAGCAGAAGCGTAAACAGCGCCTGATGCGGCATGTGAAGAAGCGCTGATATGTACACGTTATTCGTAGGAACCCGTTCCTGGACAAGCTCTTATTAGTCGAGGCATGATTCGGTAGTCGGAAGTACCGATAATGTGTGTGTTATTAATGACGCCAACGGAAACCCGCTTAGCGCATTGGCATATCGAGCAGCAGATCCTGTTTGTTGTGGCTCAGGTAACTGCTGAACACCGCCGCATCAATCGCCTTGCTCGAGACCTCGGTGACCCGGTACTCCTTCTGGTTCTGATAGTCTTTCATGGCAACCGGTACGCCCTGGAGGCCGCTCAGTAACAGGCGACTGTTTTCACCGAGTTCGCCAACCAGCTTCTGGGTGGTGCTGGCCAGCTCACGCATGAAGTTCATCATCGCCATCAGGGTGGCAAAGTCGTTCCCGGACATGCCCGCATCCGCGGCCGTTGCCAGGCAGACCTCACCGATTGGTTGCTGGTCTTTAAACAAAATCTGTAGCTGACATTTGAATCCGGCGACTTCATGGTAGCCGCGCGCTTCTGTACTCAGGACCTCGAGATCCGGCAGTCCTCCGGCCGGAATATCCATCTGCTGCTCAATGAAGGCACGTTGTGCGGCCGGCAGGTTTTGCATCTGTGCCGACAGCAGTTCCATCTGCTGGCGCAGCATGGCAATGACTTCAGCGTACTTGTCCAGTTGTTGCTGGTCTATTTCACGGTATTCCTGTTTCACCGGATCAACGTAGATTGCCACATGGCGGGCCCGGTCGAATAACACATAACCCGGTTGTCCCGCCTGTGCCATGCGCGCCATGTGGTCCTTCACCTGGATGACGGTCCTGGATGCATTATCACTACCACCAAGCCTGATACTGGTATCGGCCATGGCCGACTGTGTCAGCAACACGGCGGCGATGGCGTGACTGGTGAACATTGCCTTGAACATGGACTAATCCAGGTATTCGAATAATTTCACGACTTTTTGTACACCACCGACCTGGCTGGCCTGTTTGGCAGCATCTTCGGCCTCGGAGCGGTAAAGAATACCCATCAGGTAAACGGTACCGTTTTCCGTAACCACCTTGACGCGGGTTGGGTCGAAGTCCTCGTGTCCCTTCACCTTGAAGAGGCTGGTTTTAACCTTGGAGGTGACATAGGAGTCACTGCTCCGCGTCATGTAGGAATTGGGTGCGGCGATGGTCAGTTCGTTGTGGACAACGCGCACATTGTCGACACCCCGGGCAAGGTTTTCTGCCTGCTGGCGCAACGCTTCCGTCGGCGTCTGGCCGACCAGCAGTACCACCCCGTTGACACTGATAACGCCGATATGGCTCTGGCTGCTCAGGGGTTTGTCCTCGCTAAGCGCGGTGCGGACTTTCCATTCGATCCCTTCATCATCCATCATTGTGCCGACTGAGCGGCGTTCATGCACGGCACTGGCACCAACGGCTGCGCCCCCGACAATGACAGCGGCACAGCCGCCCAGCAGATTGGCTGTCAGCATGACCATGAGAAGCGCCCGGATTAGTTTCATGTGTTTAGTTCTCCTGTGAAGCAATGTGTTGATCAATGAGGTCGCACAGGCAATGGATCACCAGCAAGTGCACCTCCTGGGTGCGTGCCGTTGATGATGCCGGCACGCGAATTTCTATATCCGCTTCCTGCAGCAGGGCGGCCATGGTACCACCGTCTCGACCGGACAGCGCGACCACCTGCATGTGACAACGGTGCGCAGCTTCCACGGCCTTGCAGACATTATCTGAATTGCCGCTGGTGGAAATAGCCAGCAGCACATCACCGGGGGTGCCAAGTGCCTGTACCTGTCTGGAAAAGACCTGGCCGTATTCACAATCATTGGCTATGGATGTCAGTGTCGAACTGTCCGTGGTGAGGGCGATTGCCGGCAGGCCGGGGCGTTCCATTTCAAAACGATTCAGCAGTTCGGATGAAAAATGCTGTGCATCGCCGGCAGAACCGCCATTTCCACAGCTCAGGATTTTGCCACCCTTGTCCAGCGCCAGTGCAATCAGGCTGGCCGCCTGTGCCGTGACCACAGCGAGAGCTTGCAGTGACTGTTGCTTGACCCGGATGCTTTCCTCGAAATTGTTTTTGACGCGTGCAATCTGGTCTTCGGTATTCATTGCTTACTCCGAGGCGGCAAAGGCATTCGCTATCCACTCGATAGCAGCTGTCGACCCCGTTATTGAGATGACATCAAAGCGGCAGGGTTGCTGACAGGTGTCCGGATGCGTCTGCATAAAATATTGTGCACAGGCAATGAGTCTTGATTGCTTGCGCCGGTCGACTGACTCTGCCGCCGATCCGAAGCGCGGGTGATTGCGGTAACGTACCTCAACAAACACCAGGCTGTCTTTATCCTGCAGTATCAGGTCGATTTCTCCGCGTTTGCTGCGATAGTTACGCTGTAGCAATTGCAGACCCTGTGCCTGCAGGTAGTGGCAGGCACGATCTTCGGCATCCTTGCCGCGAGTCAGTGTGTCCATGAAGCAACTGTTGTCTGGTTCAGTTTTATCCATAAACGCTGTGATTTCTCTCGCAAAGGCGCAAAGTTCGCCAAGAAAAACCTTTGCGGTCTTGGCGTCTTGGCGAGAGAAAATAATCTCTTTCATGCCTCGTTAGTCTGAGACTTGGTCTCGCTAGTTAATGACTGCTTCAGGCTCCGGAATCTCGTCGCTGCTGCCTTGCTCCAGCAGGACCGGCAGACCCTGCCTGAACTCAGCACAACGCAAGGTGCGGCTGATATACCCCTGATTGACCAGTGTCAGGTTGCCGGTTACGCCACGGTAGGCACCAAACATGCCAGCGCTGGCCTTGCCGAGGTAGGGGGTCAGATGATAGGCATCGATGCCGAGTGCATAGAGGCGGGCATAGCGCGTGGCATCTGCGGGCCAGAAATCATTGATCATTTGCTGCAGGTGTTGCCAGCTGCCGTCCTTGTCCAGCGTCCAGGGCATGTCACAGAAGATGATGCCATCCATGTCGGTATCCTGCGCGGCGCTCGACTGACCACTGTACACCCTGGAAGTAGCATAGACAGGGAGTGAAGAGGCACGGTAGAAACGTAACTGTGGCCGAATCAGGCGTGCCTGATTCGGTGCGGCAATCAGGAAGATAAAGTCGACATCCTGGCGTCGTCGTGGTTCGAATTCGAGTGTTATTCCCAGCTGGCGAGTCAGTTGCTGGCGTCGCGTCTTGCTGCTATCCAGATTGAGCGAGCCGCTGATGATTTTGCCATGGTCAGTTTTGCTGGTGTCATAACGCCGGGTGTCCAGTATTTCACCACCCAGCTTCAGCCATTCGTCAGCAAATGCCGCATAGACGCGTTCGCCCCATTCACTCTCCGGCAACAGCGCGATGGTGCGCGTATAGCCTTCACGCCAGGCAAGGCGCGCAACCTCCCGTGCTTCGTCCTCGGGCGCCAGTCCAAACTGGAACAGCGACGGGTTAAAAGGGGCTGCTTCCTCGAGCTGGTTCAGTGCCAGTACCGGCACCGCCAGTTGCGGTTGCATGGCCAGTGCCTGCACGGCTTCCTTGCGCAGTGGGCCGATTACAAATTGTGCGCCGTCGAGTACCGCTTGCTGGTAGGCCGCCAGTGCCGTTTCGGCCGTGTCGCCACTGTCGTAAATCTCCAGGCGCGGCTGTACTGCCGAATCCGGCGCATCGTAGTAGGCGGTGAGTACACCATCACGAATGGCCCCGGCGGCCCCGGCCAGTTTGCCGTTTAACGGCAATAACAGTGCAATCTGCGCGGGTGTTTGGCCGACAAGGCTCATGTTGTCGAGTAATCGCGGGATGAAAGCCGGTGTTGCCGGATGACCGGGGTAACGCTGTTGCCAGAGCGGTGTCACTTCCGCCAGGGCATCCGGTTGTTGCAGGTACAGGCGTGACAGTTCGACCAGTTCCATCCAGCCGCTGAGCGGATCAGGTGGTGGTGCAGTACGCAGCAGCTGCAATTCGGAATCGGTCAGCCGGTTCAGTGCTTCCCAGATCGCAAACTGGTTGTCGAGTTGCGCATCAGGGTCTGTAAGCAGGGGGTCAAGTTGTACCCGTTCCCGTGCGCTCAGGTAATAACGGAATTCCTGCAAATAGGCCTGGGCACGCAGGCGGTGATAGTCAGCGCGGTATGTGCCGCTGGCGGGTACTTTTACCAGCAGTGCCAGGGCCTGCTCGGGGTGTTGGTCGGCGAGAGCGAGCGCCGCCATGTTGACGGCATAGGGGTATTGCAAGTCACTGCTTGCAAGTGGCGCTGGCATTTTATCCATCAGTCGCCTGGCGGTAAGGAAATCTTCCCCGCGAATCAGGCTGTTGGCGGCCTGCAGTTGCAGTGCCTGCTGTTCGTCTCCGGTAGCCCGGGAGGCTGCCTGCAGATAGATTTGCGCGGCCGCTGCATAGTCGCCGCTGGCTTCCAGCAAACGTGCCTGTTTTTGCACGGGGCTGATTGTTTCCGGGCCGCGTGTGGGAGACGTGGTGCAGCCGGCAATGAGGGTCACCAGTAGCAGAGCTGTGAGTGCTGGGCGTAACATGGTGGCAGGATAAAACCCGGAAAATTGCATCGAAAAAATCATCGCTGAACGTGCGCAGACTCTACTGAAAAGCCGAATCGGCGTCTACCCTAATATAAGGTAGATAAAATGGCCACGAAATCCACGAAATCCACTAAAAAACAAGATCCATAAATCTTTTTGCCACGGAAGCACACGGATTTATTTCCAGAAGACATTTATTTTTCCGTGTTCTTCCGTGGATTCCGTGGCCATTATAAAATACAGGCAGACGGCTTTATCTCAGGCTGCAACCGTTATCATCATATGGAAGGAGTACCCGAATGATTTCACCATGAACAAGTCTGATAATCGTGCCGGCGTGTTGTACATCGTGGCCACCCCGATTGGTAATCTGGGAGATATCTCTGCGCGTGCCCTGGAGGTGCTCAAGGCGGTGTCACTGATAGCCGCGGAAGATACCCGGCACAGCAGGAAATTACTGGCGCACTACGGCATTGGAACCGCGCTGCAGGCCGTGCATGAACACAACGAGCGTAATGTCACCGGCCGGTTGTTGCAGAAATTGTCCGCAGGCGCGGATATCGCACTGATTTCGGACGCCGGTACCCCGCTGATCAGTGATCCCGGTTTTCACCTGGTGCGCTCGGCCCGTCAGGCTGGCATCCGGGTTGTTCCCGTGCCCGGCCCCTCGGCCCTGATCGCGGCCCTGTCGGTGGCCGGCTTACCCACCGACCGGTTTGTCTTTGCAGGGTTTTTGCCGGTAAAACAGGCCGCCCGCCGGCAGCGCCTGCAGGGGATGGTGACGGAGGCGGCGACGCTGGTGTTCTACGAATCCAGTCATCGCATAGTTGACTGCCTGGCTGATATGGCTACTTGCCTGGGTGGTGAGCGTGAAGCCACCCTTGCTCGCGAGCTGACCAAGACCTTTGAAACCGTGCTGACAGGGTCACTGGGTGACCTGCTTGAATGCTTGCAGGCAGACAGTCATCAGCAGAAAGGTGAATTCGTCGTTATGGTGCAGGGTGCGCCGCCACGTGATCCTGCGGCAATCGACACAGCCGCCGAGCAGGTCCTTGCAGTGCTGTTGTCGGAATTGCCGCTGAAGCAGGCAGCTGCGCTTGCGGCGAAGATTACCGGTTTGTCGAAGAATGTGTTGTATGAGCAGGGTCTGAAGCTGAAAGATAAACATTAATTGGATTTCATCCATAAACGCTGTAATTTCTCTCGCCAAGGCGCAAAGACGCCAAGAATGAGTCTTAATATACTTGTAAACAACAACATATAACTTTGCGATCTTTGCGTCTTTGCGAGAATTATTTATGCTGCTTCAAGGCCCACCCGACATGTTCTCTTACCAGCGCGGACGGGTCGTCCTGTCTGGCGCGCAAGGCACCAATGACTGTATCCGTGGTGGGCGCATTCCCGAGGCCGACGGCAATGTTGCGCAACCAGCACTTGTAACCGATACGATGAATGGCACTGCCACGGGTGTTTTCTTCAAACTCATGTTCATTCCAGCCAAACAGACGCAGCAGCTCGCTGCTATCAAGGCCATGGCGAGGGCTAAAATCACTTTCAGCGCTCGGGCCCGCAAAGCGGTTCCACGGACATACCAGCTGGCAGTCATCGCAGCCATAGACCCGGTTGCCGATTTGCGAACGCAGCTGTTCGGGAATACTCCCGCGTAATTCAATGGTGAGGTAGGAGATGCACAGGCGCGCATCAAGCTTGTACGGTGCAATAATGGCCTTTGTCGGACAGGCATCGATACAGCTTTGACAATTCCCGCAGTGATTGTCTGCGGGCGGGTCCACCGGTAATGGCAGGTTGGTATACAGCTCGCCGATGAAAAACCACGAACCGGCTCGCTCGTTGATCAGGTTGGTGTGTTTGCCAATCCAGCCAAGTCCGGCCTGCCGGGCCAGCGCCTTTTCCAGCACCGGTGCGCTGTCAGTAAAGGCGCGGTATCCGAATGGACCGGTGAGTGATTCGATTTTTATTGCCAGTTGTTGCAGCCGCTTGCGAATCAGCTTGTGATAGTCGCGCCCGAGTGCGTAACGGGACAGGTAGGCCAGTGCCGGATCCTGCAGTACCTCGGCAGCTGCCTGTGCCGCAGCTGGCCAGTATTCCAGGCGCACCGATATCACGCGCACGGTGCCGGGTACCAGCTTGGCCGGTCGGCTGCGGCGGGTGCCGTGACGTTGCATGTATTCCATTTCACCGTGGTGCCCGGCTTGCAGCCACTGCAACAGATGGGCTTCATCCTCATCCAGTCGGGTGGCGGCGATGCCGACTTGCTGAAAGCCCAGTTCCATGCCCCAGCGCTTGATATGCCGGGCGAGTGCCGGGTAATCGAGGTCAGGATCGGGTTGTGAGATCGGGGTTTGCATGGGTACTGGATTTCTGTGTGCGCTTCACGGTATGTTGCCCTTTTTATCGTTTAATTCAAGTTTCAGGCCTGCTGATATTCTTTATGCCAGTTTCATTAAATGGCCACGGAATCCACGAAAGAACACGAAATGATTTTTTATAAGGTATTTATTTTTTCGTGGCTTCCGTGGATTCCGTGGCCATAATGTCTTTATCGGGTTGAATCAGATTTATGCCGAAGACGAGGCTAACAGCTATATGAAATTCAGTTGTCAGGACACACAGGCATTACCCCTCTACACCACGGCACAGGTGCGCGAACTGGACCGCCTGGCGATTGCAGACGCCGGCATCTCCGGCTATACGCTGATGTCACGTGCCGGTGAGGCCTGTTGGGCGGTATTGCGTGCGCACTGGCCCGCGGCACGTTCACTGGCCGTGTTTTGCGGTGCCGGCAACAACGGTGGCGATGGTTTTGTCATTGCACGCCTGGCACTGGTGGCGAACTGGCAGGTGCAGCTAGTCCAGCTAGGCGACCCAACACAGATGCAGGCTGATGCACAGCAAGCACGTGATGCTTTTTTGTCGGCAGGCGGCCAGGTACAACCCTTTACCGAAAATACAGCCATTGCGGCCGAGGTGATTGTAGATGCCCTGCTGGGTACCGGTGTTGACAGGCCGCTGCAAGGATTATGGCGGTCTGCAATTAATGCCATGAACGCCGCTGCCGTGCCGCTGCTGGCTGTGGATATCCCGAGTGGCTTGCAGGCAGATTCCGGCACGGTCGCGGGGGTGGCCACGCATGCAGACCAGACGGTGACCTTCATTGGCCGCAAGGCCGGTTTGTATACCGGTGCCGCGGCAGACCATAGCGGCAATATTACCTTCGCGGATCTGGGTGTGCCCGAGTCCGTCTTCCAGCAGGTCCCGGCAGCAGCGACGCTGCTGCGACACCCCGAACTTGGCACACTGGCAAGACCACGCCTGCGTAATGCCCACAAGGGCCATTATGGTCATGTGCTGGTCATTGGTGGAGACCACGGCATGGCAGGTGCCGCACAACTTGCAGGGGAGGCCGCACTGCGTAGTGGTGCAGGCTGTGTCAGCCTTGCCACGCGTCCTGAACATGCCGCGTTGCTTGCCGCCGCCTGTCCGGAGCTGATGTGCCACGGTGTGGCTTCGGCGCAGCAGCTCAAGGCCTTGCTGTCTGTGGCCAGCGTCTTATTGATTGGCCCCGGTCTTGGCCGCTCTGCCTGGGCACAGTCACTTTTGTCGGCCGTGCTGGAGACCTCGCTGCCCCGGGTCATCGATGCCGATGCGCTGAATTGTCTTGCCGGTCAGGCACTGCCCTTCAACGGGCAGGTGTTAACGCCGCACCCGGGTGAAGCTGCGCGCCTGCTTGATCAGACCGTGATCCGCGTACAGTCTGACCGTTTTGCGGCAGCGCGTGCGATATCGAGAAAATACGGTGGGGCAACGGTGTTGAAAGGGGCGGGTACCCTGATCCAGCCTGCCGAAGGCACGCCGGTGGTGTGTGCGGCCGGTAACCCCGGTATGGCGACAGCCGGCAGCGGTGATGTGCTGGCCGGTGTTATTGCCGCCCTGATTGCACAGGGTTTGGATGTTGATGCGGCGGCAGAGGCCGGTGTGTGTGCACATGCCTGCGCCGGTGATATTGCCGCCAAAGCGGGTGAACGTGGCTTGATGGCCCGGGATGTCATTGCAGCGTTGCGCACGGTTTTGAATGTTAGTAGTCCTTCAACATGATAATTGCTGAACCCGTAATTATCATGTTGAAGGACTACTGCGGGGACATGGCATGAAGCTTGAGCTGGCCGATGCTGCCGCCACAGAACAACTGGGTGCGCGACTGGCAGGATCAATTACGCCGGCCATCATCTATTTACGCGGTGACCTCGGTGCCGGCAAGACAACACTGGCGCGTGGTTTTATTCATGCGCTGGGGTATGCAGGCAAGGTCAGAAGTCCGACCTATACCCTGGTTGAGCCGTATGCCTGCGAGCACTGCCCGGTATTTCACCTTGACCTGTATCGTCTTGCCGATGCGGAGGAGCTGGAATGGCTGGGGTTGCGTGACATGCTGGAAGAGCCGGCTCTGTTACTGGTTGAATGGCCGGAACGGGGTAACGGTATCCTGCCGCCGGCGGATCTTACTATTGATATTGAATATTCAGGCAGTGGTCGCAAGGCTCGTCTGGTGCCGGCCACCGGGGCAGGAAAACGGCTACTGAGCGGGTTCAAGTAGCCAGATTTTTGACGATCAGGATGCTCATCTCGATTAACGTTCACCTTGTGGAGCTATCCCGAAGAGTTTAAACAGTATTTCTTGCATTGATCTGCTATTTATGGCTAGAATTCCCTGAAATGAATAGGGGATCAGGCACACAACGTCTGCTGCAAAGACTGCTCACAGGGCTGTGTCTCTGGCTGGCCGGGCAGGCTGCTGTCTTTGCAGAGGCTGTTGATTTTAAAGGTGTTCGCCTGTCGGCAGCATCCGACCATACCCGCGTTGTGTTCGATACCAGCGGGTCAGTGACCCATAAGATTTTTTCTTTGCAGAACCCCGACCGGCTTGTCATTGATGTGCCGTCTGCACGTGTCTCAACGTCCATGAAATCAAAGCAAGCCTCCGGCGGACTGGTCAAGGGGGTGCGCACGGCAAAGAAAGACAAGGACACGCTGCGTATTGTGCTGGACCTGAAGCAAGGGGCCAAGCCGCAGACGTTTAGTCTGAAACCCAATGACCGCTATGGCCACCGACTGGTGATCGATCTCTATGAGGTCGACAAGGTGGCACAAGATTCCAGGGCCACCAATCCCAAGGCGGCCTCCAGGACAGCACCCAAAACAGTCGCCAGGACAGCCAGTCCGGCTGCCAAACCCGTAGCGGTAAAGACATCGGCGGCCACACCATCCCGTGAACTGGTGATTGCCATAGATGCCGGGCACGGGGGAAAGGATCCCGGTGCCAAGGGACGACGCGGTACCAAGGAAAAGACGGTCGTATTGGCCATCGCGCGCAAGCTGGCTGAGCTCATCAAGAAAGAACCCGGCATGCGCCCGGTATTGATCCGCGATGGTGACTACTTTCTCGGCTTACGACAGCGTATCGACAAGGCGCGTAAACACAATGCCGATCTGTTTATTTCGATCCATGCCGATGCCTTCCGTGACAGGCGTGCACATGGCTCATCCGTGTTCGTATTGTCACGTCGTGGCGCATCGTCCGAAATGGCCCGCTGGATTGCCGCCAAGGAGAATGCGGCTGATCTCGTCGGTGGTGTCAGTCTCGACGACAAGGATGACATGCTGACAGGTGTGTTGCTGGATCTATCGCAGTCGGCAACGCTTGCGGCCAGCCACGAGGTGGCCAGCAATATGCTGAACGGTTTGAAGCGACTGGGTAAAATGCACAAGCCGACCGTACAACGGGCCGGCTTCATGGTGCTGAAATCACCGGATATCCCGTCAATTCTGGTTGAGACCGCCTTTATCTCCAACCCGACAGAAGAGAACAAGCTGCGCAGCACGCAGCACCAGGCGAAACTGGCGCAGGCCATGCTGAACGGTATTCGTGACTATTTTGACAAGCACCCGCCACCCGGCACGCTGCGGGTGGCTCGCAAGCATAAGGTTAAACAGGGTGATACCTTGAGTGATATTGCTGTGGCCTATCAGGTATCCCTGAACAGCCTGCGCGGTTTTAACAGCCTGAAATCCGACCGCCTGCGCGTCGGGGATACCCTGCGCATCCCTCCGCTGCGCGGCAGCTAGTAGTCCTTCAATATGATAATTGCGGATTCAGTTAGCTTGTCAACGTTCACGGCAAGGCGTGCCTCGCCGACAATGGTCATTCCCTTGTCAAGAGGCGGAACGCAGTCCGTGGGCGTTGACAAGCTAACCCGAAGGGCGTTCCTGTGGTGTCCCGCAGCTGCGTTGCAGTGCTCGACAAGGGAATGGCCATTGCCTTCGCACTGCGCCTTGCTGCGAAACACCACAGGGACGCTGAACCCGTAATTATCATGTTGAAGGACTACTAGCCCTTTCGAAAATACACCTCTTCTCTGTCATACCGCCTGGCAGTACACTGTGCGGGTCTTGTCACCGCCTGTCCTGATTAATGTCTATCCAGGTTCTGCCCTCACAACTCGTCAACCAGATCGCCGCCGGTGAGGTTATCGAACGGCCGGCCTCCGTGGTCAAGGAGCTGCTGGAGAACAGTATCGATGCCGGTGCACAGTGCATCGAGGTAGATATCGAGCAGGGTGGTAAACAGCGTATTCGGGTGCGTGATGATGGCATTGGTATCCAGCAGGACGAGTTATCACTGGCCCTTTCACGGCATGCGACCAGCAAGATCACCTCACTGGACGACCTTGAACAGATCGGCAGCCTGGGCTTCCGGGGCGAAGCCCTGCCCAGCATCGCGTCGGTGTCCCGTCTGCAGCTCAGTTCGCGGACAGCGTCGGCCGACAGTGGCTGGGCCGTGCACGGTGATGGCTCTGATCAGTTGCTGGACACGGCACCGCTTGCCCATCCTCCTGGCACCACGGTCGATGTAAAAGACCTGTTTTTTAATACCCCGGCACGTCGCAAGTTCCTGCGTACCGAGAAAACCGAGTTCAAGCATATTGAAAACGTGGTGCGGCGTATCGCACTGAGTTGTTTTCCGGTCGCCGTCAAACTGCAGCATAACCAGCGTCCCGTGTTTCACCTCCCGGGGGCCGTGAGTCGCGAGCAGCAGGAGCGGCGTGTCGCCGAGTTGTGCGGCAAGGCCTTCATGGAGCAGGCCATCTATATCAACCACGCGGCCGCGGGCCTGTCCCTGCAGGGGTGGGTAGCGCAACCGACGTTTTCCCGCAGCCAGGCCGATTTGCAGTTTTTCTATGTCAACAATCGTATGGTGCGCGACAAGCTGGTGACCCATGCGATACGGCAGGCCTACCAGGATGTGTTGTTTCACGGGCGACACCCGGCCTATGTCCTGTTCCTTGAGATAGACCCGGTCTCGGTGGATGTCAATGCGCATCCAACCAAGCATGAAGTCCGCTTTCGTGACAGCCGTCTGGTGCATGATTATCTGTTCAGGACGCTACATGAAGCACTGGCACAGCTGCGACCGGGTGCTGACCAGCCGGCACCACAGCCGACCAGGCCGCTGGATTCCCTGCGGGTAACGACCGCAGCGGGCAGTGGCCCGTCACAGGGCAGGATGTCACTGGGTGTGCAGGAGCAGATGTCGCGCTATGCGGCACTGCATCCGCTGCCGCAACCGTCTTCCGGACCCGCTGCCCTGGCAGAGGCACCTGTCACAGCGGCCCTGCCAGACGAGTATCCACTGGGCTTTGCACTGGCACAGTTACACGGTGTGTTTATTCTTGCCCAGAATGCCGACGGTCTGGTGTTGGTGGATATGCATGCCGCGCATGAACGCATTACCTACGAAGGCCTGAAAACCGCACAGCAAGGCGAGGGTATACGCATACAACCGCTGCTGGTGCCGATCAGTCTGGATGTCAGTCAGCGTGAAGCCGATGTCTGCGAACAACGTCAGGACTGGTTCGCCACGCTGGGTTTCGAAATTGACCGTCTTGGCCCGGAGCGTGTAATGGTGCGCCAGGTGCCGGCATTGCTGCATGAGGCAGACATTGCGGCACTGGTGCGTGATGTACTGTCTGATCTGCTGGAACATGGGCACAGTCAACGCATCCAGGATTCTGTCAACGAACTGCTGTCTACCATGGCCTGTCATGGTTCGGTGCGCGCCAACCGGCGTCTCACCATCGATGAGATGAATGCACTGTTACGCCAGATGGAGATCACCGAGCGCAGCGGGCAATGTAATCACGGTCGCCCGACCTGGGTGCAGGTGAGCCTGGATGAGCTGGACAAGCTGTTCCAGCGGGGCAGGTAATACACTTGAGCATCTTGCCACGGAATCCGCGGAAAACACAAAAAAATAAAGGCCTTACACGAAATATTTCCGTGTTCTTCCGTGGGTTTCGTGGCCAATAAGGTATTTTTATACCAAAAGAAAAAACAGCTTTGCGTCTTGGCGAGAGTACATGAACACCAGTCAACCACCTGCCGTCTTCCTTATGGGACCGACGGCGTCCGGCAAGACCCGACTCGCTGTCGAACTGGTCGCGCGTTATCCCATGGAGATCATCAGTGTCGACTCTGCACTGGTGTACCGTGGCATGGATATAGGCACAGCGAAACCGGGTGCGGATGTGCTCGCTGTTGCCCCGCATCGCCTGATCGATATCCGCGACCCGGCGGAACCGTATTCGGCCGCTGACTTTCGCGAAGATGCACTGCTGACGATGGCAGAGATTACTGCTCGGGGACGCATACCGCTACTGGTCGGTGGGACGTTCCTGTATTTTCGCGCCCTGCAGTCTGGCTTGTCTGATATGCCGGCTGCCGACCCGGACGTTCGCGCCCGGCTGGAAGCGGCGGCGCAGCGCCACGGCTGGGGGGCGCTGCATGCGCGCCTGGCAGCGGTTGACCCGGAATCGGCGGCCAGGATACAGGCGACGGATCCGCAACGTATCCAGCGGGCACTGGAGGTCTTCGAACTCAGCGGACAGCCCATGAGTGCCTTGCATGCGCAACAACCGGGCAGCGACTTCCCCTACCGGGTGCTGAAACTGGCGCTGATTCCCGGGGACAGGCCGTTGCTGCATGAGCGGATTGCGGCCCGGTTCCAGCAGATGCTGGCAGACGGCTTGCTTGGTGAAGTCAAAATATTGTTTGACCGCGAGGAGTTAAGTGCAGAGCTTCCGGCCATGCGGGCGGTCGGTTATCGGCAGGTGTGGCGTTATTTGTCCGGCCAGCTTGAGTATGAGGCCATGATCGAGCAGGCGATTATAGCGACCCGCCAGTATGCCAAGCGTCAATTGACCTGGCTGCGCGGTGAACCCGACCTGCAAGACCTGGCCGCCGAGGACAGCCGCGTTCTGGACCGGCTCTGCCAGCGGCTTGACGAATGGCTTGGATAATATGGCCAGGACAGTAAATTAAGTCTGTGATTGTGTTAAAATTTCAGTATTATTTGCGCAGGACAGACGGCGGACGTGTTGAAACGGAATTCAATAATCACAATATTCATATGAACGGAACAAAAAAAGGAGTGAAGACATGAATAGAGGACAATCTTTGCAGGACCCATTTCTGAATGCCTTGCGCAAAGAGCGAGTCCCGGTTTCGATCTATCTGGTCAATGGCATCAAGTTGCAGGGCCAGATCGAATCTTTTGATCAATTTGTTGTACTTCTGAAGAATGCAGTCAGCCAGATGGTCTACAAGCACGCGATTTCCACTGTGGTACCGGCGCGTAACGTGCGGATACCGGGGGCGGATGAGGGGCCTGGCCACACTGACAGCAATCAGCCAGGAAATGCCTGATTTCAGTAATCAAAGACCGGGGTGCCTGTTTGTTCGAACGTCCCGATAGCGGTGAGCGGGCCGTTCTGGTCCATGTCTATTTTCCCGATGGCGCCGGTCAGGAGGATTTGCAGGAGTTCACTGAACTGGTTGGTTCAGCCGGGGCAACAGCCGTTGCCACGGTGACCGGCACGCGTGCCTCACCGGACCCGCGCTTGTTTATTGGCAGGGGCAAGGCGGAAGAAGTCCTTGCCGCCGTGCAGCAGCACCAGGCTGAGCTGGTCATTTTCAATCACCCGCTCAGCCCTACCCAGGAAAGAAACCTGGAACGTTTATTCTCTTGCCGCGTGGTTGCCCGTACTGGCCTGATTCTCGATATCTTTGCGCAACGTGCCCGTACCTTCGAAGGCAAGCTGCAAGTGGAACTGGCACAGTTGCGGCATTTGTCCACGCGCCTGGTCCGTGGCTGGACCCACCTCGAACGGCAGAAGGGTGGTATCGGGCTGCGTGGACCGGGTGAAACCCAGCTGGAATCCGATCGCCGCATGCTCAATGCGCGTATCAAGGTGATTAACCAGCGGCTGGACAAGGTTGAACGGCAACGTCACCAGGGTCGCCGTGCACGACAACGGGCTGACGTACCGGCCGTATCACTGGTGGGCTACACCAATGCCGGTAAATCCACCCTGTTCAATACCCTGACCGGTGCAGAAGCGTTTGTGGCCGACCAGCTGTTTGCCACGCTGGACCCGACTTTGCGCCGGGTCGATGTGCAGGGTGTAGGACCCCTGGTGCTGGCGGATACGGTGGGATTTATCCGGCACCTGCCGCACGATCTGGTGGCGGCTTTTCGCGCCACGCTGGAGGAGACCCGCACGGCTGATCTGCTGTTGCACGTGGTGGATGCGCATGATCCGGATAAACTTGGGCATATTGAGCAGGTGAATGCGGTATTGCAGGAGATCGGTGCGGCTGACGTCCCCCAGATTCGTGTCTATAACAAGATCGATCTCTCTGGCAATGAACCCCGCATTGATTACCGGGATGATGGACAGGTGGAGCGGGTGTGGGTCTCTGCCATGACCGGGGACGGTCTGGATCTGCTGGCAGAAGCCCTGATGGTACATTTTCAAGGCACACAGATGCATGGCTGGTTGCATTTATCACCTGATGTAGGACGCACCCGTTCCTCCCTCTATAAAATTGGACAGGTCATATCCGAGCATGTCGACGAGCAGGGTAGCTGGTGGCTTGAAATCTGTATGGCACAGAAAAATATTGACAAAATAATCCGTGAGGCCGAAGGTAGCTGCGATTTTCACAAGGCAGATTCCGTAGATTTTGTTGCGGGTACTGCGCAAGCTTCTTAAACTAACCCATTATCCGTGTGCATGCCGTTGCCGGTATGTGCCTTGTTTTGGTCTGAATTGGAGTAATGTATGGCTTGGAATGAACCGGGTGGCGATAAAAAAGACCCGTGGGGCGGCGGCGGTAATGACAGTCCGCCAGACCTGGATGAACTGGCGCGCAAGATGCGCGACCGCATGAACCAATTATTTGGTGGCAAGGGTGGCAAGGGTGGCGGCAGCGGTAAAAAAGGCGGTAACAACATGTCGCTGAGCTTTGGCCTGATTGCGGTCGTTGCCCTGGTGGCCTGGGTATTATCCGGGATTTATATCATCCAGCCGGCCGAACGCGGCGTGGTATTGCGCCTGGGTGAATTCAACGCGATTACCGGGCCGGGGCCGCACTGGTACATGCGGGGTATCGAGTCTGTCGACAAGGTCGATGTCGATAATCTGCGGACCGTCAGTCACCGTGCCAAGATGCTGACCCGGGATGAGAACATCATCCAGGTCGAGGTCGCGGTGCAGTATCAAGTGCGTGATGCACAGGAATACCTGTTCAAGGTGGTTGATCCCGATTACACCCTGCAGGCCGCCGCCGAGAGTGCGCTGCGCGAGGTTATTGGTGGTATCTCCATGGACGAGTTTCTCAGTGGTGGCCGTGGCGAGATCGTGCGCCAGACCAAGGAGCTGACCCAGTCGATTCTCGACAAGTACAAGGCCGGCCTGATCATCACCAGTGTCAACCTGCAGGACCCGCAGCCGCCGGAAGAAGTGCAGGGCGCGTTCGAGGATGCCATCAAGGCCCGCGAGGACGAGCAACGCTACAAGAACCAGGCAGAGGCCTATGCCCTTGACATCCTGCCAAAGGCACGCGGTGATGGCACGCGCATGCGCGAGGCTGCGATGGCCTACCGTGACAAGGTGGTCGCCAACGCCGAGGGTGAGGTGAGCCGTTTTACACAAACACGGACAGAGTATGAAAAGTCACCGGACATTACCCGCAAACGCATGTACCTCGAGACCATGGAGTACGTACTGGCCAATACCAGCAAGGTGGTCATGCAGGTAGAGGGTGGCAACAACCTGATGTATATACCGCTGGACAAGTTGATGGAGAACAAGGGGGTGGTTCCCAGGGCGCCGGTTGAGGATGTGCAGAACAACGGCACGCCAACACCCTCCGGTGACGGACCACGCAGACGTACATCCTCCCGTCAAGGAGGGACCCGCTAATGATGAAAAATTTTAGTTTTGTACTGATCGCCGCCGTATTGCTGGTGGGTTTGAGTTCGCTGTTTGTTGTTGATGAACGGCAACTGGCCATCAAGTTCCAGCTGGGTGAGATCGTAGAGTCCGACTACGAGCCGGGCCTGCATATCAAGGCACCCTGGCCTATCAATAATGTGCGCAAGTTCGACAAGCGTATCCTGACACTGGACGCTCGCCCTGAACGTTTCCTCACCGGTGAGAAAAAGAATGTGTCGGTCGACTATTTCGTCAAGTGGCGCATCAAGGACCCGGCGAAATATTACACCTCGTTTATGGGCGATGAACGCCAGGCCGGGCTGCGCCTGCTGCAAATCGTCAACAACGGCGCGCAGCTGGAGTTTGACAAACGCACCATCAAGCAGGTGGTCTCGGATGATCGTTCTGTGATGATGACTGATTTGACGACCGGAGCGAACAGCCAAATGGCGCCCTTTGGTATCGAGGTCGTGGATGTCCGCATCAAGCAGATTGAACTGCCGGCAGAGGTCAGCAACTCGGTCTATGCACGTATGCGTGCGGAGCGCGAACGGATTGCCGCGGAACTTCGCGCCCAGGGTCAGGAGGCCGCCAAGGGGATCCAGGCGGTTGCCGACAGGGAACGCACCGTGATTCTTGCCGAGGCACGACGTGATGCGGAGGTCATGCGCGGTGAGGGTGATGCGCTTGCAACCGAGATCTATGCCAATGCCTATGGGGAAAATGAGGAATTTTATGCCTTCTATCGCAGCATGAATGCCTATCGTGCGGCGCTTGCCAATCCGAATGATGTACTGGTGCTGGAACCCGATTCCGAGTTCTTCAAGTACTTCAATGAAAATTCCGGCGAGTGATAACGACTGCTTCCTCCCGGGCTGTTGCCCGGGGAGTGTGAGTGATGGGTATTATCTGGAATGACCTGCTGGCAGCCCTGGCGCTGTTGCTGGTGATCGAGGGCATGGTGCCGTTCCTGAATCCGCAGTCGTTGCGACGGATGCTGGCAATGGTCTCGCAGCTGGATGACCGGACCCTGCGGATAACCGGCCTGGTCAGCATGATTGTCGGCGTGGTGCTGCTAACGATCGTTAGATAGCTGCATATACCCCTGTATTCAGGCAAAATTGTTTTTAGAAAAAAGAACTGAATAGAATATGAGTAGCAAAGACCAGTGGCTGCTGCCGGAAGGCATTGATGAAGTCCTGCCCATCCAGGCGCGGCGCATGGAGTGTGCGCGGCGGGAATTGCTGGACCTGTTTTCGAGCTGGGGTTACGACCTCATTATGCCGCCCTTCATCGAATACCTGGAATCCCTGCTGACCGGTACCGGCAATGACCTGGATTTGCAGACCTTCAAGGTAACCGATCAACTAACCGGGCGCATGATGGGCGTGCGTGCGGATATGACGCCGCAGGCAGCTCGCATCGATGCGCACCCGCTGCAGCGCAGCGAGCCGACACGGTTGTGCTACCTGGGCACGGTGTTGCATACGCGTGCCGACGGCTTTGGTGGTTCGCGCAGCCTGTTGCAGGTGGGAGCCGAGCTGTTCGGTCATGCCGGTGTCGAAAGTGATGTCGAAATTATCAGCCTGCTGCTGGAGTTGCTGCAGCTGATGTCGATTCCCGAGCTGCATATTGACCTCGGTCACGTGGGCATCTTTCGCGGGCTTGCCCGCGACGCAGATCTCTCAGGGCAGCAGGAGAACGAGCTCTTCGATGCGCTGCAGCGCAAGGCCGTGCCGGAAATAGAAGAGATGCTCAATGGCTATGTCGCGGATGACGGACAACGTCAACGTCTGGCGGCGCTGGCGAGCCTGAATGGTGGTCGCAGCGTGCTTGATCGTGCCCGTGAGCAACTCGCCGGCGCCAGTGAACCGGTACTCGCGGCACTGGAAAACCTCGCCGCAATTGCAGCGCTGATTGAAAAGCGTGCCGGCAGTGAAACGCTCTACTTTGACCTCGCCGAGTTACGCGGTTACCGCTACCAGACTGGCCTGGTGTTTGCCGTGTTCGTGCCCGGCAGTGGACGCGAAATCGCCCGAGGCGGCCGTTATGATGCCATCGGCAAGGTATTCGGAGGCTCGCGGCCGGCAACCGGCTTCAGTACCGATCTGAGAGAGTTGATGCAGTTGAGTCAGCGCGCATTTGCGGACAGGCGCGGTGCGGTGTTTGCGCCAGCCGGTGAGGATGATGACCTGCTGGACGCGGTACAGGCCCTGCGACAATCCGGTGATCGGGTTGTGCGCTGCTTTCCCGGGCAGGCGGGTGATGCGGCCGCCATGAATTGTGACCGCCAGCTGGTCAACGAGAACGGTCAATGGCTGGTTAAACCCGTGTGATTAATGAGAGCGACAGTATGTCGCGCATGACAGCAGTGGAAGGCATATATCAGTTACAGAATCTACAGATAAGAGAGTATACAAATGGGTAAGAACGTAGTTGTCATCGGTACCCAGTGGGGTGACGAAGGCAAGGGCAAGGTTGTTGACCTGCTGACAGACCGGGCATCCGCTGTGGTGCGATTTCAGGGTGGACATAATGCCGGCCACACGCTGGTCATTGACGGGCAGACGACGGTGTTGCATCTGATTCCCTCAGGCATACTGCGGGACCAGGTGTTGTGTCTTATTGGCAACGGCGTGGTGCTGTCACCCTCGGCACTGCTGGAAGAACTTGATATGCTGGATAAAGCCGGCGTGACTGCGCGTGATCGCCTGAAGATCAGCGAGTCCTGTCCACTGATTCTTCCCTATCACATTGCCCTCGACCAGGCGCGTGAACTGGCACGTGGCAAGAAGGCGATCGGTACCACCGGACGCGGAATTGGCCCGACCTATGAAGACAAGGTATCGCGCCGCGGCCTGCGACTCGGTGAATTGCTGGATCCGGCGCACTTTACCGAACGCCTGCGCGAAGTCATGGAGTATCACAACCACGCGCTAGAACACTACTTCAAGGCAGAGCCGGTGGATTATCAGCAGGTGCTGGACGAGGCGCTGGCACAGGGCGAGCAGATTGCCCCGCTGGTGACAGATATCCCCGGACTATTACACCGCATGCGCCGTGCGGGCAAGGACATCATGTTTGAAGGCGCGCAGGGCGCTTTGCTGGATATTGATCACGGCACCTATCCCTATGTGACTTCGTCAACCACCACGGCCGGTGGCGCTGCCAGTGGCAGTGGCGTCGGCCCGCGTCACATTGATTATGTGCTGGGCATTGTCAAGGCATACACTACCCGTGTCGGTGCCGGACCGTTCCCGACCGAACTGTTCGATGACGACGGTAAGCACCTGGGCGAAAAGGGCCACGAGTTCGGTGCCACTACCGGCCGCCAGCGACGCTGCGGCTGGCTGGATACCGTTGCCTTGCGCCGCTCACTGGATATTAACAGCGTCTCCGGCATGTGCATCACCAAGCTGGATGTGCTCGATGGTCTTGAGACGCTCAAGATTGCCGTCGGCTATTCACTCAACGGTGAAATTATTGATGCACCACCGGCGGGTGCGGATCTCATTGAGCAGTGCAAGCCTGAATATATTGAAATGCCGGGCTGGTCAGAATCAACCGTCGGTGCAAAAAAATTCGATGACCTGCCGGTAGCTGCGAAGGCTTACCTCAACAAGGTCGAGGAATTGTGCGAGACACCCATTGCCATTATCTCAACCGGGCCGGACCGTGCCGAGACTATCATTCTCAAGCACCCGTTTGAGTAATATAGCCACCTGATGAATTGACCTGCCGGGTGACCACGAATTCTGCCTCAGTCACTAAAAGTATTCAGAAAGCTGAATAGCCAATCAGGTGCGCCGTGTTCGGCAGCAGGAAGCTGGCACACTGAAAGCACAAAAGCCGTCTTTGAAACGCTCGTAACGACACCTGACGGACTACCAAAAGAAGACGTAACTGACAGGCTCGTCAAATACGGCCCGAATCGACTTCCCGAACCGAGGACGCGTGGTCCGCTGGTACGGTTTTTCTACCAATTCCACAATGTACTGATCTATGTGCTGATGGCTGCGAGCGCCGTCACAGCCACACTCGGTCACTGGGTGGATGCCAGTGTGATCCTGGCTGTGGTTCTTCTCAATGCAGTGATAGGGTTCGTGCAGGAAGGCAAGGCTGAGAATGCTTTAAGTGCCATACGGCAGATGCTTTCTCCAAACGCCATGGTGATGCGTGATGGCCGACAAATGACCGTCCGGGCAGATGAGTTGCTGCCTGGGGATATCGTATTGCTGCAGTCAGGTGACAAGGTGCCCGCAGACCTGCGGTTGTTCCGCGTCAAGGGGCTTCAAATCCAGGAGTCGGTACTGACGGGTGAGTCGATGGCGGTAGAAAAGATCACTGAGCCTGTTGCACAGGAGGCCGTGATCGGCGATCGCCGTTGCATGGCTTATTCGGGCACCCTTGTGACCCATGGCCAGGGCGCCGGTGTGGTGGTTGCAACCGGTCCACAAACCGAGATTGGCCGCATCAGTACACTGGTTTCGGAAGTGGAATCGGTGACAACCCCATTACTGCGTCAAATGGCCCAGTTTGGTCGCTGGCTTACGCTCGCCATTCTGGGTATTGCCATTGTTACTTTCGCTTTTGGCTCGCTGGTGCGGGATTATGCCACCGCTGAGATGTTTCTTGCCGCTGTAAGCCTGGCGGTAGCTGCGATTCCCGAAGGATTACCCGCAATTATGACCATAACGCTGGCCATCGGTGTGCAACGTATGGCCTGGCGTAATGCCATTATTCGCAGGCTACCGGCCGTCGAAACACTGGGGGCTGTATCCGTCATTTGTTCGGACAAAACCGGCACCCTGACCCGTAACGAAATGACCGTGCGTACGATAGCTACCGCCGGGAATCTGTTTGAGCTGGCTGGCACAGGATACGATCCCCACGGTGCGATATCACTGTCCAACAGGGATGTGCTTCCGGAAGAGAGGCCGCTATTGCTGGAGGTGATCCGGGCTGCGGTACTTTGCAATGACGCTTCACTGGAACAAAGAAACGACGAATGGCTTGTCCACGGTGATCCGATGGAGGGGGCGTTGTTAGTATCCGGTTTAAAGGCCGGACTGGATATTGAGGCTGAAGGTAAACAATACCCGCGCACCGATCTTATCCCTTTTGAATCAGAGCACCGTTTTATGGCGACGCTTCATCACAGTCATGCCGGTGATGCTTTCATTTTTCTTAAAGGTGCTCCTGAACGTGTACTGGAGATGTGTGCCCGGCAGCGAACCATGGATGGTGATCGGCCTCTGGACAGCAATTACTGGCTGACCCGTATTGAAGAAATGGCACAGCAAGGTCAGCGAGTATTGGCAATTGCAGTCAAACCGGTAAGCAATGAACAGCTGGAACTGAAATTCAGTGACGTGGAAAATGACCTGCTTATGCTGGGACTGTTTGGCCTGATTGATCCGCCTCGTGAGGAAGCGATTGCAGCAGTGCAAGCCTGTAAAAGGGCAGGCATCCGGGTAAAGATGATCACCGGCGATCACGGCGCCACTGCGTGTGCCATCGCCCGGCAACTGAAACTTGTCAATGCCGAAGATGTACACACCGGCCAGGAACTCGAGTCCATGAGCGAGGACGAGCTGCGGCAACGAGTACTGGATGTTGATGTGTATGCACGCGTCAATCCGGAACACAAGCTGCGTTTAGTAAGGCTGCTGCAGGAACAGGGTTTGATTGTGGCGATGACGGGTGATGGCGTAAACGATGCGCCGGCCCTGAAGCGTGCCGACGTAGGCACCGCCATGGGACAGAATGGAACGGAAGCCGCCAAGGAAGCTGCTGAAATGGTACTCGCTGACGATAATTTCGCATCGATCGCTCATGCGGTAGAAGAAGGTCGTACTGTCTATGACAATCTCAAAAAGGCCATCCTTTTTATTCTACCGACCAATGGTGGTGAGGCACTGATTATTCTTGCCGCCATCTTGTTTGGTTTTCACCAGCTACCGTTAACGCCGGTGCAGATTCTCTGGGTGAATATGGTGACGGCTGTTACCCTGGCGCTGTCGCTGGCATTTGAACCACCCGAACAGCATGTTATGCAGCGCCCTCCACGTGATGCACATGAGCCGATACTTACCGCTTATCTCGCCTGGCGTGTTGCATTTGTCTCCGTTATTCTGATGAGTGGAACATTTGGCCTTTTTCTTTGGGAGACGGGGCATAGCGTCAGTATTGAACACGCACGAACGGTTGCAGTGAACACACTGGTCATGTTCGAGATATTTTATTTGTTCAATTCCCGATACATCACTGCCTCGATATTTAACCGGGCAGGATTAACAGGCAACCGTTATGTGCTGATTGCCATTGGTGTGTTGATCATATTCCAGCTTGGTTTTACCTACCTGGCGCCAATGCAGTCCTTGTTTGGCACCACGGCAATCGACTTCAATACATGGTTGTGCATTGTATTCGTTTCCTCCTCTGTATTATTCCTGGTTGAGCTGGAGAAGTATGTTGTGCGGCACATGGAGCGAAACAAATAGTGGAGGGCAATGAGATTGTTTTCCTAAACAGTCGGCATTTCATAATGTAAGGAGTAGCTTATATACCACTAATGCCCTGTGAGTGGTATTATCAGGTCATATAATACAAACAAAGAGTAATCTCTTCGTAGTCAGGGTTGATAATGAAGATGCTTGCTACTGTAAGTATTCTCCCGAGGGGGGGGCACAGATGATCCCGGCTATTCACGCTGCACCTGCCAGCCCGGACATTAATAACCTGTTGCAACGGTCTGTAAAAATCATTGCTACAGCGCTCGCTACGGACCATGTCCTGGTCCAGGATCTCAACGCTGTTGATACCAACTCACGCTTTAACGCGAGCAGCGGCTGGGACCGGACTACTTCAGAGGGACTCGGGGAAGACCTTGTTGAGTTGTCGCAACATTCCGGTACGGATGAGCTGGAGGACATCACACCGGATGATGGCCAAATGCAGGGCAGAATCTATATCCCTTCACCTGCGTTCCTGGAAAAATACAAGCTTGGTATTGGCCTGTTCGTTACCGTGCCCTGCAGGGATGGCATCCTGATGGTGTTTGCCGGTCGTTTGCAGCCGGGTTCCGGCTTTGAGGCGGTAGATGCCGGTTTTGTTCGCGCCATTATGAATATGTTGAGCCAGACTGTCGAACGCGAACATGCAGAGCTGCTGCATTTGCGCAATATGCAGCAGGTGGTTCAGGCGAAACAGCAATGGGAATGCACGCTGGACGCACTGCCTCAATTGACGTGCCTGATAGATGAGAACGGACATGTCATCAGGACCAATCGGACGCTGGAGACATGGGGGCTGGGTGATGTCACGTCGGTAAGAGGGAAACACGTATTTGATGTAATACATCCGGTCTGCACTAACCTGAATTGCATGCTAAAAGAAGATTGGAAAGAGTTGTGGCAAAAACTCAGGCACTCCGAGTTCGTGGAATGCGAAGACCATGATCTATCCACGGGGCGTTATCTGCATTGTTCTATGTGTCGGAGCAGAAAGTCGCAATACGGGGATGGTGCAGAAGATGAGGAATACGCATTTCTGGTTATCGAGGACATCAGTCAGCAGAAACATGCCGAACGCATCCTGCAGGATTATAACGAGGAACTGGAGCAGCGGTTGCAGGAGAGAACGAAAGACCTCAGAAAGAGCAATGCAGCACTCAAGGGAGAGATTCAGGGCCATCTGCGTGATGAGGACGCGCTCAGGGAATCAGAGAAAAAATATACCTGCCTCGTGGAAACCACGCTGACCGGGCTGTTCGTCTTGCAGGACGAACATATCGTCTTCTGTAACAACAGGTTTGCAGAAATATTCGGGTATTCACAGGAGGGAATTGGCAGGCTAAATCCGCAGCAACTGTTTCCGCTGGAGGAGTCGCTGACTGGTGCTGCATTGAATGGGTCGATAAAGGGCGCGGCATGGGTATCTGATGAGCGGGTCGTCAGTGGCATCACCAGCGACGGAAATACTATCTGGTTGCAAAGAAACCTGACCAGGGTAGATTGTTTGAACGAATCCATGATTATGGGGAACGTCATAGATATTACCGAACAGAAAAATACTGAAGATGCCCTGCGCCTCTCACAGAGGGAACTTCAGACCCTGTCGGAAAAACTGTTACAGGCCCAGGAGGTGGAAAGGAAGCGGATTGCCTCGGAGCTGCATGATAGCGTTGGCCAGAGTATCACTGCGATCAAGTTTGGTATGGAAAATGCTCTGAGGGAGTACAAGAGTATTTTACCCCAGTCGGGTAAGTTATATCTGCAGGGTGCTATAGAAAAACTTCGTGATACCGTTGATGAGGTGCGCAAGATTTCGATGAACCTCAGACCATCGATGCTCGATGATCTGGGATTACAGGCAACCATTTCATGGTTCACCCGGGAATATAAATCTCTCTTTCCGGCAATCTCTGTGGATACGCAAATTGACATTGAGGAAAGTGATCTGTCAGATGCCCTGAAAGTAGTGGTTTTCAGGGTTATTCAGGAGTCACTGAATAATATCGCAAAACATGCGGAAGCAAGTAACGTGTCTGTTGGATTGTTGAATTCAGGAGATATGCTCACCCTGTCTGTTAAAGATGACGGCAAGGGGTTTTCAGTGGGCACTGTCTATACGGGGCAAGGTTTCGGGCTGAGCAGTATGCGCGAAAGGGTAAAGCTTACGGCCGGGAAATTTGCTATCGAATCAACGCCCGGCGTTGGTACTTTAGTTCATGCCGTATGGTTTGTTGATCATACAAATTGCACTGATTCAACTGCTGAAGGAAAGATCGTTAGTACGCCTACAGGCTAACCAGACTGTTCGCGATGGCGTACTTGGTTATTGCAGAAACACTGTGGAGGTCAAGCTTCCGCATGAGGTTGGAGCGGTGTTTCTCCACGGTTTTCAGGCTCACCGAAAGGTACTCGGCAATTTCCCGGCTTTTTTTGCCTTCGGCAATAAGCTTTGTTACTTCTCGCTCACGTACAGTAAGCTGGCTCCACGAAGATGGTGAGTTGGTAGAAGTGACGGGACCAAGGAAGCCATTGATTACCTTGTCACAGATGCCCGGACTCAAATAAACCTTTCCCTTCCGAACGCTCGCAATAGCGGTCAAAAGGTCATGGTGTGTGTCATCCTTTAGTACATAGCCAGATGCCCCTGCGTCCAGAGTTGCCCGAACGTACTCTTCTGTCTTGTGAACGGTTAGCGCAATGACCTTGATTTCGCGGTTGCGGCGCCGTATTGCGCGCATGGCCTCTGTGCCGTTGATGTTCGGCATGTTGAGGTCCATCAGAACAAGGTGTGGCTTGAGTTGCCTGGCCAGGCTGATAGCCTCCTGGCCATCCTCGGCTTCTCCGATGATTTCCAGCTCAGGCGAGTTTGACAGCAATGCTCGCAGACCTTCCCTTAATATCGCATGATCCTCGGCGATGAGGATTTTCTGTATTAACATTATTCTATCCCCCTGCTACTGCTTCTTAATCTTCTTATGATTCTGCGTACATTACTGGCTGTAGTTACTACGCAGTAAATGACTTGTAGCAGACCGCCATATAAATGACAATTGGTAAAACTACTTAAATCTATAAATATGGATTCAAATATTTGCAGATATAGGTGCATTTACTAACTCGATCCCTGATTAGCCCCACTCAGGGTTCGCGTTGGTAACTTAACGGCCGCTAAAAATAGGGTGTTTATCCGAGCAATGTCAGGTGTTTGTCTACCGTATAACCGGCAGTTATCTCGTTATGCTCTTATCAGTGAAATAAATGCAGCGCTTGCATAGGAATTCAGCCGAGGATATATCATGTTCAATACCCTCCTTGTTGAGGATAATGCCGATTTCCGACGTGCACTCTCAGACATCTTGCTTTCTTACTTCCCGCTGATGGGGGTCGAAGAAGCGGGCGATGGGGAGGAAGCGCTGGGTAAGGTAGAATACCAGCGTCCGGACCTGATTTTCATGGACATTCAGTTGCCTGGAGAAAACGGACTGGAAGTAACCAGACAGATAAAGCGCGTGTACGCCGACATTGTGATCGTTATTCTTACCAGCTACGGCCTGCCGGAGTACCGTCAGCAAGCCTTTCGAAACGGGGCGGACTGTTTTCTTTCAAAGGGAGATGACTCCTGCATGAAGGACGTACTGGCACGGGTCGAGGGAGCAATGGCCAGTAAGCCACACTACTGATGCTGCTTTGCTATTGCTGCTACCATGGCGGCCACGTAGCAGGCTGCCGAACTGGACGCTGCCAATGAAACTTCTCTACATCGCTGCCTGGGTGGTTATTATCGGATTCCTCGTATGGAGTGGAAGCCTGCTGGTGAAGATCCAGTCGATGGGGGCTGAAACCACCGAACTGCACCAGCTGGGTCTTCACATCGATTCGTTGGCCAGCGCCTGGCGTGATCTTAATCGTCCCGGCAACGACGTACTGGAAAACTATGAAGTAGAGGAACAGCGTGCTGCGTTCAATTCCTACAAACAGAGCTATGATGCCACCCAGGCTGCCGTGCAGCAGCGGGTTCTGAGTGACAATACGCTGGCACCGATCATAACCGGTCTGCAACCTATCCGTGATACCCTCGTTGACTTTGCCGAGCAAATCTTCGACCTGTCCGAGCAGCGTGAAGCGCTGCGCCTGGCGCAGGCACAGGCCGATTTGATTTCGGAGAAAGAAACTGCAGCGGCTACCGCGATGGCGCGCATGGATCAGACGTTCCAGAACGGTCTGGATGAGATACTCGAGGCGGGTGCGATCGTGGTCGGACACGAAATAGGTCTGGAAGGGCTGCAAAGGGAAGTCTTTCAGCGTCACTATATCATGCTCCTGGTGACGCTTCTGGTTTCGGCACTCAGTCTCGTGTTGATTCGGCACAGCATGCGGCAAAGGGAAGCACTGCGCGACGGTGCAGCGCGGATCAATACGATCGTGAACAATATTGTAGACGGCATCGTCACTGTCGACGCGAGTGGTGCGATAGAATCGATCAATCAATCTGCGGAGCGGATGTTTGGCTATGGAGCAAGCGAGGTTCTGGGAAAGAAGTTTATTGTGCTGCTCGATGAGTATTGCCGGAATACCTACCTGGAAATGTTGCGTGATGTCAATGGCGACCATGTGACTCACTCCTTCCTGACCGATGAGTGTGAAGGACTTGGACAACGTCAGGATGGATCGACTTTTCCCATCGAACTTGCTATCAACCAGGTAAAGGTGAAAGGACGACGGCTGTTGATCCACATCGTCCGCGATGTCACCGAGCGCAATCAGGCTGACCAGAAGCTACGCCTCGCGGCGAGCGTCTTCGAAAACGCGACTGAAGGCATCGTAGTAACGGGTGTGGACGGGACCATTCAGTCCGTGAATCCGGCATACCTGGCTATTACCCAGTACCGTGGAGAGGAACTGCTCGGGAAAAATCCGAGTCTTTTGAAGTCTGGCAAACAGGGTCGGGAGTTCTATGAACGGATGTGGGCTTCTATTAGCGGTTCGGGTCACTGGCAGGGTGAGATCTGGAACCGGCGCAAGAACGGCGAGATCTTTCCACAATGGGTGAGCATCAATGCAATCAAGGATAATCGGGGACACACGACCAACTACGTCGGGGTTGCCTGGGATATCACGGAGCTTAAGGCATCCCAGCGAATGAAGGAGGAATTCATTACTACGATCAGTCACGAATTGCGTACACCGCTGACCTCCGTGCTGGGTTCCCTGGGAATGCTCACGGGGAATATGGCTGAGCAGTTGCCTGAGCAGGCGCAGAGACTGATCGCACTGGCGCACAGCAACAGCAGACGCCTGGTGCGACTGATCAGTGACTTGCTGGATATAGAAAAGATCGAGGCCGGCATGATGACGTTCCAGTTCAAGCCTCTGGAGCTGACAGCACTTGTATGCCGTGTGATTGATGACAGCAAGGCATTGGCGGAGCAGGCGGAAGTCACCATTTCCTGTCAAACCCTGGGCGCCGATACCTGGGTAAATGGTGACGCCGACCGGCTGATGCAGGTGGTAAGCAACCTGCTGTCCAATGCCATCAAGTTTTCCCCTCCCGGCGAATCAGTAGAGGTTGTAGTTGGAATGCATGGTCCCATGCTCAGGGTCGAGGTCACGGATCATGGCCCCGGAATACCTGAAGAATTTCACCGCCATATCTTCAAGAAGTTTGCCCAGGCGGATCAATCTAACGGGGGTGGGAAAACCGGCACCGGTCTGGGACTGAGTATTGTCAAGCTCATTTTGCAACAACACGACGGCACGATCGACTTCCAATCAACACCGGGGGTGCGTACGACATTTTGTATTGATCTGCCCAGAGCTGACGGAATGCGTCCTGCAATCGTCGCCAGTGGTGGGGATTAAGGGGGTGCCATGAAGGTTCTGGTAGTCGAAGACGATTATGATATCAGCGAATTGCTGACGCTGTATTTCGAGGCGAAGGGTTACGAAGTGGAGACTGCACATGATGGTCAGGAAGCACTCACGCAACTGCAGCGTGTACAGCCGGACCTCATGCTGCTTGATGTGGTCCTGCCGAAACTGGATGGCTGGAGTGTGTTGACGGCCGTCCGTGCGCAGAGCAGGATACCGGTGATCCTGCTGACTTCTCTCGATGATACGGACGACGTCATCAAGGGGCTGTCCCTCGGCGCAGATGATTACCTGTGCAAACCTTTCGAGATACGTGAACTTGATGCCCGGATACAGAGCATCATTCGGCGCCTTGAACCGGTTGCAGGGTCACAATGCATCACCCGGGGGGCCATCGAGATCGACGCGCGGGCAAAATCCGTTACCATCCACGGCAAACCAATATCACTCTCACCGAAGGAATTCTATCTCCTGGCGCTGTTGGCGAGTGATCTCGGACGGGTGTATACCAACGAGGAAATCATCGCCGAGCTGTGGGGTAGTGACAGTCGGGCGACCGGCGCCGATGTCAAGCAGTACGTCTATCAACTGCGCAGCAAGATCGAGCACAATCCCCATTTGCCGCAGTGGATCCAGAATGTCAAGGGGTTCGGATACAAACTCGCTGTCTGAGGGCTCCGGCCGATACTAAGGGCCTGGACAATCACCCTTTTACCCTGTTTTGACCTCTACTTGATGTTCTTCCCATTGTGCCCCCATTGGTTCTTGAGTGCCGAATACGTGATTATACCTACAAGCACACAAGCGCGTGGCTCCTTCTCCGGGTAAGTGGCCTCGTGCTGCCTTGGGTAGGAGGATATATTTTTACACAAGAACAAACTTCAACATTCCGTTGGCGCATCATACCTTCCCCCTTGATGCACCAATGTGGGTGTTGCGGCGTCTTCGGACGCCGTTTTTTTTCCGGATCGCACGCCGCTACCCAGGGCTTCACAGGCAGGCAAGGCGAAATCGTGTTGCCAGGACGACGATGAGCAATGAATACAGGTCTTCTTGCAACGGTAATGAAATCTCCTGACATACACTGCGACGGTATCGTAGGAACCGGCAATCGCAAGGGCGCAGGTGCATGGAGAAATACAGGGTGTTTACCTGACAGATAACTGGCAATGATTGCATCAGGATTTTCAGCGGATGTAATGCAAGGAAAACAATCCAGATTGAGTGGAGGATGCAGCAAAGTGTGAACACGAACTAAAGGCTGTTAAAATACCCGCATCACTTGATGCGGGTATTTTTATGCGACACATCACCAGCGATTCAAGACAGCAAACCACCCTGGTACAGTCGAGAGCTACCGCGACAGCCCTCGACCCTTCATAATATCTACTACCTTGCGACTGGTTATTGAATCAAGTGAAGCTTTGCTGCTTCCGGTCGATTAATACGGAGCCGGGCATACAGTGACGAAAGGTAGCGACTAATGGTCGCGTCCGACCAGCAGCACCACTCGCATTGACTACGAGGTTCCAGATGCTAGATCCCTGTACATTCGTAATTTTCGGTTCGACCGGCAATCTGTCACGCAACAAACTGCTACCCGCACTCTATCATCTTGAGGAGGCCGGGCGATTGCCACAGCAGATGGCGGTCGTTGGCTTCGGGCGGCGTGAGTGGGACAGCGAGCAGTGGCGTGACGAAGTCGGCCAGGCGGTTGGGAAACGTGCGCGCAACCCCGTAGATGAAAAAGTCCTGACCCGTTTCAGCCAGCGGCTGCACTTTTTCCGCGGCAACCTGGATGATGCGGAGGCCTATACCGGGTTGCGTGATTTTCTTGCCGACAACCCGGCGTGCCCGCCCAATATCGTCTTCTACCTCTCGATCCCCCCGGCAGACTATGCGACCGTCGCGGGCTCGCTGGCGGCGGTCGCTCTCAACGGTGAAGAGCACGGCTGGCGGCGGCTGGTGATTGAAAAACCGTTTGGCTATGACCTCGAGAGCGCCGCCAGCCTCGACCGACGGCTGCGCGTGAATTTTGCCGAGCATCAGCTCTACCGTATCGATCACTACCTTGGCAAGGGCACAGTGCAGAACGTACTGGTGTTTCGTTTCGCCAACCTCATGCTCGAACCGCTGTGGAACCGCAACTACATCGACCACGTACAGATCACCCACTCGGAGGCCAGGGGGATAGAGGGGCGAGCACAATACTATGACGGGGCCGGTGCACTGCGTGACATGATACAGAGTCATTTACTGCAGATGCTTACCCTGGTGGCAATGGAGCCGCCGCCCGACCTGAACCCCGATTCGTTACGTGATGAAAAGGTCAAGGTGCTGCGCTCGATCCGCCCGATTACACGCGCCTCGGTCAGTGCGCAGTCGTTTCGCGCCCAGTACGCCGCCGGTACCGTCAACGGCAATCCGGTCGCAGGTTACCTGGACGAGAACGGCGTTGCTGCACAGAGCACGACCGAGACCTACGCCGCGCTTAAGCTCTACATTGACAACTGGCGCTGGCGCAACGTGCCGTTCTATCTGCGCACGGGCAAGGCAATGGCACACTCGAACTCGATGATTGCGATTCGCTTCAAACACCCGCCGCAGCAATTGTTTCGCGAAACCCGGATAAAACGCCTGGAGCCCAACTGGGTCCTGATGAACATACAACCCAACGAATGTCTGCGCATTGAACTGCAGGTCAAGCAGGAAGGGCTGGAGATGCGTACGGAAACCACCCGCCTGGATGCGGCCTCATGTGTCCTGACGGAAATGCAGATCGACGCCTACGAGGCACTGTTACTGGATGTCATCGAGGGCGACCAGTCCCTGTTCCTGCGCTATGACGAGGTCAATATGTGCTGGCAGGTCGTCGATCCTGTACTCAAGGCCTGGTCCATGGAGCGCGATTACATACCAACCTATCCGGCAGGCACCTGTGGCCCGGAAGAGTCTAACCGTCTCTTCGACCGGGAAGACCAGCAATGGCGCAATTCACTCGACGATGATTGAAACACTAACCGGTGAGTTGCCCCGGGTAGCGGCTGCCACTCTATTTATCTGTGCAGGCTCGGTCAGGTTTGGTTATTAGCGTACGCAGCGTATGCCTATGTGCGCGTCAAAAGTTTGTGGGCCGATATTCCACAAGGCCCTGATGGTGGCATCTCCCTGATTGTCATACCCATCTCCGATCGTACTGACCAATCCATCATTGCTGGTTGTGATACTGCGTCCGGCATGCAACTTCGCAGTCCATTCCCATACATTGCCAATCATGTCGAATGCACCGGCAGTGGATTCACAGCCTGCGTTTGAAGCGGCTGCTGTTGCTACACCACTGAAGTTACATCCAGATGCCAGCCCCGACGGGGTTCCGGCAGCGGCCATTTGCCATTCAGTCGTGGTAGGGAGTCGCTTGCCCGCATTGGCACAGGCCTGCAGTGCCTGGTACCAGGTGATATTGGCAGACGGGAGTACACCGGCTTCACTGCGTGCGTAAATGGGATTTGCCGCGCCAACACCACAGTCACTGCCGTCTGCCAGGCAGGTTGAAGCCGGGATCTGCGTACCACCCGAGGCGGCATCCCACAGGCTGGCCTCGTATCTATCGACACACAGGGAGCCGACTGCCACCATGTCTGCTGAACAGCTTCCTGCGGCCGGATAAAAATATCCTTGCACATCAATTACCACTTGCTGCTGAGAGTTGTACGATACGAGACCGAGTTGTCCACTAGCCGGGCAGTTAGCCCCGGGTTTGCACAGTGTGACGTTGCTTGCGTTGCCGATAACCTGGCCCTTGGCGTAGTTGACCGTGGCAACACTGCTGCTTGTGGGGGTGGGTTGGTCCGAGGGAAATGCTGTGAGCCATCCGCCGACTGATACTGCTGTGGGTATCGCTACGATATAGGTGGAAGCAGCCAGCGGTTCGACACCGGTGCCAGTCCTTGGATGCAGGCAGCCGCCTGGATTACCGCCCTGGGCAGACAGATCTGCTCCGGAAACCAGGAAATTGCGGGGTGTGGCGTTCAACATGACCATGGTTTTTCGGGTGTCTGCAAGCCGGCAGGGTTCGACTGCGACATAGACCAGGTTATTATCCACCCCATTGTCCGCAACACCGTCACCATCACTGTCGGCTATGAGGGGGTTCGTGCCACTCGCGATTTCTGTGTTGTCATCCACCCCGTCACCATCTGTATCGGCCTTGAGGGGGTTAGTGCCATGTATATTCACTTCTGCGCCGTCATTGAGGCCGTCATTATCGGTATCAGGGTTGTTCGGGTCTGTGCCCAGGGAAGACTCCTGACTATCCATGAGACCATCATTATCAGTATCTGGATTCACATCAGGGACTGCCTCAGCGATGATAAACAGAGAAAAACTATCGATGCCGATCACCGTGATCTCATTGCTCATAAGATCCTGTTCCTGGAAGTTCCCCGCCATGACCCAGGAATCCGCAGCGCCTGTTGAAGAGGCAAATACCACCAGCCGTCCCTCGTCGGCCGTGCCGAGTTCGGCATCGGTGTAGCTGAAGCTTATGTCGGCCGTGAAGTCGTTACGATCACTGGATAGTTGCCACTGCACAGGTAATACCGACACTGCCGCTTGAGGCGGAGTGGTCGCTGTGCTGCGGGTCAAGGTCACGTCGTCCGTGGACGTGGTGGAACCGGAGGCGTAGTCGATTTCGGCCCGTATCACTGGCCCGAAATCCGTGGGTGGAGCATCGCCCGTAATACTATGCTCGGTGCGTGTACTGCTGCCCGCCGTTGTCGCACCGAATATCGCCACGCTGTAGCCGGCGTTGTTATCCCCGCCAATGGACGGATTGTCCCCCAACTTCGCCGATGCGGCATATTCAGGTACACCGTTGCGGTCCAGGTCGCCGCCCGCTTCGGTCGAATAGCCCCAGAGATCGCCGGGGTTGTCGCGAACAACCATCAGATCGGCGACCTCTCTGGGATCAGTCAGCTGTTGTCCGGCTAGCGTTTGAGAACCCTGAAAGATAAACACCAGGCCGTCGTTGACAGCGGCGTTATCCACGCTGCCGGGCGGCACGGATTGCGGCGCGCCCAGAATGAGATCATCGAACCCGTCAGCATTTATATCGGCGCTTGCTACCGAGAAACCGAACGCCACAAACTCCTCTGTCCCCGTGATCCGTGTGTCTCCAAAAGTACCGGGAGGACGATTTAGATCAACGACTGTGGCAGGCAGGGTGCTGTTGCCATATACGGCGTAGACTTCGCCAACCTGAAAATTGTCGCCCGCACCCGTTATGCCCGTGGCGCTCATTACGATATCGTCGAAGCCATCATTGTTGATGTCTCCGCTGGCCACGCTCGCGCCCAACCAGCTGTTTGCAACGCGTCCATGGATGCGTGTCTCACCGGCGGGGCCAACGGTGTCGGTGGTGCTACTCAGGTCGATGATCGTACCCGCCAGGCTGTTGCCACCGTAGATCACGTACGCGGCGCCGCGATCGGCTGTAAACAGCGTGTTGGCACGATCGGCACCAATGATCACGTCATCAAAGCCGTCACCGTTGATATCCCCACTGGCCAGCGAGGAGCCGGCCTGGTCCCCGCCGCGGTCACCGAAGATGCGGGTTTCCAGCGCCGCGCCGATGGCTCCGTCGGTGTTCAGGTCAATGGTGGTGCCGCGCAGCCCGGCCAGACCCGGGATTACAAACACCGTGCCGCCCTGATGACTTGCGCCGGGGGAGGCCCCCGGTGCACCGATGATCACGTCATCGTTGCCATCGGCATTAATATCGCCACTCGCCACGGACCAGCCGGTACGCTCCTGCAAATTGTCACCCAGGATAGTGGTCTTGTCCGTGGCCTGGGCTAAATCCACAACGGTCCCCGGCAGTGTCTTTGCGCCGTAGACAATCACCACCTCGCCGGTGCCGGGACCCTGCGCATTGCCGTTTGGTGAGCCGATGATCACGTCGTCAAGGCCGTCGCCGTCGACATCACCACAGGCGACCGAGTGCCCCAGCATCTGTCCCTCGCTTGCCGCCAGGATGCGGGTCTCGCCGGCAGCGGAAATCGCGCCATCCGTATTCAAATTCACCGCCGCCGCCGGGAGGTTTGAACTCCCGTATATCACGAAGACCGCCCCGCCTGTGACGCTGGCAGACGAATTTGCGAAAGGCGAGCCCATGACCATGTCGTCGAATCCATCGCCGTTGACGTCGCCAAAAGCAATCGCGTCGCTAATCCCGGCGCCCAAACTGTCAGCGGAATCGTCGCCGAATACGCGCATCACCGGCTGTGACTCTGTCCCTGGCGCGACGTCGAGACTTAGAAGATCGGGTGGATTGGCCGGTGCGCCGGTAAGCTGGTCTATTCTGACCGCCGTCGGCTGGGGGAGCGTGTCGGGGCAGTACTGTGCGCGCACGAGTTCATCCGTCTGAAATGCACTCAGCGTAATCCGGTCTCCGTTGACGTTTTTCAGGAGAGTGTCCGGATCGACGGTGAGAGTAAGGCCGTTGACGATGACATCTCCGCGTCGGGAATCGAGCGGGTCGATGCTGACCGAATCGAGGGTAGCGTCGATTCGTTGCTCGTTGTTGCAGCTGACAGCCATCACCCGCGGAATGAATAGAAAATGTAATACCAGCAAGAGCACCGTGACGAGACGCTTCATGGACGACATAGTGAATCCCCTTGCTTTTTTTATTTGTGTGCCGGGCTGAAGATATTAGTGTGCTTGCAAGTACCGAGGCGAGCATGGGCGCAACTGTTACTTACCTTGAACGCAGCAGCCTTATTCTCCTGACAGTCTATAGTCATATGCAGGCAATATGTAAGGTAGGGAAATCCCGAAAATTGCAGTCCTCTGAGTCGCTTGCAAAACTTCGTCAGCAAAGATGATTAAGTTGGCTGAACATTCAAGAGTCACCTTTCTCCTGGCTGCAGAAAGCGCTCGATGCGCTGA
>Ga0316190_10000092_pt1 | contig 53058 bp, 41 predicted proteins | sample Eddworburrow2_MG_FD_204929 | JGI IMG/M metagenome (GOLD analysis project Ga0316190, IMG submission 204929) | Coastal sediment microbial communities from Maine, United States - Eddy worm burrow 2 | ecosystem: Environmental > Aquatic > Marine > Coastal > Sediment | place: USA: Maine | collected...
TATGGCTCCCCGGGACAGGCTCGAACTGCCGACCTAGTGATTAACAGTCACCCGCTCTACCGACTGAGCTACCGGGGAATGGTGTTGAGGCCGCGTATAATAAAGCTCTCATCAGGTTGGGTCAAGGCTGATATCCTTTTAAGTTCGACTATGTGGCAAAATAATTTCAACTGTTTGATTTGGAATGGGTTTTAACAGCCAACCACAACGCGAATGGCTTCCAGGCGTAGACGTGCTCCTTGTATGTGTTGATGTAGTGAGCGCAGTTCCTGCTGGAGCATCTCAATTTCATCATCACGTACGTTTGGATTGACCCGTTTTAGTGCTGCCAGACGACGGATTTCACTGGTATAGGTGGTCAGGATCTGTTCCAGTGCCTGACGAATGATGGCCGGTGTCTGCTCTGTGGCTTTCTGCTCAGCTTTGTTTAGCATCTTGGTGATCTGTGAACGGCGTTTGCGAGCGATCTCAGCGGCGCCATTACGATCTACGGGTGGCCCTTCCTTTGAAAGGTCAGCGTGGGTCAGATTGCTACTGCGGTCTGTAAACTCTTCATCGAGTACCAGTCTGAGTGTGGTGGGCGGCAGAAAGCGGCCAGCGCGCAGTTCTTTGGGCGCGACGCACTCCAGTAGAAATATGGTTTCCAGCAACAGGGTGCCAGGTTCTATTGTGGGGTGTTCAGCTGTGGTGACGGCACAGTTGCCTGTCTCGCTGCTGATGACCATATCCATTGCGTCCTGCACCATGGGGTGTTCCCATGTGAGAAAGTGTCGATCCTCATGGCTGAGTGCGATGTCACGCTGATAGGTAAATGTTAGTCCTTCTGGGGGCAGGCAGGGGAAGTTGTCACACTGCATATGATCTGATGGACGGATAATATGGCTGCCTGCCGAGTGCTCTTCCAACTCAACGGCAAAGCAGTCGAATAGTCGCTCCATGTAGCCAGGCAGTATGCGGTCGTTATCAACTGCTTCAATATCACTGCGCAGTTTGTCGGAGATCTCTTTGCGGCAGGAGTTTAGCTCGAGCAGATGGTCACGCCCCCGTTTGAGCGCCTCGTGGGCTTGGGCGTGCTGTTGGCGTGTGTTATCGATCAGAGTGTTGATCTTGCTGGTATCTTCGGGTGATTCAAGCGCCTCTATCAAAGCAGGGTGGAGGTCGCTGAAGATCTTATGACCTGCGGGACAGATGGCTTCAAAGGCGTTCAGCCCTTCGTGGAACCAGCGTTGCAGCACCTCTTGGTCGCTCCCTTCAATAAAAGGTGCATGGATTTGAATCGTCTCGGTTTGGCCTATTCGATCCAGGCGGCCAATGCGTTGTTCCAGCAGGTCGGGATCTTGCGGAAGATCAAACAGCACCAAGTGATGAGCAAATTGAAAGTTGCGTCCTTCGCTGCCAATCTCAGAGCAGAGGAGTAGTTGCACTCCATCTTCCGGATCGGCAAACCAGGCGCCGGCACGATCACGCTCGATGATGCTCATACCTTCGTGGAAGAGGGCGCTACGGATGCCTTCACGGGTGCGCAGGATTTTTTCCAGTTGGATAGCAGTTTTAGCTTTGGCGCATATCAGCAGGATCTTTTTATCTTTGAGTGAGCGTAAAGTTTGGATGAGCCAATCGATACGGGGATCTGTGCCTGTTTTAATGAGTGGATGAGGTAGGAGCTTTCGTTTGGGGAACCCCTTGACCTGGTTGCGTGTATTCCGGAACAGCACGCGCCCGGTGCCGTGCTGATCGAGCAGCATATCGATGAGTCTGTCGCGTGACTCTGCGTACTGTGCGGTGCCGATTGCATCTGCATTTAAATGTTGCAGGAGAGGTGCGGCATCCTCTTCACCCAGCGTCTTTAATAGGCGCTGGGTACTCTCGGTAGGGAGAGGTTCATTTGCCAGAAGCTTTTCTACTGCTTCTGCGATGGGCTCGTAGAGTGCCTCCTCTTCGCGGAAGCTCTTGAGATCATAAAAGCGGTCGGGATCGAGTAGTCTCAGGCGGGCAAAGTGTCCGGCTCGTCCCAGCTGCTCTGGGGTTGCAGTAAGCAATAACACGCCCAGTGTGTGTTCTGCCAGCTTCTCGATGATTTGATACTCAGGGCTACTCTCTGTCTCTGACCAGGCCAGATGGTGGGCTTCATCCACAATGAGAAGATCCCAGTCGCCTTGTGTGACCTGCTCCTGGCGTTGCTGTGACTGGGTGAATAACTCCAGGCTGCAGAGTACCAACTGCTCGGCTTGGAAGGGGTTGGCAGCTTGGCCGGACTCCTCAATGGCTTGGCAGCGCTCTTCATCAAAGACGCTGAAATGGAGATTAAACCGGCGCAGTAGCTCTACCAACCATTGATGCACCAGTGGCTCCGGCACCATGATCAAAGCGCGGCGGGCGCGGCCAGTGAGCAGTTGATGGTGCAGGATCAGGCAGGCCTCAATGGTTTTGCCGAGTCCAACCTCATCTGCCAGCAGCACACGTGGTGCGTGCCGATGGGCAACTTCATGAGCGATATAGAGCTGGTGTGGCAATAGGCTGGTGCGTGCACCACCGAGCCCGAGTACGGGTGATTGTTCCAGGTGATTAATGTGCTGCAGGGTTTCATAGCGCAGCTCAAACCATGAATCTTCATCGATCTGCCCGGCAAAGAGTCTGTCTTGGGGTTTGTTGAACTGGATGAAGTTGCTTAACTCGCCTTCAGCCAGAATGGTGCTGCTGCCATCATTGCGCTTGCCCTGGTAGATGAGCAGCCCATTCTCTTCAGTTACCTGTTCAATATTAAGCAGCCAACCTTCGTGGCTCTCTACTTGATCGCCAGGCTCAAACCTAACCCGACTGAGCGGCATGTTGCCAATGGCATAGTTGCGGATGTCGCCTGTGGCAAGAAAGATGATACGGACGGTGCGCCCTTCAATAGCTAGCAGGGTTCCAAGCCCCAGTTCAGGTTCGGTGTTGCTGGTCCAGCGTTGGCCTGGAATAAATTGCAAGTTATGTCTCCAGTGGTTGGAAGGTTGTCGCTTTTAACGGATAGTGAACTAGTTTCACTGTTATTGCCTTTCTGTCGCGGCCAAAACCCTTAGTACCTAAGGATGATGCTGTAATCATAGATGTGATTTGCTGATCAGTTAAAGGAGCGTGTTAACTCTCTATGTCGGCCTGGATGAGCAATCCGGGACGATGAAAAAAGTCGCGCATTCTATAGCAAAAAGAGGCCAGCAGACAATGAGGCTTTTATGTGGACTCACTGTTTTAAAGCTGTTTTAGTGTGGCCGATATGAGGAGTTAGGCTGCCTTGGTGGCGCTAATGACATCCTCCAGCAGCGCCATGCAGACTCTGGCACGGTAGAGGATTTGGTTGTCATGGATGAGGCCGAAGCAGTTGTAGGCTAGCTGCGGTATGTCTGATTTGCCTAACCCTTTTTCGGGTAATACGGGTTCTGGCCCCTGAATTAGCATGTTCAGACAATCGTTACTGCTCAATGTTGACAGATGCCGACGATCAATAGATATCGCGTGTTGAGTGTAAACCATGGGTTTGCCATAGAAATCATGACCTTCCTGTTTGATCTTTTCTAAAAGGGCGCAGGAGAGCAAGGCGGCAGGAAACATGCCGGGGAACTCAACCCGATCCTCCAACTCATCAAAGTAGAGATGTTGATCAACCAGGGAGCCGGCTAAAAAGTTCTTACCATTACTGGTGTTCATAAATTTTCGTTTTAGAAAATAACGGCCATTCATGATGTTCTCACGGTCATTGTGAGTGTGAAGATCCCCAATGGCTGAGAAATCAGCTTCTGGAAAGACCAGAGACTCCTGTGATTCTCGCTGATATCCCATTACCACCAAACGGCGCTCCTTTCGGATGGCGACACGGTTGCCTATCTGTGCTTTATTTTTGATATTGTTGGCTGTAGATTTGATGGTGATTTCAAATGTCTCATTAGGCCGTATGACATCAGCAAATGAGATGTGGAAGTTGGAAAAGTGCAGATGATGCTTTGCGAGTAGAGCGGTTTCATTGTTGCTTTCACGAACCTGCTTGATTTTTGATTCGATAAGAGCCTCAAGCTGGAAGCCCAATGCAATAGTGGATCCAAAGGGATTGCTGTGAATAACGTTCCACTTGTACGGATCATGAAAAGCATTGAAATCATCCGTAGCATTGCGGGCTGCGTCGATATGTATTTGTAAGAACTGCAGTTTTTCTTGTTGTGAACTCATGAGTGATAACTCCTATACTATTCAAGAATAGATGGAATTTATTTTGGTTCAATCATTATCTGGTTTTTTATCTAAATAGAAGATGTATTTGGTCTTTGAGGATTGCAAAAATTGAGCTGTAGTATAGGTTTCAGAGAGATAATTGAAGATGGTGTAAAAACACGCCGCTGGCTAGCATGCTGGGTCTGTTTATTCATATTGTTGGCTATATCAGAAAATGTGATAGCAGGTGCAGCCTGTGTTATAGCCAAAAAAATGGGAAATTCTGAAGCCATTGAATGGGTTCATTCACCAGAATCAGCTGCGGCAGCGCTGCTTCAGGCAAAGCAGAAACTAAGAGAGCGAGGCTATAAGTATCTTTTTCCGCAAGCTACAACAGAGCTAGAGCATGCCTATGTGGTTATTATTGAGAGCAGCTATAAGAGTTCACGCGGAAAAGATAGAATCAGTTATGGTTGTGGTTTTAGTGAGCAATCATATGATGAAGCACTCTGGACAGCCATTCGTAATCTTCAATCTTATGCGTGGGGTTGGAAGCCTGATAAGGAAGGCTATAAAGTCAGTGAAAAAAACAGATATTAATAATATGAAGCCGAGAGTAGGTGGGTTCTTATGATTAGAACAGCAGTGAATAATAGAGTTGTATGCAAGTGCATGTTGTGATTGATTATACCCGTGTTCTGCTTCAAGATTCGTTCAAATGGTAGAGACTGAAAAAGTCAGAAGAAGATATGCCACCATAAAGGCATATGTTGGTTCGCTGTTGCTTACCTTTGCCATTATCCTTCCTGTGGCTTTTATACACCATGTAATTATTCTTGGTGATTTTAAAGTTTCCATGCTGTCTGCGCCTATTGTAGCTGCGTGCATCATTGGCGCTTTGGTTGGAACTATCCAGACACTACGCTTACGATTAAAAGAACAAAGCCAGATATTTCGCATGCTGGCAGATTCATCACGTGAATTTTCCTGTGTGCGAAATTTTGCAGATGAGTATATCTATATTTCTCCCTCGGTAGAGACCATTACTGGGTATAGTGCAGATGAGTTTGCGCAATTACCGGGTGGTATGGACGCTATAATCCATTCGGATGAAACGTCAGTTTGGAAAAAGCATACCGTATCCATTGAGGATTCCATTCCTCATGCTCCAATTGAACTTCGCATTGTCAGAAAAGATGGAGAAGAGCGCTGGATAAGCCATTTTTGCCAGAAAATATATGATGTCAATGATGAGGAGCTGGGTATTCAATCAAGCAATATTGATATTACTGATCGCAAGCATTATGAGGAACAAATACTGCATTTGGCTGAGTACGATCCGTTAACAGGTCTGCCTAATCGACATTTTTTAACACAGCACCTGCAAAAACTTATTGCAGAATCAGACCAGCAAAAGAGTTCGATTGCAGTAATATTTATGGATTTATGTCGTTTTAAACTGGTTAACGATGCACATGGGCATGGGTTTGGAGATAAGTTGTTATCAAAAGTGGCAAACCACGTTGGGCAAATCTGCTGTGCTGAAAAACAAATGTTGCTAGGCCGGTTTGGTGGGGATGAGTTCTTTATAGTAGTTAATAATTTTAAAACACGAGATGAGCTTGAAAAAATAGCTGATGTTTTAGCTGTAGAGCTAGATCATTTTTTTGAAATAGAGGGTGTTCGAATTAATACGGGTGCCAGTATAGGTGTTGCAATTGCTGGACGTGATGGCAATACGCCTGAAGAGATTATAAAGAATGCAGGGACAGCGATGTATCGGTCAAAGAAAAGCGGCTTTAAATATAAGTTTTTTTCGGGTGATATGGCCAAGCACGCAGCGGAGCTTTTTAATTTTGAAAGCCGCTTGCGCGATGCCGTAGACAATGACGAAATTGTACTGCATTACCAACCACAGATCTGCATAAAAAGTGGCCAATTAATAGGAGCTGAAGCGCTGGCACGCTGGACAGATAAGAGTGGAAACGTTATCTCTCCGTTAGATTTCATTACGGTAGCAGAAGATACGGGGTTAATTGTTCAACTTGGAAAAAACCTGCTGATCCGGGCAATTAGTCAGGCAGAAGATTGGCAGCGGCAGGAATTAAATATAACGCAGGCAATCAATGTCTCTGCAAAACAGTTTGCGAGTCATGGTTTTGTGAAAGAGGTAGTAGCGCTAATTGGTTCTTCAGAAGTCCCTGCGGATAGATTTGAAATTGAACTGACAGAAAGTGTGCTTCTTGATGATCCTGATGCTGCAAGAGATAAGTTACAACATCTAAGGGATGCGGGTATTGCCATTGCACTTGATGACTTTGGAACAGGTTATTCATCACTAAGCTATTTGCCAGGATTGCCTATTGATATAATTAAAATTGATCAGTCATTTGTTTTTGGGTTGCTGGATGATCGTAGACATGAAGTGATCTGTGAGACGATTTCTCATTTAGCTCATAATCTAGAATTAAAAGTGGTTGCAGAAGGTATTGAAACAGAAGCGCAACTAAATAAAATAAAAGAAATCGGTTGTGACATAGGGCAGGGATACCTTTTTAGTAAACCTTTGCCCCCAGAACAATTTTCTCAACTCCTCTCTTCTTCTAATCTGGCTTAAGTTTTACATGAAAATCATAATGCAAGAGTCTATCTATTGGGTGAGATAGTTAGAAAAATAGTACCAGTAGCGTTTAGCTTGGTGATGTTTTGTGTGATTGGTTTTCTGGTCTATATGTATTACCCAGAAAACCACTTTGCGCTACAGTACCAGGCTGCTGTTGATTGCAAAAGAATACAGGCCGTACATGCTATTGCAGATTTAGCGGAAAGGTACAAAGAGAAACAAGGCTACTATCCTTTGGCTGATGCTGTTCATGGATCGAATAATAAACATTCACTGGATAGTGCCGTCAGTGTGATTATCACAAATAAACCACTGCCAAAAAGCTACACAGTAAATCCACCAGAAGAAATTGAGGGCAGGTTGCTTCAGCCTCATAGATTTGAAGCAGAGGTTGGAAAAGCTCTTGAGATTGATGTGAAGCTGCCGTATGACCCGCAAACTAACTTTGCATGGGAAAAAAGATTTTATCTCTATAAGGTCATGTCAAATGGGCAATATTTAGTTTCTGGTATACTATTCTCTGCTACAGAATATACCCAAGAACAAGGAGATCATAGGCATCTGTATCAAGTTGGATCGATGCGCTCTCCAGGTGACAATATCAGGATATATAAAGCCATCAAAGATAAGTTTGCCCTGTGTGATCCACCGTGATCTATTTTCTTAGATTGTATTTTGCACACTCAATTTATTACACCATATAACAAAAATCGGACTGATTTAATGATCAAAAAATCACTTTATTTTATTTATCTCACAATATTGTTAACAGCTTCATTTATGCCTTCTGGTGTTATTAGCGCTGAGTTAACAGGTGGCTCAAAGCTGCTAACAAATAATAAAAATTGGATTGCTGGCTGGAAAGAAACATCACCTATGCGTGCAGCCAGAACAGGGGCCGCTATCTATCATTCGGATGAACATATTTACATGATAGGTGGTTTGGGTGTTGTTGAAAAAACTCAAAATGGCAATAGCATTAAAGGTCCTGGATATTTAAAAACCTCAGAGTACGCGCGAATCAACAGTGATGGAACATTATCAAACTGGAAGCCTGGGCCAAGCCTTAATACAGAGCGTGGCTATTTTGCGGTAGCTCAATACAAAAACCACCTTTATGCTGTTGGCGGTGGTCGTGGCATGAATGGAAAAGAGCTGCTTTCAAGCATTGAACGCGCAGAAATAAAGGCAGATGGCACCTTAAGTGAATGGACTATGGATAAGGCTATTCTGAATATTTCCAGGCGTTGCATAAAACTGGCGGTTATAGGAAATACCATTTATGCCTTTGGTGGATATGGCGGGATTTTATTGGATACTGTTGAACAAGCAGAGATTAACCCTGATGGCACGCTTGATGAATGGCTTGTGGCAACTGATCCTATGATTGTGGCTCGTTATGTCCACGGCAAAGTTACAGTTGATGATGGCGTTTATAATATTGGTGGACATAGTAAGGCAGGTGGTGAAGGCATTACCGATGTAGGATGGAGTAAGATTGATGAAGAGGGTTTTTTCCTTCCGTGGGAGAAAAAGACATCTCTAAAAAAGGGACGCTTTGCATTAGCGACGACTACTTACAATCAACATATTTATGCCATTGGTGGTTTAACAGGGCCAGCATCTATAAGCTCTATTGAGCGTGCAAAAATATTAAGTGAAGGTAAGCTTTCAGATTGGGAATACACTACGCCAACACCATTTGGAATGGGTGGTGCTAATGCTGTTGTTATTAAAGATAAAATATATCTGTTAGGTGGCAGCGATAGATTAAATTATCTGAATAGTGTTTTTTATGCGGGGTTTAATGAAAAAGGCGATATCGGCTATATGGGGACTACTGCTGATTTAGCAGAACATAAAGCAACAGTTGCTTCACGCAAAAAGAAACAAGCTCCCTTGCCACATGAAGGAGTCGTTATTCAACATTTTAAACAAAAGCTTTACAGTTATTTGCAGGTTCGTGAAGATAATAACAATGTATTGTGGCTAGCCGCACCGGCAAAGGATCTTAAAGTGGGAGACCGTATTGGATACCCAAACGGAACCCTGATGAAAAATTTTTACAGCAAAGGGTTAGAGCGGCGATTTCCTTATATTCTATTTATCCCGCAAACCAGAAAATTAAATTAAAGGTGCCTAAAAATAAACACTTCTACATTATTAATATTTCTAAGAAGGGATGCGTGGGAATATCACTAAATGATCCAATTCTAATTTAATGCCAATCTGTTCGCCTATTTTGTGGTTGTGGTGGCTGGGTGCAATGCAGAGCACATCTGTATTGCCAGGCAGCCGTAGTTTGTATAGATACTCAGCGCCGCGAAAAGCTTTTTCAGTAACTGTGCCAAAATTATTGCTGTTATCGTCATGAATAACATCGTCTGGGCGAACCAGTAGGTCAATTTCTGTCCCAGCAGGGAATGGCTGGGAAAACTCACCTGACACTATGCCTAACTCAGTTTCCAGTGTCCCTGCATCCAGTACAGTGCCTGCAACTAATACACCTTGACCAATGAAGTCGGCAACCTCTCTTGAGTTAGGACAGTGATAAAGATTATAGGGTGTATCCCACTGGATTAGTTTGCCATCATTGATAACACCAATATGATCGGCCATTGCAAAGGCTTCATGTTGGTCGTGCGTAACCAGCATGGCTGTACTGTTATCTTCGCGCAGTATCTGGCCAACCTCTCTGGCTAATTGTTCTCTTCGTTCTGTATCCTGGCTGCTGAAAGGCTCATCAAGTAGCAGCAGATCAGGGCGTGGTGCCATAGCGCGAGCCAAGGCAATTCTTTGCTGTTGACCACCTGAAAGTTGGTGTGGATGTTTATTTTTAAGCTGAGGCAGGCCAATCAGTTCCAATAGCGTTTCAATGCGGTTTGTTACTTCTTGCTTATTTTTACCTCGCATGCCAAAAGCAATATTTTCGCCAATGGTTAGATGAGGAAAGAGAGCAAGATCTTGAAACACCATGCCAACATTTCGCTTCTCCGTTGGCAACATGGTTTTAGGGCTGGCCACCTTGTTTCCACGCAGTAGAATTTCACCTGTAGTAGGCTGTTCAAAACCAGCAATGGCTCTAAGTAGTGTGGTTTTTCCGCATCCACTATGGCCTAGCAGACAACCAATCTCACCCGACTTCAGTTCCAGGTTAATATCATTAACAATGGTCTGCCCACCAAGTTGAATAGAAATTTTATTGAGTTGCAGCTGGGTTGTCATTAAGGTTGACCGGGTCGGGAGTGGGCAATGGTTCGGCTGAGCAGAATCACGGGAATAATGCTGACTAATACAATGGCAATGGCTGCTGTGGATGAGTCGGCTAACCGTTCATCGGAAGCGAGCTCAAAGGCACGCACTGCCAAAGTATTGAAATTAAAAGGTCGCAGAACCAGAGTGGCAGGCAGCTCTTTCAATACATCAACAAAGACAATGATGAGCGCGGTTAGCAGGCTGCCTTTCATAATAGGAAGGTGTATATGACGCAGTATCTCAAGTCCGCCGTACCCCATTGTTTTGGCGGCTTCGTCCATTGATGGCCTGATCTTTCCAAGGCCGGATTCAACGGTATTAAGTGACACGGTAAAGAAACGAACCATATAAGCAAAGAGCAGTATAAAAATAGTACCACTGAAAATAAGACCAGTTCCTATATCAAAGTGCTCTAGCATCCAGGCATCAATGCCGTTATCCAATGCACCAAAAGGAATAAGAACACCGATGGCGATAACGGTACCGGGAATAGCATATCCCATGCCGGATAGTCGTACTAGAAAGCGTGATAATGGCGTGGCATGATTCCGGTTGCCATAGCTTAGGATGAGTGCCGGGACAAGTGTTAGCACAGCCGCTGCGCCTGCGAGTAGAAAGCTGTTCAATGCTAAGGTGTAGAAACTGCTGTCGACCATCTCACTAAAGGTCAAAAATGCCCACTGTGTGAGCTGACCAATGGGTAATATAAAACCAAAAAACAGAGGCAATAGGCAAGCGGTTGTGGCAACCCAGCCTACCAGTGGAGGTAATTTAATGTTGGGTATAGTGCGGTAACGGTTAGTAGCATGATGAAAACGTGCCTGTCGGCGTGACCAACGCTCCAATATGATCAAAACAAAGACAAAGGTCATCAATATGCCAGAAAGCTGTGCAGCAGCCACACTGTCATCCAGTCCAAACCAGGTACGAAAGATGCCGGTGGTAAAGGTGCTTACACCAAAATATTGTACCGTGCCATAGTCGGCCAGTGTCTCCATCAAGGCCAGCGATAGGCCGGTAACAATGGCAGGGCGTGCCAGGGGTAGAGCAACAAAAAAGAAGCTGCGCCACGGCCCACACCCCAAAGTGCGGCTGGCTTCCAGTGCGCAGATGGATTGATCTAAAAAGGCAGCACGCGCCAGCAGGTAGACATAGGGGTAGAGCACCAGCGACAACATGGTTATGGCTCCGCCCAGTGAACGGATTTCAGGAAACCAGTATTCGCCATAGCGCAAGTTGAAGGTCTCTCTGATCCACTCCTGCACTGGGCCGGCTACTTCAAACATGCCGGTATAGGTGAAGGCAATGATGTAAGCGGGCATTGCCAATGGCAACAGCAGTGACCAGACAAAGAGCTGGCGGCCGGGAAAACTGTACATGCTGGTCAGCCAGGCGGTACAAATTCCAATGCTACCAGCCCCTGCGGCAACCCCCAGCATCAGCAGCAGTGAGTTGGAAATGTAATCGGCAAGAACTGTATCCGCGAGGTGCTGCCATGTGTCGGTGCTGGGGTAAAAGAGAAAACCCAGAATGGTCAGAATAGGTGTTGCAATAACTAGTGCGACACAGGCAGCAGCCAGGGTCCACCCGGATGGGCGGCTTATTGAAAATTTTACTCCTAATGTGGTTGAGGTGTTATTAGCGATAGCAGATTGCATGTGGTTTAAATGTTATGCCCCTCTATACTTATTCGCTTTAATGATGATCATTTATGCTACTTCCAGCCAACACGATCGAAGATTTTTACTGCTTCAGCGTTATGTTTACCTAATTCGTCTACATTAAGGTTGTCTTGCTTAAAAGGGTAGCCCCAGGCATTAACAATTTTGCTGACTGGAATGCCTGCTATGATTGGATATTCATGATTTGCCTGGGCGTACCATTTCTGCGCATCATCACTAACCAGATATTCTAACAGCTTGATGGCATTTTCTTTATGTTTTGCACCTTTAATGAGTCCGGCTCCGCTGATGTTGATGTGGGCACCGCGGCTTTCCTGATTGGGAAAGAAAACAGAAACCTGCGCAGCTGCTTTTTGTTGAGCAGCATCCTTCTCCTGCATGACTCCCATATAATAGGTGTTGATGATGGCAATATCACAGACACCTACAGCCACGGCTTTAACCTGGGCGCGGTCGTTACCTTTAGGTGGTTGTGCCATATTTGCAACTACGCCTTTTGCCCACTCTTCCGCTTTACTCATGCCGTTGTGAACGATAAGTGATGCCAAAAGTGATTGGTTGTAGATATTGCTGGAAGAGCGAATACAGATGCGTTTTTTCCACTTTGGATTAGTCAGATCTTCATAGGTTGAAAGATCAGATGCTTTAACCCGGTCTTTGCTATAGACAATGACGCGTGAGCGGGTAGAGAGCGCAAACCATTGATTATCTGAATCACGTAGGTTTTGTGGGACTGAGGCTAGGACCTTATTATCAACAGCTTGGAGCAGGCCAGCGGCTTTGGCGGCGTGCAAATTGCCGGCATCTGTTGTTAATAATATGTCAGCCGGTGTATTGCGTCCTTCGCTTTGCAGTCGTTTCAGCAAGGTTTTTGCTTTACCGGTAACCAGATTCACCTTAATACCGGTTTGACTGCTGAATTTATCGAGCAATGGCTTTATGAGTGCCTCTTTCCGAGCAGAGTAGAGATTGACCTCCTCGCTGGCCAGAGCTGGGCCTGAGAGCGAAGTGAGCGCAAATATCAGTGCTAAGGGTATTTTCCAGTGATTCATGACTTTGTCTCCGAGAAAATGAATAGTCGTAATTGGTGGCAATAATATAGCACCCAAATACGAATGTAAATGACAATCATTCTCAATGAGAAAATAAAGATAGGTGTTAGAGTTGTTCAACAAAACTGTAATGATTGTTAAATAATGTCCGAATTAGAAGGACTTTGTTGGGTAAGATTTTGCGGGGGTCAAATATTACCTTTAAAAATAGAGGGTATTCAAAAATAGAAGAATATGAGACCGTGCCTCTTTTACTGTAGCGGAGATGAGAATAATGGAAGATTTAGATGAGCATCTTTATACCTATCTGGCGCATATTACTGCCGTATATGATGGGGATACGGTAACAGCAAATATTGATTTGGGGTTGGGTGTCTGGAAAAACAAAGAGAAGTTAAGGCTGAGCAGAATTAATGCCCCTGAAATGCGAGGTGATGAGAAGGAGCAAGGAAGGATCTCGCGCGATTGGTTGCGTGAGAAGATTCTGGATAGAGATGTAATGATCAGAACAGTTCATGATAAAAAAGGGAAGTATGGGCGTTATTTAGCAGAAATTTGGCATGATAATGAAAACATTAATGATCTGCTTGTTACGGAAGGCCTGGCTGAATATAAAGTATATTAATGAACGATAAAAATGCACTGCTGCCAATAAGAGTGGTGAAATTCTATTGACTAGATTGCCAAGTGGTATTTGTTAACGAACTCATATATAACGTAAAAATCAAATTGCAGCTTATGCGGCTGCATTTTGATTCAATAGGGAATGGCTTCCTTATTGCTAATAAGCAACTTAATAAGGCCTTTTGTTCCCATACATATACATAAATGATTCTATACTTCGTATTTAGATTACGAATAAACGATTATTTTGATACAGATAGCCCTTTCCATTGCATTCCTCGTAGGCCTGTATGCGCAGTGTATTTGAAAGCTATGAGCCTGCAGATAAGCTAAAGCAGCAAGTGCTTGTCCCCTTTGCTCTTGCGAGCATTTTTTTGTTTACTCTTTCGGTGGTAGGTATTTATCAGGAAGAGGAAGAACATATTAAAGCTGATTTTCACAGCAATATCGCTGCAATAAAAAACAGTTACTCTGGTTTGATACACAACAGTGTCAACAAACTCTCATTGGCACTTTCAGTGGTCCTCAATAATAAGCAAATAGAGGACGCTTTTCGTAAAAAAGATAAAGCTCGATTGCTAGCTATAGCACAACCTGTCTTTAAAGAGTTGCACGCTGATTACAGCATTACACATTTATATTTCCATGATGAACAAAGAATGAATTATCTTCGGGTACATCAGCCAGAGCGCTATGGAGATGTAATCGACAGATTTAGCACAGTAAAAGCAGAAGAAAGTGGCCAACTGGCCTGGGGTGTCGAACTTGGGCCTCTCGGGACATTTACAGTAAGAGTGGTTATGCCACTGTGGGATGGGGAGAAACGGATCGGATATATTGAGCTTGGTGAAGAGATTGAAAAAGAGACCAGAGAACTTGCTTTGATGTTTCAAATTAAGCTGGCTTTATTGGTATCAAAGGAATTTTTGAAGAAGGAAGGATGGGAGGCCGGCACACGTATGATGGGCCGAAAGAGTGAATGGAAGCAATTAGACCATTCAGTTATCTCATTTGTCGCCCCACACGATTTTCCAATTACTCTTGTTAATAACGCACTGTTAACATCGTTTCTGGATACAGAATCCTCCAGGATTGAGGTGGCTACTGAAAACCACCTCTACCAGTCAGCTCTTATTCCTGTTACGGATGCTGAAGATAGGCATGTTGGTGATCTGCTGATTTTGCAAGATTTTACGGCCCGTAGCCACGGGCTGTGGAATACTGTGCTTTCTCTCTCAGTTGTTGCTCTTGTTATTGGCACTATCTTATTGCTGCTATTTTATTTTGTACTTGGTCGGGCTGAACAACAGTTGGTACGGCGGCAACAAAAAATGGTTGCGGCTACTCAGGCCAAACTGGAGATTCAAGAAACACATGTATTGGAAATGGAGCACAGATCTTTACATAATACGCTAACAGGATTGCCTAACCGTAAAAACCTCAATGAGCAATTTGACAGACGCATTAAGAATGCAGAAGAGGGTAAACAAGGCTACGTGTTGATGCTGATGGATATCGACCGGATGCGGGAGATCAATGACACTCTGGGCCATGATGTAGGTGACCGTGTGTTACAAGAAGTAGCGCAACGACTAAAAGATGGATTAACTGATGCTGAAATTGTGGCATGCGTGGGGGGGAATGAATTTGCTGTATTGCTTCCGGCTCCACCACCTGAATTAATGGGGATTTCAGTTGACCGAGTGAAACAGTTATTTAGCATCCCAATTACAGTGGATGGCATAGCGCTACCTATTGAAATGACAATTGGGGTAGCGCTGTTTCCTGAACATGGTAATGAGTCATTGGTTTTAGTTCGTCATGCAGATGTAGCAATGCGCAAGGCCAAAGTACTTAATAAAGGTTGTGAGATATATGACAGCAGCCTGGATGATTATAGTGTGCGCCGATTAACATTGGTGGGTGAACTGCGTCATGCCATTGAAACTGATGGATTAATGGTTTATTACCAGCCACAGATTAATGCTAAAAGTGGCCTGCTTGAAGGTGTTGAAGCGCTTGCTCGTTGGAACCATGTAGAACAGGGATTTATTGGGCCAGATGAATTCATTCCGTTAGCAGAGAGAACAGGGCTAATAGGACCTTTAACACACTGGGTTATGGCTGAGGCACTCAGACAGGGTGCCGCATGGATGCAAGAGGGACTGGATATAAAAATATCGATAAATATATCGGCCCATAACTTGATGGATCTTTCGCTTCCATCCAAGGTGGCAGAGTTGCTAAAGATAAATAAGTTGGCTCCCGAAAAATTGGTATTAGAGGTTACTGAGTCAGTTTTTATGCTTGACCCGGAATCTTCGCTGATCGTGCTGAATGAGCTGAAGTCTTTGGGGATTGCATTGTCGATTGATGACTATGGAACAGGTTATTCCTCACTGGCTTATCTTAAGAAAATGCCTGTGCATGAATTAAAGATTGATCAGAGTTTTATATTTGAAATGCTCGGAAGTGAGAACGATGCCATGATTGTCTCTTCAACTGTGGCCCTGGCACATGCGCTTGGCCTGTCTGTTGTAGCAGAAGGCGTTGAAACGGAAGAGGCCTGGAAGTATTTACAGGAGTTGGGTTGTGACACTATTCAAGGCTATTTTGTCAGCGCTCCGTTGCCAGCAGAAACCTTTATGGAGTGGATCGATAAAAGCACAGCCTATGACCCACGTATTCAGACCTCATAGCTGATACTTTAATATATAAGGGAGTATGATTGAGATCAGATTTTTCTGTTGCCAAACATCTCCCCAATTGCTTGAGAAAGATGCTCAGAGCGGTCGGAATCACGAATAATTTTCATTAACGGCTCACGCATCCCAGGCAGGTAGAGCAGGTCAGCCAGGCAGTGGCTGAAAAATGGCTGTCCAGCGCTATTTTCGGCTAGCCGCTCAAGATAGAGTTTTCCGATCTCTGCCTCTTTCAATGACTCCCATGTGCGTCCACTAACGGCAACTAACACATCTGGGCTGCAAATCTCAGGCCGTGTTAAAACTGTATACAGTAGCTCTCTGCGCAGGTTAACTGAGCAGGACTGAGCAACTCCTCGAATTGCACTGGTCAGGATGGCCGGGTTTGGTGTCTCTTCAGCCAGTGTCTTTTTGACCCGATCCAGCAATGCTTGGGTAATTTCCAGCGTGATCTCTTCATTTTCCAAGCAGTGACACAAAGCTTCAAAAGGGCTTGGGGGTAACTGTGGTATCGCTTGGGCCAGGTGATGACTGTTATTGTCTTCATTCAGACGGACAGCATGGTCGGCAATGCCCTGATAACCGACAAAGGTCCACTGATCCCAGCCCAGCTCGCCCGAAAAATATTGATGGGCATGGGCATAGTATTTTGAAGGTGACTGTTTCAGCGCCTGTGAAGCCTTGGCATGAAAAACGGCCATTCGTTCCTCTTTTGGCTTGAAGCAGTAGGGATTGTCTTTGAGTGCGTTCTCAAATTGCTGTCCCTCTTTTGCAGCCTGGAGGTTTTCGCCTATCCGTTCCAGCAGACGGTGCAAAAAATCATCTCTGGCAGCAGGCATCAATCGCCCCAGTTCATCCAGCGGCAGCTGCAAAAACCAGATGGAGGGCTCTTCTTTCTGCTCTTGAAAAAGAATACCAAACCAGGCCTTCTGCTGGAGAGGGAAGGGGTAGCTTGTCTCACACTGTTCAAATTTTAGAAACTGATCGCGTGAGATTTTGACTACGCGGCGTCCCATATCAAACAAGCGTAAGCGGGTGCTGTTATTTTCAAGGAAACCAGTAATGGTAGGTATTTGGTTCATGGGTTATCTGATGCTGAGATTTGGAGGGCGCAGAGTATAGCGTTTTCAGTACTGGAATGGGTGATTATGTTATCCAATCGATCATGTGATATTCCAGGTCGTCAGCCTCGGTTTCGCAAACCACCCGGCCCAGAATAGCGTTACCAGAGTTGAAAACGCTGTCTGGATCACCAGAGCACAGTGGGTGCCACTCTGGTAGTTCTTTCCCTTCTGCCAGCAAACGGTAGGCGCAGGTTGATGGCAACCAGTAGGGGTCATCCAGATCTTTGAGCGTCATGGTGATGCAGTTTGGCACCAGTACTGAGCGCTCGGTGTAGCGAGTACATTGTGCTGTTTCCAGGTCCAGAAGGCGGCAGACGACATTGGTGAAATGGATCTCTCGTGTCTCTTCGTCTTCCAGTCGATGCAGGCAGCATTTTGCGCAACCATCGCAGAGTGCCTCCCACTCCGCATGGTTAAGTTGGTTGAGCGCTTTTTCTTTCCAAAATTTAGGTTGAATGTGTGGCATATGGCGGGTTATTTGTAAGGTTGACTTGGAATTAGATATTCCGGTATCCAAGCTAAATTGTGACATAACATACTGTCTTTATGGTGATTTTATGCACACTACAGGAATATGCCCTGCTTTAAAGGAAAAAATGGGCCATGCAGTAAAATTGATCTATGTTGGTTGGTATGTAACTTATTGATATTAAATAAAATAATAAGGGCTGTATAAAAAATGGTCATTTTGAATGCAATCTTGCTGCGATGCGGGCTGAGGATGCGGAAATTTCTCTTATACACACAGTTATTCACAGGTTTTGTGAATAAAAGTTGTTTAATCCCTATGGTTTGATTTTAAGCCTATTTTTCTTCATTAGGGATAATGTGGGTTTTATTTTCATAGTGCTGCATCTCTTTAAGGATGCGTTGATCCAGCAGCTTATTTTCTGTGTGCAATCGCTTGATTCTATGTTTTAGCTGCTCAATTTTTGCTCGATTGATCTGGGTCTGCTCTTTTATTTTTCGGGTCTCTGATTTTAATTTTTCTCGCTCGGCCATGAGTTGATTAATCTGCTTGAGGGGGCTGGCAGATAGCTGTGCGGAAGTCAGTAGAAGCAGTGCTGTGAGCCATGCATAGATAAAGCGATTGAGTAGTGTCATATTTTATTTTTGGCTTTTGAGTTTTTTGGCGGGGTTTGCAAGGTGGATTTTATTTAAATCTTTATCGAGAAATGTGATTTGGATGTTGCGAATGTCCTCCCAGATGACATCAATACGCCAGCCTGCCTTGGGCCAGACATAGTGAGCTTTGGCTGTTTTATTAAAGACAGCAAATTCCATACGGCGGGAGGTATTGATGTCGGCTGCAAAAGTGCTTCTGTCATCTGCTTCACCATACAGCGCTTCAATGCGTTTTCTTACAGCCATCAGGGTATGCGCGTTGGCTGGGCGATCAGTACGGCTAGCTGAAAGTATTTTGCCCTGGAAGGTTGTAATGGTTGTCAGCCCCCGACGTTCACGGAAATCATAAATATTGAGACCATCTTTGGCATGCTGGCGTAGTGGTTTACGCCGATCCAAGAGGATTTTGATATCACTGCCAAGGCAGTAGTAGCCAAAGGCCAGTGCTGTATAGCATTGAATAACAGGTTTTTTGGGGGCGCCGCCAGCAGTTTGTTGCCAGCTTGGATCATCAGGATCATTCTCTTCTCCTAATGAATAGGCCTTCTCCAATGAGTTCTTACATCCCTGTGCTGAAATGAGGGCAAGCAAGAGTAGAGTTGAAGAGATAATGGTTTTGAACATCCTGATATTTCCTGTGCCGTTTAATCTGTTTGCCTGTTGTAGAGGAATTAATCCTATTATATTAGTACGCTTTCCAGGTAACGACTGCTTGTCTATTGCATAATACGATAAATTTATAATCACCCTGAATAATGAAGTCTATCCCACACTACCAAGCCATTCTATCCAGTCCGGTCGGTCCATTAGGCATCCTAATAGAGAAGGACGCTCTATACAGCATCGATTTCCTGGCGGATGATACAGCGCCATTGGTTGCTGAAGATAGTTTAACTGCCCAGGTGGTCGAACAGCTCCAGCGCTATTTTAAACAGGCTGAGTGGCATTTTTCGCTCTCTTTACGGCCAGTAGGTACTCCTTTTCAATTGTCAGTTTGGCAGCAGCTGCAACAGATTCCAGCAGGTGAAGTGCGAACCTATGGTGAGATTGCCAAAGCGCTGGGATCAGGCCCACGTGCTGTGGGGAATGCATGCCGCAACAATCCGCTGCCGGTGGTGGTACCTTGCCACCGGGTGGTTGCTGCTAGCGGCCCTGGTGGTTATGCAGGCCAAACTCAAGGGCGCAATATGACGATTAAGCGCTGGCTGCTGAAACATGAAGGTATAACAATTTGAGTAATCAGTCTGATGATATGGTCATCGACCGTTTTGCTGATGCTATGTGGGTGGAGCGGGGACTAAGCCAAAATACATTGGCGGCCTACCAATCAGATCTTCATGCGGTGGCAAAGTGGCTTCAGGAAGAAAAGCAGCAAGCTCTGCTCCAAGCTGAGCAGCAGGATTTGTTGGACTACCTGGCTGTACGCTCCAAACGAAAAGACAGCCCACGTTCCAGCGCCCGTCTTCTCTCCTGTTTGAGGCAGTTCTACCAACATGCTCTGCGTGAAGGTGCTGTCAAGATTGATCCCAGTGCGCAGATTGATTCGCCCAAGCTGGGGAGACCACTGCCTAAATCACTGACTGAACAAGAGGTAGAGGCGCTGCTGAATGCACCAGATCAGGGTGAACCTGAAGGTTTTCGTGATCGGGTTATGCTGGAAGTACTCTATGCAACGGGGCTGCGGGTATCAGAGCTGGTGGGACTACGGCCAGATCAGGTAAGCCTGACCCAAGGCGTGGTGCGGGTTACAGGCAAAGGAGGCAAAGATCGATTGGTTCCATTGGGCGATGAAGCAATAAGCTGGCTGGAAAGATTTTCCTCAGGGCCACGGCAGGATCTTTTGAAGCAACGCCCTTGTACAGAGCTTTTCCCCACTCGCCGCGGAAGCGGCATGACTCGGCAAGCCTTCTGGTATCTTATAAAAAAGCATGCCCAACGGGCAGGGATTACCAAACACCTCTCGCCTCATACTCTGCGACATGCCTTTGCTACACATCTGGTTAATCATGGTGCTGATTTGAGGGTGGTGCAGATGTTGCTGGGCCACAGTGATCTCTCGACCACGCAGATCTATACTCATGTTGCCCGTGAGCGTTTAAAGAGCCTGCATGCGCAACATCATCCACGAGGATAGAGGCCAGATAAAGGCAGTAAAAGCAATAATTGTCTCAGAACTCATTGCAGTTCAGGGCTGATTCCAGTCCTTTAGATGTGATAGCCTTCCCCAGACCTAAATAACAATGGGAGTATGCCATGCCTTCATTTGATGTTGTTTCTGAAGTTGATTTGCAGGAGGTACGCAATGCTGTAGACCAGGCCAGCCGAGAGGTGGGTACGCGTTTTGACTTCAAAGGTGTGGATGCAAAATTTGAGCTGTCCGGTGCTGAAATTGTGTTGCGGGCTGATGTCGAATTCCAATTGCAACAGATGATGGATATTTTGGAGAAAAAGCTGGTCAAACGGAGTGTTGATATCGGAAGTATGGAGATCAAGGATCCTGAAACCGCGATTAATGCAGCGCGTCAGCAGGTCATCATTAGACAAGGGATCGATTCTGATACATGTCGCAAAGTGGTCAAAGCCATTAAAGCAGCTAAGCTGAAGGTGCAGGCACAGGTGCAAGGTGAGCAAGTGCGGGTAACCGGTAAGAAGCGTGATGACCTACAGCAGGTGATTGCGCTTCTTAAAGAGACAGATTTTGGCTTGCCATTTCAATATATAAATTTTAGAGACTAACCTAATGCGTTTAATTAAAAACCCAATGAAAAAACTGGCCGTACCATGTGTTGCGCCTCTGTTGTTGTCAGCCTTGCTTATCCAACCTGTGATAGCGGAGACCAAACCAGATAAAGCAAAAATAGCGAATGCCACTAAAAATCTGACGATGATGGTTCCAGGGCTGGAAAATGCTGCCGTAACGCCTGCCCCTGTACCTGGATTGTACGAAGTGATTGTAGGGCCAGATGTACTCTATGTTACTCAAGATGGGCGCTACCTGATTCAGGGCAGCATTATCGATCTCGAAGCAAGAGAGAATCTTACAGCGCCCAGAGTAGCGCAGGCAGCTGCTACAGCCATTGAGAAAGTAGGCGAAGAGAATATGGTGATCTACGAGCCAAAAGAGACTAAGCACACCATATCCATCTTTACCGATATTGATTGCGGTTACTGCCGTAAACTGCATGGACAAATGGATGAATATCTTGCGCATGGTATTCGCGTCCGTTATCTGTTTTTCCCCAGAGCTGGGGTACAGAGTGAATCAGCCCGCAAGGCAACCGCTGTTTGGTGTGCTGATGACAGAAATGCTGCCATGACATTAGCCAAAAGCGGGCAAAAGATAGAGATGAAAGATTGCAAAAATCCTGTCAGCAACCACTACTCATTGGGTGAGCAGATGGGTATTCGTGGGACACCTGCACTGGTGCTTGAGGATGGTGAAAAATTACCTGGGTATGTACCGCCTGATCGTTTAAACGACTATCTGACCAAAAAAGCGGAGCAGGCTGCATCTAAATAGCAAAACATTCTGTATTGCTTGCGTTATAAAAATGCCCGGTGCAGTTTTAAAACTGCACCGGGTTTTTTAAGTGCTATGCTTAATGATTATTTGGGTATTTTTAGCGTTTCAATTGAAGTGTGAAAAATTATGGGGTGCATTTTGAATGCATTATCAGGCGGTTAGCATTAACGTTATTACTAGCTACAATAAGAAAAGGGTAGGCGGTGAAAAGCAAGACTGCGACTCTATGACCCACAGTGGACACCATGTCTAAAATTACGGCTAAAAAGGATTTGATTCTAGATGAGCAGGTGCGATTATTATTTGCTGCCATACCACTCTCAGCAATACTGACGGTTGTTAACGCCTCTATTCTGACATTTATACAATGGAATGTTCTTAACCACACCCATCTTCTCACTTGGCTAATAGGCCTGCTGCTTGTCGTTGTCTTTCGTACTTATCTTGCCAGTCAATATAAGCAAAGCGAAAGCACCCTGGAAAACACTTCCCGCTGGCAATATCTGTTTAATACAGGAACCATTTTAGCCGCGCTGTTTTGGTGTGGTGCCAGTCTGTTTCTATTTCCCCAACAGAGTATTACGCATCAGGTATTTTTGGCCTTTGTTATTGGGGGCATGTGTGCGGGAGCGGTGACTACACTCTCATTTCTACGTCTGCCAATTGCATGTTTCTTATGCCTCAGTCTGTTGCCACTCATCTGGAATTTTCTTACCAGTGATACTGATATTTCAATTGCTATGGGCATTATGATACTGCTGTTTTTTATCGGTACTCTCAGTAGCGCAAAAAGTGCTTATGAAAGCACGCTGTCAAATATCACCATGCGCCTTGATGCAGACTTGCGGGAAAAAGCCCTTCATGAAAGTGAAGCACGGTACAAACATATCTTTGAAGCCGCGCCACTGGGCATTATTCACTATGACCAAAATGGCAGCATTCTTAAATGTAATATGCGAATGGGGGAAATGCTGGGCTGTGAATCTCTCAAGCTGATTGGGAAAAAAATGTTCGATACAGTGGGTGATGACATGTTGATCCATGCCGTTAAACGCTCACTGGCAGGAAAAAATGGATTTTACCAAGGTAGTGCAAAGCAGCTTTATCCTGGTGAGGATACTCCCATTAGAGCCTATTGCAGGGGTATTGTGCAGCTTAATGGTGATGTTGTCGGTGGTGTAGCAGTAGTGGAGGATATGACAGAAGATCAAAGGGTTGAACGCTTGAAATCAGAGTTTGTATCTACGGTCAGCCATGAGCTTAGAACGCCATTAACCGCCATTCTTGGATCGCTCTCATTACTGAAATCTGGTGCAGTAACTGATCAATCTGATATACAGGAATTATTAACCAACGCCCATCGTAATTCGGAACGTTTATTAATGTTGATTAACGACATCCTTGATATTGAAAAAATCAGCGCAGGTAAAATTGAGTATAACAAGGCCCCACTTCTGGTTATGGATTTTGTAGAGCAGGCAATACAAGTTAATGCAGCCTATGGCGATAAACATCATGTGCAGTATGAAATTACTCAAAGTGTGGTTGATGATCTTGCTATGTTTGGTGATCATCACCGTCTGATGCAAGTCATGAGTAATTTATTATCTAATGCCACTAAGTTTTCACCAGAAAATTCGAATGTTCAAATCATATTGAAGCATGACGATAAAAATATAACCATTGCTGTGTGTGATCAAGGCGTGGGTATTCCTGAAGAGTTTAGAGATAAAATATTTGAGCGTTTTTCACAAGCTGACTCTTCTGATATTCGTCTTGTTGGTGGTACGGGCCTCGGCCTGAATATCAGCCGCGCTATTATTAATCAGCATGATGGTAATATCTGGTTTGAAACAGAAGCTGGAAAGGGAACCTGTTTTTACTTCACTGTTCCTCTGGCAAAGATCTGATGCAGTTGATCCAGCTAAAGCTCATCCAAAGCCGCCCTAATCTCACGGGTGCAGTGATGATGGCATAAAGGATTATTTGATAAAAAGTTATTAAGATATTAAGAAATGTTCTTGCTTTATTTCCTCGATTTCACCCTGTTAACTATCTCCGAAACTATACTTAAAAGATGAACAAGTTGTTTTGTTCATAATTGACATATCTGCTCTTAAGCAGCAGAGAATAATAAGTTTTCTTTTAACAATTATTACCAGCTACCTCTTTTTAGGTTCAATGGCTACAGGCTTTTCTATCTTGGCAATAAAAAGGGTGGTTTTAAAAAAATATCTATCGGGAGAACATTGCATGATCTATGAAGTTGCAGGAGATATCCTTCTCAGTAAAGCCCAGGTAATTGCTCATGGCGTAGCGGCAAATGATCCTATGGATCAGGGGTTGGCTAAGTCGTTACATGAAAATTTTCCGGCCTTGCATAAGGACTTTCACCATTGGTGCCATCAACAGCATCCAAAGCCTGGGGAGGCATGGCTGTGGGGTGGGGTAGATGGCATTCGTATTATTAATCTCCTGACTCAGGAAGGGGGCTACGGCCATGGAGCCCGGCCGGGAAAGGCAAGTACGGCTAATGTTAATCATGCCTTGCGTGCATTGAAAAAAATCATCCAAAAAGAGAAGTTTACCTCGGTGGCGCTACCGGCACTTGCAACAGGTGTTGGTGGTTTGACGTGGGATGAGGTGCAGCCATTAATCAAAAATCAGCTAAGTGAGCTGGATGTGGATGTCTATGTATATTCCACATATCAAGCTGGAAAACAGGCAGAAGAACCTAATATTTAGATCTGCTCATAAATGAAATGCCATCCCCTCCTTTTTTGCCTATGGCGAAAAGGGAGGGAGATGAGTGCAATAAATAATCATGTGTGGCGTATTGAATGTCATGCATATTGATAATAACTCGTGCTAAGGCATTTATAAATAATACTTTTATTCCCCTCTTGTTGACCTATACTGGCTGCATGTAAGGCTGTTTTCTCTGTATGAAACAGAGGTCTGTACCAATCAACCAAACATTCAGTTGGCCATGGAAAAATCTATCGAATCAGTCCTGTATGGGACAAACCTTACCTTTGTTGCTGAGCTTTATGCGCAGTATCTAAAAAGTCCACAGACAGTTGATTCCAGTTGGAACACTTTTTTTTCTCAGCTGGAAGATGATGAGTCAACCGTATTGCAGGATCTGTGCGGGGCCAGTTGGGCTTCTTCCTGTTCCAGTGTGGTTGAAGCTGATGCTGAGCCAATAGCTGCTGTTGCATCTGTGTGTCCAGCATCATCCCCAAATGAAGTTGAATATCCCAGCCGCAAGGCAACCTTGCACTCAATTCGAGCATTGATGTTGGTGCGGGCCTACCGCGCACGTGGTCATCTGAATGCTACTTGTGATCCACTTGGATTGGGAGGCAAGGAGATCCATCCTGAGCTGGATTACAAAAGTTACGGCTTTACTGATGCAGATCTGGATGAACCCATCTTTATTGATTATGTGCTGGGTTTGGAACATGCCACCCTGCGGGAAATTGTTCAGATTTTGCAGGAGACCTACTGCGGCAATATTGGTGTTGAGTTTCTGCATATTCAGGATCCGGATCAGAAGGCATGGATTCAGCGTCGCATAGAGGGTATTCATAATCAGACATCCTTTACTGAGAAGGGTAAAAGCGCAATCTTAGAACGCCTGATTGAAGCGGAGGGATTTGAACAGTTTCTGCATACCAAACATACCGGCACCAAACGCTTTGGTCTTGACGGTGGTGAAGGCCTGATTCCAGCGATGGAGCAGATCCTTAAACGCGGTGGCCAACTTGGGATTAAAGAGGTAGTGATTGGCATGCCGCATCGCGGCCGCCTTAATGTGCTGGCCAATGTGATGCACAAACCCTATAAAGCGATCTTTGCTGAGTTTCTTGGTCGTCCTTCTCACCCGGAAGAGGCCCAGGGTTCAGGTGATGTGAAATACCATTTGGGCACCTCGGCTGATCGGGAGTTTGATGGCAACTTGATCCATCTGTCGCTTACGGCCAACCCTTCACATCTTGAAGCGGTTAATCCCGTTGTACTGGGCAAGGTGCGAGCCAAACAGACGCATAACAGTGATACTGAACGATCCCACACTATGGGGCTGCTGCTGCACGGTGATGCCGCCTTTGCCGGGCAAGGATTGGTTTCTGAATCGTTGGATCTTGCGCAGCTCAAGGGTTATCTAACGGGCGGAACCATTCACTTTATTGTGAACAACCAGATTGGTTTCACCACCAGCCCAACCTATTCACGCTCTTCGCCTTACCCATCTGATGTGGCGAAGATGACACAAACCCCCATCTTTCATGTCAATGGTGATGACCCTGAGTCCGTTGTGCATGTGGCCCGGATTGCCACAGAGTTCCGGCAGGAGTTTAAGCACGATGTAGTGATCGATATGTTCTGTTACCGACGTTACGGACATAACGAAAGTGATGAGCCATTTTTTACCCAGCCACTTATGTATCGTGCTATTGCTGAGCATAAGTCCACTAGCCAGATCTATGCTGAGCGGCTGATAAATGAAGGAACGCTTAGCAGAGAACAGGCTGATCAAATGGTCAGTGACTTTAAGGCAAGGTTGGAACAGGAGTTTGCACTGGCGGACAGCTTTAAGTTGGATAAAGCCGACTGGCTGGAGGGAAAATGGGAAGGACTCAGCATACTTCAGGAGGAGGAAGAATTTCATAATCAAGCGACGGCAGTACCCATAGATCAGCTACAACAGATTGGTGCTGCATTGATCCGGCAACCTGAAGATGTAACGCTGCACAGTAAGATTCTTCGGTTGTTCAAAAACAAACAAAAGATGTTTGAAACGGGCGAGGGCATCGATTGGGCGACAGCTGAGGCACTGGCTTTTGGCGGTTTGTTGTGTGAACAGATTCCCATACGTCTATCGGGGCAGGATTCCGGTCGTGGCACCTTCTCACATCGCCACTCCGTGTTGGTTGATCAGGAGAATGAACAGCGCTACCTTCCACTGAATCACCTTGCTGACCAGCAGGCTCATTATGAAGTGATTGATAGCCCACTCTCAGAGGCGGCAGTACTTGGGTTTGAGTATGGTTATACGCTCTCTGAGCCAAATGCCCTGGTGATATGGGAAGCGCAATTTGGTGACTTTGCCAATGGTGCTCAAGTGATTATTGATCAATTCATCAGCTCGGGTGAATCAAAATGGTTGCGGCTATCTGGGTTGGTTATGCTGCTGCCGCACGGTTATGAAGGGCAGGGGCCAGAGCACTCATCAGCCCGGCTGGAGCGCTACCTTCAGCTCTGTGCAGAAGACAATATCCAAGTGGTTAATCTCACAACGCCTGCAAACTATTTTCATGCCTTGCGGCGACAGGTGCATCGTAATTTTCGTAAGCCATTGATTGCGATGGCACCAAAATCACTGCTACGGCACAAGCAATGTGTGAGCACATTGGCAGAGATGGGGTCCGACTCAGCTTTTCATCGGGTAATAGGGGAGAGTGAATTTCTGTTAGCTGACGACAAGGTCAAGCGTGTCGTGCTCTGTACAGGCAAAGTCTATTACGATCTGCTGCAAGCACGCCAAGAGCAAGGTATTGATGATGTTGCCATCATCCGGGTAGAGCAGCTCTATCCCTGGCCAAGAGATAGTCTGGTTGAGATTGTTAAACGCTACAGCAATACAGAGGTGATCTGGTGCCAGGAGGAACCCGCCAATATGGGAGCTTGGCTGTTTGTTATGCCGCGCCTGCAATTTATATTGGATGCCCTCAACTGTGCCAATGACCGACCTGTCTTTGTCGGCCGGAAAGCCACAGCCTCTACGGCCAGTGGTTCTATGGCCAAGCATCTTGAAGAACAAAGGCTGTTGGTTGAGCAAGCGTTAAGCTGGGCGTTGCCAGACCTGCAACAACCCTTTCGGCGAGCCACGCCACTTGGTAGTTTGGCTCAGCCTTCTGAATAAAAAACCTGATCGAGGAAATCATGGCGATAGAAATTACTGTACCCACCATTGGTGAATCGATAACTGAAGCGACAGTGCTGAAGTGGTTAAAATCTGTCGGTGAAGCTGTTGTGCAGGATGAGCCACTGCTGGAGTTGGAGACAGATAAGGTATCTGTTGAGGTTAATGCGCCGGCTACCGGCATGCTCGAAAATATTCTTGTTGATGCAGGTGAGGATGTGGCTATAGGTGCAGTGCTGGGTTTGATTGCAGAAGGTGCGGCAGCGGATGCAACAGTAATAGACAGTGTCTCTTCAGCAGCAGAATCCAAAGCTGTGCCGCTGACAGCTGAAGAGGAGGTGCTGATGCCCGCCGTTCGCCGGTTGGTGGAAGAGCACAAGCTTGACCCGACGGCTATTCCGGCAGCCGATAAAGACGGGCGGTTAACCAAAGGCGATGTGTTGGCTTATCTTGAGTCCGTAAAAGCAGAACCAACGCCGGTTCGAGCGGCAGCTGCTTATGCACCGGCCCCTTCACCTGTAGTTGAAGCTGTAACTGCCGCTCCCCAAGAGGAGCGCGTACGCATGACGCGATTGCGTCAGCGGATGGCCGAGCGCCTGAAAGAGGCACAGAATACAGCGGCCATGCTCACCACCTTCAATGAAGTGGATATGACAGCCAGCATGGAGATGCGCAGTCGTTATAAAGAGGTGTTTGAGAAGAAATACGGTGTGCGTATTGGTTTTATGTCACTCTTTGCCAAGGCATGTGTGATCGCCTTGCAGGAGTTCCCCGCGATCAATGCCCAGATCGACGGCAATGAGATTGTCTATAAAAACCACTACGATATCGGCGTAGCCGTAGGCTCTGGTCAGGGGCTGGTCGTGCCGGTAGTGCGGGGCGTTGAGCATCTTGGCTTTGCAGAGATAGAGAGCAAAATCCGGGAGCTGGCCGATAAAGCCAAAACGGGACAGCTGACACTGGATGAGCTGCAAGGTGGCACCTTCACGATCACCAATGGCGGCATTTATGGCTCAATGATGTCGACCCCCATCCTTAATAGTCCTCAGTCTGGTATTCTAGGCATGCATAATATTACCCAGCGTGCCATGGTGATGCCTGATGGTGGTATTCAGGCCCGGCCGATGATGTATCTGGCGCTCTCATACGATCATCGTATTGTCGATGGGCGTGAGGCAGTCGGTTTTCTGGTACGCATAAAAGAGTGCATTGAAGATCCTCAACGCATGCTGCTGGAAGCCTGAGCTGGTTTATAAAGCCACACTGTATTACAGACTATTAAAATTTAGAGAATTATAGAATGAGTGAGAACAGATTTGACCTGATCGTGATTGGTGGAGGCCCCGGTGGCTATGTGGCCGCTATTCGGGCAGCCCAATTGGGGATGAAGGTCGCCTGTGTTGATAAGCGTGGTGTACCGGGTGGTACCTGTCTGAATGTTGGCTGTATTCCATCCAAAGCACTTCTGCAATCCTCTCACCACTACGAGCATGCGGCAAAAGAGTTTGCTGTGCACGGTATCCAAACAGGCACACTGGAAATGGATACAGCTACCATGATGGCACGCAAAGAGAAGGTGGTGATGGATCTCACCAAAGGTATCGAATTTCTATTTAAAAAAAATAACGTTACCTATTTTAAAGGAGCCGGTGAGCTGGTTGCTGATGATCAGATTAAAGTTACACCATTGAATGATAGCGATGAGCAGATACTCAGCACCTCCAATGTTTTGATTGCAACCGGTTCTGAAGTTGCACCACTGCCGGGCATTGAGATTGATGAGGAACGTATCGTTTCAAGCACAGGCGCGCTCAGCCTTGAACAGGTACCCAGTAGCCTAGTTGTTATTGGTGGCGGTGTTATCGGTTTAGAACTTGGCTCAGTGTGGCGGCGCTTGGGCGCTGATGTCACCGTTGTTGAATTTATGGATACCCTGCTGCCCGGTATGGATAAAGATGTTTGTAAACAGATGCAACGCAGCATGAAAAAACAGCGGATGAAGCTTAAACTTTCAACCAAAGTGACAGCTGCGGTTGTGAATGCTGATGGCGTTCAACTCAGTTTGGAATCATCTAAAACGGGTGCAACTGAAACCCTGCAAGCAGATATCGTGTTAGTAGCAGTAGGTCGTCGGCCATACACAACAGGGTTGGGACTACAGCAAGTTGGTGTGGTGATAGATGACCGTGGCTTCATTGATGTTGATGAGCACTTTAAAACCAATGTCGATGGAATTTACGCAGTGGGCGATGTTATTGGCGGCGCCATGCTGGCGCATAAAGCAGAAGAGGAGGGCGTTGCCCTGGCTGAACAGCTGGCGGGTAAATCAGGCCATGTAAACTATGCCGCCATTCCCGGCATTGTCTATACCTGGCCAGAGGTGGCCACTGTTGGCCGCAGCGAAGATAGCCTTCAACGGGATGGCATTGCCTACAATGTAGGTAAATTCCCTTTCAGCGCTAATGCACGCGCGCGTTGTAATGGTGATACAGAAGGTTTTGTGAAAATTCTGGCCGATGCTGCAAGCGATCGAGTACTGGGTGTGCATATAGTCGGTGCACATGCAGGTGACCTGATCGCTGAGGCAGTTATCGCTATGGAAGTGGGCGCATCCGCTGAAGATATTGCTCGCACTTGCCATGCCCATCCAAGTATGGGCGAGTCATTAAAAGAAGCTGCACTGGATGTGGATGGAAGGGCTATTCATATCTAATAAAATTTAAGTTGTCACTGCCTTGATCCTAGAGCAATCACTGCGTACCACATGAGGGGTTTCGACGTTGTGTGCCGATATAGATTTAATCGCCGTTTTGATTTGAAGGCTATGCTATCACGCCTTCTTTGAGTTGCTGCCTTAACGGAGCCACGATCTGAAACCTAGCGCGGACAACGGAGATATCGTGCTAATCAAGAAAATGTGTGCGCTTTTTGGAAGTAGTCTATATTAGCGTTTTCTTTGCAGGTGCCTATTCTTCCACATGAGGGCGGGTTCCATCAAAATATTGTAATAAACCAATTACCCCGTCTTCATAAATCGTGCTTTATCTATATTGTGTTTTTTTAGCAGCCTCCCCAATGCTCGTCGCTCTTTACCCGTTTTACGGGCAGCTTTGCTAATGTTGCCCTGAGTGGCTTCCATTAGCCAATGAAGATATGAACGCTCGAAAGTGGCAATAGCATGGGCTTTGGCATGGTTGAAATTGTTGGTTTTAAAGGCGGCAACTCTTCTGCCGTTGAGGCCGCTCCTGCGTTCCTGATGCTGTGTATTGATAATTTTGAATTTCAACATCGCTCCTTCAGATAACAGAAATTCCCGGTGTAGTATGTTTTCTAATTCACGCACATTGCCTGGCCATGAGTAGGACTTCATCCAGGAGAGTGTGTTTTTATGCAGCTGTTTGATGGGTTGACCATATTGTTGGCTGATTTTTATCAGTAGATGGTTAGCGAGTATTTCAATATCTTCTACTCGGTTGCGCAGTGGTGGCATGGTTATGCAGAGCACATTAAGCCGAAATAATAGATCCTCTCTGAATAGATGGCTGGCAGTTAACTGTTTCAGATCTTTATTGGTGGCTGCGATAATGCGTATGTCTGCATGTTTCACTGTTCTGCTGCCCAGCGGGCGGTACTCCTTCGCTTGAATCAATCTTAACAGTGCCACTTGCGCCTTTTGCGAGAGGGTGTCAATCTCATCTAGAAACAGGGTGCCGCCATTGGCTATCTGAACAACGCCAGGCTGCGCCTCTTTGGCATCGGTGTAGGCTCCCTTTTCATGACCAAAAAGCTCATTTTCCAACAGGTTGTCAGGTATTGCGCCACAGTTAACCGGTATGAAGGGTGCATCTCTGCGTGCGCCAAGATAATGAATGGCGCGGGCGGCCATCTCTTTGCCTGTCCCTGTTTCACCTGTGATAAGTGTGGGAACGTTATAGCGGGCAATTTTTTTGATTAGCATGAGTATGGATACAAATTGATTCGATTTTCCAATCATGCTGAGAGTGCTAAATTCCTCAAGTAGTTTATTGCTATTTAACAATGGGGTGGGGCGTTGTGGGCGCAGTCTGTTAAGTCTGCATAAAAGCTCTTCTTGATGGCATGGCCAATGGATAAATTCATCAAACTGATTTATTAGATCGCTGCTCCATGAGCTAGGTTTACAGTCCAGAATACCTATGTATTGCTGCTCTCTGCAGCAGGCTAGTTTTGCTGTTATTTTATCTGTGTTTACTTCATTGTTTACAATAAGTATTGCAATGCCTTTTCGTTGGCCATCATCTGTGTTGAGCCATTGTTCACCATTGAGATGGTTGGTTCTGAATCCTTGACGCAACAGAAGACTGTCAAGTTCCTTGCCTAGGTTTTGGCTAAAAGAAACAATATCTAGTGTGTCCATTTTTATTAATGTGTCCATTTTAATAATTGCTATGTATTGGTTTCTTAAAATATTCCATGAGTTAGATAACTTAGCAAAATCTACACAACAAGTGAATACGGGTTATTTCACAATTTAAATTGTGGTATATGTGGGTAAAGTTGTACCCAGCAAGCTGTTTTTAGAGGGTTACATGTTACCCATCTTATGCATTGCCTCGCTCCACTCCAATCTAGTCTTTCTCTTTCTATCTATTTTAGGTTTTTGGTCTGTATTTATATATAGATCTGGGACACAAAAAACCCACTTATAAATAGTTGTTATTCTGCGTAATGTTAAAAAACAGCGAGTTAAGTGAAATGCTAGTTTGGCATGTAACTTGCGCTAGTTGTAAGCCTAAAGCTGGCAACCAAAGAGGGTGGTCGAGGTGGTGGATAAGTATGGGCAGGATGTACTGAAAATTGCAGATGAGATTGCAGCATATTTGGACACCCACCAAGATGCCGCAGATACCCTTGAAGGTGTGATTAAGTGGTGGGTGTTACGCCAACGTATTGAAGAGGCATCTGAGAAGGTACAAAGCGCAATTAAATATTTATGTGAAAAAGGTGTGGTAAAAGAGGTGGCAATGGCTGGCGGTGAGTCCATCTACGTTGCCAATAGTGATGCTCATGGAGGGCGCAATTAAATGGCTGATTTTTCGGCTATAGCTGCAGTTGGCAGTAGCATTGAAAAGTATCTGAGGCATTGCTTTAGTGAAACACAACCTATCAGTGATAAATCAACCAGTGTCTTTTTGGCCCGAACTGAAGATCTTAATAAAGATACATCGGCGTTGATCACTACCCCTTGTCTTGGTCTGTATCTTTATCGAGTTGATTTTAACAAGGTGATGCGTGGTGCCTGGTCGGCAGTTAGTGCTCGCGATGGTGATAGCCATTTGCCACTGGATCTTCATTTTCTCTTTATTCCCTGGGCTGAGAATGCTGACTACGAGTGTCGCATTATTGGGCGTGTGCTCCAGTGCATGGAGAATATGCCTATCTTCTCTGGCCCCTTGCTGGATCCTATTACCAATTGGGGGTCACGCGATGCCATCCAAATCTATCTGGAAGAGCTATCAACGGAAGATGTGATGCGCACCTTCGATTCGTTGCCATTGGATTACAAGCTAAGCATCCCTTATGTCGCCCGCATTGTGGTGGTTGATGGCCAGCAGGCACAGCCCAGTTTGCCAGTGACACATGCTACAAGCCGAACACGCGCTGAGGTAGGTTGATGAGTACACCTTCATCAGCCTATGTCGATAACACTACCCGCCTGGCATTGGGGTTGGATCTGATTGATGCAGCACGGGAGATGGAGTTGGTCTACCCAGTGCGAGTGGATGTCGAATATGGACTGCCTCACACCCCTCCAATACCTGCAAAAGTGAGTCATCGTTTTGTTCAGGTACGCGGCAAGCAGCCTGTTGCCTTGAATCGGCATACCTCAGGGCGTTATTCGCTGATCTATCAACCCTCTCTTAAAACAGAGATTGATCTGCGTATTTACGAGTATGAGCGCCGTTATGTGCCAAGACGTTTACAGGCCCCGTTGATGACGCTGGAAGATGTACTGACCCTGGAGATAGTGGAGCCAAAAGATTACTACAGCGGCCGAGTCCGGCAGCCAGTGCTGTTTCCCGGAGCGGCCTACCCGATGTTGGGTAAGGCCACAGGCTTGGTAGGACGAGTGCTGCGTGATGATGAACCCATGCGGTGGACTCACGTTGAAGCCCGCATGGAGGGTGGCCAGTTAGTTGGCCGTACACGTGGCGATGATCGGGGTGAATTCCTACTGATCATCGACTCACTAGCAGCTTCTGCCAGTGATTTGAGTGCAGAGATCAATATCACTGTGACTGTTTTTGGCCCCGCCGTGGCACCGGTTCCAGCAACTGCCGATCTGGCAGCGCAGGATGATCTATGGGATCTACCACTCGAAATATTGCCAGCTATTGGTGCCCCCGATTTAATCTCGACCGGAGAGACACCTCCCGCCGGTTATGTTGAAGGGGCATCAGAGACTATTGCTTTTAAGGTTGGCCGTATGCTGACCGGCGTTGAAGTTGATGATTTTGTATTTACACCACCTTAGCTTTGGATTTCTAAAAGGTACCTGTTTTTTTATTCACGGGCTCTAAGCAATGAACCCAACCGTTTAAAAAGGAGAGTGATCGCTATGCCTGAATATTTAGCACCTGGTGTGTTTGTAGAGGAGGTTAGTTTTCGATCCAAATCGATCGAAGGTGTACCCACCAGTACAACCGGTTTTACCGGGCTAACCCGTTACGGTCCTGTCTGTTATCGGGACGCCAATATACAGGGGCCGCTCAGCTGTGAGCCGCGTCTGATCACCAGCTTTACAGAGTTTGAGCGGGTGTATGGTGGCTTGGAGACGTTAGAGGTAGGAGAACTCTCGCCTGGTGATGAGCGTCTCCCATACCTGGGTCATGCTGCACGCGCATTTTTTGAAAACGGCGGCAAACGGCTGTACGTATCGCGTGTCTTTGCACCACGTGCTGCGGGTTTAGGTGCTGTTGCCTGGGGTGTTGCCAGCAGGAGTGTTATTGTTAGTGACATCACCGCGGCTTGGTGGGCACGCTGGCCGGGTGAGCTGGGTAATGCAAAAGTTGAAGTCTTTGCTACACGTAGCAAGAACCTGGCTTATGATCACAGCATCGCCAATGGCTATGCTGATGATTGGGGCATCCAGGCACAGCGTGTTAAAGCGGGAGCTGTGGTCGAGGTTATCGCCGGTGGCGTGACTGATCCGACTCTGCTGCCAGATGGTAATGACACGCTGCTTCCTGGCAATTTGCGAGTGGTTGAAGTTGACAGTGAAGGACGACGCAGTTTTATCAATGATGCGGGCGCAAATGCAGCTATTACCGCTGCGGATGCCATCCAGGCAGTAGAGCTGCGGGTGCGGGTCACCGTGGGCACAGAGCGCATAGAAGAGTATGTCGATCTTGCTGCTCATCCAGATCAGAAGCGCTACATCGGTAAAATTCTGCAAAAGGATGATCCCGAGGATGAGGATGCCCCAGTCTGGTTCGATTGGGATTCTACGGCATCGCTTGATCCTATCTCAGAATTTCTCCCAGCGCGTCTTATGGTTGCCTTGCAGGGCAATGTCACGCCGCGTCTAGCAGGTGGGCATGATGGCGTGCTTGCTTCGCCTGATGACATGGCAGGTTCAGCAGCAGATCTGGATAATCCCGATATTAAAGCAACCGGTCTGGAGGCTCTGGCTGAGATTGATGATATTGCCATTGTTGCCATGCCCGATTCAGGCGATATGGGTAGCGAGCTGCTCTCGCAGGTTGCTGCGCAAAAGTTGATCAGCCATGCCGAGCGGGAGCGTTACCGTATCGCTGTAGTTGATGGTCCCATCGGTAGCTCAATGAATGAAATCCGCAGTTTTCGCGGTCAGTTTGATAGTAAATACGCTGCCATCTACTACCCCTGGATCAAGATCTTTGATCCCAATGAGCGCTTTGCTCAAGGTGCGCCACCCAAGCAGTTGGTACTGCCTCCTTCAGGGTTTGTTGCAGGCATCTATGCTCGCAGTGATATTACCCGAGGTGTGCATAAGGCTCCCGCCAATGAAGTGGTACGCGGCCTGACCAAATTTGAAGTCAACATCAATAAACCGCGTCAGGAGGTCATCAACCCTGAAGGGATTAATGCCTTGCGCTTCTTCGAAGGGCGTGGCCATCGGGTCTGGGGTGCCAGAACCATGAGTTCTGACCCTGAGTGGAAGTACGTCAATGTCCGTCGTCTCTTTATCTATATCGAACACTCGATTGATAAGGCGACTCAGTGGGCTGTCTTCGAACCCAACAACCGCTTTTTGTGGGACAACATCCGCCGCACCGTCGAAGATTTTCTTCTGGTGCTGTGGCGCGATGGAGCCCTGCAAGGAGCGAAACCGGAAGAAGCCTATTTCGTCCGTTGTGATCGAACCACCATGACTCAGAACGACCTGGATAACGGTCGCATGATCTGCCTGATCGGGATAGCACCTGTGAAACCGGCTGAGTTTGTGATCTTCCGTATCGGTCAGTGGACGGGTGATTCACAAGCTTAATTTGGCCAGTGTAAATACAAAAAAGTTTTAAGGAGACGGGCATGGCTACATATCGTGACAATCCCTATGGTGCGTTTAATTTTATGGTGAATCTGCAAGATGGCAGTGAATCAGAGACCGTTGGTGGTTTTTCTGATGTCAGTGGTCTTGGGCGTGAGGTTAACTATTCGGAATACCGCAATGGTAACGAATCGTTTAATACTGTGCGTAAGATTGCCAATACCTATAAATCAGAAGACATTACTCTGAAACGTGGTTTGGTGGGTTCCACCACGCTGTTTAGTTGGCTGAAGACAGTGGGTGATGGTGCGCATGAACCACGTCTGGTTATCATCACACTGCTGGATGAAGCGCGTAATCCGGTCGCCTCATGGAAGTTGCGTGATGCGCAGCCCAAAAAGTGGACAGGGCCAACCCTGGCTGCCAAAGGGGGAGGTGAGGTGGCGATGGAAGAGTTTAGCCTCACCTGTGCCGAGGTGATCTACGAAGAGTAGATTCTGACCTCCAATGGCAGCTATCCCAAAAATCGCGCTTGGCGCACCCAATATCTATCGCATCCCTGACCAGACGCGACGCACGCTGGGTGGTGTGCAGATGGATGTGTGTGCCTTTGTCGGTGTCGCTCCACGCGGCCCGGTGCGTGTGCCGATAGAGCCAGAGAGCTGCGTTGCAGGGGAGGTGTTTGTAGAGTCTGTGCGCAAGCGCCAACGCTCAGTCGCCAGAGCGGTAGAGAGCTGGGATGAATACCTGCATCTCTACGGTGGCTTTGAAGGGCCAGGGCGACTTCCCTATGCTGTCGCCTCCTTCTTTGAGCAGGGCGGACGCAAGGCCTACATTGTGCGTATTGTGCCTGACTATGGCTCAACAGAGGCAGGGATAGCCAAGGGGCTGGAGGCTGTTGCCGAGGGTGAACTAAGCAATCTGGACTCCGGGGCTGGGGCTGTCAAGCTTGTTGCTCGCAATGAAGGGAGCTGGGGAAACAGTCTCAGAGCCGCTATAGGCTTTACTGTTACTCCGATTGAGATACTGCCAGAGTCAGGAGCGGCACAGCTATTGGTGGATCTCAATAACCCCGTGCCAATAGGGGCGCTGCTGCGCTTGAGTGTGCCGGTAGCAGGTGAAGACCGCTCAATCTATGAGCTTCGCTTCGTCTCTCTGGTGCGTAAAAAGGCAGTAGGTGATGAAGGCGATCTGGCACTGGAGTTGACCTTGGATCTGCCTCTTACGGAGATACCGGAATATGTCGAGGTTATCGAAGGGAATATCCTGATTGATGATGGTGTCGGCACGTTAGAGCAGTTCAAAGGTGTTGGGCTATCTCCTCAACATCCACGTTGGCTGGCCTGGGTTCTATATTCGGAGTCGGCCCTGGTCTATCCCCATGAAGATTGGGTTGCAACAGTTATTCGGCCGCTGTCAGCACACCATGTTTCAGCTTCAGCACAACTGCTACTGAATAAATCACCAGCACGATTTAGTGGAGGAGAGGATCGCTATAGCGAGATCCTCCATGAGGATTTTTTTGATAGCGATTGGGTGCTGGGCAATGAAACTCCTGGTTCAGGGGTACATGCTTTAACCCATCTAAAAGATCTGTCGAGCCTGGTAGTGCCTGATCTCTATGTTCCCGAATCACTGCCTGATGAGGATGACACAGAAGAGGTTGCCTCATTGGCAGGAGCAAGTTTTGCACCCTGCGTTCACGTCAAGAGTGTTGAGGAAGAGGCAATTACGGGTGACCATGAGTTATCCGGTTTACTGCTTGACCCAGCGATTCCTGGTGAGTTGGCTCAGATTACCACTCTGCAAGAGCGGCTTGCTGAACTGGCTGACCTGCTGCGTAACTTCGTGGTTTTGTTGGATGTACCGCCCGGACTGAGTCAGCGCAATATCCTGCGGTGGCGTGCTCATTTTCATACCTCTTATGCCGCTGCCTACTATCCTTGGCTCAAAATCTCACAGCGGGATGATAGTCGTGATGACCTAATTTTAATCAACCCCTCAGCAGTAGCAGCAGGCATTATCGCCCAGCGGGAACTCACCTTCGGCGTACCGCATGGCCCAGCCAATGTTGTGGCTGAAAATGTGGTGAAGGTGGATGAGCGTATATCCCCCGTGCGACATGATGAGCTGCACCCTCTGGGGATCAATATCTACCTGCAAGAGCGTGATGGTGCCTGGCTCAGTGCCGGTCGAACGCTGAGTCGTGACAAACGCTACCGGCAACTCTCAGTGCGACGCCTGATGCTGATGCTGCGAAGGGCGCTGGAGCAGCAGATGCACTGGATGGTCTTTGAACCCAACACCCCATCGCTCTGGTCTGAGGTGCGTCATATGCTCAACAACTACCTGCGCCAGCTCTTTATTGCCGGGGCCTTTAAAGGTGAGAGCGAAGAAGAGGCTTTTTTTGTCCGCTGTGATGCCGAGCTTAATCATCGTCGCATTGTTGATGCCGGACAGATGATTGCCGAGATCGGCGTAGCGCCTGCCGAGCCACTGGAATTTATTGCCGTGCGTATTACCCGTGGGGGTGACGGCACCCTGGCGGTGGAGTCGTAACCCATGCCACAAACAGAAAGTAAAAAAGAGACCATATTGCTGCTGCCTGCCTTCCGTTTTGAAGTGAAGCTGATGCGCTCGGCGCAGGTTGAATCGGGGTTTACCAACCCTGATGTCTCCAATGCAGGAGAATCTCTGGGGGATGGTGGCTTTCAGGAGTGCTCGGGGCTGGAGATTGAAATGGACGTGCAGGAGTACCTCGAAGGCGGTCGCAATGATGGTGTGATACGCCGCGTCGGTCGGGCTAAATACAGCAATATCGTGCTCAAGCGTGGCATGTTTTATGGCAGCGATCAGCAGGCCGTGGTGCGTGATATGTGGGATTGGTTGCAGGGTGTAGTCTCTGGCAAGCTTCCAGTGGTGCGTTATGACGGCATTGTGAATGTGAAGAGCCGCAGTGGTGAGACGGTGGCAACCTGGGTATTCGACCGTGGCCTGCCCGCCAAGATAAGCGGGCCGCAGCTCAATGCCAAAACTGGAGATATCGCTATCGAAGAGCTGCACATTGCCCATGAAGGGCTACGGATGAAGGCGAGCTGACATGGCAGCACTGGAGAAAGCCAAACTACAGCAAGTGAGTGCCGATGCTAATGAGGAAACCATTGGCAGTCCGGTGCCTGTGCAGTTCAACCCCACATCGCTCAAGCTCAAACTAACTAACAAAGCAGAGGGTGGACGTTCACGGGCGCGGCAACGGCGGCAACATAATGGCTCTGGCTCTACCGTGCTCACTATGGAGTTGGTGTTTGATTCGGCGGATGATGGTACCGAAGGTGCCCCCGTCTCTGTACGTACTAAAACTGCCATTGTAGAGAAGTACGTGGTGCCTCTGACTGATGGTTCTGAAACGCCACCACGACTGCGTTTTGAATGGAATGATCTGGTGGTGTCAGGCATCGTTGAAAGCCTCGATATTGACTTTGATCTGTTTGCTGCCGATGGCACACCACTGCGAGCCAAGGTAAGCCTCAGCATCAAAGAGCAGGAGGCAAAGTACCAGTTTCTACAGGCCGGAGCTGGTAACCGCAACAGCAGCAACACCAACTTGGCAACCGAAGGCAACTCAAGCAGCCAACCAGGGGGCGGCACAAATGATCCATCAGGCGACGGTGACAATAATAGTGATCGTAGCGCCACCGCTCTAGAGGGTGAGAGCCCCGCAGAATTTGCAGCTCGTATGGGACTGGACCCCAGCGCGTGGCGTGGGCTGGATGTCGACCTGGGTTTAGACTTAAGTTTGGAGGCTGGAATAGAGATCGGTTTCAGCGCCGGGCTTAGCCTGAGCGCTGGAGTTGGGGTGACGGCCGGTATTCAGGCTGGCGTTGATATCTCGCTAGAGGCCGCAATTGGGCTTGATGTTAGCGCCAGTGCAAAGGCCACAGCCGGAATGAGTGCTGATGCCGCAGCCGGCTTTGCCCTCTCTTCTGTCGGAGGGGTGAGCGCAGCGATAGAGACCGCCAAAATCGCCCAATCAACAGCGGCGGCAGAGCAGGCTCAGCAAGCGTTTGCCATGCCATCATCTTCGACCTCCTCCACGTTGACCTCTTCGGCATCCTCATCCGGCGCAACAACTGCAACTACCAGTGCTGTAGCGGCAGTTTCTGGGACAGAGGTATCCAATAGCGCTGCTGCTGCCCAGGCCGTGAAGAGTCAGAGCCAACAGGCGCATACCCCATTGACCGTCTCTGGCAGCCGTACCCCCAGCCAGCAGCAAGCTGCTGCACCGGCGCCGACACCACCCAAAGCAGATGCTCGTAGCAGTAGCTACGGCTTTGGCGTGCCTCTGCGCCCACTCTATAAAACATTAATGGAACAGCAGCAACCCCGGGTTTGCGGTCACGATAAAAATGGTGGTGTCGGTATCTCGCCAACCTTTCGCAGTGATCCTACTACCGCTCCCTGGGTTGAGTTGCCACGTCGGGATCCAGGCCGGGATGTTGCCGATGTCGCTGAAAAAACCAAGCGCCGCAGCCACCCTTGCGGCTATTCGTATAGCTGCTCCTGCAAGCGAGGTCGCTCATGACGACTCATATAGATTATGCCGTCACCGAAGTGATTGCCGAGCCGGATAGCGCTGGGCCAGATGGTGGTGCAGGTGAGCCAGATGATAACCGCTGGAGTGAACAACAGAAGATTGAGTCAGCCTTGAAACATTGTGAGCGCATGGCCAGACGGGTGCGAGCGGAGGGGTTTGATGACTGACCCGCTAATCTTTACCTCCAGCCCGGTCTTCACTATTGATGGCCAGGACTATGGTGAACTAGCGCGTGATGTCGTGCGCCTGGAGGTGGAGGAGGGTGTAGATGGTCTCAAGCACCTGCATGCTCGTTTTGTTGCCATTGGCCCGGATCAAGGTGCCGCTGAAGAGCAACTCCTCTATATGGATGGCCGTATTATTGATTTTGGTAAGCAGCTGGAGGTTGCAATTGGCCCACCGCACAACCAGCGCACCATCTTTGATGGCTATATCAGCGCCCTTGAAATCAACTACGAAGAGGGAGAAGAGCCAGAGGTCTGTATCTGTGCCGAAGATCGGTTGATGGATCTGCGTATGACCCGACGCATGAAAACCTACGAAGAGATGAGTGATGCAGATATTGCGGGTGAGATTGCCTCTGAGCATGGCCTCTCTCCAGAGGTTGATGCCGAAGGCCCCACCTATGACCGAATCCAACAGTGGAATATGAGTGACCTCGCCTTTCTGCGTGAACGGGCGCGACTGATTCAGGCGGAAGTCTGGGTTGAAGGTGACACCCTGCACTTTAAAGGCCGTGACCGGCGCAACGGCACGGAGCTGACCCTGATACGCGGTACCGACATCATCACCGTACAGGCCAGTGCTGACCTGGCTCACCAACGCACTAAGGTGCGAGTCAGTGGTTATGACGCCAATGAACGGGCGGTGATTGATGAAGAGGCAGGTGAAGATGCCGTGATGGGTGAAGTGAGCAGCGGCCGCACTGGCGTGGCCGTCCTGCAATCAGCCTTTGGTGAACGGGTCTCACACCGCTGCAAAGAGGCACCGTTGGAGAGCAGTGAAGCAACTGAGTGGGCAAGATCCGAGATGCTGCGACGGGCGCGGCGTTTCGTCAACGTCAATGGCATCACTCGTGGTACGCCAGAGATGGTGGTCGGCAGCCAGCTAATGCTCGAACAGATGGGCGGCCCCTTTGATGGCGACGGTTATTACGTAACACGAGTGCGTCACACCTACGACCAAGGGCAAGGCCACCGTACCCAGTTTGAAGCAGAACGAGCAACAGTAGGAAGTTTTACATGATCAATGAGTTTACAGCCGATGGCGGGCGTCAAACCTACTACGGTGTCTATCCGGCCATTGTGACTGATCTGGTTGATCCAGACGGTATCGGTCGTATTGAAGTGCGTTTCCCGTGGTTGGGGAACGATGGTGACAGCGATGTACGTGCTTGGGCCACCCTGGTCTCTCCTTATGCCGATGATAACCAGGGCTTTCAGGTGCTGCCCGAAGTGGACTCTCAGGTAGTGGTTGCCTTTGAAGCGGGCAACCTCAGACGACCCTATATTGTAGGTGCCTGCTGGAACGGCCAGGAGGCACTGCCGACCGATGCTGAGGCAGCCAACAATATCCGCGTCATCAAAACCCGTTCCGAAAGCATCCTTGAGTTTGATGATACCGAAGGTGCCTCCAAAATAACCCTGGAGATGAAAAATGGCCACAAGCTGGTGCTGGATGAAAGTGCTAGTACCGTCACACTGAGCCATGCCAATGGCCATGTCATCAACTTCACAGCCGGAGGTGCGATAGAGATCCAGGCCAACTCCACCGTTGAGCTGACCGCATCGGCCTTCAATGTGCATGCCCCGGTGGCCAATTTTGATGGCATCATCAACTGCACCACCATGATTGCCAGTGTTGGCGTGGTCTCACCCATGTACACCCCTGGACTGGGAAATATCTGGTGATTCATTATGGCTACTAATACAGCACATGATTGGTCACTGGTTGGCCCCTGGTACCGTAAAGAGAGCCTTGGCGGCGGTTCGGTGGTAAAGCGCTCTGCAAAGCCTATTTTGCAAAAATATGCCAGTTCAGACTTCTCCAATGCATTCATCAAAGAGCCGCAAACTTCGCTGAAATTTGTCGGTGAGGACTTTGTCACCAACGATGATCTTCCTCTGAATGATCCGGTAACACCGGGCGACTCTCGCCTCAACAAAAACTTTCTGAAGCTGTTTCTCGACACCCACAGCCGCTTTTATCTGGTGGTGTGCGAACTCCATTGCGACAGACCGGGCTTTCCCAGCACCAGCCGAGATCAGGTGGCCAACGCCGGTTTTGTCATTCGTAAATACAGCTCCAATCTGGCTTATAATCTGCGTGGCAAGTTTGAGCCTGTGATGAAAAAGCGCGCCCTGATTCAAGCCAAGATGGCACGGGTGGAGAAGCAGGTTCGCGCCGCAAAAAGCAAATCCAACAAAGGCTCATTGGTTCGGGGAGTGATGAAGCCTCTGGCCAAAATTACAGATAAAAAGCTGACAGAGTTGCAAAAAGAGCTGAAAAAGAGCGAAACAGAACTCTTGTCGCTTAAGGAAGAGTACGGTGTAAAGCTCACCACAAAGGGCTGGTTTGCCAGCGAAAACCAGGGCATCGGAAGTTGGGAAGAAGTTGAGGGTACACCGCAATCGGTGACGGAATCCTACCTGCCGCTCTATCCGCTCATAGCTGATCCCACCGATGAGGCGCACTCCGCTACAGGCAAGACACTCTGGTTTGGCGTTATCCCCACCATGAGCAGCGATGTGGATGAAGATGGTAATCCTCGTTTTGATGATGAGAGCCTCTATGAGGTGCGCTGTTTTGTACAGCGCCAACCTGAAGAGGGTTGTTGCTGTAGTGAAACCACCTGGAGTGAGCCGACAGAGAGCTACAAGGTTGCACCCTTTTTTGATCTTGATGGCTGTGGACATAAACCAATCAACATCAAACTACCCAATCTGGATGACCTGAAAAATCAGGTGGCCCGAGGCCCTGTTGGTAAGGGGGCCAATGTCCGCATGAATACGCCAGATAACTCCAGCCTGACAATCACGACCGGCGATGACTTTGCGCTGCCGACAAAGGGTAGCTCACCTGGCGGTGGGGCGATCTGCTTCTTCGCCATTCCGCTGATCACCATTGTCGCGATGTTTCTGCTCAAGCTCTTTCTGCCGATTGTGGTTTTTCTGTTTCAACTCTGGTTTCTGCTCAGCCTGCGCCTATGTATCCCGCCCAGTATTGATATCGATGTTGGTCTAGCGGTTGATCTAAAACTGATAGAGCCGGAATTTAATTTTCAGGCTTCATTTGATGCCGGGATTGATGTCACCTTTGGCAGTACTACAGTGAGCAGTTTTCAAGATCTTAGGGAGACGATAGAAACTAGGTTCGATGGGGGTTTAAATGATGATAAGAAATATGTAGCTGATGCCAAGCTTGATCCCACCATGAAAAAAGCGATGTTCGATGAGCTGGAAGACGGCAATGAAGTTCACTCCATCATCAAATCCGTAGTTGATATGACAGCCGATTATTCAGATAACCCGGAAGACCCCAAGCTGGCCGCCACCTTACCCAAAGTGACCGATGGCCTGCACTATTTTGAAAAACTGGAGCAGTCTGCATGAGCGCCCGCATGACCATGAGAAAGTTCCTCGGCTCCGGCTGGAACTTCCCGGTCGCACCGGAGATGCGCAGCCAGCAGATCCCCTACGCCGAAGGGCCGGACAAAGTGCGCCAGTCGATCTGGATCATCCTTGAAACTGAGCCGGGTGAGCGCATCATGCGCCCTGCGTTCGGCTGCGGCTTGCGCCGTTACCTGATGAAGCCTAATACCTCTGCCACACGAGCACTGATCAAGCGTGATGTTGAACGCTCCCTTTCAGCCTGGGAGCCGCGCATAACTGTAGAGAGTGTAGCTGTGGATGCTGGTGATGATCCCTCGCTGGTGATCATTCAGATCCACTACACCCATGTGCGTGATGGCAGCCCCGGCAACCTTGTATACCCCTTTTATCTGGAGTAAGTGCGAATGTCGTTGAACCGCCCGATACTTGATGACCGATCCTATGAGCAGCTGAGGGATGAGCTTGTTCGTCGCATCCCCGTCTATGCGCCGGAGTGGACCGACCACAATGCCAGTGACCCCGGTATTACCCTGATTGAGCTTTTCTCCTATCTTGGCGAAAACCTGCTCTACCGTTTTAACCAGATCCCGGAAGCGACTCAGTTGGAGTTTCTGCGCCTGTTGCAGATCCCGCTGCGTCCTGCGCAACCTGCTCGTAGCGTGGTAGCGATGACCACCAAAGAGATGGCCGGGGTTCCCGTTGCCATGGGTTCGGTTGCCGTGGCGGGTGATGTTGCCTTTGAAACGCTGACCGAGGTGCGGGCACTGCCAGTGACTGCCATTGCTGTCTCCAAGGAGGAGGCCAATACACCTGATGAGGGAAGTGATGAAGAGGCCTTTTTCAAACAGGCCTATCAGGCAGCGGAGGTGGAATCGGCTGATGATGCGGTGCCCTATCAAAGCACTCTAGTCTGGGAAGAGAATCAAGGGCTGCCCGTCGATTTTGATAAGGCGGCAGACAGCATGATGTGGGTCGCTGTATTGGCTGAAGATGCTGATAAACGTGACTTTGCACTTGAGGCACTGGCTGACCATGATGATGCCCCGTTACTGCTGAACCTCGGTTTTATCCCAGACATCCAGATCAGTGAAGAGGATGAGATTGGCTCCCAGACCTTTGCCAACCGCTTCCGCTGTCCGGGTGAAGGCAATAGTGATACAGGCCCCGCAGTCCAATGGCAGATCTCCACCGCAACACTTAACGGTGAAGATGTACCTCAATACCAAAATATCAGCGTTGAAGGTGATAGCAGTGATGGTCTCAGCCGAGAGGGTGTTGTGCGTCTGCGCCTGCCGCGTGACCTGGATGAGATGGGGCCATTTGAGATTGAAGACCCTGATCTCATCGGCACAGGTGATTTCCCCCCACCGCTGGATGATGAACTGGAAGAACGGCTGCTCTTCTGGCTGCGTGCTTTTCGTCTCGATAAGAGTGACTTTGGCAAGGTGGTTTATGTCGGAGCCAATGCCACCGAAGTGGTGCAGACTGTTAAGGCTCGGGCAGAGTTTCTTGGCACGGGAGATGGTCAGCCCAATCAAAGTTTTGCTCTGATTAACAAGCAGATTGTACCCGGCACACTGGTGCTGGAGGTGGAAGATGCCAGCGGCTGGCGAGCCTGGCAGGCGGTTGAAGGGTTTCATGCCAGCAATGAGAGTGACCTCCACTACACGCTGGATGCCGCAGTGGGCCGGGTAAAATTTGGTAACGGTCTGCAAGGTTATGCGCCGCAGATTGGCCAGCGTATTCGGGTCACCAGTTACCGCTATGGTGGTGGAGTGCAGGGCAATGTTGCACCTGAGGCAATCAGCAAACTCAAACCCATCAAAGCGGTTAAATTGAGCAATCCTCTGGCTGCTTACGGCGGGGCCGAGGCTGAAAAAATCGAGAAGGCGCTCGACCGAATTCCCGGTGAACTACGCCGCCGAGACCGGGCAGTCACCCAATCGGATTTCAAAGAGCTGGCACTGATGACACCGGGGGCCAATATTGGCCGTTCTGAATGCTTGCCGCGCTTTGACCCGGCAACGCTCAACGATAAGGCAGCTGGAGTGGTCACTGTGGTCGTCTGGCCGACAGAGGACAGCCAGCACCCTGATGCTCCTGTTCCCAATAAAAACCAACTGCGACTGGTCTGCCAGTGGCTGGATGCGCGTCGCTTGGTCACTACAGAACACTATGTGATCGCCCCTACCTATCGGCCGCTCTCTGTTGCTGTTGGACTTGTGGTTAAACCGGGTTACGGAGTTGATGCCGTGCGCCATTGGGTTGAATTGGTGATTCGCCAATACCTCGCTCCGCTGCCACCCTATGGTCCATCGGGTGAAGGCTGGCCGCTGGGACGGCGGGTGCATGGCCCCGAACTGGAGGCTGCGGCCCTGCAAGTGGAAGGGGTTGAATACCTGACCGGTCTGAAGATTGCCGCCAATGATGGTGAGAATCGCACAGGCGATGGCGCTGAGACGGTCATGCTTGAGCTCTACGAAGTACCGGAGCTAAAGAGCATCTCCGTGGAAGAGGGTGCGATTACGGTAGATCCCGCTGATGCCACTGGCATTGAATCCCCTGGTATGGACAAATCGCCAGTGCCTATACCTGTGGTGCAGGAGGTCTGCTAGCCCATGGCCCGTATCGCCGATTTTGCCATGATTCACACGGCCGACCAGTGGTATCGCGTCGCCCATGAAAACACCGTTATCGAAGTAGATAAAGGTGTTGTCCAGCTCGCCTGGAAAGAGGAAGAGCGCAATGATGATGGCGCAGAGACTCCCTGTGAAACAGGCGTGGGCATGGCTTTTGACCCCTGGTGCCGCCTCTATCGCAGTCGCCCTGAAGAGGGACAGATTGAGAAGCTGCTCTGGGGTGAATCCGATGATACGGCAGAGATGGTTGAGCTGTTTGCCACTGAAGATTGTGGGCCGGATGAACCCGGTGGATTTATTGTTAATGATGACCATGCGCCGCTGGAACAGCCACAGAGTCTGGCGGTGGATGATGAAGGGCGGCTCTATATCGCCGAGGCCGGTACCAACCGGGTGCTTGTTTATGACTTGGTAGAGTCCCGCCTGCTACGCCAGGTTACCTTTAGCTGCCCCCCCATCGATCTGGCGACTGATGGCCTGCGCCTGTTTGTTCTGCTGGGAACCGGAGAAGATGGCCTGGCGATAATGGAGGCGCATAGCGATCCGGTCTTTAGGACGCTGCCTGAGCAGATTACCTCACCCACTCGCATCGCAGTGGCACCTGATGGCGCGCTCTATATTTTAGAGAGGCCAACGGCTGAAGATGCCACCATTATCCCTCTGGATAGCCCCGATGAGCCGATTCCTGTAGCCGATGCCGGAGATCTGCTCTTTACCGAAGATGGCATCCTGGTGGTGGCCCGTCGGGCTGGAGAGGATTTTCTGCGCTTCCGCATAGAAGAGGGCCAACAGTGGCAGCTGCCGCATCTGCGAGCACTGCACTACGATGGATGTGGCATTGTTTTGATGCCGGATGGGCAAGTCGGTTACTGGAGTGAACGTGGACTCAGACGTGCCACCCTGGCACGGCTGCGCTATGAACTCTCCGGGCGCGTGACGGGCTTTCGCCTTGATAGCAACGAATTTCAGACCCAGTGGGGGCGCATCTTTATCGATGCTTGCATCCCCAAAGGGACATCGCTGAGCGTCAGTTGCCTGGTGATGGATGAACCGCCGGAAGAGACAACTCCGCTGCCACGAACACCTCCGCTCAACGCAGAACTGCTGACGGTGCATCGCCCCGATTTGTCACCTCCAATGCCACCTCAGGAGATGATTAATAATCTGAACGAAGAGCAACAACTTCACCGGCGTGAAACTGGTGTGGAGTTACCCTGGCTCTGCCAGCATGATGATCGCTTCGAGACCTATGAAGCCCCTGTGATTGCACCGCCTGGGCGCTATCTCTGGCTGGTGATCAATCTGCAAGGTAGCAGCAAATTTAGCCCCAAGATCAAAAGTGTGCGGGTCGAATACCCTTCGCATGATCTGATGCGACGCCTGCCGAAACTCTATTCACGTGATGAAGCAGCGGCTGATTTTCTGCGTCGCTACTTGGCCATGCTGGAAGGTAATCTGCGTGAATTGGATCTGCACGCCAGCTACCGGCATCTGCTGCTTGATCCGATGGCTGCCCCGGCAGAGGTGCTGCCTTGGTTGGCTGAATTTATCGGCCTAGTGGTGGATCATCGTTGGCCAGAGCATACAAAGCGACGTTTGATTGCAGAGGGTATCTGGCTCTTTCGTTACCGGGGTACGGTGATGGGGCTGACACGGTTTTTGGAGATCTATCTGGAGTGCAAAATCGTCATCATCGAGCACTTCAAGGTGCGTGGGTTGGGTGGTGCCATTGTTGGCGAAAGTGATGCTAAAGAGGCTAACTCAGTGCTCGGTGCGGGATTCAGGATTGGTGGACGTATTGGCGAGGAGGAGTCCATTTCAGTCAATAAGCAGTCGATAGAGGATGCCTTTAAAACCCATGCCCACCGTTTTAGCGTCATTATTCCACTCTCGTTGAAGCATGAGCAGCGCCAAGTGGTTGAGAACATACTAGAAGTGCATCGACCCGCCCATACCCTTTATGACATCTGCACCGTCGATGCAGGTATGCGGGCTGGTATTGGATTATATGCCGGATTGACCAGCATCATTGGCCGTACCTCCGGTTTTGGACGTATTCAGATCGGAGCCACGCTGTTGGGGCGGCATCAACTTCTGGGGCAGGCAAAGTCTGGTACCCATGTTGGTTCCAGCAAGCTTGGCACGGATAGTCAGGTGGGCTAACGGATGGAGACGCTACACATCAAACAGCTCAAGACACGCTATCGACTGCCGGTGCCGTCTGGTGATGGGGCGATACCGGAGATGCGCAAGCGTCTCGATGGCTTGCTCAGAGTGGTGATGGATGAAGCCTTGGAAGCTGCGCTGGAGTATGAAGGGATCGGTAGCCATGAAGAGATCTGTATCCGGCAGGTGCATGCACCTGTGCGTCTGCGCCTTGCAGAGTCTGACCAAATCCTGATTGATCAGTGGAGCCAGTCACTGGCGCAATATATCCGCCGGGCTATCGATGAGGGTGGTAGCGAGATGGTGGTGCGATACCCGGCCCGGATCAACAGTTATGTCGATTTTGCCACTGGCGTTGCGTTGGGATGCCTAAATCGAGCCTGGGCCTGGAACCAACTGGGTATTGCCGACCTGCCGGGAGGCGCAGAGGGCACCTCGCAATCGGCAGCACGAGAACAGCTGTTGATTACATTGGAGCGGGAACCCCACTTTATTGTGCCAGTGTTGAAACAGCTGATAGACCGAGGCTATTTTCATGCACTGGCAGGTCAGCTTAGCGCATGTGACTGGCAGGTTTTGGCTCAAGCTGCGCAGCAGGCGGCTGGAAGCAGCATGCGGACTGATGCAGTACTGGGACAATTGATTACGCAATCAGCAGCCACCGGGTGGCTTGGCCGGTTGCCAATGAATAACTCCAATGTTGATTTCGATATTGATAACTTATCCAACAGCGCAAAGAATAGACTACTGGAAAAAGCTACAGTAGCTACGGTTTTGCAATTGGCTCGCTCGCTGCTGGCTGGCTCTTCAATGGGGCAACTGTTGTTGGTGGCTCCGCAACTCTATCGAAGTGACCCGGCAACGCTGGAGCAGCTGCTGATTTTACTGGTGCTGGAGGCTGAGCCAACCCTGATGCGCCAACCGCAAGAGCGAATTGAAGCTCTGCTTGCTGCCTTGGCAATGCTGGTGACTGGGAAGGGGGATTTCGATAAGGCAGCACTGCATAAAAAACAAATCCCGCCAGTGAGCGACAGTGCTGCAAAACAGGCGGATGCTCAAAAGCAGAGAGAAGCACAGGCGCAAGATGATCCTGCTTTCAGCCGTGAACATGATGAGCAACGGCATGCTGCACAGCCCTTAATGGATGATGAAGAGGCCGTGGATGAGTACCCACTACCCACCCCAGTAGCGCCCATAGAGAGTGAGTTTGGTGGTCTGCTCTACCTGCTCTCGCTGGTCGATGTGTTGGGATTGCCTGATGCCATTGTTGCCGCTCCCTGTTTTGAGCAGCGCCCTTTTCAGTGGGTGCTCTACCATTTGGCGCTTAACCTGATTCCTCTCAATGAGCTGGATTCTGCGCTATTGGCTTTTTGCGGCCTGAGTGGTGAAGAGGATCTGCCCTGGCATGATCAGCCAGAGCTGAGCGACAGTGAACAGCAGTGGTTTGATCAAGCTGCTGAGTCACTGGTGCAGCTACTGCGTGAACGTTTGGCACAGCATCCAGATCAGCTGCAACAGGGCCGCGAACCTCTGCTGGATAGAGTCTGCCGGCGACAGGCGCAGATCATTAGTGAACCGGGATGGCTGGAGATTGTATTCCCTCTCGATGCCGTATCAACAGAGATCCGCCGAGCCGCGCTCGATCTGGATCCAGGTTATCTGCCCTGGCTGGGGCAGGTGGTGAAGTTTCGTTATGAGTAGCGTAATCAACAGCGTTGAAATGCCGAATCAGTGGAGCGACAGCCCCACTGAACGGCTGCGTTTTGAGTGTGGAATTATGGCTGGCCGTCTGGCCGCGCTGCTGCGCAAACGTCTTGCTGATGATGAGAAGGGCATGGAAAAACCAGTTGCCGCTGCCCTTAATTTTCTAGAACACAGTTATCAGAAGGTGGCGGGTGAACAGCCACTCTCAACCTGGTTGGGCAGTGCTCTCGATCGGCGGCAGCAAGATATTTATCACCCGCTGGATCTGCTGGCCTATAGCTTTCGTCTATCCCACGGCGAGGTTGACCTGCTGATTCTGGCTGGTTTGGCTGAAGAGCATGAGGGCTTTGCCGACATCTTTCGCACCCTGCATCCGTTGGGTGTAGCGCGACCAACGCTCGGACTGGCTGCACAGCTATTTTGCAATGAGTCTGAAATGCGAACTGATTTTTGTGGCTTGGTTGAAGCGGGGGCAGCGCTGGGTCAGAAGATGATTATCAGCGAGGGTGAGGGGCCATTTTATACCCGCCATCTGCAACTGGCAGACTCTCTGTGGTCGGTGCTGCACGGCATTGATGCCTGGCCGAAAGTGCTGAAACGCGTAACCTCGCCTATAGCCCAGCAGGGGCTGAGCCAGTGGTTTAAAGAGCCTGCTGTAGCATTGGCGCATCGGGCGCTAAGCAAACTCTCCACCTGCACCATTGTGTTGATGGCTGAGACAGAAGAGATTGCATTTCAGCGGGCAGCGGCTCTGGCGGCTGCGGCAGGGGCACAGCCGATACGGATTGAATGGCCTGTTGAAGCGGGGACCAATCTCGAACCACTGCTACAGCTTCACTGTGTTGCTCGGAATGCTGTGGCCGTGGTGCGCTTGCCGGAAAAAGAGGGGCCGAAACGCAGTGCCATCTCCATCCTTAGCAACTGTCCGGGGCCTGTAATGTTCGCTACTCGTATAGGCAGTGGCGCTGTGAATGAGTCTCGACCCTTGATCAATATTGTTATTGAGCGTTTGGCTTCAGCTGATCTGCGGGGCATGTGGCGTGAAGCGCTGCCAGAATTGAGTGAAGATGCGGCGTTGCTGGCGGCCCGTTTCCCGCTGGAACCATCGCGTGCGCTACAGGTGGCAGAGGATCTGCGTTTCAGCCATCGCGAGCAGGGCAATGATATGGCAACTGCCACTGTTGAGGATGTGGCTAAGAGCATCCGTGCACGGGCGGCAGTTGCGCTGGGCGGTGGTGTTCAGCTGGTGCGCCCTGTTTCAGACTGGGACCAGCTGGTTCTGCCAGAAGCACAACGGGTGCAGTTGCAGGAGGCGGTAAACCGTCTCTACCTACAGGACAAAGTACTGGACGACTGGCGCTTCCTCGAAGGTCGGCGTGGCTCTCGTGGTGTTCGCATGCTGTTTGCCGGACCACCGGGAACAGGCAAAACGCTATCGGCCGAGGTGCTGGCTAAGGCGCTGGATATGGATCTGCTGCTGGTTGATCTCTCCAGTGTCGTCTCCAAATGGATCGGTGAGACGGAGAAGAATCTGGCGGAAGTGTTCGAGACGGCTGAACGGGCTAAAGCGGTACTCTTCTTTGATGAGGCGGATTCCCTGTTTGGCAAACGCACCGATGTCTCTGATGCCCATGACCGTTACGCCAATCTGGAGACGGCCTATCTGCTATCACGCCTGGAACGTTTTGATGGCTTGGCAGTGCTGGCCACCAACCTGCGCCAAAACATCGATACTGCATTCACCCGTCGCCTGGAGTTTATCATTGAATATGAAGAACCGGGTTATGAGCAGCGCCTTGCTTTATGGCGCTGCCATCTGCCGCAAGCTGTGCCACTGGCTGATGATGTCAGGCTGGAAGAGTTGGCCTCGCATTATCCAATTGTCGGTGGGCTGATACGTAATGCTGCGGTAGCGGCCGCTTTTCTGGCTGCTGCTGATCAGAGTGCAATCACAAAAGATCATTTTATACAGGCGATTCGCCGTGAGTACGAGAAGGCTGGCAAAGCCTATCGT
>Ga0316190_10000093_pt1 | contig 52726 bp, 43 predicted proteins | sample Eddworburrow2_MG_FD_204929 | JGI IMG/M metagenome (GOLD analysis project Ga0316190, IMG submission 204929) | Coastal sediment microbial communities from Maine, United States - Eddy worm burrow 2 | ecosystem: Environmental > Aquatic > Marine > Coastal > Sediment | place: USA: Maine | collected...
TGTTGACGTAGTAGGGTCATCGACCTTCTCCTTTGCTAAGACCAGGACTGGTCTTAACTGAGTGTGATCGATGTTCGCGAGGAAGCTAGTTCTGAGAGGCTACCGCGTAGCGGTTTAGTTCAACTTGGAATTAGGCGGAAAATCAGGCACATCAGGCTTGTTTTCCAGATATGCCCACTCTGATATTTCATTTTATAATAAATCTCTCTGTTTGAGGTAGTGATTGAGAGTAGGAAACAACGGGGCACGGGTGTGCAGCGGGTAGCGGCCACCAGCTGCCCATATAAATTAAAATCCGTGATTAGTGAAAAAGACTTCCTAACTCGCAAGAACATTTTTTGCGAGATCAAGTGCGTCGTATTTGCTGCCATCTGTGCACTCAATGGTAATTTCCTCTTCCCCAACTCCAAAACCACCCACACCAAACCGCCCGCACCCAAATCCTTGGCTTGATTCTGCATAATCCGGCCCCTTTTTTCCGGCCCCTTTTTTCTAGCTAAGGCAGAGGAGTTTCAATATGAGCATGTCAAACACTAACAAGCGGGTCAAAGAGATTCGCCATCCTGATGAACAATGATGACATTGTTCATAGCTTCATTTTTCTTGCTTACCACCACCATCGTGCTGGTAACTCTTCTCTAAGGAAACAACGAAATTCTTTGAACTTAGTTCCAGGAATTGACGCTGGAAAATACGGATCGAAACAAGCACCCCAATGTACATTTTTGCCGCTGTAGCGTTTGGTGAAGTCACCATGTGGCTGCAAACCAGGGTAGAAGACTGGCGATGATGGTGGTTCCCCTCCGGTAGCACTCGAATCCTCGGAGTAAGCACCAAAGTTTACGACTCTGTCACAAGAATTTGCGATTTCTGTTGTCTTTGTATACTTGCCAGTCCCTGCTCTTGTCTTTATGCAAGATGAAGCATCCTCTTTATCTTTAGCAAGCGCCTCCGCTGCTACCAGAAGGAAACCCATAGATAGTGTTAACACGATAATTAATGTTTTTGTGCACATATTCTGGTTCCTTACGTTCAATCAACTTCCTGACTTTCATTAAGAATAACAGAATTAGATTTCTCTTTGACTCGTTTTTCGATAGTAATCCCTCAGTTTTCATGAGTTTTCGCCAACTCTTCGAACCTGTCGTGTTATTGGTTTGGGCAAGGTCTCAAATTCAAAAAATGGGCCTTCAATCGCTGCCGGTTCTTTTTCTTTTCGCACTCGCATAGGGTTGCTCCTGGCCGACTCCCGCTATACGTCATGACAGGAGTCGACGGGCCGGTTCTGCGCAGTAAGCGGCTACACGCCAGTTGAAATTTTCAGCGATGCTTATAACCGGAACCGGCCAAAAGCAATTGAATAGCCACTAAGTACTTTAGGTAAAAGAAGTCCTTCTTTTCAGAAAAAGTGAAGGAGATATTGTCGGCAAAATAAAAGGCCCTGCTGTAGCAGAGCCCTTTATTACCAGATTCGCAAAAAGATTATTTTCTAAACTTCACTTCCTGCAGGTTGTAGCTACTTCCAAGAGTGCGCAGATCACTGCGCTTGATGTTTGCGTCACGCGCGACATCAGCAGAACCCTGGATTTTGTCCCGGATTTTATTGAAATACTCTTCACCAAGATCAAAGGCGGCCCAATTAGCATAGGTAACGGTCAGATATAGTTCGGGTTCTCCTTCTCTGGCTGCAACGTTGCCAAACATGCCGTAACCCACGACACTGCCATCCTTCATTTGTTCTTCTATATATTTGCGCCAGACATTGTTTAAGTCGTTGATATAAGCGTTAAACATTCCGTCCTTGATGTGGACTTCAGTTACGGCCACTACATTTCCATTATCCCAGTTACGCGTGTGATCTTGTGCCAGTGTGTTGACACTGAAACAAGCCATAAAAATTAGAGCCGTCAGTAGAACAGTTTTTTTGATTCTCATTATAAATTTATCCTTTTAACCTTTGATTAGTGCATTTAAGCGGGGGAACCCGCTCTTGTTAGTATAGGTGGCGAATTCAGAAAGTGTTGAATCAGGTCAATTCGGTAAGTTGGTGTGTACATGACTTGTGCCACCTCTCGGGCATCAGGATGACCAAGGCAAAGATGCTAGAGCGGCGTCTTGGAAGGGCAGCTGGCCGACTCCGGCAGGTCGCAACGCCGAAAAGAACACTTGGTATATAACCGCTATGCGATTTATACCAGCCCCTCGACTCCGGTTATGACGTATAACAGGAGTCGGCCAGAAGGCGTCATTACGATGAGCTAGTCTCCAACTGTCTTAGCAAAACGTTCACAAGTCCCTTCGGCGTGTTGCCAGACGGCCTCATATGGATTTTCGGTGTAATCGATAGCGAGAAACCTGTTACACCCGCAGGCTTGCCGGGCCTCCTACCCCGCGCGGATGAGGGCAAAGCCTGGATCGTCATATAACGTTTTCAGTTAAGCCTCCCTTAGTGTTATGAAAGCCCAGTTTTCCACTGCCTTGACGATCAATACTGCTGCGCAGGCAGTTTGAAGTGAACCGGAAGACGTTATCTACCCCCCGCTCCTTTGCATCATCTTTTCAGATGGAAGGCAAGCGGAAAGTGGAGGATAATCCCATCAGGGAGCCGACACTCGATATGAGAGGCAATACACATCACGGTTTTAGACTTGGGGACTGGCAGGTCTATCCACTCAGAAATCTTCTGGTGGGTCCCCCGGGCGAGATTCACATTGAGCCTAGAGTCATGCAGGTGCTGGACTGTCTTGCCAGCAACCCGGGCGAGGTGTGCAAACGGAGCAAGCTGTTAGACGACCTCTGGGATGGCCGGGCGTTTTCCGACGAACCCCTGACGCGCTGTATCGCCGCTTTGAGACAAGCGCTTGGAGATTCCTTCACCAACCCCAAATACATTCAGACGGTTCCAAAGAGCGGCTATCGGCTTATCTGTCCGGTCGAGTCATTGGGACAGGCGACAGAGATCGGCGAGGCCTCTGTAAAACGTAAGGAGGGGGTGTTGAAAGGCCGTCGCGGTATCGCCCTGGCCGTATTCCTGGTTCTGATTCTAATCGCCGCGGTATACGTCGCCTATCGATCCATATTGACTAGTCCGGTCGAGTCACCACAACTCCCGGTTGAAGAGCCTGCACCGCCCGTCTATTCAGTCGCCGTGCTGCCGTTTCGTAACCGCAGTACCGTGGCTGAGGATGTTTTTTTTGTGGATGGCATCCATGACGACATTTTGATGCAGCTGGCCAAGTTTTCCTCCCTGGAAAAGGTCATCTCCCGCACTTCTGTGGAACGCTACCGGGACACCACTAAAGCCATACCACAGATCGGCCAGGAGCTGGGTGTGGCGACCATACTTGAAGGCAGTATTCAACGGGCCGGAGGGCGGGTGCGGATCAATGTGCAGTTTATCGATGCAGCCACTGACCATCATTTATGGGGGGGTGTCTACGACCGCGAACTGACAGCCGAGAACCTGTTCGCCGTGCAGAGCGAAATTTCCCGCGAGATTGTCAGCGCGCTTCAGCTCGTGCTTACCGATGCAGAGAGCAAACGACTTGAGGCCCTGCCGACGACCAGCCTCGAAGCCTATAACGAATTCTTACTTGGGCACCATGAAATGGCGAGGCACACGCCCGAAACGTTGGACCGTGCCCAGGCTCATTTTGAAAAAGCCATTGAACTCGATTCCGATTACGCGCTTGCCTACGTAGGCTTAGCCGATACGCTCGCCCTGCAGGTCCCCTATTCAATCCTGAAAAAGGAAGATTCATTTGCGCCACGGCAGGCGGCCATCGACGGGGCGCTTGCGTTGGATCCTCTTCTGGGCGAAGCCTATACGTCTTTGGCTTCCCTGAGAGTGGACCAGTTCGGTTATATAGAAGCGAAAGAGTACTTCGTAAAGTACAAAGAATGGGAAGAGTACTTCCTGAAGGGAATTGAGCTCAGCCCGAACTACGCCACGGCCTACGAACGTTACGGCAGCGTTTTGTGGCGGTACAACCAGTCTGAGGAAGCACTGCCGTACATGCGCAAGGCCGTTGAGCTTGACCCTATGTCCGAGGTCATCACCGAGAGTCTGGGAAACTTGCTAGGGACTCTGGGGCGTGTTGAAGAGGCGCAAACGACTTTGCTCAAAGGCATCGAACGAAATCCTGAGTTTTCCCGTTTGTACTTCAGAATGGCCGTACAGTTGTGGATGCTGGGGCGTGTTGGTGAGGCCATGAATTGGGCGCGCGCTGCCACAAGGCTTGCCCCTTTCGACCCTTCAGCGAGGAATTTCGAATGCAAACTCTACATTGAGCTGGGGGCGGATCAGTCAGCTGAACGCTGTTATGAATCATTGGAGGAGACTTTCCTCGAGTCGGCTTATGGACGGAGGATATATCTTTACGTGAGCCGGTCGCAGTCTCGAGAGGCTGCCAAGCTGGTCGAACAACTCGCGCAACGTGCACAAACTTCCAGGGAGTTGCTTGCCTTGTCATACTTCCTGATCGGAGAGGTGGACAAGGCCCGGTTGATCTGGCAGGAGCTAGAACCGCAACTCTACAGCGATGAAGACGTCTTCAACAAATCCCAAGGAATGTGGATGATGGCAAGGGTTGCCTACACGCTTTATGCCGATGGCCAGCTGGATCGGGCCAACTATCTGTTTGACGGGTTGCTGGAGGCTATGCAGTCTATGCATCGTACTCGGGGAAGGGCGTACGGCATCATAGATGTATTTATCCACGTCACACGCGGCGAGAAACAAAAGGCCATTTCGGCGCTGCGTGAGGCCATAGACGCGGGCTGGCGCATAGGTTGGTGGGAGTTCCGCGCCCCGCACTATGACTCGATGCGGAAAGAGCCGGAATGGATCAATCTCGTAAATGAACTGGAAGCCGATATCGCCCGCCAGCGGCAGTGGTACGTGGACCACAAGGACGATCCGTTGTTCTGACCAGTGTAGTGTCAATCCGAATAAATCATCAGATTTCCACACAAATAAACTACATTTTGACCCGTTAATTAGGAGTAGTATGAGTTTGTGTTCTTAAACGCTATTTGATCTCTAGATTATTCTTATAAGCCTGCGAAGAAAAATCCAATAACCTCCTTGTCCAATAGCGACCCTGGTGTGTTCGCCTATGCTTTTTACATTGCACTTTCAGGAGGCATCCAATGAAAACTCAAGTCAGTAAATGGTTGATAGTAATCGCTGCATTTGCATCACTTATGTTTGTTGTTACCGGTCTTGAAGCCGGGAAGCCAGATAAACTGCCTAAACCGGATAAGACCCCAGGAGAATTGATAGTTTTCACGGGAGAATTGGAGGGTTGGGCGCATGTTGTAGACTGCTGTCCGAATGCCGGTCCATTCCCCCGGTATACGATGGACCTGCCTAACGGCCTGTACGACTCGGAGGGCAACGAGGTGTACCCGCCCGGCACTTATGACGGTGAACTGTTTATGAACAATTATGGGGTCGCTGAATATATTATCCAATTTCATGCTTGTTGTACTCACGAAGATTCTGTCGATCTTTGTAAAGGCGTTCTTCCTGAGATGAAATTTGAAATAATTGGCGGCACATTAATGTCAGTTGGCGATAAAAAGGCCAAAGGCCTCGTAGTGAACTTTGATGAAGAATCCTGGTGGAAGGATTGGAACAGGGATATGGATATGGGACCAGTGTCTTTTGAGGTGTTAAGAATTCTAGCTCGATACTGCACGGACGAAATTTGCCCCCCGCAACCCTGATTTGCCAGACAGCTTTCAGCTATACAAAATGGCTATCAGAGAGGTGACTATGTGTCCGGTATAAAAAGAGTCGCCGTCATAAAAAAGCCTGGATCGAAAAAGCCTGGAGTCGGAGTAAAGACAAGAGCAGCCGAAGGAACAAAAAACACACTCTTCGATAGCTGCTCCTGGCCGAGGGTGTGTGAAAACTATTCAGCCTTAACTGATATTGGGATAGCACCCAATAATTGACTCGGTATGCCGTTTAATTAGACCCATAAACTCCACATGTTTAACAGGTAATCCGTGAATGGGTTTTGATTTCCCACTTTGTTTTTTCGAATTTGAGTTTTCACACAACCTCGGCCGTTTCCCGCTATACACGGCGATGAGAATTGTCTTTATTCTATAACCGCTTCGCGAAACATAGCAGCCATTCACCAGGCGTGAATTTTAGTGATTTGAATAGCGGCAAACGGCAAACAGCCGACATTGATGATGTGTTTAGTGTGCCGCCGAGGTTGGTTCAGAACTTCCTAAAGACGCGCTTAATGAGGTTGAGACTCACTTCGTCAAACACTCAGTTAATTACCTATACTTAAAGATGCGGCATCAGTCGCTATCGCCATCGCCAGATTATTCAAATAAGTCTGCAAATAAAAACCCAATAACCTCCCGATCCGTTAGTGGCACTGGCTTTACAACGCGGATGGAGGTCACCATGAATTATCCAAATCCTATCAAATCGATACCGGTCATTTCAGTCTCTTGCAAATATATCAGTTCAATCATGTCTGTTGGGCATACTCGGTGGGTTGCGACTGTGTTCTCAGCTTTCTGCCTGCTCTGTGCACCAGCGACGGTGCTGGCTCAGACTCAACTCGGTACCGACATTGACGGTGAGGCAGCCGGTGACGGTTTCGGACAGTCGCTATCACTGTCTTCAGACGGTAACCGACTGGCCATTGGTACCCCTTGGAATAATGACAATTATGGTCACGTGCGTATATATGAATGGTCAGATTCGACCTGGACACAGCTCGGTGCTGACATTGACGGTGATGCAGCTTCAGAATATACCGGATTCTCAGTATCGCTGTCCTCTGACGGTAACCGCCTGGCGGTTGGTGCCATTTGGAATCATGATTCCGGCCACGCACGTGTATACCAATGGTCGGGTATGGTCTGGACACAGCTCGGCACCGACATTGACGGTGAGGCAGCCGGTGACCATTCCGGATGGTCGGTATCACTGTCCTCTGACGGTAACCGCCTGGCGATTGGTGCCGACGAGAACGATGGCAATGGGACAGGCTCCGGTCACGTGCGTATATATGAATGGTCAGATTCGACCTGGACACAGCTCGGTGCCGACATTGATGGCGAAGCAGCCTATGACTATTCCGGATCGTCAGTATCGCTATCCTCTGGCGGTAACCGCTTGGTTATTGGTGCCGGCGGAAACGATGGCAATGGGATGAACTCCGGTCACGTGCGTGTTTATGAATGGTCAGATTCGACCTGGACACAGCTCGGTGCCGACATTGACGGTGAGGCAGCCGGTGACTGGTCAGGCGCTGGAACATCGCTTTCTCCTGACGGTAACCGCCTGGCGATTGGTGCCGGCGGAAACGATGGCAATGGGGATCACGCCGGTCATGTACGTGTATACGAATGGTCGGGTATGGTCTGGACACAGCTCGGTGCTGATATTGATGGCGAATCGGCCGCAGACAGTTCTGGCGCAGTATCGCTGTCCTCTGACGGCAGCCGCCTGGTGATTGGTGCCCCTGGGAATGATGGTAATGGGAGTGGTTCCGGCCACGCACGTGTGTACCAATGGTCGGGTACGGTCTGGGTACAGCTCGGTGCTGATATTGACGGCGAGGCAGTCGGTGACCATTCAGGTGAATCAGTATCACTGTCCTCTGACGGTAACCGCCTGGCTATTGGTGCCGGCGGGAACGATGGCAATGGGACAGGCTCTGGTCACGTGCGTGTATACGATCTCAGCATGTTCAACGTTTTCCGTATCAACCCCGGTCTGAACGACGCCTGGTATAACCCGCTAACCGATGGTCAGGGCTTCTACATCAACATATTTCCTGATCTCGGTGTTGGCTCACTGTCATGGTTCACCTACGATACCGAGCTTCCGGGGGTGGATGCGACAGCCAACCTGGGCGATCCAGGCCATCGCTGGCTAACGGCTGTTGGCCCGATTGTAGACAACCAGGTGTTTATGGAAATCGAGCTGACCTCGGATGGTATATTCGATACTCCTGCTGAAATCACCCGTACTGATCCACCCGGTTCTGACGGCACCATCATACTGACCTTTGAAGGTTGTAATTCAGCTACCGTGGAATACGACATCCCGTCGATCAACCGGCAGGGAATTGTACCCATACGGCGTGTTGCCAATGACAATATTGTGCTTTGTGAGGCGCTTAGAGCAGATTAAAAGACAGCTCTACTGAGACTTCATGAACGACCGCCGAGGCTGTGTGAACATTATTTTGGCAATGCCATTTCTGGGATTCCACAACATTAATGGGTCGACTGATTGGTCTATTAGTCACTAATTCCCACATTCAGGATCATACATAATGAAGCTTTGTGGTTATTCCCCACTTGAGTTTTCTAAATTTGAGTTTTCACACAGCCTCGGCCAGTTGCTGCCACTCCGATGTCATTCCCTACGGGACAGTCTAATCTGAAATTACAAGCCCCGCTTTTGCGGGGGTTTTTGTATCTGACGAAGAGTCGGTAAGATTCAAACTTTACGCTTAGACTCCCAGAACAGTTTCGAAAACAGTTACCCTTTTACTTATCCTGGTCGCTAAACGCCTCAATACGCGGAAGTTCCTCCTCTTCAGAGCGGAACTTCATGTCTTCCCAATTCCTGGATTCAACAGCGAGTTTCCAGCCATTGATTCGCAGGAAAGTATCACAGATAAAGTATGCTGCCCGTTTCTTGCCGTCCACAAAAGCATGATTGATGATCACGGTTGTTTCAGTGCCAAACTGACCTTAATCAACTACCCCTGAGATGCACCGCAAAAGGGTTGTAATCTGTCACCCATACTCTGGCACTATAGCGAAAGTATTACAGGGAGAATTTCAATGCGCTTTCTACTTATTGCTCTGCTTGTTACGTTCCTCTTTGCCTGCGACACAACAACCCCGGTAGCCGTCACAGATGTTTCTGTTCCGGAACCTGCCAAAAAAGAAAAAAGCTCAGGCAAACTCGTCCTGCCAACAGGTTTCGATGCGGCGGAACAAACCATTCAGGCAGACAATCTGCTAATCGATGTAAGTAAAATCGCCGGTGATGAATTCGAAGGGCGAGGTGCCGGTAGCGACGGCGACCGAAGAGCCCGGGCTTTCCTGGCGGGTCGACTGGCCGAGATGGGTTATGAACCGCTCTTTGAGGGCGGGTCTTATGAGCAAACAGTGGAAATTGTAGGGCTAACTGTTCAAAACCCGACAGATTTGCAGTTTGCCAGGGAGGACGGTTCCACGGTCAGTTACCATTTTGGTGACGAGTATATGATGATGGCTGGCGACCAGAAAACAGAGATATCAGTGACGGACGCTGAAGTGGTATTTGTTGGATACGGTATCCAGGCACCAGAAGAGAACTGGGATGATTTCAAAGACATTGACCTTGCTGGCAAGATGCTGCTTATGCTCAATGACGATCCCGATTGGGACCCGGAACTATTTGGGGGTGAGCGCAAGCTCTCTTACGGGCGCTGGACCTACAAGTATGAAAGCGCAGCGCGCCAGGGTGCAGTGGGTGCCATCATTATCCACACCACAGAATCGGCCGGCTATCCCTGGCAAGTGGTTCGTGCTTCCAATATTGGTGAGCAATTTGAGTTAAAGGCTGGCGACGAGGCCCGCACTCTGTTTAATGGCTGGCTAACCTGGGAGGGCTCGTTGGCATTGGCCAAACTGGGAGGGTTTGAGCTTGAAGCCCTGATCGAATCAGCACGCTCCAAAGAATTCAAACCTGTCCCTTTGGGGGTCACTACTTCAGTTGATATCAGCGTGGATGTAACAGCCAAGACCACGGCAAATGTTGCTGGTATCCTGCGTGGCAGTGATGCTGAACTCGCCGAACAGATGCTGGCCCTGTCAGCACACCATGATCATTTTGGCATTGGAGAGCCAGACGAGACGGGGGATGTGATATACAACGGCGCCCTGGACAACGGTGTGGCCATCGCTCAAACACTGGCCATAGCTGGAGCGTTCAGCGCTTTGCCAGAACGTCCCCGCCGCAGCATTATGGTTCTGTTTCCTGCCGTTGAAGAGCAGGGCAGTCTTGGTTCACGGTATTTTGCCAGTAGTGGGGTTATTCACCCTGCTCGTATCGTTGCCAATATCAATATCGAGCTGGGTAATGTCTGGGGGCGCACCAGCGATGTCATCGTCTACGGTCTGGGTAAATCCGAGCTTGATGACTGGTTGATAGAGGCCGCGAAAGTACAAAACCGTACAATCCATGGTGAACAAGATGTTAAGGCCGGTTGGTTTTATCGTTCAGACCAGATCAGCTTTGCGCGCGCCGGTGTACCCGCCATCTGGTTCAAGTCTGGGGTTGAGTTTATCGGTAAGGAGACCGGTTGGGGCGAACAGCAATACGCGGACTGGATTCAGTACAAATATCATACCCCTGGAGATGAAGTTGACGAAAACTGGAATCTGGAAGGTCTGACAGAAGACGCACAACTTGCCTTTCGCCTGGCAGCCGCGGTAGCCGAAGCAGATGTCACACCCACCTGGTACCAGGGTGATGAGTTCGAAGCGGTCCGGAAGGCCTCTCTGGAGGACCTGTCCTCCAATGGTATGCAAGACCCGGCTCTAAAAAAATAGGATCAATTCAGGGTTCAGAAGGGCATCTGCAGCCCTGGGTGAGTTTGTCGAATAGACACGGCTTACAGCTGTCCTTCTTCTTCGCTGCTTGTGGGGAATGGGGTTAGATGTGGGTGTACTACTGCCTTTTTACTGCCTTCCTTCCTACTGCCTTCCTGCTGTTGTTTCTTAATCTACAGGCAATTCTCAACCAGCAGAAACTGGCAGGCTCATCCCCAACTCCGAGAGTCCATGCTACGGTTTAATACTGTGATTTCCTGCACTTCTTTAAGCGCTCAATGACATCAAAAACAGCATCATATGATGTATAATACGATGTAGGTCAACTGTCAGGACACAATCATGCGAACAACCGTAAATATCGACGATGAGTTGATGAAGGCTGCTCAGAAGTTAACAGGTATTGAAGAGAAAGCGGTTTTGCTTCGGGCTGGTTTGAAGGCGCTGATCGAACAGGAGTCGGCCCGTCGCCTGGCTGCACTGGGAGGTTCAGAACCGCATCTTTCCAGCGTGTCGCGTCGTCGGGCGACAGATTCGTGATTCTGGTCGACACGTCCATCTGGATACATCACCTTCGTAAAGGGAACGCGCTGCTCAATTCACTACTTTCAAATGCGTCTGTACTCGTCCATCCATTTGTAATTGGCGAGTTGGCATGTGGAAACCTACACAACCGGAGCCGAATTCTCAACTTGCTCGGCGATTTGCCGGCTAGCAGGGTGGCCGATGATCAGGAGGTCTTGTTCTTCATTGAACACAACGATTTGATGGGCCGCGGGATTGGTTATGTCGATGCGCATCTGCTTGCAAGTGTGCCACTGTCGAGTCCGTCCCGTTTGTGGACGGTTGATCGGAAGCTGAAAAATGTTGCTATTAGCCTGGGCCTGGCGAAGGTCTGATAGTTGATTCTTCCAGGTCGTTTCTGACTTTTTTCCTGAATTTTCTTAGCAACCAAATCCTTAGCAACAAACCCGGTCAACCCCCAACGGTTGCGGTTATCCCGACCGCAGCAAACTGATCAATAATCCGCAGCAATTCATCTTCAGCAGGCTCCGCCATGATGCCGGGGTCGTACTCCTGACCCAACTTGGCGGCTTTACCTCCTGCCACATTGTGATAGGGCAATAGACTGACAGATTTACGGGGGCCGGCTAAAGCAGCAACGAATTCGGCGGTTGCCTTGATGTTTTGTTCGTCACTGTTAACCCCGTTGATCAGCGGGATACGAATCTGGATGTCGGCACCGCTTTTTGCCAGGGCTTCCAGATTTTGCAGAATTCGTCTGTTTCCGACACCGGTCCATTCTTTGTGCTTTTCAGAATCCATCAATTTCAGGTCATAAAGAAAAAGATCGGTGCGTTTGGCAACTTCCAGGAGTGTCTGGGTTTTGGCCAGACCGGCAGTGTCGATGGTACGGTGAATGTTTAACCGTCCGCAGGCATCGAGAATCTTAATAAGAAATTCGGGATACAGCAGTGGTTCACCACCGGAGAAAGTAACACCACCACCCGACTGGTCGAAAAACGGCCGTTCATTTTCGATAACCTCCAGCAGATCAGCGACGGACTCATAACGCCCGGACATCTCGGTGGCCAGCGCCGGGCAGACCCCGGCACATTCCCCGCAGCGAAGACAGATACTGTGATCGGTGACAATGCCATCGGGGGTCAACTCGCAGGCCTCAATGGGGCAGATTTTTACGCACTCACCGCAACCGATGCACTTGCTGCTGGTGTACATCTTTTGCACCCGGGGAGAGATGCTCTCGGGGTTGTGGCACCAGCGGCAGGATAGCGGACAACCTTTCAGAAAAATGGTTACCCGGATACCGGGGCCGTCATTGATGGCGTAACGCTTTACATCGAATACCAGGGCTTCGTCTTTACCGGTGCTGTCAGAATGTGCTGACGACTCTGCAGTAACGGCTTCTTTGACGGCGCTTTTCATCGTGGTCAAAACGACTCATTCTCGGTGCGTTCGATGACCTCCTGCTGCAAATCAGCGTTCATGTCGTTGAAGTAATCACTGTAACCCGCCATTCGCACCAACAGATCCTTGTAATCTTCGGGACATTTCTGGGCAGCTTTCAGTGTTGCGGTATCCACGATATTGAACTGGATATGATGACCGCCGAGTGTGAAATAACTGCGGATCAACTGGCCCAGCTTGGTGACATCCTCATCACGTTTAAGCAGGCTGGGTAAAAAGCGCTGGTTGAGCAGGGTGCCGCCGGACATGGTGTGGTCGAGCTTGGTCAACGACCGGATCACCATGGAAGGACCATGGGTATCCGCGCCGTGGGAAGGCGAGGTGCCGTCTGATATCGATTTGCCCGCCAGGCGGCCATTGGGGGTGGCCCCCATGACTTTGCCAAAGTAGATGTGACAGGTGGTCGATAGCATATTCAGGTGAAAGACGCCGCCCCTGACATTGGGTTTGCCATCGATGGCCTTGAGCAGGTCGGTGTAGATATTGAGGGCAATATCATCGGCATAGTCATCGTTATTGCCAAAGAATGGTGTCTTGTTGATAACTGTCTGGCGTAGAAACGCTTCTCCCTCGAAGTTCTTGGCCACCGCATCAAGTATCTTCTCCATGCTGAAATTCTGATCATCAAACACGTGCTTTTTCAGCACCGAGAGACTGTCTGTTGTGGTTCCCAGTCCCGTGCACTGGATGTAGTTGGTGTTGTAGCGCGGGCCGCCGTCATAGTAGTCCTTGCCCTTGCTGATGCAATCTTCAATCACAACCGAGAGAAACGGTGCCGGTGCATACTTGGCAAACATGCGGTCGATGTAGTTGCTGACCCGTATCTTGGTATCGACGATGAAATTCAGCTGCCTGACAAACGCATCGTAAAGTTGCTCGTAGCTGGTAAATTTGCGTGGATCACCGCTTTCGATACCTGCGCGTTTACCCGTGACCGGGTCGATACCATTGTTAAGGGTTATCTCGAGTACCTTCGGTACATTGAGGTAACCCGTGAGAAGGAAGGCTTCCTTTCCAAAGGCTCCGACCTCGATACACCCGCTGCATCCACCTTCGCGGGCGTCTTTCAAAGATTTGCCCTGGCGGAGCAGTTCGGTTACATAAACATCCGGATTGAAAACCGACGGGTATCCGTGACCCTGGCGGATGACCTTGCAGGCGGCGTTAAGGAAACGGTCGGGGGTTTTGCTGCTGATATGAACCGAATTGCCCGGCTGCAATATATGCAAGTCTTCAATGACCTCGAGCAATATATAAGAGACTTCACTGACGCCGTCCTTGCCGTCGCTGGTAATGCCGCCGATATTGATGTTGGTGAAGTCATTGTAGGTTCCGCTTTCGCGTGCGGTGACGCCCACCTTGGGTGGGGCAGGGTGATTGTTGACCTTTATCCAGAAGCAGCAGAGCAGTTCCTTGGCCTGTTCACGACTCAAGGTACCTGCTGCGATTTCCGCCTCGTAAAACGGTGCCAGGTGCTGGTCAAAGTGTCCGGGATTCATGGCATCCCAGCCATTCAGTTCGGTGATGGTGCCGAGATGCACAAACCAGTACATCTGTATTGCCTCGTGAAAGTTACGCGGTTTGTTCGCCGGCACCCAACGACAGACCTCGGCGATCTTCTTCAATTCGTCGATGCGTTGCGGATCAGGTTCTTCGGCCGCCATCTGTTCGGCCAGTTCGGCATGGCGTTCAGCAAAAACGATCACCGCGTCGCAGGAGATTGCCATTGCGCTGAGTTCTTCAAAACGGTCTGTCGCTTCGGGGTCGTTGAGGTAATCGAGGGCATCAATTTCCGCCGCGATCTGCCTCTTGAAATCCAGCATTCCCTTGTTATAGATCTGGCCGTCCAGCGCCGTGTGGCCGGCAGCACGTTGCTCCATAAACTCTGTAAACAATCCGGCTTCGTAGGCGGATAACCACTCTGCGGGTACGTGGTTGAAAATCCTCTCGCGGATGGTTTTTCCTTCCCAGTAGGGAATGACTTCACGCGCATAGGTGGCAATGTCTTCTTCCGCGATGGTATAGCGTTGCTGATCGCGGTTATTGAGGACATTGAAATCCGCGACGCTATGGCAGGTTAACTCCGGAAATGTAGGTACCACCTTGGGGGCTGGTCCGCGCTCACCAACGATCAACTCATCATCAGCAAGATACAGGGTCTTCTTCTGACAATGGTCAAGAAAGTTCAGTGCCCGCAAAACCGGCATGGAATACTTGCCGTAGTTTTGTTGATAGAACGCTGTCTCATGCAGTGCTCTTTCGATAGACAGGCTCGGCCTGGTCTCAACCGTTAATTTACGCAGACGCCGGATGCGATCGTTCATGCCAGGCCCGGTATCATGTGGGCGCTCAGGGTAGAAATTACCCTCGCTGGCAGCCTTTCTTTGCGGTGTGGCGCTTTTGTCGATGATGGTTTCCATTGGAGTCATTTCCTTGCATCATGGCGCAAATTTTCAGTTTAAAACACTATTTCAACACCGGATTCGATCACTCGGGGTCCATGAATGGATACTGGAATGACTCGGGCGCATCAAATGTTTCCTTAATCGTGCGTGTGGATACCCAGCGCAACAGGTTAAGGTAGGAGCCCGCCTTGTCATTGGTGCCGGAAGCCCGCGCACCCCCAAATGGTTGCTGACCAACCACGGCACCGGTCGGCTTGTCATTGATATAAAAGTTACCCGCAGCGTTTTCCAGTTTGCTCAGTGCCAGGCTCACGGCAGTGCGTTCGGTAGCAAATATTGCACCGGTCAGGGCATAGATCGAGGTCTGGTCACAGACTTCCAGCGTCTTCTCGTACTTGTCATCATCATAGACATAGATGGTCATGACGGGGCCGAAAATTTCCTCTTCCATGGTCCTGTAGTTTGGATGATCGGCCAGGATCACTGTGGGTTCGATGAAGTAGCCTTTGCTGTCATCGTAACCGCCGCCAATGATGATTCTCGCATCAGTTGCGGCCCTGGTGTAATCGATGAATTCTGTAATGGTCGCAAACGCGTTTTTATCAATTACGGCGTTGAAGAAGTTACCGAAATCAGTGACCGGCCCCATCTTGATTTTGGCCATTTCAGCTTCCAGTCCCTTGTGAACTTCCGGCCATAAGGATTTAGGAATATACGCGCGTGAGGCGGCCGAGCATTTCTGCCCCTGGAACTCGAAGGCGCCACGGATGATGGCTGTCACCACTTTATTGACGTTGGCACTTGAGTGTGCAAAAACAAAGTCCTTGCCACCGGTCTCACCGACAATACGCGGGTATGATTTGTATTTTGCGATGTTGTTGCCAACGGTTTTCCACATCTGGTGGAAGACACCGGTTGAGCCGGTAAAGTGGATGCCGCCGAGGTCGCGGTGATCGAGACAGATTTTGCCCACCATCGATCCACGTCCGGGTATGAAGTTAATGACACCATCCGGTAAACCGGCTTCCTTGAGGATCTGCATGATCAGGTAGGGCGTATAAACACAGGACGAGGCGGGTTTGAGCAGGACGGTATTGCCCATAATCGCCGGAGCCGTTGCAAGGTTGCCGGCGATGGCGGTGAAATTAAATGGCGCCACGGCAAATACAAAACCTTCCAGCGGCCGTTGTTGTACCGAGTTCCAAACGCCTGCTGGTGAGTAGAGCGGCTGGTCACTGTAAACCTGTTGTGCGAAATACACATTGAAACGCAGAAAATCAATTAACTCACAGGTGGCATCAATCTCGGCCTGGTAAGCGCTCTTGCTGGTCGAGAGCATGCTCAGGGCATTCATCACAAAGCGATATTTACCCGCAAGAAGATCAGCCGCCTTCAAAAAAATCCCGGCGCGCTCTTCCCAGCGTAATGCGGCCCACGCCGGCTTGGCTGCCATGGCTGCTTCGATGGCCATCCCGATCTCGGCCTCACCGGCCTGGTGGTAGTCAGCCAGAACATGTTGGTGGTCATGCGGCATGACGGCTTGACCGAGGTTGCCGGTGCGTACTTCCTTCCCTCCAATAATCAGGGGTATCTCAATTTTTTTGCCAGCGATATCATCCAGCGCAGCCTTCAGTTTCGCACGCTCAGTTGAACCGGGCGCGTAGTCATAAACGGGTTCGTTAAACGGCGTCGGAACTTTAAAAATGGCATTGTTGAGCAGATTCATGGCTGGCACCTTATTCGTCATTCAAGCAGTGATTACTGGGTTGTTTATGTAACGGGATATTTTACACGGGTTGCCGTAGGGTGGGTAACTCGCAAGGTGAGAGAAGGTGAGACGGGGAACCCGTCGAGAAGCCAGCCTGGGCTGCGGGGAACCCGTCGAGAGGGCGGCCTGGGCCGTTACCCATGCGTACCTCCTGTTCGGACGAAACCGTGCGTTATAAATAGCGCACCCTACGGCACGCGTATCTCCTCGCACGTCATAAGCTAACCTGATTTGTAGGCAGAAGAGTTTTATAATTACCAGCTGAATGATTTTCCATGCCGGGCCTCTGATCACCCGGCCACGCTTACCGGATCAGTTGAAAACAGGAAGAATTCGATAAAAATGAATATGAACCTGAACAAGGTCAAGAAACTGATCGAAGAGCAAAATATCGCTGCAATCGATCTCAAGTATGCCGATCTGATTGGTAATTGGTATCACATCACTTTTCCGCCCAGACGACTGGATCATGTACTTGAACACGGCATTCCATTCGATGGTTCAAGTATTCCCGGTATGAAGTCGGTGGAAGCCGGCGACATGGTGCTTCTGCCTGACCCCGGCACGGCAATCATGGATCCCTTTGCCCGGATTCCAACCCTGAGAATGCTGAGTTATATCTGTGATGCCGATACCCGTGAAGGCGTAAATAAAGACCCGCGCACTGTCGCCAGTCGCGCCCAGCAGTACATGGTAGATAGTGGGTTTGCCGACACATCATTGTGGGTACCCGAGTTCGAGTTCTACCTTTTCAACGAGGCGGTTATTGATAACGGTAAATACAGTGCCGGTTACAAATTCACCTCGACGGAGAACAAGGACGACCTGCCGGGTGGTTACCTGGATGCTGATGGCACTGCGGTCGCTCATCGCAAGGGCTATCACATTGACACGCCCTTCGATAAACATGCGTATGTGCGTGAAGATATGGTCCAGCTTATTGAGGCGGCAGGTTGCCCGATCCGCTACCACCATCACGAGGTGGGTCTGTCGGGTCAACAGGAAATCGAAACGGAACTGCTGCCGTTTGAGCTTATCACCGACAAGATGATGTACGTGAAAGACATCATCCACAACTGTGCTCTATCGCATCACCTGACCGCTACCTTTATGCCCAAACCCATTTACGATGAACCCGGCAACGGTATGCACTTTCATATCCAGTTGCGTAAGGGCGGGCGGAATATTTTTTACCGGAAAGGCGGCTATGCGGACCTTTCCGATGAGGCCCTTTGTTTTATCGGCGGTATCCTGAAACACGGCCGCTCCCTGGCTGCCTTCACCAACCCGAGCACCAATTCGTACAAACGCTTACTGCCGGGCTTTGAGGCACCGGTCAAACTCTTCTTTGGTCTGGCCAACCGCAGTGCGGCGATACGAATTCCCAAGTACGCGACCAGCGAAGATGCCAAGCGTATCGAGTTTCGAACGGGTGACGGTACCTGTAATTACTACCTGGCGATGAGCGCCCTGTTGATGGCGGGTCTGGATGGTATCAGGAACTCCATTCTTCCCAATGAGGAAAATTGCTACGGCCCCTTCGACGATAATATTTTCGACTGGCCGGAAGAACGGCAAGCCAGCCTGTCCTCGATTCCAGCCTCCCTTGAGGAAGCGTTGCAGGCACTGAAGGATGACCACGAATACCTGACCGCCGGTGGCGTCTTCAACCGGGAATTGATCGACAGCTGGATAGAGGAAAAAATGAAAGAGGTAGTGGCCGTTCGCAACCGCCCCCATCCTTTCGAGATGAATTTATATTACAGCCTTTAGAAGTCCCGACTCAATCAAGGGTCATGAAGATGGCCGCCCGGGTAATTACTGCTTCAGCAAGGCGGTGATTTCTTGCTGCAATTTCACCTCGTCACCCGCTTTATAACTCTTGTAAGTAGCAATGATCCGGCCGTTGCGGTCAAGCAGGAAAGAGCGGGCACCAGGATGCCCAGAAATCAACAAGAACAACCTAACCCTTAAAACCGGAAAACTTTCGTTACCGGCTCACAGGTGGGTTAATTTACCCCTTGACCTCATCCCAGGAAACCGGACTCACGTCATCATGCTTCAGACGGCGTTTGCCGACCCGGTCGATACGCATGGTCAGACGGCAAGCCGGGTCCGGGCACACGCAGCGGCTATCGGTTTCTATCCAGTCTGCGGGGTGACACTGGCGTTGTTTGGCAGGTAATAAGGGTATGGCAGACTGCAAGGCATAAAGACAGAAGTCCCGCTCGCCGGGCACGGAGATCTTGCCGCCCTTGAGGAAAAAATAATCACCAATAGCCATGTTGCAGGTGCAATTACCTTCGATTGATTCCACCACGACCTTAAGGTCATACAGTTCAAACTCGTCGCTTTGGTCCCTATCTTTTTTCATGGTATTCCATCCTTACCGGCAGCTAAGCAGGCACTATTGTATGCTCGGTTTCATGGGTTAAAAAAACATCGCAACATATCCCGGCAGCTTCACTACCGACAGCCATATCGAAATGATCGCGCCGATGACAAGAATCGCATTGCGGCCGGTATTCGCCCGGTAATGCCCCATCACCTTTTGACGATTCACCAGTACGATCACGATAATCATCACCATCGGTATTAACAGTGCATTGACACCCATCAAAAGCAAAACTTTTAAAAGGGCGGGAAAGCTCCAGAACGGGGCCAGGATAGCGGGTACAAATATCCAGAACTTCAGCATGTGCTTGAACTGAATATTATCGGCCCGGTCATGCCAGTCAAAACCGAACATATCCAGCAGCCAGTAGCTGACGACCTGCACCACCACGACAAAGGTGGTCAGTGCCGCCAGGCTAATGCCTATTGAGAATATGAGCGGACCCAGAAAACCAAGACCGGCGGGAAATGCTTTGACCAGTACTCTTCCTGCCTCGTGCACCGTGTCGATCTGTGCGTGATCCGCGAGGCTGTACAGCGCAAAACCACCCGCCACCATCACGAATATCGAATAACAGCCAAAGACCAGTCCAAGGTTGATTACCGCCTTGCGGAATTCACGCTTCAGATCGGGTGTTCCCTTATTGTTGTCCGCGCTCATGTACGGGATACCCAAAAGCGCTGCCGGGGCCAATGCGGTACCAATAATGGCCATGATGGATTGTCCTGAAAGGCGCATGCTGTCGGAACCGGGTACGGCAAGATCATCCGGAATCTTCGGAACAAAACCCGCGAGTATGGCCGGTAACTCCTGGAAACCACGTAAAGCAACCACGAGAAAGCAAATCAACATGACAACCATTAATGATGTCATTGCCTTCTGCATGCGCTCATAGCCGTTTGAAGAAAGTAGCCAGTAGATACCGGAGGCAACCAGCAAAGACAACACGGTTTCGGCAATTCTGTAGGTCTGTACATAATCTGCCGCGGAACCGGCTTCGGGCGGATAGAAAGTAAACACTGACATCAGGGCCGAGGTCATGACGGACATCTGACCCATGGCCACCAGCAAATGCACGGGTACATTGATCAAAAGAATGAACCAGGCAATCGACGGATGGATTTGCGACCGGATCAACGAGAGTATGCCGTCATTGGTATTCAGAAGACCGATACGCGATGCGGAGTCCACGAAGATCACAAACAAGGGCAGGATCGCAACCACGACCCACAACAGGTCGTAACGGAACCAGGCGCCGGCGAGAATAAAGGTGGCCACCGCGCCCGCGCCCATCGTACCGGCGGCCATCACCGCTGCAGGGCCCACGACTTTCGAGAACAGACCGGTGACCTTGCTCATTTTCAGGTGGTAGCCGACTGGTTGAGGTTATACTTCATGATCCGCCCGTGCGGGCCATCCTTGTCGCGTTCAATATCATAGACATCACCGGGAACACCGGATCCTGCCTGGATGACCGATTGGATTTTTTCAATCTCTGATGTGTCCAGTTTCAAGCTGGCCAGTTTCTGCAAACCCTGCAGGTGTTTCGCGTTTCGGGCGCCGATGATGACCGCCGATACAGAGTCCTGTTGCAGAACATAGCGGGCGGCAACTTCTGCAATCCTCACATCATGTTCATCTGCGATGTCTTTGAGAATTTGCAGTAAATCTTGAAAGTGATCAAAGCCGCCGGTCTCTTCCATGATCAACTGGTACTTCACCAGGGATCTGTTTTCCGAAAACTGCCCCTGTGTCACACCGAGGTACTTTTCTGTCAGAAAACCACCCGCCACGGATCCGTAACAGAGAAAAGACATGTCATGTTGCCGGCAGAGTTCCTGCATCCGGCCTGCAGGGCGGTTATCAAGAACCGAATACTGAACCTGGTTGGTGATAATGGGGCAGCCCGCATCCAGCATTTCACGCAAACTGGACACATTGAAATTGGTGGCACCTATGTACCGGATCTTACCGGCTTTTTGCAACTCAGCCAGGTGTAAACAAACATCGACATAACGCGGCACAGAATAATCCCACCAGGCAAACTGCACGAGGTCGAGCCGTTCAACACCCAGGCGCATCAGTGAGCGGTCGATGATTCTTTCCGTGTCTGCTTTTGATACTGTCGCCAGGGCATCAAGATCGGGCACGTACTTGGTGTGAATCTGAACCCGGGGAAGTTCACCGTTGTTAAAATCAGCTCTATATTTTCTTAGAAATTTGCCGATCATTTCCTCGACACCCGTATAGATGTCCGCACAATCAAATGTCGTGATCCCGGCGCTGACAAAATCACGCATGTCGGCAATGGCCTGTTGTTCATCAATAGACCCGTGCCCACCCGCCAGTTGCCATCCCCCTTTGATAACGCTTGATATGGAGTAGTCATCCCTGAGTGTGGTTCTTGGTAGTTTTAGATCCATCCGGTCAAGCGACCTCCCGGCGCATGAACTTATAGCAATCAATGTGGAAACCCAACATCGCAATGGCCGGTCACTTTACCATGGGGAATCCACTTCGTGCCGGTCGATTTATATTGTGCCAGATGATGGTCGGTATTTATTGCGTTATACCGGAAAGTTTGATCTTATTGGCGCTTGCGGGGGCGCAAGGAGAACCAAATGATTCGTAGGGTGTTGAATAGAGATCGTTCCGGTGTGTACTTCAGCAGGGTTGGAAAATGCTTGTTGGCAGCTGTCTTATTTTTGTGGGTCTCCGCATTACAGGCTCAGACCCGGGAGTTGATTGACGCCTATATGGGTCAATGGAAAGATTTCTACCCAAGTTCAGCATTTGGAGAGGGTCAGAAGTCCGCTGCCTGGCGTTTTGAAGACTTCTCAAAACAACGTGTTGCAGACTGGCTGCTGTTTAATCAACAGGCAGAAAAAACCCTGTTGTCCATCCCCGGCAGTGCTCCTTTGAATGAACGGGTTGATGCGCAGGTGCTGTTGCGCCAGGTCAGGCTTGAACTGGAACTCTGGGAGCAGGATGATCCGCTTACCCGGCAACCGCAATGGTATGCGGGCAAGATTTCAGAGGCACTGACCTATGTGCTGGTGTCGGAAAGGTTGAGCCAGGCTGAGACGTTCAGGGCAGTGTCAACGCGTCTCGAAGGCGTCTCTGCCCTGTGTCGCCTGGGAATCGAAAACATAAAAAACGGCAACCCGGCAAGAACCAGGGATGCGTTGAAATCACTGGAGCGGACAATCGGGTTTTATGAAGACAAACTGTTGGCGGAATCATTTGCCTGGACAGAAGAAGATGATTTGGAGGGGTTTCGCAAAGCGGTAGCCAGGACCACACAACAGATGCGTGATCTGGCAAGCCATATCAATGACAAGGTCTTACCGGTGGCTTCAGTTCCGGACAAATTTGGACCGGAGGTCTACAAGCGAAAGCTCGCGATTTTCTCGGATAACAATGTAAGCCCTGAAACCTTGCCGGTCATTGCCTTGCAGGAAATTGACAGGGTTCGCGAACTGATGCTGGAACTGGCAGGTGCCTGGTGGGATGAAGAACACCAGGGCGTCGATAGACCATCAGGCCAGGCACTGCTCGATGCCGCCCTTGAGGCCATGGAGGAAGACCGCGAGGACAACAGGCAGGATTTTCTGCGGGTGTTCAGAGAGGCCACCGAGGAGTCCATTGATTTTGTGATCCGGCATGAATTGGCAACGGTGCCGGCCAACCGCAACATCATTATCGATTTGTTACCGTCGCATTCCCCGTTTGCCAGGATAGGTGGTGTTTTTCCTCCAGGTCCTTTTGACCCCGATGCAAAAACGCTGCTTTATCTGCCGTCTATTCCCGATGACGCTCCCGAGGAGGAAAAGGATGGGTTTTACCGGTCATTCAATAATCATTTCAACCGGATGATTATTGCGCACGAACTATGGCCCGGTCATGACATGCAATTCAAGGTGGGTCTGTTACACGCCAGTAAAGTACGGGGCTTGTTCAGCAATCCCTATTATTCGGAAGGCTGGGCGTCATTTGTTGAGGTGGTGATGCTGGAAGCAGGTTGGGGGGATGGTAATAAACTGACCCGCCTGGCGCACTTGCGTAAGCGTCTGGAAAACGCGACACGGGCCTATATCAGCGTCATGGTGCATACACAGGGCTGGAGCAAGGAGCGTGTGATCGAGTTTGCAAGAACGCGTGGTCTATTGCCGGCTCAATTTGCGGAAAACCTGTGGAATCGTGTATCGGGCTTGTACATGTCTTTGCAATTGACATCATATTTTGTCGGTTACCATGGTTTCGACGCACTTTGGCAGGAAGAACAGCGACGTCTTGGTGAAAACTTTGTAACCCGGGATTTCGTCGATAGGGTGCTCGCGACCGGGTCGGTCCCCATGTCAGCATTGCGTGAGATTATTCAGCAGTAGCATGGTTTGCTATCGGTTATTCTGCAAAAACAGGGGAAACAGGCACAGATCGATGTGCCTGTTGATACCGAACCAGGCGCATCAAACATGCACGTTGAACAGCGCTGTAGTAAAGTACGCGCTCTGTCATTAATCGAAGTTGATTTCATGTTAGCGAGTGACCCCACAAAAACACTTCAAAGTAAGAGCCCTGCTGCTGAAAAGCAGGCTTCCGACCTGGGTAACAGCGACAGAATTCGCCTGAAATTTGGGAATTATGGAATCGAAATTGTCGAGAATGGTCTCAGGATACGTGTCTCAAACTTGTTCAGCACAACTGCCGGCCTGAGAACCAACCGGACATTTGCGGTGGTTATGTATCCGGCCGTGATTGAACCGGCATTCCAGAATGAACACGAAGCGATCATCGACGGACAATCCATTGGCATCGTGTTCAAAGACAATGGATGGATTATAGATAAACGCCACCAGTATATCGGGCAACTGGAAACACTGACGGACTTCTCAGATGTTCATTCACTTTTTGGTGATATTGGTGAAGTCCAACCGGTTATTCACGTTTACTCGCTGATTATCAAAAAAGATAACGCCGAGTTTCATTACGCCTCTATCGCCGAAGTACACCACCCCGAGTACCTCGATCTGGAAGAACTGAAAGCCATCTGCGGAAGTGAAGTAGATGGTGCCCTCGTAAAAGACCAGGACACCATCGATTTTCTCAAGATTGTTGAAAGCAAGATGCGGAACGCTTAGCCATTTCTTCGTAGGGTGCGTAACTCGTTACGCACCATGTCGTGTTCCAATAAAGATTATTTATCACTACACATAAATGATTGGTTTCTGTGTGGGCGCCAAGGCCGCACGGTACCTTACTTCCGGACTCGCTCAAGCACATCCATGTGTCGCTCATCCTCGACATCCATGTCTCGTAAGGTCCTGAAGCAAGGTACCGTACACCCTCGGCTACGTGGGAGATCAAAGAACATTGGTTTTAGATAGATGTACAACGGTCCGGTCGAAGCTGGGGTGGGGGTATTGACTATCAGGACCGTACGAGGCAGGAAGCCGAGTCCGAGCGCCACATGGATGTGACTAGCGAGTCCTGAAAGTCAATACCCCCGCCCCAGCGCCCCAAGGTTTAGATGGAATACCTGTTAGCGTTCAGCAATGGAAATCAGCGTGGGTAACCAGTTACCGACCCTACGTACCTTCATTCAATCTGAACAGCTCGGTGTTACCGCCGATCGCTGCGGTATTGATCGTTAGGATCTTCTCGTTGGCGAAGCGGAGCAGGTAATGCGGTCCGCCGGCTTTGGGGCCGGTGCCTGAAAGGCCCATGCCGCCGAAGGGTTGCACGCCGACGACTGCGCCGATCATATTGCGGTTGACATAGGTGTTGCCGACGGCATTTTTTGCAAATAGATCCAGCCAGTAGCCTTCAATACGGGAGTGCACACCGAAGGTGAGACCAAAGCCCGTATCGGCAATATCGGACATTACCTTTTCAATATCACCGTGTTTATAACGGATCACATGCAGGACAGGACCAAACTCTTCATCGCTGAGTGTGGAGAGGGCAGGGATCTCGAAAATATGCGGTGCGAGGTAGGTGCCGTTCTCAAGGTTGTCAGGTACCTTGCCCCTGGCAATCAGCTTTCCATCCTTGTGCATACGGTCGATATGCTTTTCCAGTCCATTACGTGAACTGAGGTTGATAACCGGTCCAATATCGGTCGCCAGGTCCAGCGGGTCACCGATCTGCCGTTCTGCCAGTGCGCCTTTCAACATATTGATGACCTTGTCGGCAATGCTGTCTTGCAGATAGAGCACACGCAGGGCCGAGCAACGCTGGCCGGCAGAGGAAAAGGCTGATGTCAGAACGTCGTCGGTCACCTGTTCCGGCAGGGCGGAGGAATCAACGATCATGACATTCTGCCCGCCCGTTTCTGCGATGAGGGTATTAATGGTTCCGTTCTTGGCAGCCAGCGAACGGTTGATGGTCTGGGCAGTGCTTGTCGAACCGGTCAGGGCGACACCGATAATCCGTTCATCCGATACCACTTTGGCACCCATTTTCGAACCGCGTCCGTAGAGCAGGTGTAATACATCAGTGGGAACACCGGCCTCATGCATCAAGCGCACGGCGTAAGCACCAACCAACGGCGTCGGGTCGGCGGGTTTGGCAATGACGGCATTACCTGCAGCAAGCGCCGCGGTCAGCTGGCCGGTAAAAATAGCTAGCGGAAAGTTCCACGGGGAAATACAGAAAAATACCCCGCGCCCATGCATTGAAAGGTGGTTGCTTTCGCCGGTAGGTGATTTGAGTGACCTGGGCTCGGCGAAATTAAGACGTGCCTGCAGGGCGTAATAGCGGCAGAAATCAGCGGCCTCACGCACTTCCGATATTCCATCGGCGATGACCCTGCCGGCTTCCCTGGCCAACAGGTCCAGCAACGGCACACGGTGTTCCTCGATCAGGTCGGCAAGGCGCTCAAGAATCTGTGCACGGCCTTCGCCGCCAACAGCGTCCCAGCCCTTCTGTGCCTTGACGGCAGCATCAAGCGCGCGATCGATATCCGTATCTTCGGCATGACGGGTCGTTCCGATGACGATGTGTTTATCAGCGGGGCTGGTGACCAGGATTTCCTCACCACCGACTTCCTTTCCACAGACAATAGACGGGGCGCTGTAAGTCGTCGTCGATCTTTCTGCCAGGGCATCCATCAGTTCCCGGGTTGCCAACGGGTCTGTCAGGTCAAGACCGGCTGAATTTCGCCTGTCACCGTATAAATTTACAGGGACTGGGATGCCTGAATGACGTTTGTCAGACATGGCTGCAACCTCTCCGACCGGGTCACTGACTACATCAGCCACCGGTACATCGGCGTCCATGAAACGGTTAACAAAACTGGAGTTGGCGCCGTTCTCCAATAGCCGCCGTACCAGGTAGGGCAGCAGGTCTTCATGCGCGCCGACCGGTGCATAGGTGCGAACGCGTGGCATATCCTTGATGACACTGGCAGCGGATCTGTAGAGCAGGTCACCCATGCCGTGCAGACGCTGAAACTCCATCACTTCACCTTTACCCATGGCCGCCACAGCGGCGAGTGAATGTGCATTATGCGTGGCAAATTGAGAATAAAAGGCCTGAGGTGCCGCCAGCATGCGCCGGGCACAGTCCAGGTAGCATAGATCGGTGGTGACCTTGCGTGTCCACACCGGGTAGTCGGCCAAACCCATTTCCTGGGCGTGTTTGATCTCGGAATCCCAGTAGGCACCTTTGACCAGGCGGGTCGGGAAATGCCGGCCTGTTTCCTCGGCCAGCGCGATCAACCAGTCGATCAGCGCCGGTCCGCGTTTTTGATAAGCCTGCACTACCAGGCCCAGCCCCTGCCATCCGGCGAGATCAGGATCACGTGCCAGGGCTTCAAAAAGATCCAGCGAAATGTCCAGCCTGTCTGCTTCCTCGGCATCGATGGTGAGTTGCATATTGTGCGTCTTGGCCAACATGGCCAATTCTTTTACCTTTGGCAGTAACTCGGTCATGACACGATGATGTTTGATCGCCTCGTAACGCGGGTGCAGCGCGGATAACTTGATTGAAACAGATGACCGGTTGGCAATATCGTCACCTTCGTCCTTGATCGCCTTACCGACATCACCAATGACCTGGCGATAAAGACTCTGGTAGCGTTCCGCATCCGCTGCGGTACGTGCACCCTCTCCAAGCATGTCGAAAGAAAAAAGACGATTACCGGCATCGCGTTTTGCCCTTTGCTTCAGGGCTTCCTTGATGCTGCGGCCGAATACAAACTGGTGACCCATGATACGCATGGCCTGCATCACGGCCTTGCGGATGACCGGGCCGCTGAGCCTTGCGACTGCTGATTTGGTCCAGCCGGCGGCATCGTGGGTAACATTTTCGTCCAGCTTGATGACACCACCGGTCAGCATAAGTGCCCAGACACCGGCATTGACAAACAAATCCTGTGAACTGCCGCGGTGATCGGCCCAGTTACCCGAGGCGATTTTTTCTGTGATCAGGGCATCCTGGGTTTCGGCGTTGGGGATACGCAAGAGTGCCTCTGCCAGGCACATCAGCGCCACGCCTTCCTGGTTGGAAAGACCGAACTCCTGCATGAAGGCATCCAGGGTGCCGCGTTCCGCGCTCATCTCCCTGGATTTTGTGACAATGGCATGTGCCGTTTCGACGATGTTGTCACGGTCCGCCTGGCTCAGTGGGAATTCTGCCAGCATGCTGGCGGCCATCTTGTTTTCGTCCGCATGTTTCTTCTGACGCAGGATCAGGCGGGCTTTGGACAGGGGTGAATTGGCAGCGTTGTTCAAAGGATCAGACCTCTTTAGTAAGCATTCTATAACCTGATATTATGTTATAAAATACGTTGAAAAGTGCGATATATGCTACTGTATTGCACATTATTACGTTATAAACACTATAAAAATATTGTTTAAACAGGTGAACATGCTATGCGTAAGTCAAAAACCAGGAACCTGGACCGTATTGACCATAAAATACTCCGTCAACTCCAGGGCAATGCGCGTATGACCAATGCAGATCTTGCACGCTCGGTTAACCTCAGCCCGACCCCGTGTCTTGAGCGCGTTCGGCGTCTCGAAGCCGATGGCTATATTCTTGATTATGTAACCTTGCTCAATCCGCACAAACTGGGTGCCGGTGTGATCAGTTTCATCCAGGTGCAACTTGATCGTACCAATCCGGATGTGTTCGATCGTTTTAAAACGGAGGTGGCTTTATGTCCCGAAGTGATGGAGTGCCACATGGTGGCGGGTGGTTTTGATTATCTTTTAAAAGTTCGAACCGGAAGTATGCTTGAGTATCGCGACTTCCTGGGTGAGACCCTGGCAAGAATGTCTGATATCAAACAAACCCATACCTACGTGGTGATGGAGGAGGTCAAGACAACCCATGCAATTTCCGTCTGAAGCGGGCATCAATACAGTGCATAATGACTGCTTTATATATGCATTAATTGCGGAGTACCAAATATGATCAGTGGCAGCATCGTTGCACTTGTAACCCCCATGTTTGATGATGGATCAATCGATTGGGAAAGCATGGATGCGCTATTGGATATGCATATCCGTGAGGGCACCGGGGCTATCGTGTCCGTGGGCACCACCGGTGAATCTGCCACCCTGTCGGTGAAGGAACACTGTGCGGTGATTGCCCATACAGTTAAGAAAGTAGACGGGGCCATACCGGTGATTGCCGGAACCGGTGCCAACTCCACTGATGAGGCAATTGAGCTGACTGCTGCGGCACAGGCTGATGGCGCCGACGCCTGCCTGCTGGTCACGCCTTATTACAATAAGCCGACCCAGGAAGGTCTGTATCAGCATCACAAGTGTATTGCCGATGCGGTAGCGATTCCCCAAATTCTTTACAACGTACCGGGACGCACCGGTGTTGATATGTTACCCGAGACAGTTGGCCGCCTGGCCGGGATTGAAAATATCATCGGGGTCAAGGAGGCGACGGGTGACCTGCAACGGGGACGCGAGGTACTGGACATCTGCGAAGGTAAGATGGCGGTGTATTCCGGAGATGATGAAACCGCGGCTGAACTCATCCTGATGGGTGCAAAGGGTAACGTCTCAGTCACCGCCAATGTTGCACCTGCATTAATGGCAAGATTATGTCAATTGGCGCTGACGGGTGAAACAGAGAAAACACGTGAGCTCGATGCCAGGCTGCGACCGCTAAGTCATGCGCTTTTTCTGGAATCCAACCCCATTCCGGTCAAATGGGCCGTGGCCAGGCAGGGTCTTATCGGTGGTCACCTGAGGTTGCCGATGACTGAGCTGGCAGAGGTTTATCACGCGCCGCTGACTGCAGCGATGCGCGCCCTTGATTTACTTTGACAAGCAGAGTCCGGACTCAGAACATTTCAGAGCCATCGATATCTTCCTCGTTGACCCTGGTACGGTTCGGAATGAAATCCCCCGTGACCATCTGGTCGTAGGCCAGACCGGGACCAACCATCGGGTAAACACAGGCATCCTGGTCGATGATGACTTCCAGAAAAGCCGGTCCCGGGAATTCGAGCCACTCTTTGATCACCCGCTCCATATCGGCCTTCTGATCCAGCCGGACCGCGAACTTGAATCCATCCGCCTCGGCTGCCTTGACGAAGTCCTTTGACCGCAGTGACTTGTCGCTGTAGGACAAACGCCCTTTGTAGTACAGCTTCTGCCACTGCTTGACCATGCCGTCGCCATAATTATTCAGCACCAGTACCTTGACCGGCAGGTCATAACTTGTCGCGGTTTCAAGCTCGCCGATATTCATGCGTATGCTGGCATCTCCATCAACATCGATGACCAGGTGATCAGGCTTTGCGAACTGTGCACCGATGGCGGCGGGCAGGCCAAAACCCATGGTGCCCATACTGCCGGACGTCAACCACAACCTGGGACTTTGAAAATCAAAATACTGGGCCGCCCACATCTGGTGTTGACCAACACCCGTTGAAATGATGGCTTTTCCTCCAGTGATGTCGTTGATGGCTTCAACCACGGCGTAGGGCTGGATGAGGTCGCTGTCCCGATCGTAGTTCAGGCCATAAACTGCCTTGAGATCGGCGATTTCAGCATGCCATTGGCTGAAATCCGGTGAAATACCGTTGATTTCTGCATAGTGAGATAAAATCTGCAAATCCTGCTTAAGAATACCGATGTGTTTCCAGTCAACGGCTTTGACCTTGCCGATTTCCGAGGGGTCAATATCAAACTGTGCGATGTGTTTTACCGAGGGTGCAAATTTCGTTGGCGCTCCCGCCACCCGGTCATCAAAACGTGCGCCGACAGCGATCAGGAAATCACAATCGTCCACCGCGTAATTGGCAGATGCCAGACCGTGCATACCCAGCATGTGAAGCGATAATGGTTCGGTTGTATCTACCGCGCCGATGCCCATCAAGGTGGTGGTCACCGGAATCCCCAAACTGTCTGCAAAATGACGTAACTCCGCCGAGGCATTACCATTGATTACGCCACCGCCGGCATAGATCAACGGTCGTTTGGAACCCTGCAACATATCGAAAAATGTTTCGCATTGCGTATCGTCAAGCACGTTACCCCGTACGGCATGAATTCGTTGCCGGTAACCCTGGACCGGCAGTAAGCCGGTGCCCTGGAAGGTGCCGGTCGCGTTCTGTATGTCCTTGGGTAGATCCACCACCACCGGTCCGGGCCGGCCGGTACGGGCGATCTCGAATGCAGTGCGCACCGTTTCTTCAAGTAATTCCGGGTTTGTCACCAGGAAGGTGTGTTTGGATACCGGTCCGAGACAACTGGAAACGGGTGCTTCCTGAAAAGCGTCGGTACCGATCGCCGCGACAGGTACCTGTCCGCAAATCACCACGATAGGGGTGGAATCCGCCATGCAATCCCTTACCGGTGTAACGGTGTTGGTCGCACCGGGGCCAGAGGTCACCATGACGACACCGACCTCACCCTTGGCTCGGGCGTAACCTGCAGCCATGAAGCCGGCACCCTGCTCATTGGCGGGTACGATAAGCGGCATGGGTTCATAGCCCTTGTCATCAGTATGTTTAGCGTTATAACGAAATATCGCATCATAGGTTGGCAGGATGGCACCGCCGCTGTATCCGAAAATGGTGTCGACACCTTCGTCGGCCATGACTTGAACCACCATTTCTGCGCCGGTCATTTGCGTACCGGCAAGCGGGTGCGGCACGGATTGGGGAGTTTTTGGGCTTAGCTTCATAGGTAGCGAGTTTCAATTAATTACTACTGCATTGCAATAGCCATTAAACTGCGAGATTATGAATAATTGAACGCCAATTCTCAGAATTGGTTATTTCGTACCGGGAAACTGCAAAATGCGACACATTATTTCTATCCTGATGGCCAACGAAGCGGGTGCACTGGCCCGCGTAGCAGCCTTGTTTTCAAGCCGCGGTTACAACATCGAGTCACTGAGTGTTGCACCGACGGAAGACGCTGAAGTCTCTCGTTTGACACTGGTTACCAAGGGGTCAGACGGGGTAATTGAACAGATTAACAACCAGTTGCTGAAACTGGTGGATGTCGTGAATACGGCTGATATGACCATGGATGATCATATAGAGCGTGAACTGCTGTTGCTGAAGGTGAAAATTCCGACTGGCGGAGCGGATTGCCTGCCGGAGTTGATAAAAGAAGCTGGCGCCCGGGTTTTAGACGATTGTCCGGAAACGTATACGCTGGAGTTGACCGGCGCCAATATCCATATGGATGATTTTATATCCAGGGTCGGTGAATGTTCGGAAATACTCGCAGTTGTGCGCAGTGGTGCAATGGCAATTGCTCGTGGCAGGAACGTGCTCAGTCCTGAAATCTGAATTGGATTCTGTCCGTAACTTCTACCTTCTGCCAACACGGGGCTAGTCGGAGGATGTTTCCAGATAATGTTTCGTCAAGATATTCAGTGTTTTCTCAATGTATCTGCCGGCTCTCCAGGTCAACTAATAGTTGCTGAAACTCCGGGTCCTCACTTAATAGTTGCCGGCCGGCCTCGATCAACTTATCGACCTGCTCGTCTTTGAGTGCAAAACTTGTAGGAATGTTGTTAAAAAATTCCCGAAGTTCCGGATGCTTGATCTTCTGAATACTGACATTGATGAAGTGTGTCTCTACTTCTTGCTCAGGTGTGGATAGCTTTTTTGCCCATTCTTCCACTTTTGTCTTGGTCAGGAGCATGCTATCAGCGTCATACCGAGTCAGTTGCAAATTGCTAACAGCGCCAATCACGCCGATGGCAGACGGTTCCTTATTGCTTATATCCATGTCTTGGTTTGATTCAGTTGCTGCATTGACCATGATCACCACAATATGCCTTGGAGGCTTGATGGAACCATCATAAATCTTATCCGGGTCACCCGTTACTGCCATGACGTCAGACACTGCACGCAGACCCAGGTTGTCAGTAATACCGCCATCGACGAAATGGACATACTTGCGCTTGTCCTTTTCGCTATAGGTCTCCAGTTGAGAGATGAGTACGGGTAAGTTCTGGCCTTTATACATCTCAACTGCGTCATGCAGATCCGTGGTTCCGATCAAATTCATACCGCTGCAGGTATCATAATTTGCGACCACTACCGGGTTAAAAAGGACCGGAACGGCAGAAGAGGCGGCCACGGCATCGGCGACAGGGTATTCGGATAGCTCGGAACACAACAGGTCAAAATATTCCTGGATAAAAGAGAAACGGATGCCATAACCAAGGTCCGATGCGTTGATGATGATCATTGGACGGTCCGGGTTAATCATGTCGGCAAATGTCGCATCATGGAAAAGGAATTTTTGATAGTACTTGATCGCTGCTTCGGTGCGGCCACCTTTACTGAACCACACGAAAGGGTTTAAGGCTCTCAGAATCAGGTGCTTTTCCAAATTAAATTTTAGAAAGTCATTTTCAAAATTCTCAAAAATGCCGTCGCCATGTAGTCCGTAATAGGCTGAGGTAAAACTTCCACCTGATACAGAGCTGATGTAATCGACTTCATCCAGCAATCTAACTGACTGGCCTTCATGGTCGATTTTAGTATCACGCAATCCCTGCATAACACCATAAGATAAGGCGGCAGCCCTCGTGCCCCCACCGGAAAAAGTCAGTATGAACCTGATGTCATCGTCTCTATGTGCAATATCCCAGTCGTGAAGCGAGTACTTGTCGGCCTTGCGCGGATCCGGAATATCAACATTTTTGGGTGTGCCGTAGTGGGCGCAACCTGAAAGCATGAGGGACAGAAATAAACTGACCATCAGTTTTATTCGGGCTGGCGGGTTGAGCAGGGGGCTAAGTGCTTTAGTAGGAGAGCGTTGTATTGGACGTTCGTTAATTCTCATGAAGTTAACCTCCTTCCAAGCACTGGATACCGATCATGTTTTCAAGTGACAGGTCTGTATCACCAATTAAAGTTCCCTAAACACCCATGATTATGGGCTTTCATGTTTTCTAAATCCAGTATCCTTGAACGAGCTTAAACAGATGGGCGAAAGTGGGTTGCCGGGCCAATCCCAGCTTGTATTTCAGTGGTGAAGCAACTGGAAGTGACGAGGTTAACTGTGATAACTTGCACACTCTTAATTGTTCGCGCGACGGCATTGGCCGGCGCAATTTGAAGTGATCGGATGACCATGGAAAAGTCACGAAGGAATTATCGAAAGTGAGCACTCTGTTTTTCAGGACTGTATTGCTTGTCAGCCTGGTTCTCATGCTGGTGTTTGGCGGGTCTGAACCTGTTTTCGCGCAGGATGTACCGACAGATACTCCCTCAGAATCTACTGTAGCTGAGAAACAGGAAGCCACACCACCGGCCAAGGAAGCCTCACCAGAAGCTAAGGTAACCACGTCACCGGCTGAGGAAACTACGCCACCGGCCAAGGAAACTACGCCACCCGCTAAGGTAACCACGTCGCCGGCCAAGGAAGCCCCGACACAGGCTAAGGAAGCCACGCTACCACCCAGGGAAACCAAGCCGCAACCGAAACCTGCTGCAGAAGCAACAACCGATTCCGGTGGTGACAGCTTTCAGAAGGCGCTTGCAAAATTGCAAGCCCAACTGGATGCCCAAAACAAAGAAATAGAAACGCTCAAGGCGCAATACGCCAGTGAAGTGGATTCACGGCAGAAGGAGATTGATAAACAGAATAAACAGATCAGCTCGCAGGAAAAAGAAATAGCCACACAAAGACAGGCAATCCAATCCCTGCAGCAAGAGGTGGACACCGCCAAAACCCAGGCAGGTCAGACTATCTCCGACTCTGAAAAAGCATTACGCTCTCGTCTTGAAACGGTCGAAGGTTCGATTAAGAAATCCGAGGAGTCAGAATCTACCACCTATGACCTGAAGTCATTTCCCGGGTCAATACCCATTCCGGGCAGCTCTGCCGCCATCAAGTTTGGCGGGTTCGTGAAGATGAATATCGTGGAGAGTTTTGATCCTATCGGTACCACCGATCGTTTTATCGTGGGTACCATACCGGTACCCCAGGAAGGTGGCTCCAATAATGCGACTCTGACAGTCAGTCAGTCCAGGCTGAGTGTCGAAATGCGGGATACGACGCAATATGGCGCGGTGCGCGCTTTTCTCGAAGCGGATTTTTCCGGTAATAACGACACATTCAAGCTCAGGCACGCATTTGGACAATACAAAAGCTTTCTCATCGGTAAAACCTGGTCAACCTTTATGGATACCCGGTCAAGACCGGAAGACCTTGATCGTGAGGGAATCAACGGTCAAATTTTCATCCGCCAGGCACAGGTCCGCTATTTCCCCAAGATTGGTCAGGACTGGCATTTACTGCTTTCTGCGGAAGACCCCACTGCCGTTATCAAAAATGGTACGGGTATCAGTCAGTACCCCGACCTGGTTGCAAGCGTGGAGCGTGATATTTTTGAAAGATGGCACGTAAAGTCTTCTTTACTATTGAGAAAAATGTACGGAGAGTGTGATTGTCAGGATGGTAAGTCAGACACAACGACGGGGTGGGCTATCAGCGTCAGCGGGATGACCGGCATAAGTCGCTGGGACAAGCGAGATAACTTTCAAATCCAGCTTTCCTACGGTGAAGGCTACTCACATTACGTCAACGACCTTGGAAGCATCGGTGCCCCGGATGCGATATTTGATCCTGCTACAGCCCAACTCAGTGCCGTCCCGGTGTTTGCAATGTACGCGTCGTTTCAAAAGTGGTGGTCGCCGAATATGCGCTCAAGCTTTATCTATGGTTACGTCAATGCAAACAACAAATATCGGAATTACGCGCCGGAGTCGTATAACAATACCAACCGGTTTTCAGTGAATTATATCTGGTCACCCATTGCCCGCATTGATCTGGGCGCAGAGTTTCTTTTCGGTTCGCGCACCAATCAAAATGGCGAAACCGGTAAGGCAAAGCAGCTACAGCTTTCGGCCAAGTACCGCTACTGAGCCCAATACTCCAGTAGAATATACTGATGGCGGGGAGTTTTAACATCAGCGCTTACCCGGAATTTATCACTTGTTTGAAGGGACATAATGGACGCCTGTGACGGACTGGAGTTTGCCTGCATCGAAAAGGTAGCGGTCGAGCGTGTGACAGTCACCGGACCGTGGGCCTGGGATGTCCGTGTCAACCAGCTTTCACCCGGTCGTTTTCACAGTAAACTGCAGATCCTCAGATCACCGGATTTGACGCTCCATGAGCAACACTGGCAGCGAAGCGTAGAAGTTATCGGTACCACCTCGAAGTATTCCATCATGATAGGGGCCAGTCTTACCTGGCGGAAAGCACGCCATGAGTGGTGCGGAATATACCTGGATAACCGGCGTTTTGCCTGCGCTGCACCCGGCACGGTAATAGATTTTAAGTCGCCCGACGATGGACGTCACATCGTCATGCAGGTGAAGCCTGAAGTTCTGACCAACGCATTGGGCCAGGAAGCGGTCGACCTGTTGTTGGGTAAGCAGTATTTTGATTTTAAAGCAGTCGATGGACAACGGCTGACTGCATTGATGACGGGTGTCATCAGCAGGTATGCGAATAATACTCACCTGGTAGAAGATCAGTATTATTTCAGATCCCAAAAATCCCTGTTACTCAAGACCCTTGGCGACTGTATTGCCAATATCGGTCAAGTCGATGGCAGCGTCACGGGGTCGCTGCGTAAAACAGCTGTTCGACATGCTATCAGGTATGTTGAGAGATCTGACAGGCCTGTGACGGCGTTGGAACTGGCGGTTGCAGCAGGGGTTAGTCAGCGAACCCTGGAATACGCTTTCAGGGAGAAACTTGAAATGACACCTGGGGCATATCTCCGAATCTATCGTTTGAATGCTGCACACAGGGAATTACTGGCTGCCGACCCTACAGTTGCAAAGGTTACTTCGATTGCACTGAAATGGGGCTTCAGTCACCCCGGTCGTTTCAGTTCGATGCACCGAAAAATGTTCAATGAAACTCCTTCCGAGGCATTACGTAAGGTCGGCGTATAGTTAATGAAAATCAGAGCTGTCGTTGCCCTGTGACCTCAAATTCTCTCGCTCTTCTGCAGGAAAAATCTCTTGTTCCAAAGCGTCAGGCTTTGCTGTTCAGCGACGCTCAAAAATCGCGAAACATCAGCGCTTGCCTCTTTCCAGTCAATACTGGAAATTTTTTCCGCGAGAGCATCTGTTAACCAGTCCCGATCAATTGTCCTGGATTGGCCCTGCCACGGGCCAAGTTGATTTAGCGCGGACTGCAGGTGCACATAATTAGGATGAACGTTTTGTTTAACGTACCAATTAAAATCATACCAGTCGCGGCCTTTTAAATATGGCCTGCATAACAAGGCATGAATCTTAAGTGAGAAATTGCTCGCCAGGTCCTTGTGGCAAACTTCAAAATCCAGGGGGTAGTCGAGATAGGAATAAGCAAAACCAGAGCCGCTGGGCGGGTTGATATCAATCTCCAGTTTAATCTTCAATTTTCGATTCAAATGATCGCGCTCAAAAGACAAATCCAACTGGTTGCTGATCGAGTTGTCTTTTAGCAAGGCTCTCTTTACGTTTTGATCCATGCGGCTTTTATCAATTACTTCCGGGCGCAATCCGAACTCCAGCAATCCCGCCAACAATTTTTCCAAGTAGGGATTCCACTCAAAATCAGGATCGGGTGCTTTGAGAATAAAATCCAGATCCTCGGAAAAACGTGGTAAGCCATGCAATATCCGCAAACTGGTCCCACCCTGGAACGCTGCAACTTCAAAAAAGTCTGCCCTCCACAAGGCATACAGTGAGACTTCCTGAAAAATCTCCCTTGTTGCCCGCTCTTCTTCTATCAGACCGCTAGCTTCGTACCTGTCCAACTGTTGTTGAAGTAATTCAATCATGGTCCAATGCTCGTGCCAGTGAGTTCAGAAACGATTTGACCCTTTTTTGTTTATAGGCACTCATCAATGTATCCATATCACTTTGCATGATGGATTGCAGGTGTTCCTCATCAATTCGTAAGCCCTCAATAAGCCAAGCTAAACCCCGCCATTGGGTTTTGCGTAAGCACACAAGATCCATCAGCGCACGTACGGGCTCTGCCACCAACATGGTTTGTTGAGTAATTTGAATACGCTGAACCAGCTGCAGAAACTGGCCCGTATGCAGGGCCAAAGGATGAAAAGTAAAACGCCCGAATTTCCCGGGTTCGAAGACCAGTGTTTTTCTACCTGGCGTCACACACGCGGTGGTGTGGACAGCCTCGGGAATCCAGCCATGGTAAGCAAGTGCAGTTTCGAAGGATACATAGCTGCCCTGAACAAATGCCTGGGCCAATGCAAATGGGTGACCAGGGTAGTCACGGAACCGGTCAGCCAGTAAATAACGGCCGCGACTCAGACGATATAACTCACCCGCTTTTAATGCACGGTTAACCAGGCCGTAACGACGCTGTTGACTCCCCTCCAGTACCCTTGCCAATTGCTTTTCTGTGAGCACACGGTTTTCAAGGCCATGATCAATCAGTTTTTGCGCCAGTTTTTGCATTCTTATTTCAAAGTGAATTGAGTGGGTTAATTACAGATACTTTCATAATATGGAAGTATATAGAAATAAATAGCTAAATAACACCTGCAAAGCATATGTGGTGGTTACCCGTTACATCCCGGTCGCTTCAGTTTGATGCATCGTAAAATGTTCAATGAAACGCCTTCCGAGGCGCTACGTTAGTTTGGGGCATAGCTGATATTTGCGAAAATTGTCATATACGCCCTTTGTTGTTCTGTTTATCATGCAGTCAATATTCATTTATTCGCGTTACGGCATTTGGAACGCGAGTTGGATAAAACGCGAGTTGGATAAAACACGAGTTGGATAACAAGCAGGGGTTAATTAGCCCGTGTCGGGCTTTTCTGTTTTTATCTGCTCAATAATTGAGATTAATACATTTTTTAACTTTATCGCAAGGTGTTATGAGGATTGATTTTATGAGGACTAAAACCACTTTAAGTACAGCCATACTTACCTCCCTATTGTGCGCAAGTGCAGGCTGGGCTGCAGATTCCGCAGGTGAACCCGGTCGCAGTTCTGGCAAGCCCAATCCATTAAAAAATGTCTATTTCGGCGAGCAGCATATTCACACTGCAGCCTCACCGGATGCGTTCGCGGTGGGTACGCGCGGAACCTGGGCAGATGTATATAATTACGCACAGGGTAAGGAGGTTAAGCTCTCAACAACCGGTGAAACAATAAAGAAAAAAACACCTTACGATTTCGTCGGTATTACAGATCATTCTGAATATTTCGGTGTCATGCCGGCACTCATTGATCCGAACAACCCGCTTTCCAAGTCAGATTTTGCCAAGAAGCTCCAGGACCCGAATGCAAAAATGACCGATCCAACATCTGCGGTGAGTATCATCCTCGGTTCAATCCTGACCAGCACGGCAATGCCTGAATACGTCAAACCAGAAGCGCTCCAAAGTAACTGGGCGGCCTTTGTCAAGGTGGCCAACAAGTTCAATGATCCCGGCAAATTTACCGCTTTTATATCCTATGAGTGGACCTCCATCCCCAATGGCCGGAATATGCACAGGAATGTTTACTTCCGGGATGATACCGGACCGATTGTACCGTACTCCTCTTTCGACTCTTATTACCCGGAGGACCTTTGGACCTACCAGGAAGTACAGCGTAACGAAGGCCACCCGAATTTGGCCATCCCGCATAATGGCAACGTCTCCGACGGTTGGATGTTTTCGCCGAATGAATTCCTCGGTGGTCCAATGGACGCGCGCTATGCCGAGCGGCAGGCACTTAACGAGCCGGTTTTTGAGATGCTCCAAACCAAGGGTACTTCCGATACACACCCAACCCTGTCGCCGAATGACGAGTTTGCCGATTTTGAATTGTTTGAAAACATGATCAATGTTGGCCAGCCCAGCCAGATCACCAATGGTTATTTTCGCCAGGGCTTGGTGGAAGGTATGCTGCTTGAGGAGAAGTTGGGTAGTAATCCCTACAAGATGGGTCTCGTCGGTGGTGCAGATAGTCACAGCGCCTACTCCAACAATGAAGAGTTTGGCTTTAACGGTTCACACGGTGCGACAGACGATACACCGCAAAAGCGTTTGAACCCGGGTATGAGTCCATCCGGTGAGCCGGGTGCGATTGTCAGTACAGCTGGTTTAACCGCGGTCTGGGCCGAGGAAAACACGCGTGCATCCCTGTTTGACAGTATGGCTGCCAAGGAAACTTACGCCACATCCGGAACCTTTATCAAGTTACGTTTCTTTGGTGGTTGGGGTTATGACAGCAATCTGGTTAAGGATAAAGACTTTGTCAAAAAGGCCTATGCCGGTGGCGTGCCCATGGGCCGTGATCTGCCTGCCAATAGTGGAAACGACAAGGCGCCCACATTTGTCGTATGGGCTCAGAAAGACCCGGAAAGCGGAAACCTTGACCGTATTCAGATTATTAAATCTTTTGTCAACAGGTGGGGCCGGCCCGGTGAAAAAATCTATGATGTTGCCCTGTCTGACAACCGCAAGGCCGATCCAAAAACGGGTGCGGTACCTGATGTAGGTAACAGCGTTGATGTCAAAAAGGCGACCTACACCAACGATATAGGTGATACACAATTGAGTGCTGTCTGGACAGACCCGGATTTCGATCCCAACCAGCGCGCAGCCTATTATGTCAGGACCTTGGAAATTCCTACTCCACGGTGGTCGACCTATGACGCGGCCAGGAATAACCTGCCGCTTTCCACGTTAGTTCCGGCAACCATCCAGGAACGTGCCTGGTCATCACCGATCTGGTACACGCCGTTAGTGAAATAGGTTGCCAGCAAATAACTGTAAAGCAGTTATGAAGTTTTGAGTAAATTAAGGGGCCGGTATTAACTGGCTCCGTTTTATTTTTGAATAAAAGGACTATGTTATGAAAATCAATGGCCAAGCAAGTAAAGCGGCTGTTTTTCTATTTTCAATTTTTATGAGTGTTTCAGCATTTTCACTGGACAGTGATGCGGGAACAGATGATACAGAAGATAAAGCAAAGAAAGCACCGGCCGCTGAAGAAGCAAAAAGTGGCGGAGCAGCTTCCGCAGCTGCTAGTGGTGGCATGACTCCGGAGGAAATTGCCAAAGCGGCTACCGACCCATCGGCAGTTTTAACGCAGTTTCAGAACTTCTTTTGGACAACAGGTAGTTCCGACGACAGAAACATCTCCAATACCTACCTGTTTCAACCAGTATTACCCCTGAGCAAGAAGAACGTATTTCGTCCGGCCTTACCATTGATCAGTACCAGTGGTAAAACCGCTATTGGTGATTTGTTTCTGCTGGATGCCGTTTTGAATCAAGTCAAAACAGGTACGTGGGGCTGGGGTGTCGCGGGCAGTGTACCAATAGGTGCCAAAGAGTACAGCACCGAAAAGTGGCAGGCGGGACCGATGCTTCTTTATATGAATAAGACCTCTAGCAAAGTTCTATGGGGAATACTGGGTTACAACCAATGGTCTTTCGCTGGTAAATCTGCTGCTGCTGATGTGAATGAGTTGTCGTTCCAACCCATCGCCGTTGTTCATACCAATTGGGGCTACTGGGGATGGACGGACCAACTTGCCACCGTTAACTGGGAAAAAGACAACGAGACTTCAATTCCTCTCGGGCTTCGGTTTGGTAAGGTATTTCATGGTAAAACCCCACTCAATGCGTCAGTTGGTTTCTACTACAGTGTAAATAATAACGGCAGAGATAACACTTTTGGTATCAAGTTTGGTGCCGTATTTATCAAGCCGACCTGGTTGAGGCATTAGACGTTAAATCAAGTAGGTTATCGTTTTAATGAAGACCAATGTAATAGGGAAAGGAATTATGAAAAACAGAACCAGATTAACTGTGGCGATATTGACGTCACTAATTTGCTCGGCATCAGCATTGGCGGCAGATTCAAGGGGCGAGCCAGGGCGTAGCTCCGGTAAATCCAATCCATTGAACAACGTATATTTCGGTGAGCAGCATCTGCATACGCAGGATTCACCGGATGCCTACTCCATGGGTACGCGTAATACGATTGAGGACGCCTATAACTACGCACAGGGTAAAGCGGTAAAGAAAAACACCAGTGGAGAAATGGTACAGAAAAAGACACCCTACGATTGGGTGGCTATTACCGATCACGCTGAATACATGGGTATTTTCCCGCAAATTGGCAACCCGAACTCTGATCTCATCAAGAAACATGGTGATAACGAAATCATAAAAATGATTTTGTCTGGCGACCCCAAACAGGGTGACAAAGCCTTCGGCATCCTTGCTATCGGGTTAACAACGAACACCCCGAACCCGGCGTTTAACGATCCTGCCATTACCAAGTCTGTTTGGCAAAAACACAAGGATCTGGCCAACAAGTACTATGAACCCGGTAAATTTACGACTTTTATTGCATTTGAATGGACATCAATACCGGTGAATCAGAACTTGCACCGTAATGTCTTTTTCCGCGATGACAAGGGCCCGGATGCAACATTCTCAGCATTTGATTCAGACCGCCCTGAAGATCTGTGGACCTATATCCAATCTCAACGTGACGCCGGTAAACAGGTTTTTGCCATTCCTCATAATGCAAACCTTAGTAATGGCCTGATGTTTGCACCCAGAGATTCAGATGGCCAGCCCATTGACGCGCGCTACGCGAAACTGCGTGCCTCGATGGAGCCAGCCACAGAAATTCTGCAGACCAAGGGTCAATCTGATACCCACCCGGCCTTGTCACCCAATGATGAATTTGCAGGGTTTGAAAAGCAATATTCACATATGATCGGCACCAACCCGCCTGTTTTGAGCCGGATCAATTACAGCTATGTCAGGGAGGCCCTGATCAATGGTGTTGGTTACCAGGAATATATAGGTGTCAACCCGTTTAAATATGGCATCGTCGCAGGTGCCGATGCCCATACCGCCTTTTCAGATAATGAAGAATTCAACTACACGGGTGTGCATGGTGCTGTTGATGCAACCACCAAGGTTCGCATGTCAGGCGCAGGCCAGACGGCAGGTGAGTCAGCTACTTTCTTTGGTACACCGGGTGCGACAGCAGTCTGGGCTCCTGAGAATACACGTGAAGGTATTTTTGACGGTATTGTCAGAAAGGAATCTTACGGTACCTCCGGTCCCCTGATCAGGTTACGTTTTTTCGGTGGCTGGAACTTCACCGACGATCTGGTAAAGCACGACAATTTTGTTAAAAATGCCTATGCCAACGGCGTGCCAATGGGACAGGACCTGAGTAAGAAACCTGATGCTACGAAAGCACCTACATTTGCTGTGTGGGCCTTAAAGGATCCCGATAGCGGCAACCTCGATCGCATTCAGATCATCAAGGGCTGGTATGAAAATGGTTACCCACAAGAACAGGTTTATGATGTTGCATGGTCTGATAGTCGCAAAATAGACGCCAAAACCGGCAAGCTGCCGCCTGTTGGTAATACCGTCGATATCAAGAACGCGTCCTATACCAATACCATTGGTGACAATGAATTGATGGCAGTCTGGACAGATCCTGATTTCAAACCTGAACATCACGCCGTTTATTATGTGCGTGTGCTGGAAATTCCAACACCGCGCTGGACAACATACGATGCGAAGGAAATGGGTATTGAACCACCAATGGGTGTCGATGCAACCATCCAGGAGCGCGCATGGTCATCACCAATCTGGTATACACCAGCGAGTGACCTGGTTAAGAAAGAGGCGAATTACCCACATCTGCATCAGATATTTAACTGATACGCGGATAATTTTACAGTGAGGTGATTGGTTCACCACGATATTAGAGGAGGCACAATGTGTCTCCTCTCTTATTTCTGCTGCTGATGATCTGTTAAAATTAGAGGTTATGTTTTTGAACTCAAACCGTCCAAAATGCAAGGAATATAAGTGAGCAATAAATTTACCCGGGTCTTCAAAGAGCCGTTGATACAGTTTTTGATTATTGGTGCTGCCATTTACGGCGCCTATGCCATGTTTGCAACACCGGAAGAGGATTTTCGTGACACCCTGGTGCATGTTGATTCCAACCGCATCAATGCGTTCATTTCGGAATGGGAAAGCCGTTGGAACCGCCCGCCGACACGTGAAGAAATCGATGGCCTGATACAGTCTTACATCAAGGAAGACGTTCTTTACCGCCAGGCAGTTGCGATGGGCCTGAACGAGGACGACCCCATTACCCGGCGGCGTATGGCGCAAAAACTCGAGTTTTTGACCAGCGATCTTGCCATGATGGTACAGCCGGCCGAAGGCGCACTCGAACAGTACTTTGCCGATAACAGCGAGGCATACCGGGCGCCGGACCTGATGACCTTTAGCCAGGTATTTTTCGACCCCGATTCACGTGGGAACAACACGCTGGAAGATGCAGCGGAGGCATTGCTTAAGTTACAGGCAGCAGGTGTACCCACCGAAGAATCCATGCAGGTGGGGGATGGTTTTATGCTGCAGAGCGATTTCGTTTCAGTCACAGCGACTGAAGCGGCACGGCAAATGGGTACCGGTTTCGTCGAGGCTGTGGTGCAACTGGAGCCGGGGTCATGGCATGGCCCGGTCCTGTCGGGTTACGGTGTGCACCTGGTCTATGTCTACAGTTATGAAAAATCACCACCTCCGGTGTTCGAGGATGTTCAGGCTGCCGTGCTTGAGAACTGGCAGTTTGAGCAGCGTGAGCAATTCAATGTGGATTTTCTCGAAAACCTGAAAACCCGTTACGAGATTGTCATCGACGAGATTCCTTCGGAACGGATATTACTCAGGCCTGATGAAACCGCGACGGTCAACGAAACCACCCAGGTTCCTGCATCATAATGATGATGGGTCTTACATTGCGTCTTAAGATGGTTCTTTGCCTGCTGCCGGTTCTAATGGCGTTTTCATTTGCGTTATCCGCTGATGAATTCCGTCCGGCTTTGCTTGAAGTGACAGAACGCGAAGGTGGCTGGGTAGAGGTGACCTGGAAGGCGCCAACGATGGGAGAACAGGTGTTGGCGCTGACACCGGTGTTACCGGAGTTTTTCAAACCCCTTGGCCCCGGATCAAGTCACCGTGTACCCGGCGCCGTGATCGAAACCAGTTCTTTTTCCACGGCAGGGCAGGGACTCAGTGGCGCCATTGTCGGGGTTGACGGGCTCAGCGCCGTGCCGGCTGATGTGGTGGTACAGGTCAATCTACTGGATGGGACCGAACATTCAGCGGTACTTCGCTCCAATAGCCCCACCTTCACCATTCCGGAGGAAGTCACCAACAATGAACTCGCCGTTTCATACTGGCAGATGGGAACCATCCATATCCTCGAAGGTTACGATCACCTTCTATTCCTGTTAACCCTGTTGCTGATTGTTTCAGGCATCTGGCCCTTACTGAAAACCGTGACGGCCTTTACCCTGGCGCATAGTCTTACCCTGGCATTGGCGACACTGGGTCTGATACATATTCCACAGGTGCCCACCGAGGCGGTTATCTCGTTGAGTATCATGTTTCTGGCGGTTGAAGTGGTACGTAAAAATCTGGGTCAGTTGACCTTGTCTGAACGCTACCCGTGGTTGATCGCCTTTACCTTCGGGCTGGTTCATGGCCTCGGTTTTGCGGGCGCTCTCTACGAGATAGGCGTCCCGCAAAATGCGGTACCACTGGCCTTATTGATGTTCAATGTCGGTGTGGAAACCGGGCAGGTTTTGTTTGTATTGGTCGTATCGGTATTGGTTGCAGGTCTGCACAGGTTGCATGGCATTACAGCCTTGACCCTTGAGAAAGCAACACCCTATGCCATTGGTGGAGTCGCAGCTTTCTGGACCATCGATCGTGTGAGCTCTTTTCTATGAACAGCCGGAGTCAGCACAACCGGAGTTTGAGTCAGGTGCCGGAGTAAAACTCTGGCACCTGACTCTGACCTCATAACTTTCAGTGATTAAGGTTTATACCAAATGGGGGATGTATAGGCCCGCTCCGTCGTTATCATCGGTACTTCCTTCGGCATATCTATGTTGAAGTACTTGGCATCGTAAGCAGTCCAGCGTGGTGTTGGTATTTCGATCACACGTACGTAGTAAAAAGCACTCTGGCTGGCATCAAAATCAGGGTCTTTCCACACCGTGATCAGTTCTGTGGCACCAATGGTATTGGTCCAGCTGGCGTTGGCGATATTGACCGTGTTTCCAACCAAGGGCACCTTGCCGGTATTCGGGTCCCGCTGGCGATCGCCAGACCAGACAACGTCATAGACTTTTTCATGCAGCTTGCCGCTGGTATCCATCCAACCCTTGATGATCTGGATGCGATCCAGGTTACCGCCAATAGCGTCTTTCAAAGCAGCCACCAGGAAGGTAGGCGCATTCTTGCCTTCAGGTGCTTCGGTTAGCTCACCACCCATCGGAACACCCTTGGCGTAGCCTGTCTTGGCCGGCAGTCGCGTATCAGCATCAGAAGCCTGAAAATCCCAGCCACCAAAGAAGCGTACAACCATGCGGCTACCGGTGGTTGCGTAGGTTTCCTTACGCAGCATCGCATCAAAAATAGACTCACGGGTGTTTTCCTCGGCCCAGACCGCAGCCCAACCTGAAGCAACCGGTGCATAACCCGAGTATTCGTTATCCCCAATCCTGGCCATCGGGTGCAGGTAGCGACCCTTGTTTGGCTCGCCACCGGTGTGCTTACCAAAGAAATTATCCTCTTCAGCCGTGGCCAGCCCAGTATGACTATCGGTGGAGCCAATCATGCCAAACTGATACGGATTGGTGCCCAACCTTTGTTCAAGCTCAAGACCCATTTTTAGCGCTTCGCGTGCGTATTCACCCTTCAACATTTCATCTTTTTTCAGTTCGCTCAGATCAAGGTTGCCAACCGCCCAGGTTTCATAATCGGCAAACTCATCATCCGGTGACAGGTAAGGATGCGTTTCGCCGTCACCCTTGATCTGGGTGGCCTCATAAAGCGGTTCCCAGCGGGCACGGCCTTCCACGTATGACTTATCCAGCTTTTTGCCAAATGCTTTCTCATCCGGAAACAAGATGCCATTGCTCATATTTCCGTTGTGCGCGATGGCCAATACCTGGCCGGCCGTTTTACTCTCATAATCCGCCATCCATTTCCACAGATCACGTGGGTTCGGGCTGCCCTGGGGCGCGGTCATGGTAAAGGGTTCCTTCAGCTGTGCTCGGTCTGCACCATCACGATACATCACCACCCGGTGCAAGTTGTTACCATCTACCAACGAGGTCCACTCATAACCAATAAACGCAGTGAAATCACCCGGTTCATTTGCATCCTCAGCAGCGTTGATAAGGTCATCCCAAGTGGAGCGATAAAGCCCGGTACCCGGTGATGACGTCAGCTCTTTGGGAAACTGGTTTTGCGAAAAAGCACCAATCATCTCTGCAGCAGCATTCACGGCAACCTGACCGCCCTGCTCAACCATGTTGTGCCAGCGGCGCCCCTTTTCGCTTGCCATTACGTATGGCGCACCCGCCTGTAACTTGGGGAAAAAACCCATGTTATCCGAATGGTCTGCGACCACCAGGAAATCGAGTGGACGGGAAAGCCTGACCGCCTGACCGGTGGAAGAAACAACTTCTTCACCCTTGGCAAACCGGTAAGCATCCGGTGGTAACAAGCGATTACCGAAGGCCCCGGCATCAAATGAAATGGCCGTATGCAAATGGGTATCACCCCAAAGCGGCCGGTCCGGGAAATTGCGTTGTGCATAAGGGGAATAAGTATCTTCCCTGGCTGCGCCGCTTAATGATTCAGGATCGTCGGTGACGATGCCGCCACCGGAAGCGAATACAGTTTGACTACCACCCAATAAAAGTCCCAGCATGATGGTAGCGCTGGTTCGTTTAATGATCGTGCTGCCTGAGCGGCTAAAGAATACTTGCAAAAAATTCATCTGATCTGTCCTCCCGAAATTCAGAATATAGCCAAGCTGGCCAGGTAAAGATTTTCAACCCGGATTCATGACACGTGTTCGTATGGAGTATAGCCGCCTTTGAGCTCAGTGGGTGAAGCTGCCGGGTACTTCTTTTCTTTGCACCCGCCGTTGGTTGGTATTTGCCGGTGCGATACTTATTGCGGTAGGAAAGGGACTGATGTATGCGATAACGTTTTGGTATGTTTCATTTTGACTCACGGTAGTTCCAGTATTCTTTCACTTCGCCAAACTCTAATAACATAAATTGACTTTGATTCCCTAAGATAGACCACTCGAAATGGCTTATGAATTAGCTCACGAATAGTATCAACGTTAAATTCTGGAACAATCCTGCCAATATCCGGGTTGCTTGTGAGCGTTTCTACTCTGTCGAGAATCTCTGTAACCAACCGTTTTCGAACTTGTGGAACCAATTGCTCATCGTAATAAATCTGCAGTTCTCGAAGATCATCGATTGCTGAGTCGGTGAGACGAATTTTCACTTTTCGAGGCCCAAAATCCTCTTTGCATCAGTGAAATCGGTAAATTTTCCTTCTTTTACCTCCATTAAGCCTTGCGTCACGGCTTGCATAAATGCCACTTTCTCTTCGAGCATTTCATATTCCTCCAGTCCCTGAACTACGGCCACACCCCGGCCACGACTTGTCACTAGAATTGGGCGCTTGTTTTCATTTGCTCGAGTTACGATTTTTCCAGGGTTTATCTTTAGGTCAGACAAAGGTACAACATCTTCTGAGAATTTGACATGCATAACAGATCTCCAAATTTCGACTATTGGACCTGATTATAGCACCTGTTAACAGGTGCGGTAAAAGAAACGTAATGTTTTAGTTAGGCGGCGCAGCGGAGTCGCGCCCGGTGGAGCCAGCTTGTTGGCGGAACGATCTTGAATGTTTTCTTATGCGGCGACGCTGACAATTTCGACTGTTGATAAGGGTGAAGGAATGCACTCGCCTTGCTCCTGGAGCCCCTGAAGGTGAAGCTCCATAGCCTCCTGAATAAGCTGGACTACTTCGGCCCTTGATTCACCAACGGCAATACAACCTGGTAAGTCAGGAACATAAGCACCAAAACTTTTTGAGCCTTCTTCAATGACGACTGCATATTTCATCTCTTAATCCTACTCCAGCCCGGCCTGTTTTTGAATGCTTTTCAATGTGCCAATCGGAATTTCCATACTGAGTTTACCAGCGACAGTTATGGTTCCAGGTTTATGTGGATGCTGGAATTGGCGATGACTGCCTTTACTTCTGACCTGCCTCCAACCTTGAGTTTTGAGCTGCTTAATAATCGCATTAACTTTGCCTTAGCCTTTTTAGCAAGGCTGTGGTTAGTTGAATATCGGTGTTCGCAGCGATTTCTTGTAGTCAAAAAGCTAGGTCGCGAACTAGTACCAAGAGCATCACGCCTGAATAAAACGGCGCGGCTTGGTGCGTCCGGTGGAGCCAGTTCGCTGGCGGAACGAAGTTTATCGATTTGTCATAAGTCTTTCTCAGCTTCTTTACCATGCCACACTCGAAGCACAATGATGGATTTCTCCTGTCGTAAGTATCGAACGGTGTACTTTCCAACGAACAGGTCTCGGATCACATTGGGATCTGGCGCGCGCCTGACTGGAAGTCCTAGTTCAGGGAAACTTGCTAAATTCTCAATGCCGTCCAATAACTCAGCTGCTATCCGTCTCGCGGCATGGGGGTTTTTGATTTCTACAAACGCGCGAAGCCGTTCAAGATCATGAATTGCTTCAATCGCATATTCAATTCTCATGCCTCTGGAGGGGATTTAAGTGAATCGCTTCCCCAGGATTTAAGCCACTTTGAAACCTCTTCAGAATCAATGAGGCGTCCGGCCTTGACAGATTCCAAAGCCTGGGTTGTATCAGACCACCGGACTTCTTCCATGGACTGGCGAAGTACAAACTCTTTAATGGCTTGATTAACCAGATAGTTCTTGCTCCGGTCCAGTTTTTTAGCCAGTTGTTCTAGTGGAATTTCTACGTCTTCACTCAAGCGAATACTGGTGACGCCCATTTTTACCTCCAAAATGTAGTTGTTTGTATTACATTATACTACACAAGATTGGCGACAAAAAACTTAGAACGTTTCAGTTACGCGGCGTAGCGCAACTGCGTCCGGTGGAGCCAGCTTGCTCGCGGAACGATCTTGAATTTTTTCTTATGCGGCGACGCTGACAATTTCGACTGTTGATAAGGGTGAAGGAATGCACTCGCCTTGACTCTGACCCCACAACTTCCTGTTCTTAAAGAAAGGGGTTGAACGCTTCAACACTCCCATACAGCTGCCCGTGATTCAGATCCTCACTGTACAGCCGGGGAACACTGATACTTTCTGCAGCAGCTAAAATCGCCCCATCCCAATATGAAGTCTGGTAGCGCACCGAGATTTCTATCGCATTTTTGACCAGGCTTGTCTCGATAGAAACACAGGGAAATGCTTCCAGTTCCTCAATCCAGGCCAGGGCATGTTCCGGGGTAAGTGGTTCAGCTAGTTTGCGTGTAACGGTGACGTAGAATTCCTGCAGAACCTGAACTGAGATAGCAAAATCCTCGGCCTCAATTATTTCCAGTGCCCTTTGGCGTTTTGCCTGGTCTCTATCATCACTGGTCACCGCATAAACCAGGATATTGGTATCAAGAAAAACTTCAGCGCTCATTAAGTTCGTCTCTACTCCAGGTTCTGGTCCCTCGTTTAGCGGTACTTTTCTCACTGAGTGTTCGGATATTCTTGCGAGCTTGCTTTGCCCTGTCCTCACGCATAGCAATATCGTTTAAAAAATCCCGGACGAGGCTGTTTACTGAACAATTATGTTCGGCTGAATATCGTCTGACCACAGCAAGGACCTTCTCATCTACAGCTAATGTGATGTTTTTCATATTACACAGTATATGTGTAACTGTGTTCAATTGAAACCCGGTAATTCTTTAGTAATCGTAGTCCGTGGACAAGCGGTATCTAACTATAGATATCAATATGTAAATGTCTCAGATTGCTTTAATTCGATGCTCTCGGGTTTGACTGGCTCCATGGGTTAATTAATTCAAGTTCTTCAATTGACGTAAAGTCCCTGCTGTTTCGGGTTGCCAGTTTCATACCATGGGTCAGTGCTATGGCAGAAATCTGGGCATCTTCAACACTGATGGGACGGCCGGATTTACGCCGATATGCAACCAACTGTGCATACTTGATAGCTGAGTTTTCTTCGAACGGCAGACACCTGCCGGCAAATTCATCGAACATTTGTCCAGCTGCTTGTTTCAATTGATCCTTTCTCTTGCCCTCAGGGAGCAGGTTTAACCCCAGCTCAATTTCTGCACGAACTATTGCGCAGATAAAAAGATCTGAAGCTATTTGTTGATCAAGCCATGCAATAACCCGTTTTGACACGTTAATCCGCATCAGTTCGGACAAGATATTGGTATCAAGGAGAATCATTCATCAGTTTCGGAAAAAACCGGTGCATCACGCGGCGCAGACCGAACAGGTTCAGGTAATTCAACGCCACCAAGATTTTTAAACCGGCTGCTTATCCGGGTCCCCAATTGCCCTGGACTGTCTTCGGTTATGAACGTATGGCGCAAAATTCGGCGCACTTCTTCTTCCATGGAACAACCATGCCTGGCAGCAGCAATACGTAGCCGGGACTTAATTTTGTCATCAAGATTGCGGATAGTGATACTGGCCATAAAACCTGACTCATATTGAGAAGTTGATTTCATTGTAATCATTGATTGCATTGATAGCAACACGTAACCTTTCTCAAAGTAGAGAGTAGATTGCGTTATTTTTGCGGAGGGTAAAAGTAGTGAATGGGGTTTGTTTTTGTAGGAAAAACGGAAATTAGGTGTTTACTGCGCTGGTTTCCAAATCTGATCGGTAAAAAAGTGACGGGAATCATAACTTTTAGCTTTTTGGGTCGGGGAAATCAATCGGATGATGAGTTCGCTCATAGGCTTCGACCAGCGTAACTAAGACGTCCAAGTAAATGATGTCATCTCGTCCCCTGAAACCTGGTTCGGCCTGTACGCACCAGTTGGGTGTCAGGGTCATGGCAAAGCCGAAAATTGCATTTACCATTGGCCTTTCTATAAAACTAAAGCCGGGCATTCAGCTTCATTCAACTGAATGCCCGGCAATTACATTTCTAAAGATTTACGCTTCTAAGGCAGTTTCTTCTCGCAATCCTGCCATTCGCTTTCCGGTTTCTGTGAGTTTTCCAGGCGGCAGTGAAAACGGTTGGCCCAGTAGTCCATTACAGTATGCTCTTTCGACCACGACTCACCAGCTTTTGCTTTTTTACCGGGATCAATTTTATCGACCATGGCGGCCAAAACCTTTTGGGTTTGACTGTCTTGAACCTCAATCTCCAGGTTCATGTCCTGCAGGACAACCTTCTGCTCCATTTCCTGGCCTGCAGAGACCGCAGTGCCGACCACGAATCCGGCTGGCGTATAGCCAAGCAGACCACGGCTCTTTTTCTTGAGATGTATATTAGTGGCAGCCATACGCACATATAGCACACCCGGTCCGGGTTTATCGACCACATACAGTCTTCCGTTTTTGGTTACCGTATCACTCATCTGTGCACGTAATGCATCGGCCACGGCTTTTGCATCATCAGGTTTGACGCCCTTGTACTTGGAGTCGTTTGCGATAACAAACTCGGGCTGGTCAATCATCACCGCCTTATAGTTCTTAAAGTCGGTATATGCATTTGGGGCTGAATACAGCATTGCATCTGAACCGTCGATTGGTTTGAGGTTGCTATAGTCAGTCAGGAAGCCGGAGTTATCCGCTGCGATTCCCGTGGTTGCAGACAGTAGCAACGCTGCAGTCAAGGCACTATAAATGGTTGTTCTTCCTTTCATGCTAATCTCCAGAGTTAATAAAAAAACCTACATGGTAAAGAGTATTGCTGTGGTCGTTTTACGTTAAGCAAGTGCCATTAGCACTCGAATAGCTGGTCTGTTACGACGCCTTTATTGTGCGTAGGGTGGGTAACTTGTTACCCACGCGTATCCCCGGTTAAATCTCAACGGTGCGTTACGAGTAACGCACCCTACGAGGTTCGCGTACCCCCGGTTGAATCTCAACGGTGCGTTACGTGTAACGCACCCTACCTACCGGTATTGTTACGAATAAAATTGAGCATTTGATTGCCGATAGGGTTTTCAGGATGCATTGA
>Ga0316190_10000094_pt1 | contig 52196 bp, 43 predicted proteins | sample Eddworburrow2_MG_FD_204929 | JGI IMG/M metagenome (GOLD analysis project Ga0316190, IMG submission 204929) | Coastal sediment microbial communities from Maine, United States - Eddy worm burrow 2 | ecosystem: Environmental > Aquatic > Marine > Coastal > Sediment | place: USA: Maine | collected...
TTTTCGTTTCCTGAACCCAAGGCCGGAGCCGGAAAGCATCAGTAATTTTTATCAGGAGGACGGATATCAACCTTTTCTTTCCCAAAAAGAGAAGAAAAGTTTGTTCGATAAAACTTATGATTTGGCGCGCATCCGCATGCTGCTGGCCAAACGCAAAAAAGTTGAAAAGTTTCAGAAAACGGGTGAGATTTTGGATGTCGGGTGCGGCACCGGTGAATTTCTCAATGAAATGAAGAAGAATGACTGGAGGGCATTTGGGGTTGAATTGAATGCTGATGCGGCAAGTTACGCTCGAAAGCGCTATAATTTAGAAGTCAGCGCCAGTGAATTGAGCGAATGCTGTTTTGCGGACGCCCGGTTTGACGTAATTACATTATGGCATGCGCTAGAGCATTTTCATCAGCCGAAGGACAGTTTACTTGAAGTAAAACGCATCTTAAAAAAACAAGGCGTCGTCATCGTGGCAATGCCCAACATCGACAGCCTTGACTCGAAGTTTTATCGCGAGCATTGGATCGCCCTTGACTCGCCAAGACATTTGTCGCATTTTTCCCCTCGCGATATGCAACGAATTAGCCTCGATGTCGGTTTGGAGTTGATTGATATACAACAGTTGGTTCTAGACGCTTATTACAATTGCCTGCTAAGTGAAATGTTGTTGGCGAAAATAAAGAAAGTCAGTAAACTTCTGCTTCCCGGTTTAGCTGCCAGGGCGGCGACAATTGCTTCTATTTCCGTGTTAAACGCAGGCAAATGGCGAAAGCCGGAAGCCAGGCAAGGCTCATCTAATATTTATTTTTTAAAACATAGGAGAGCATCATGAAAGCGTTAAAAATAATGTTGTCGCTCGGTATCATTGCAGCGATTTGCGCCGGTTGCTCAAATAAAGGAAGGGCGCTGGGTGATGGAGGCAAAATTTACGTTGTGGCGGACTCGCTGACCTGGGTGGAGCTTGAAACTCCGTTAAGAAACGCATTTGAGCGAAGCATCCAGACACCGCGCGATGAAACGATATTCCCTTTAATTTGGGTAAGTCAGGATAAATTCAACCAATATGCCACCAGAAAGAATATCATCTTGGTCGGAACCCTTGATTCGGATGGTGAAATAAGCGCAAAAGTGAAGTATATGCTGTCCGCCGAGGTTCGCGTCCAGGTTGACGAGGGCGCCGCATTTGTTTTTCCAAAGGAGAACGCCTGGGCAAACGAGCAACTGCTTCTCGTGCTTGCAGCGGCAACGAAAGAAGCGCTTGTTCAAAAGCTTGCGGAAAACGGCGACTATTTGCATGGCCTTTTGAAAAAGCGTTTATATGCAGACACCAAAAATGAAATGTTTGAGCAGAAAGAGCAAACCGAACTCAGCGCCGAGATTCTGGAAAAGTATGGTTGGACATTTAGAGTTCAACACGATTATTTTTTAAACATCGAGCGGGCGGATGAAAATTTTGTGATGTTGCGGCGAAGCATTAATGGGCGCGAGCGTTGGTTGTTCGTAAATTGGATCGAGCAAGGCGATCCGGCGGATATTACTGAAGAGTGGGCGCTGAACAGACGAAATTTTCTCACCGGCAAATTTTATCAAGGCGACATCATCTATGAAAGTGAAAGCAACCCGTTCCGTAGCTCTGAAATAACTGAACTGGCTGGAAGGTATACGTTGAAAATTGCCGGTCTGTGGGTCAACAATATCGAAGATGCAAAGGGAACAGGCGGCCCATTTATAAATTATACATTTTACGATGAAGATACGCAACGAATCTATATGATTGATGTTGCCGTTTGGTTTCCGGCAGGCGAAAAGGCTGAGTTCTTACGTCAGTTGGAAATTATCGCGCATACATTTCAAACAAAAACTGATATTCAACGACAAAAAAGTGAGGATAGTTAGCCTGATGGATAAACCGCTTGTTGCAATTGTCATGGGCAGCGCTTCAGATCAACCGGCTCTTGACGAATGCGTTAAACATCTTAATTATTTTGGAATACCATATGAGAATTTTATTTCCTCAGCGCACAGAAATCCGCATGAAACCGCTGAACTGGCGGGGACTGCGCAGGCAAAAGGATATAAAGTAGTTATTGGCATTGCAGGCATGGCCGCTCATCTCTCGGGTGTTTTAGCGGCGCATACAACCTTGCCTGTTATTGGTGTTCCGATGCCGGGCTCGCACCTTAATGGCGTTGACGCGCTTTACGCCACAGTGCAAATGCCAAAAGGCGTGCCCGTGGCAACGGTTGCTATTGGAACCGCAGGCGCGGCCAACGCGGCTATCCTTGCCGCCCAAATCATCGCGCTTGGCGATAGCGCCCTGCAACAAAAACTGGCCGACTTTAAACAGGCTGGCTGTGCAATCAGCTAACTCTTTCCAATACACATGCTAAATAGTATAGCCAGGTACTTTGAGTTTGAGAGCCATCAAACATCCTTTCGGCAGGAATTTCTGGCAGGTTTGACCACATTCTTTACCATGTCTTATGTAATTATCGTTAATCCAAAAGTACTGGAAGTGGCGGGAATCCCATTCGGACCATCCATGGTTGCCACGCTTTTGACTTCAGCGTTTGGCGCTCTTTTGATGGGTTTGTATGCAAGGCGCCCTTTTGCTGTCGCCCCTTATTTGGGTGAAAGCGCATTTGTCGCCTACACAGTTGTCATATTGCTTGGCTATTCCTGGCAGCAGGCAATGGGGGCAATTTTTTTGGCGGGTGTGGCTCTAACGCTTTTGACCGCCATTCATTTAAGGCGTTGGCTTGTTGAGTCTATCCCGGAAGGGTTGCGACATAGTTTCACGGTGGGCATTGGCTTGTTCATGATGTTTATTGGCTTGAACTTAACCGGAATTGTTGTTTTGGGCGTTGCTGGCGCGCCTGTGAAAATTGGCGTTCTAACCTCTCTGCCGGTTATGGCGGCAATTCTCAACTTTGTCATGATTGTCTTCCTGTTGCAAAAAAAAGTTCCCGGCTCTATTCTGATTGGAATACTGGTTACTTCAGGGTTCTGTTTTATTCTTGGGCTGGCTGAACCGCCTGAGAGCTGGTTTGGCATGCCGCCTTCTTTGGCGCCAACTTTTTTCAAAATGGACTTTGCAGCCCTTTCTTTACCAGGTTTTCCGGCAATAGTTCTTACCATTTTTGTGATGGCCTTTGTCGACACCACGGGCTCGCTTATCGGCGTTGCTTCCCAGGGCGATTTTTTTGACTATAAAGGGAAATTGGTTGAAATTGAAAAACCAATGATGGCGGATGCTCTTGCCACAACAGTTGCAGGTCTTGTCGGAACCACAACGGCTGGCGTATATATAGAATCTGCTTCTGGCATGAAGGCTGGCGGCAGAACAGGCTTTGCCGCAATTGTAGTGGCTTGTATGTTTCTGCTGGCTCTCTTTTGCGCGCCGCTTCTTGTCGCCGTGCCGGCTGCGGCTTACGGTTCGGCGTTGATTGTTGTGGGAATTTTAATGACAGATGCATTCGCCAAATTAAATTATAATGACCCGACTGAATTTTTTCCCGCTATTATGGTGATTGGCTTAATGTGCTTCACCTTAAATATTGGTATTGGGATAACAGCCGGATTTTTGTTATATCCAATTTTTAAGGCAGCCAATGGAAAATTTAGCGAAATAATGCCCGGCATGTGGGTTTTGGCATTTCTGTCGCTTCTCTTTTATATTTTTTATCCTTATTCCTAACCCGTCAGCGCCGGAACTATTAAATCTAAATGCAGGTTTTTAAGTACGCTTTTTCAAAGCCTTGCCAAATTTTGACAGATAAAGTATCTACAGATGCTAAATAAGGCGCAAAGATAAGTAGGTCATTTTGAAAGTTCATTGTACAGTAATATTTGTTTGAAGCGCTTTGGTTGCGGTTAAAAGGAGCGTGTTTTTTTGAAAAGTGCCTGAAAAAAAGTATATTGTGCTATTATGTCTATATCCTGAAAAATAGGGTTTGGTAAATATGGGGAATTTGAAGTTGCTGAAAAAGAAAGTCTTAATAACCGGCTCAAATGGTTTGTTAGGACAGAAACTCGTCAAGCAGTTTCTCGATGGGTTTGAGGTCTATGGAATCGGACGGCAGGAAAGCGCCGCAGTTACGAATGGTCATTATAACTATCATCAATGTGATATTACCGACAGAAAATCAATGACCAGCCTGATAAAGTCCATTGAACCTCAATATATTGTTAATTCGGCTGCGTATACCAATGTCGATGGCAGTGAAGATGATAAGGAAACCTGCTGGAAAGTAAATGTAACTGCCGTAGAAAGTCTGGCAGTCATAGCCAAAAGCCTGAATGCATATTTCATGCATATTTCAACCGATTATGTTTTTGATGGCAGCGCGGATATTTATGATGAAGAAGCGCGTCCCAATCCTTTGGGTTATTATGGGAAAGCGAAATTGGCCGGAGAAAACGCCGTAATCGGCAGTGGTGTCGAGTCTGCAATTGCTCGAACAATGGTGCTTTTTGGAGCCGGGATTGGTTTGCGTTTAAATTTCGCCACCTGGCTCGTTGACAAGCTGCAAAATGGCCAACCGGTAAATATAGTCGACGATCAATTTGGTCATCCGACATTAGTTGATGAACTTGCATTTGCCGTCCGGCAATTAACGGAAGTCCGGAAAACAGGAATTTTTAATGTAGCTGGCAATGAATACGATAGCCGCTACGCATTTGCGCTCAAACTTGCTGAAGTTTTTGGTTTTGATAAGAATTTAGTGAACCAGATCAGCACTTCCGAGTTGAACCAAAATGCGCCTCGGCCACTGAGGTCGCGTTTTGATATGAGCAAACTGCAAAATGAAATTGGTTGTCAATTAAGCGATATTAATGAAGCATTACTGAAATTTAAAGCGCAATTAGCGTCTTGATCATTTTTTTGGCGGAAATGGATGGAAAAAGTTTTAGTTATTATACCCACCTACAATGAAAATGAAAACATTGAAGGAATTATCGAGAAAGTTCTCGGTTTAAAAATAGCAAATTTGGATATTTTAGTCGTTGACGATAACTCTCCTGACGGCACAGGCGACATTGTTGAGAATATTGGCAAGGAACATTCTTCGGTCTTGCTGTTGCGTCGAAATGGGAAATTGGGTCTCGGCACCGCTTACGTGGAAGGGTTCAAATATGCTATCAAGAAAGGCTATGATTATGTCTTTGAACTCGATGCAGACCATTCCCACGATCCAAAAGAAATGCCGGCAATGCTTGCGAAGGCGCATGAATATGACCTGGTTGTCGGTTCACGTTATGAGTGTGGCGTAAATGTTGTCAACTGGCCGTTTTCAAGATTGCTGATCAGTCTTGCCGGAAATCTCTATACAAGGTTAATCACCAAGCTTCCGCTTCAGGACTGCACCAGCGGCTTCAAGTGTTTTCGACGACAAGTGCTTGAAAGCATCAACCTTGACAAAATTAGCAGCGATGGTTATTCGTTTCAAATCGAAATGTCCTATAAAGCATGGCGCCGCGGCTTTTCCATTGTCGAACACCCCATTATTTTTGTTGACAGATCCAGAGGGGTTAGCAAGCTCAGCCACAAAGTGATGCGGGAAGCAGCCTGGATTGTCTGGAAATTAAGGCTGTTGTCGTTGCTGCACAAAATCGCCAAATGAAACTATCGAAAACGATAGCAAGGGAAGCGCAAACCGCCGATATTCTACCTCATGTTGAGAACCCACTCGAAATTTCAATTGTCATTGTAAACTATAATGTCAAAGATTTTCTCCTGCAAGCGCTTGTGTCAATTGAGAGGGCGTTAGAAAATATTGCGGCTGAGGTGATTGTGGTCGACAATGCATCAATTGACAAAAGCGTCGAGGCAGTCCTGGCGGAATTTCCCAATGTGGTTTTGATTGCCAATAATGTGAATCATGGGTTTGCAAAAAGTTGTAATCAGGGCATCAAAGTATCCAGAGGAAAAGTCATTGTTTTGTTAAACCCTGACACCATCGTTCAGGAAGATACATTTACCAGCACATTGGAATTTCTAAGCAAGTCCACAGATGTTGGGATGCTGGGTTGCAAAATTCTGAATCCTGACGGCTCACTGCAACTCTCCTGTCGGCGCAGTTTCCCGACGCCCTGGGTTGCATTCACAAAATTGAGCGGGCTTAGCCGGTTTTTCTCAAAAACGCGGCTATTTGGCCGCTACAATCTAACCTATCTTGACTCGGATGAAACCTGTCAGGTTGAGGCCATTTCCGGTTCATTTATGGCTGTGCGGCGCGAAACCATCACAAATGTCGGCCTGCTTGATGAAGCCTTTTTTATGTATGGCGAAGATCTCGATTGGTGTTATCGGGTTGGCAAAGCAGGCTGGAAAGTGGTTTACTATCCGAAAACCCAAATCATTCATTTTAAAGGTGAAAGTTCAAAAAAAGCAAAATTTGATAGTTTGCGCACATTTTATCATGCGATGGATCTCTTTGCCCGCAAACATTTCAAAGATCAGCGTCAGTTGGTGCCTTATTGGTTGCTCTGGATTGCGATTTGGTCGAGAGCCGGGCTTTCTTTTCTGGGGAATCTGACGCAAACAATAGCGGCTCCTTTAACAGATGGCATATTCTTGGTTATAGCGGTCGTCTTTGGGGTTTTTTTTCGATTCGATAGCTTATCCAACCTCCATTCTTTTGTTCCGGTAATCATCGCCTATTCATTTGTCTGGATGACTGCTTTAAAACTTAGCGACGTGTACGACAGGCACATTTTTTCCGCTTCCAAAGCGGCGCTTGCCATTTTTTCGGGATTCCTGGTCAACGCAAGTTTAACTTTTTTCTTTAATCAGTATGCTTTTTCAAGAGCCGTTGTCCTCTATAGCAGTGCTATCTGTTTTATTCTGATTCCGGGATGGCGACTCTGGTTAAAGACCATGAACAGCCTTGGACGCGGCGCTTTTTCCGCAAGATTGGGCAAGAATTTTTTTGCTCGCAACACAATCGTTGTTGGCGATATTGCCTCTGCGAAAAACTTGTTGCGTAAGTTGCGTTCACGTATCGACAGCGGCTATGAAATAGTCGGCTTTGTCAGCGCAAATGACAAGCATGTGGGCGAGGAGATTGACGATATTAAAATAATCGGCGGTTTGGATGACTTGACAAACATTATTAAAAACAATAGTATACAAGAAGTGATATTCTCGACCCATAAATTGTCTTACGACCGAATACTTGGCGTGATTTCACAGTCAGGCAATGAAGGCGTTAACTTCAAATTAATGCCCGACAACCTTGATGTCATTTTGGGGAAAGCGACAATCGACCGACTGGACGATGTGCCGTTGCTGGAAATTGAATACAAGCTGCAAAAGAAACCTTACAAGTTGCAAAAGCGCCTTTTCGATATGACGACAGCAATAATATTGTTAGCGGTAACTCTTCCTTTATTTTTCTGGAAAAGTTACTTATCTTCAACTTCTTTACAGGAAAAACGTGTTCAGGGAGCGCATCGTGTTTTTTGGGTGAAAGAGTTTTCCGGTGACATTTGGCCGGAACTGCTTAACCGGCTGCCATACCTGTTCAATATTATTCGCGGTGAAATGAGTTTTGTCGGAACCGAAATTCGTTTTTTGCCTCCTGGCGTTCGTGAATTGCCCCAATCAGTGGTTGATTTAAAGCCCGGCCTGACCGGACTTGCGCAAATTAATGATCATAAAAAAAATTGTGATGCAGATCGACAACGTTACCATCTTTATTATTTAAAAAACTATTCTCCTCTGCTTGATTTGGAAATTGTTTTAAAAACCTTGGTGAGAACCCGAAAAATATGAGTGATTTTACATTAGATTTTGAAAAACCCGTGGTTGAACTTGAACGGCGGATACGTGAAATAGAAGAATATTCCGCCACAGAAGATAAGGTTGAACTCTCTGATGAACTGGCTCACCTCAGACAGAAAGCTCAAAAACTTCGAAAAGAGATATTCTCAAAACTGACTCGATGGCAGCGTTTGCAACTGGCGCGTCATCCACATCGACCCTATACCAGAGATTATATTGAATTGATGACCACTAATTTTATAGAAATGCATGGCGATAGGGCATTTGGCGACGATCCGGCCATCATTGCCGGCTTTTGTCGTTTGGGCGATAAGCCTGTGGCTATTATCGGGCATCAGAAGGGCAGAACAACCAAACAGAAACTGCATCGTAACTTTGGAATGCCGCACCCTGAAGGTTATCGTAAAGCCATGCGCGTTATGAATTTTGCCGCTAAATTTAATCGTCCGGTCATTTGTTTGGTCGATACGCCGGGTGCTTTTCCGGGTCTTGGCGCTGAAGAACGCGGACAGGCTGAGGCCATCGCTCGCAATTTGTTTGAAATGGCGCGTCTTCCAGTGCCGATTGTCGTGGTCATTATTGGCGAGGGCGCTTCGGGCGGAGCGCTTGGCATTGGTGTCGGAGATCGTATTTTGATGATGGAAAACACCTGGTATTCTGTCATTTCTCCGGAAGGCTGCGCAGCGATACTCGGCGCAAAAGCCGAACAAGTTGCGGATGCGATGAAGTTGACGACCGACGACCTGCTTGAACAAGGTATTGTGGATAAACCCATCCTGGAGCCGCTTGGCGGCGCCCATCAAAATTACAAAGAAGCGGCGCGACTGCTGTCGGAAAGCATTTTGAAAGAACTTGATGAATTGGAGCAGCTACCCACGGAAACGTTAATTGAACAACGCCTTGAAAAATATGGAGCTATGGGCTTCTTTGAAGAATGACCTCCAAAAACCTTGATTATATAATCCTCGTGTCATATCTTAGCAAGTTTTTCTGTAGCGGTTGACTTGTCGAAATTTCGACACGCCTGAGCAACCGCGTGCCTGAAGGATCAAATAGTGTCATACAAAATTCATCTACAAAATTTTGACGGTCCATTAGATCTTCTCCTTTTCTTGATAAGGAAGAGTGAAGTGGATGTTTGCGATATTCCGATTTCAGAGATTACGCAGCAATACATGGGGTATTTGAAAGTTATTGAAATGCTCGATTTGGATTATGCCGGCGAGTTCATTTTGATGGCGGCCACATTGATTCGCATCAAGGCAAAAATGCTGCTGCCCAAACCGGAACTCGATGAGGAAGAAGAAGAGGATCCGCGCCAGGAACTCGTACAGCGTTTGTTGGAATATCAACGGTACAAAGAAGTCGCGGATGAATTCTCCAACCTGGAGCGCGACCGCCGCAATTTTTTTCCTGCCCAAAACTATGCCTTCCATGAAGAAGAGGTAGTGGAGGAAGAAGGAATTCCCATAAAAGATGTTTCCATGTTTGACTTAATGGCTGTTTTTATGGATGTCGTCAGAAGAATTCCACCTGTCACCGAACATACGGTAGAACAAATACCAGTCACAATTGAAGACCAGGCTCATTTTGTCCTCAGTCTCCTTGAAACAAAAGATCAGGTGCTGTTCAAAGATTTGTTGCTGAGTCAGGTAAAAGAAAAAATCATCCTCATCGTTACATTTATCGCCATTTTGGAATTGGTCAGAAGCAATAAAGTTTTTTTGAATCAAAACCAGCCCTTTTCTGAAATATGGATTCGAAAAAATTAATGGAAGCCAGCTTTAATAAACAATTGGTTGAAGCCTTGATTGTCGCAAGTGACGAACCACTCTCCGAAAACAAAATAGCCTCGATTTTAGAAGAAATTACGCCCGGCCAGGTAAAGAAAATTATTGAAGAGTTAAACGCCGATTATATAAAAACCGAACGCGCTTTTTTCCTTTCGCATGTAGCCGGCGGTTACCAATACACCACAAACCCTGAATTGGCTCCGTGGATCAAAAAAATGTTTCGCGGCCGGATTAAGAATCGCTTAAGCCAGGCAGCCTTGGAAGCTCTTTCTATAATTGTGTTCAGACAGCCAATTAGCCGGGTTGAAGTGGATGCCATCAGAGGGGTGAATTCCGGCGGTGTCGTGAAAAATCTACTTGAGCGGAACCTGATTACTATCACCGGGAGAGCGGATGGCCCCGGCAAACCGCTTTTGTATGGAACAACAAGAGAGTTTTTGCAATATTTGGGTATCAATGAAATTAGCGAGCTTCCCAAGCCGAAAGAAATTGAAGAAATAATGGGTAAACTTGACGTCGGACAAACCGTGTCAACAGATATTCTTGATGCGCTGACAGACAGCGGTGTTTTTTCTGCTGCTGAAGGGCAAATCGAGGAAAATAAAAACCAGCAAGTTCCTCACTCCGGGCAAGAAGTTCCAATCGAAGCCCAAACACAGCCTGCAATAGAGGTGTCCCCAAATAATGGAAATAGTCAGGCTGAATAAGTATCTCGCCAGTTGCGGTATTGCCGCCCGCCGAAAATGTGATGAATTAATTCTCTCAGGTCAAGTTTCTGTTAACGGTATTGTCGAGAAAAAGCTTGGCGTTAAAATCGATAGCGACGTTGATAAAGTGAGATATGACGGTCATTTTGTTTCGCCAACGGCTAAATTTGAATATGTTATGCTGAATAAACCCAAGAATGTCATCACCACCGTTTCGGATGATCGGAAACGGCAAACCGTCCTTGATTTAGTCGATAGTAAAAATCGTCTGTTTCCCATTGGCCGTTTGGATCGTGATACAACAGGATTGATGATTCTGACCAATGATGGCGACTTTGCCTATCGTCTGAGTCACCCGAAGTACAAAGTTCAAAAAAAATACAGAGTCAGAGTAAGTAGGAAGTTATCCGACAGGGATTTGGCGACTTTGGCAAATGGAATTTCTTTGGAAGAAGGCGTCACGGCGCCTTGTGAACTGACACGCGTCGAAACGGATGAGAAAACAGTTGATATTGCGCTTCATCAGGGATGGAATCGACAGGTTCGTAGAATGTTTTCAACGCTTGATTATGAAGTGAAACGTCTGCATCGGACTGAAATAGGCGGTCTTAGATTGAATTTGCCACTGTTCGGCCAATGGAGAAGATTGAAGTCTTATGAGCTTAAATCAATTAGGAGGGTGATTCATGGAAATTAAAAATAAGCGCGTCATGGTATTGGGAGGATGGGGGTTGGTTGGCAATGCAATTTGCACTCAGTTATTGCAAGAAGAACCGAATGAGATTATTATTCTTTCACTAAGTGAAGAAGAAGCAAGGGACGCGTGCAGTAATTTGGCTCCATTGGCTTCAAAGGAAACAAAGTTAACGCCATATTGGGGCAATATCTTTGTTCGGGATAGCATGAAGGGGCTTAACCGCCTGGAAATCTTAACAAATGACCAATTTAGGAATTGGCTTATCGACGATACGATGGAGGAGTTAAGTGAGGAGCTTCTTCAACGCTCACATTTGTTTCAGACAATCAATAAATTTAAACCCGACGTAATGATCGATTGTATAAACTCGGCAACTGCCGTAGCCTATCAAAATATTTTTAAAAGCTATTACAACCTTAAAGCTGAGTTAAATGATCGTAAAGACAAAAAAGATTATTCAAATGAATTTATGGTCGAAGTTGAAAAGCTTTTATGCACCCAATATATTCCGCAACTTATTCGACATGTGCAAATATTGTATGAAGCCATGCGCCGCTACAAAACAAAATTCTATTTAAAAATAGGAACGAGCGGCACAGGCGGAATGGGGCTGAATATTCCCTATACCCATTCCGAAGAAAAACCATCCAGAACTTTGTTGGGTAAATCAACGGTTGCGGGCGCGCATAGTATGCTGCTCTTTCTCATGGCAAGAACGCCCGACGCGCCGATTACAAAGGAGATTAAGCCCACTGCCGCAATTGCCTGGAAAAGAATCTGCTATGGTGAAATCAGGAAAGGGAAAAATCCGGTCGAATTGCACGATTGCCCGCTGGAAAATGCCGTTGAGTTGAAGGAAAGCCTCGATCTCAAATATACAAAAAATGTGGTTAGTCTCGGAGAAAATCTGAAATCAGTTTATGTTGACACCGGTGAGAATGGTATTTTTTCATACGGAGAGTTCACAGCTATATCCGGGGCTGCGCAAATGGGGCTTGTCACACCGGAAGAAATCGCAAGAAGTGTTATTTTCGAAATTAAAGGAGGCAACACGGGGCATGATATAATTAACGCCTTGGATAATGCAACCATGGGGCCGACTTACAGAGCTGGTCTAATGCGCGCTTCGGCGCTTGAAAAGATGCGTCGTTTGATGGAAGAAAACAAGTGTCATTCTGTTGCATTTGAACTGCTTGGCCCGCCGCGGCTCAGCAAGCTTCTTTATGAAGCATATCTGCTGACGGTTGTCGCTTCCTCCATGCAGGGAATTATCAATGCCTCCGCGGAAGAATTATCTGCGAAGATTCAAGAGACTGTTTTAACAGATCAAAAACTCAGGGCGTCAATACTTTCAATCGGCATTCCGATTTTGCTGTCGGATGGCGTGCGCCTTTTGCGCGGTCGTCAAATTAAGGTTCCTTCAATAAAGGGAACCTCTGTCTTGAAATTATCTCCTGAGTCGATTGACTTATGGGCAAGTGATGGGTGGGTGGATTTGCGGGTTGGAAATATGGAAGTCTGGCGAAAGCGCATCCAGGAAATTTTCAGCAAAATCGAACAAATTCCTGCTGGGGACACCAGCTCTCGGTTTGAACAAGATCGCAACTATTGGCTTGATGAAGAAGTTTTGAATATTGGGAAAGTGGTTGGCTGGATTTTTCAGCATGAGGATCAGGGTCACCGGATGAAGGATTGATTTTGAGTGAAGATAAACTAATTATCGCCATCGACGGCCCCGCCGGTTCAGGTAAAAGTACAATCGCAAAACTTGTCGCTGAGAAACTCGGCATACTATATTTAGATTCCGGCGCAATTTATCGGGCTGTAACTCTTTTGTTTTTAAAAGAAAAGCTTGATTTTTCAAATGAAAATAAGCAAATTCCACCTCTTTTGCGGGTTTCAAAAGTAGGGCTGAGGAAAAGCGGAAACTCTGTGCAGGTTTTTTTAGATGATGTGGATGTGACTGTAGAGGTCAGGTCACAGCGTGTTACGCAAAATGTCTCGGCGGTTTCAGCCTTGACGCTGGTTCGCGAGCACGTAACTGCTTTGCTTCGCAAGATGGCCGATAAACAGGCCGTTATTATGGACGGGCGCGACATAGGGACAGTTGTATTTCCAGATGCGCATTTAAAAGTGTATATGGAAGCTTCTCTGGATGTGCGGGCGAGTAGGAGGCAAAATGATAATGACGCTTCAGGTTTGTCGCTTGATGCGCTAAAGGAAGATATAGCGAGGCGCGACAGTTTAGACGCCGGTCGGGCGGTCGCCCCTTTACGTAAGCCAAATGACGCGTTCTGTATAAATACAACAGATTTGACCATTAGGCAGGTTGTTGAGCAGGTCATGGCAAAAGTCGCTGAAGTCAAGTGACAGATTTTTGATTTAAGAATAACATAATTACCACTAAGGAGGTACTTTTTCATGTCAGACGCAGCAACTGTCGCACAAGGCGACAACGACGTAAAAATAAAGGAAGGAGGTGAGTTTCAGGTTTCATCCACTACTGACAGCGTCAAAACGACTCCCGTTTTGAAAACTTTTGAAGACAAAGTTGTGTCGGTTGAAGATCTTGAGGATGACAATGAATATAGCAGCGAGGAGTTCAATGAACTCTTTGGCCTTTATGATGAAACAATGTCTGATTTCGTAGAAGGCGAAATGGTGATAGGGAAAATTCTTGCAATAAATGACAAAGAAGTTTCCGTTGACATTGGGTTTAAATCAGAAGGTGTGATTCCTGTTCATGAATTTGGCTCAAAAGATTCTATAGCAGTTGGTGAGGATGTTGAAGTCTTCCTTGACAATGTCGAGGACAAGCATGGCCAGCTGATCTTATCCAAGAAAAAAGCCGATTTTATGCGCACATGGGAACGCGTGCTCGAGTCCTATAGCAAGGATGAAACGCTTGTCGGTATTTGCACCCGCAGAATTAAAGGAGGTATTGTTGTTGACCTGAATGGGGTTGACGCTTTCTTGCCAGGCTCCCAAATTGATGTGCGCCCCGTTCGCGACTTTGACGCGCTTATCGGTAAAGAGATGGAGTTTAAGATTGTTAAAGTAAATGAACTGCGGAGAAATATCGTTGTTTCACACCGTATAATGATTGAAGAAGGCATGAAAGAACAGCGCGCCCAAATCCTTGAAAACCTGGATAAAGGCCAGGTCTTGGAAGGCTCGGTTAAAAACATTACAGATTTCGGTGTATTTATAGACTTGGGCGGTGTTGATGGTTTGTTGCATATCAACGACCTTTCGTGGGGACGTGTTAGTCATCCTTCCGAAATTGTGTCGCTTGATGAAAAAATAAAAGTGCAAATTCTTGATTTTAATGAAGCAAAAGACAGAATTTCTCTCGGTTTAAAACAATTGCAACCTCATCCTTGGGATGGCGTGAAAGACCGCTACAACGAGGCTGACGTGATTCAGGGCAAAGTTGTGAATATTTCTGATTATGGTTCTTTCATCGAACTTGAAAAAGGTGTCGAAGGTTTGATTCATATTTCTGAAATGTCCTGGACTCAGCATATCAAGCATCCTTCAAAAATTCTTTCTCTCGGTGAAATTGTCGATGCCAAGATTTTAAATATCGATCATGATGGCAGGAAAATTTCCCTTGGTTTAAAACAGCTCGAACCAGATCCATGGGAAGACATTGAGGCGAAATACCCTGTTACTTCCAATCAAAGCGGTGTGGTTAGAAATTTAACTAATTTCGGCGCTTTTATTGAACTTGAAGAAGGTGTAGACGGACTTATCCATATTTCAGATTTGTCCTGGACTAAAAAGATCAGGCATCCTGGAGAAGTTCTGAAGAAAGGCGATGAAATTGATGTTGTTGTGTTGAGCATTGAGCAATCAAACAGACGCATTTCATTAGGTTATAAGCAAACAATGCCAAATCCATGGGACACGCTTGCTGACACCTATGTGCCAAAAGCGCAGACCAAAGGCAAAATCGTGCGAATGATTGAAAAAGGCGTTATTGTTGAGTTGCCCGAAGAAGTCGATGGCTTTGTGCCGATTTCTCAGCTTAAGAAAGATGGTTTGAAAAAGCCCGCAGACGCTTACAATGTCGATGATGAACTTGACCTCAGCGTGATTGAATTTAATAAAGAAAGTAAAAAAATTATACTTTCAGAAAAACTCTTTGCCTCTGAAGACGAAGCAGCTTTGGCCGAAGATGATGTCAAGGCCATCGAAGAGTTTGATCGCGAAATGGGCTCACTACCTGAAAAGAAACAGGCAAAAAAAATCTCTGACAAGAAAAAAGCCGATGGCGAAAAAGTTGAAAAAAGTGAAGTGGATTCAACTGTTTTAGCTGAAGCTGTCGATGTTCCAAAGGATGAGGTTGATAGTCCAAAGGATGAGGTTGATGTTTCAAAGGATGAGGTTGATGTTCCAAAGGATGAGGTCGATGTTCCTGAAAAAGACGCTGAGACTGACGACTCCGAAGTGAAAGAGGATGCAGATAAATAGCAACAAACCGCTGCATCTTTCTGTTTATGGCTTTTAACTTAATTTTGCGCCTTGTCTTCATGTTTGAGGACAAGGTGCTTATTTTGCATAAATGTGCCAATAGCAAGGCTATCTGATAGAATAGGAGAAAATATGTGGGCAGTAAAGTGGTTCCTGGCAGCCGTATTGATGCTGATAATCCTTGGATTTGCCTTACAAAATAGTGGTCAGGAAGTAAATGTAGTTTTTCTGACTGGCAGTTGGGAGGTTCAAAGTGTGCAAATGTGGCTGGTGATTTATGCCTCATTTGGCTTGGGAGTGCTTTTTTGGCTCGCCGTGTCTATTTTTCAGGTAATGGATTTGAAGAAAGAAATTCGTAAAATGAATAAGGAGCAACGCGAACTCCAAAGTGAACTTGACAGCCTGCGGAATTTATCTTTGGGCGATGATGAGTCTGGCTTTGGTTTGGCTCCCGGAGAAAGTTAAATCGATATGGAAGCAACAATTCTCCTGTTAATTGTAATAGGCGCAGCCCTGTTAGCTTATTTATTTGTCTCTGTTTTTTCCAAAAGAACGAACAGTTCCTGTAATGACTCCGCAACAGATTATGCGGAGGGTTTGAATTTCTTGTTGGCTGGTGAGAAGGAAAAGGCCATTCGGAAATTGAAGGAAGCGGTTCGAAAGAATACCAAACTGGTTGACGCTTATATCAAAATAGGCGATATCTTTCGTGAGTTGGGTGAACCGGTGAGAGCGATAAGCATTCATAAGTATTTGACTGTCCGGAAGAATTTGAGCGACAAGCAACGGAATGAAATTTTACAAAGTCTTACCTTGGATTTTCGTACAGCCGGACATTTTGACCAGGCGCTTGAGGTTTTGGAGAAAGTGCTTGAGTCAGATAAAAAAGCACACTGGGCGCGGGAAATGAAAGTTAGAGTTTATGAAGATCTAGCGGATTGGGCTGGCGCTTTTGTGGCGTGTAAAGATTTGCCCCCCGCAGAGCGCGAAAAAGTTAATTCAAGACAAGCTGTGTACAAAGTTCGAGAAGGCTTACAGTTAATAAAAAAGGGAGCTTCTGAAAAAGATGCGATTGTATGTTTTAAGGAGGCTATCAAAATCGACCCGGAAGGTTCACCAGGCTATATTGCTTTAGCTAATTCTTATAATCGAGAGAAACGTAAGGATGAAGCGCTTAAAACATTGAAATTGTTGGTCGAGAAAATTCCGGATCAATCAAAAGTTGCTTTTCATCGGATAAAAGAACTGCTCTATGACGGCGGCGTATACGGTGAAATCGAAAACATCTGCTACGATATTTTAAAAAGACAACCTGAAAATATAATTGCAAGGTTGGCTTTGGTTGAGACTTATGATAAAAAGGGCGAGCTGGAAAAAGCGATCTCTGAATGTTTGTTGATTTTAGACAGAGAGCCTGAGAATGAGGAGACTCTGAAATATCTAGTCTGGCTTTATCATAAATCAGGAGATGATTCTAAAGCACTGCAAATTGCTTTGGAGTTATTGGGCGATTTGCCAAATGTAGATGAACCTGAGTTAAAGTTGGACAGTTCCATTGAAAAAGATTATGAAAATTAAGATCACTCTATATGTATTTCTGGCTTTTGCGATAAATTGCAACTTATACCTTCCTGAGTTCTGTTTTGCCCAGGCATCCTTTGACATTCAGCAGGTTTTAAAGGAGAGTAGTTTAGACGAAGCCGCAAAAGCAGCCAACGTTTTTATAGCAAAGTATGATGGTCTTCCCCAAGCCCTTTATGTGGAAGCTGTTATGGAGGAAAACGCGCAGCAGGCGATGGAGTATTATAATCACTTGAAAGTAAATTTCTCCGACTCACCTGAAGCAGGAAAAGCGGCCATTACGATGGGGCATTATTATCTGGCCAGAGGGCTTTACGTGTCGGCGCGCAGATTTTTTTTGGAAATCGTTGAAAATCATTCCGATCCATTACTGGTTCAAGATGCTTTGTATTTTGCCGCTGTTTGCATCTGCGCTGCCGGTAAAAATGACGCATGTAATGATGAGCTTGGCAATTTTGTAGCCAAGTATCGTCATTCAAGATTTGTGCAGTTCGCGAAGGCAGATCTACGCGAACTTGACAAGGAGCCGGCGTTACGGGTATCAGGAACCAAAATTTCCGACATGGACGGACTTTATACGCTTCAGGTTGGCGCATATAAACAAATAAACGGCGCCTTAAATTTGCGCAATTACTTTTCAAAAATTGGTATTCTTGTCGAAGTGCGCGAGAAGGTGATTGAAGGTAAAACTGTTTATCTGGTTTTAGTCAGTTCCTTTGAAACAAAACAAGATGCGCGTAAATTTGGCGATGAGATAAAAAAGAATCATGGAAAACCATATCGCGTTGTTCTAAAATAACCCCAATTACCCGCATGATTTCAATTGAAGATGCTATCCAGTTTGCACTTCAGGCCGTAAAACCGCTTGGTTCCGTTAAAATTCCTCTAACCAACAGCCTCAACCGTATTCTATTTGATGATTTGACTTCAGACATCGATATGCCTCCGTTCAACAAATCTGCAATGGATGGATATGCTTTTCATGCAGCTGATGTTCAGTCTTCCCCTTGTCAATTAAAAGTTGTTGGCGTTGTTCAAGCTGGCGGCATTCCAAATTTTACAGTTAAGCGTGGAGAGGCCGCCAAAATTATGACAGGAGCACCCTTACCGCATGGTTGCGACGCAGTTCAAATGGTGGAAAAAACACGTTCCATTGAGCCGTCGATTGTAGAGATACTTGAAAAAGTTGAGCCTGGAAAGCATGTCGCATTTAAGGGAGAAGTGATGCAAAAGGATAGCGTCGTTTTAAGGCGCGGCGCATTTGTGAATCCTGCTGTTGTCGGGGTTCTTGCAAGCATTGGCCAAGAGATGGTTTCAGTATGCCGGTTGCCGGATGTCGCGGTCTTGGCAACTGGAGACGAGCTGGTTGATGTTGGACAACAGCCAGGTCCGGGGCAAATACGAAATAGCAATGGTTATGCCATCTCGGCGCAATTGAAAATGATTGGCGTCACGCCGAAAATGATGGGTTGTGTAACTGATGACCTGGCCTCTTTGAGAAGCGCTTTAATGGCGGGGCTTGAGCAGGATGTCCTTCTGATTTCGGGTGGTGTTTCCATGGGAGATTATGATTTTGTCGAAAAGGTTCTTGCTGAGCTTGGCGTTGATATCATCTATGATTCTGTAAACATCAAACCTGGAAAACCAGCGGTTATGGGAACAACCGGTTCATGCGCTGTATTTGGTTTGCCAGGCAATCCGGTTTCGGCAAGCACGGTTTTTGACATTCTTGTTACACCTGTTTTTAAAAAAATAATGGGATATCCACGATTTGAGAGTAGCTTGATTTCGGCTAAACTCAGGGGTGATTTTATCAATAAAAACAAACGTGTGAGCTATCATCCCGCTGTTGTAATGATAGAGGCTGGAGAATTTGTTGCGCAGCCCTTATCAAGCAAAGGCTCAGCTGACGTCCTTGCTTATTCTCAAGCAAATTCCTACCTGATAGGAACTCCTCAGTCCGCTTTTGGCGATGGAGATGAAATACCTGTAGCGCTGGGGTGCGGCTCTTCTCTGTTTATTTAAAGAAACTAATTTGCAGTATTCTGGTTAGCAAAGGGAATCTTCTGGAGGCCATGAAAATGCGAATTTTACTGCTTTTCCTGATTTCTATACTTTTTTCGTGTTCCGCTAGGTTGGAGCAGCCTGGAGCTAACAAGAATCCCGGAGACGCACACACGAAACATCGAGTCTACATTTCTGAAAAGGGCGATCAGGGAATTGTTGTTAAGAGGCGTGAATTGCGACTTCTGGTTAAAGGAAGTTTGCCTTCTCCGGCATACTCGTTTGAAAAGTTCAATGTCAAAATTGAAGATAACCTTGTTATAATAACGCCAATAGCATCTTACAAGCCAGGCAATTTTGTCGCTCAAATGTTAGTTCCCTTTCAGCAAGTCTGCGTTGTGCCTGACTTAAAAGCAGGGCGCTATAAAATTCAAGTGCTTGGACGTGGAGAGGCAATGGTTGATTACGGCTCTTTCTGGATTAAGTAGGAATGAAAAATAAGACAGGTTTTTTCTTTCATAAAGATTATTTGCTACACGACACCGGCTCCAGTCACCCGGAAAGACCGGAGCGTCTCATGGCGTTGATGGAGAATTTAAACTTCAATGCATTCGGCGACAGAGTGGAACGAATTACACCTGAACCGGCTCTTGCTCTAACGCTTGAACTGGTTCATCCGAAATCTCATATTGACTACGTTCGGAATGCTTGTCGCAGTAATGGGTCATCTCGTTTAGATCCGGACACTGTTGTCTCTTCTGATTCATTTAATGCTTCGTTGCTGGCAACGGGAGCCATCATTGAAGGCTGTGAGCTTGTGACAACAGGCGCTCTCAAGAACGCTTTTTGCGCCATTCGACCACCTGGTCATCATGCTGAACCGAAGCGTGCGATGGGGTTTTGCCTTTTTAACCATGTGGCGGTTGCCGCAAGATGGTTACAGGAAAAAAGAAGCTTCAAAAAGATCGCCATTATCGATTGGGATGTTCACCATGGAAACGGTTCCCAGGCGGCTTTTTATGATGATCCGACCGTGTTGTATATTAGCATGCATGAAGCGCCCCTCTATCCAGGCACGGGTGGTTCTGATGAAACAGGCGTTGGAGAAGGACTTGGAACGACGCTGAATATCCCTTTAAAATCAGGTTCTGACGATGAAGTATATCTCGCAGCTTTCGCAGAGCAGGTGGAAACCAAAACGCTCGACTTTGAGCCTGATTTCTTGTTGATTTCTGCTGGTTTCGATGCGCATTATCTAGATCCATTAGCCAATATGAAGGTCACTGAAAACGGCTTTGCAGAGTTGACAAAAAGAGCGGTTCACCTTGCTGACACTTGTTGCGATGGAAGGCTTGTTTCATTGCTGGAGGGCGGCTACGATCTTAAAGGTCTTTCCGCTAGTGTCGAAGCTCATATTGATGCCTTGTGCGCAAAATAAACAGATGGGGTGACGTTATGATCGATTTTGGAGAAGAAGTAAAATTAGGAAAAGGCGATTCACACCGTAGCTACCATTCGCGCAAAAAAATGCTCCGAGAGCAAATTCTTTCCCGCGGTGTAAAAGATCCGTTGGTTTTGGCTGCCATGGAAGCTGTTCCCCGACACCGGTTTGTGCCTGAATCGTTGGAAACGGAGGCCTATTCTGACAAACCCTTGCCAATTGGCGAAAATCAAACCATATCACAACCTTTCATCGTAGCTTATATGACCGCCGCTTTGGGATTAACTGGCAACGAGCGAATTCTCGAAGTTGGCGCGGGTTCCGGTTATCAAACCGCAGTGCTGGCTGAAATAGTGAAAAAAGTGTATACTGTTGAAATTAATCAAAACCTGATTATAGATGTTGCTAGAAGGTACGCCAAGTTTGGTTATGAAAATATAGAGTTGCGCTATGGCGATGGTTACAAAGGTTGGCCTGAATGCGCTCCCTTCGATGGCATAGTCGTTACAGCAGCCCATGAGCATATTCCTCCTTCATTAATTGAACAACTAAAAGTTGGCGGAAAGATGATTCTTCCCGTTGGAGAAAAGGAACAAGAGTTGGTTTTGGTGACCAAGGATGGAATAGACTCATTTAAACAGGAATCGCAAATTTCAGTTAGGTTTGTGCCCCTTTTGCGAAACACATAATAGATGACAAAATTTATAAATGAACAAGATGTTATTGCCGCTGGCAAGCAAAGAAACACCCAAATACATGTCTCCCCGACTACAGTAATTACACCAGCTGCAATTGATGCAGCTCAGCGCTATAAAATAAAATTTGTCTCATCCGAAACCAATCTCCTGACGAAATCTGTCGCAATCAAACCAGCAGCTGATCTGAAGCCAAATATTATCATCGGAGCCGATCATGGCGGTTTCAAGGTTAAGGAAATACTGTTGCCGTTGCTGAATGCGCAAGGGTATTTTGTCGAAGATGTCGGGACATTTTCTGACGACGCTGTTGATTATCCTGACTATGCGTATCGCGTTGCGAAGAAAGTGATTGAAAGTTCAGGCAATGTCGGCATTATGATAGATGGAGCAGGCATTGGTTCAGCAATGGCGGCTAACAAAGTTCCCGGAATCCGCGCCGCAGCCTGTTATGACAAGGTCACAGCAAAAAATAGCCGTGAACACAATTACGCCAATCTTTTGACATTGGGTGGTCGCGTTACTGAATTTGAAATGATCAAGGAAATTGTTTTCACCTGGCTTAACACTGCTTATGGTGAGGAAAGGCATTTTCGGCGCGTTCAAAAAATTATTGACATAGAGAGTCAGCATATTCCGAAATGATACGAAACCTTGTTCTGGTTTGTCCGTTAATGGATTCAAAGTAATATTTGTGTTTGCCTGGAACTGCAAAGAAGAGTCCAACGGGATTTGCAACCTGCATATTTTCACAAGCAGAATCTGCGACAGGCTCAGCTCTAATTGCAGGCAAGCCGTTAATTGGAAAATCATTAAACGGGTAACTGAGAAATGTCAGAAAAAAATCAAGATTTGCCGAAACGTTTATACCGTTCCAATACAGATCGGGTAATCGCAGGGGTTTGCGGCGGCGCTTCAAACTATTTTGCCATTGATGCAACAGTTGTGCGGTTTATTTGGGTCGCCTTTGTTCTTTTTGGCGGTGTTGGCTTGCTGGCTTATATCGCAGCATGGATTATTATTCCCGGAGATCCAGACTCAATTAATCATGAAAAGAAACATCATAAAAGGGGTGGCGCAACTTTTATTTGGGGCGCGCTGCTTGTATTGATCGGGTTTGCGTTCTTGGTCGAATCGGTGAATTGGTTTCGTTATGACCCTTTTCATTTTAATTGGCATCATGGCTGGCTACTGGACAATGGAGTTGAACATGCGCTGCCGATATTAATCATTATTATCGGTGTTTATCTGGTGATAAAACACCTGAAAACTGGCAAAACATCTGAACCCGTGAAAGAAAAAAGTGGAGTGATTTCGATGGAAAATAAATTAACCAGATCTACAGATGAGAAAATGATAGCAGGTGTATGTGGCGGCCTGGCAACCCATTTCAATATTGATCCTTCGCTGGTCAGAGTCGGGTTTGTTTTGGTCTCGCTTGCCACGGGTGGTTTTTTGGGGATCATCGCTTATGTGGCAATGATGATTATCGTTCCTGAAGAGAAAGTTGTCTTTGCTGAAAAAACAGACAGCGCCCAAAAAACAAAAACTGCCCCAAAGGCTAAAAGCGCCAAAACCAGCGGTAGTTCATCGACCTCAAGCGAAGGGAAAGAGTGATTTGTTATTCGAAATTACAAGTACAATTCTCCGGAGTTAAAGCATGTTGGATAAAAAGACATTTTTAACTGGATTGACATTGGTTCTGATCGGCGTTTGGTTATCCCTTCGGAATTTCGGCATAATTGATTTGTCCTTTGAACACCTATATCCGATTGCGCTATTGCTATGCGCAGGAGGGCTTTTTTATTCAGTGAAAAAGAGAGGTGAAAGCGCGGCGCTGTTTCCTGCAACAATTTTTTTAACGCTTGGCGCCTTCTTTTTGCTGCGAAATTATGATTTTTTATCATGGAAGTATAATTATTATAATATTTCGGAGTACTGGCCAATTTTTCCACTGGCCTTTGGAATAGCATACTTTTCAAAATATCTGCAAAATAAAACCGATAGATCGCTATTGATTCCTGCTGTGACATTATCCACCCTGGGGCTTGTGTTTATGCTGCAAAGCGTGAAGTTGTTTTTGTGTGATAATTTTTTGGATTTGTGGCCCCTCTCCCTTGTGTTGGCGGGTTTGATCATAATTCTTACCTCTCTTAGAAGCAAACGTTCGTAATTTTTCTTCCAGGCGTAAATAGCCGTATGGGATCATGCGGCTTTTTACGCTTGAACCCGAACTCCTGCCTTTTTATATTCACCCGTTCAATTTCCATATATTAATCTTTATTTTCAATCATCAGTCAATGGCTGAAAACGATCAAATTCTGTTATTGAGCGCGAGAACTTCGTTTTTCCGCAGGTATTTTGACGCTGCCATGTTCTGGTTTTCGCAATGGGATGATTTGTTTTCTGTCAGGCTCAAATGAAGGACCTCAAATGCGTGCTGCTTTTTTAAAAGGAACACAATTGTCATTGGTTGAAATGGAAAAACCCAAGTCTCAACCCGGAGCCGCTATTGTAAAAGTAAGGATGGCGGGAATTTGCAACACGGATCTTGAGCTGGTCAGGGGTTATATGAACTTTCAGGGTGTGCCCGGACATGAATTTGTCGGTGTCGTGTCTGAATGTGAGGAGCAGCATTGGGTTGGTAAAAGAGTTTGTGGTGAAATAAACGTCGGTTGTCGAAATTGTCAATATTGTCGCCTGGATTTGTCGCGACATTGCCCAAATCGAACGGTGATGGGAATTTTAAACCAAAATGGCGCATTTGCTGAATATGTTTTGGTTCCCGCCAAGAACTTGCGCGAAGTCCCGGTGCAAGTCAGTGATCACCAGGCGGTTTTTGTTGAGCCGTTGGCTGCTGCCTTTGAAATTATGGAGCAGGTAAAACTTGCGCCAAATAGTCAAATTGCCGTTATCGGCGATGGGAAACTTGGTCTGCTGATCGCTCAGGTTTTACAGCTTTCATGCGCCGATATCACCTTGGTTGGAAAACATGAGCGGAAACTTGATTTTGCCCGCGCCCTTGGCCTGTCAACCTGTTTAAAAAATGCGGCAATCGCCAAAACCTACAACATTGTCGTCGAAGCGTCCGGCTCTCCCTCAGGCTTTGAATCAGCCCTTAATATTGTGCGTCCCCGTGGAACAGTTGTTTTGAAAAGCACTTATGCCGACAACCTGAATTTGAACGCCGCGCCCATTGTTATTGATGAAATTACCATCGTCGGATCGCGTTGTGGCCAATTCATGCCAGCTCTTCGCGCCCTGGCCGCTAAACGCGTTCAGATCGATGGCCTAATCGAGCAAATTTACCCGTTTGCACAATTTAGTGAGGCGTTTGAGCGCGCCAAACAGCCTGACAGTTTAAAAGTGTTGGTTGATTTTGATGCGTAATATCCGCGTTGATTTAGGAGAAAACAGCTATGAGATTTATGTTCAGGACTCTGCTCTTGCCGGTTTAGGGCAAGCCTTCGGCCAGTTAAATTTTATATCACAAGCAGTTGTAATTACGGATGACAATGTTGAAAAAATTTATGGTTCAATGTTGCAAAACAGCTTGTCATTGACGCTTGAACTGGCCGATGTTATTTCTGTGCCAGCTGGAGAAAAGTCAAAATCACTGCCCATGCTGGAAAAAGTAATGAACCGGCTGTTAAAAAAACAATATGATCGCAAACTGTTGGTCCTTGCCTTTGGCGGCGGCGTTGTCGGTGATTTAGCTGGCTTTGTGGCGTCCATTTATAAGCGAGGCGTGCGCTATATTCAAATTCCAACAACCTTGTTGGCGCAGGTTGATTCAAGTGTTGGCGGCAAAACCGGCGTCAATCATTCGACCGGAAAAAACCTTATCGGCTCGATTTATCAGCCTAAACTGGTTTGGTGCGACCTGCATTTTTTAAAAACGCTGCCCAGGCGCGAAATTACCTCGGGAATGGCGGAGGTAGTTAAGTATGGCGTTATTCAAGACCCTGACCTTTTTGCGACATGTGAATCTCGCCTGGATGACGTTTATGCGCTTGAACCAAATTTGCTCGGTGAAATTATTCAAAAATCATGCAAAATCAAGGCTGATATCGTCAGCGAAGATGAGCGGGAAAATGGCATGCGAATGATCCTGAATTTTGGTCACACAGTTGGTCATTCTTTTGAAGCCGCGCTTGGATACAATCAGATATTGCACGGTGAAGCTGTTTTGATGGGCATGTTGGCCGAAAGTTACATTGCCTGGAAAATGGGCGTTCTTGACAAAGCCGGGTTGCGTCAAATTTCACAACTTATTTATAAATTTGAGCTGGGCAATTTGTTGCAGGGGCTGTCAATTTCGCAACTCATTCACTTTATGAAAGCCGATAAAAAAGCAGTTGATGGAAAATTGCGTTTCGTTTTGCCAAAAGCAGTTGGCAAAGTTGAAGTCGTTGAACAGGTTGATTTGAGTTTGATCCAGGCTGGTTTTGAATATGTAATGGAGCATTTTTCCTGATTTTGAAGTCAGTGTCCACGCAACCTGTTTTTTATTTCATGTCAGCAATGGGTTGCCGGCGGCCTGCTTGATTTTGAGTCTATGGCTCTTGTCTACATCATGAAGGCGCAAGAAGTTCGAAATGAATGGATAGTTTGCTCCAATTGCAGAACACGGTAAATGAAATATGTTTTATCATTTAAACGGTTGAGGGAATGTTTATTCTATAAAAGTTATGGGGAAAATGCTGCCCTTGTTCAGGGCAAAACTTGCGTTAATGAATTGACCGGGATATTTTCGCCTGCGTTGAAATTGAAATTTAGAAAAGGGAGGAAGGTATGAAATTTATCAAAGAAGGGCTGATTTTCATTTTTTCTATTATACTGTTTTTGTGTTGTGATGTGGTTAACCATGATCTGGAGCAGGCAAAAAAAACGATTGTCGCAGAAACTTTTGCCGCCGCTGTTGCGACGTTGTCTTCCGATGAATTTGAAGGCCGTCTGCCATCATCGCCCGGAGAAGATAAAACAATCGCTTTTTTAAAGGAGAAGTTTTCTGCGCTGGGACTGCAGCCCGGCAATGGGAATAGCTTTTTTCAAGAGGTTCCTCTGGTGGGAATTACTTCGAGTGAAGATTTGAAAATGAAGGTAAGCGGCGCTAATTTTTCGAAGACGCTGGCTTTTCAAAAAGAATTTATGGCCTGGACAAAACGAGTTATTGGCGTATCTTCGCTCAATAGTTCTGAGATTGTATTCGTCGGCTATGGAGCGATTGCTCCGGAATACGCCTGGAACGACTACCAAGATGTTGATGTCAAAGGGAAGACAGTCGTTATTTTGGTCAACGATCCTGGATATGCCACGCAAGACTCGACCTTGTTTAACGGCAATGCCATGACCTATTATGGCCGCTGGACTTATAAATTTGAGGAAGCGGCCAGGCAGGGCGCCGCCGGCGCATTCATCGTTCATGAAAATGAGGCGGCTGGTTATCCCTGGGAGGTTGTTTCCGGCAGTTGGTCGGGAAAACAATTTGACTTGGTTAATGCTGATAATAACATGTCGCGCTGCGCCATTGAAGGCTGGTTATCATGGGAAACCGCAACGCAACTTTTTCAAGGAGCCGGTCTTGATTTGGCAACTTTGAAAGAGTCTGCTAAATCAGTCGACTTCAAGGCTGTTTCGTCAGGCTTGAAGTCCACAGTCAAAGTTAATAACAATGTTGAACAATTGCGTTCACAAAATGTCGTTGCAATGATTCCGGGCGCCGTTCGGCCGGACGAGGTGGTTATTTATGCGGCGCATTGGGATCATTTTGGCAAAGTAGCGGGAATGGCGGGAGACAATATTTACAATGGCGCATTTGACAACGCAACGGGAACAGCAGCCCTGCTGGAGATAGCAAAGGCCTTCATGACGCTGAAAACAAAACCAGAGAGAACGATTATTTTCCTGGCTGTTACAGCAGAAGAACAAGGCCTGCTGGGCTCCCGGTATTATGCGACCAATCCGGTTTTTCCAAGCAACAAAACCGTTGCGGCAATCAATATGGATGGTATGAACGTTCTTGGCAAAATGAGAGACATAACCGTTGTGGGCTATGGCAACTCTGAGCTTGAGGGATATTTAGAGAAAGCCGCCAGAAGGCAAGGAAGAACGCTACGACCTGATCCGGAACCTCAGAAGGGTTACTTTTATCGCTCGGATCATTTTAATTTTGCCAAAGTTGGCATTCCCGCGCTTTATACTGACAATGGAATTGAGCATGTTGAGCATGGCGCGGATTGGACACTGCAACAGCTGGCAAACTATACCGCTGAAAATTATCATAAACCCAGCGATGAATATAATCCTGACTGGGATTTAACCGGCGCGATTGATGACATGCGTTTGCTTTTTGAAGTAGGCTACAATTTGGCCAATGCCGCCGTCTTCCCTGATTGGTTTGAAGGGAATGAGTTTAAAGCAATTCGCGATGCCGACAGAAATTCAACTTCATCAGCACAAAAGTGATTTAACCTGACCCGGAGGATGCTATGAAAATTAATTTTAACGGCTCGCCGAACCCGACGATGGGAGTTGAGCTGGAGTTGCAGGTTCTTGACCATGAAACAAAAAATTTAACTTCCGGCGCGCGCCAGATAATTGAGCGATCAGAAAAAAACTCAAACCTGAAACCAGAACTGATTCAATCAACTATTGAGTTATGCACAGATGTTTGCTCTGATATCTCGGCTGTTAGAACCGAGCTCTTAGAAAGATTGGCAAAGCTGTTCAAAGTTTGCGATGACTTGGGTTATGAATTGGCCTGCGCGGGAACGCATCCGTTTGCCAAGTGGGAAGAGCAGGAGATCACACCTAAAGATCGCTACTATAAGCTGATTGACCGATGTCAATGGCCTGCGCGTCGTTTAATGATTTTTGGCCTGCATGTTCACGTTGGGGTGCCAAACGGTGAAAAAGCAATCGCCGTTTTTAACGCGCTCTCCAGTTATTTGCCGCATCTGTTGGCACTGTCGGCAAGCTCGCCTTTTTTTAATGGCCGCGAAACAGGGTTAGCCTCAACCCGTGTGAAAGTCTTTGAAACATTGCCAACCGCCGGGCTTCCTTATCGCCTGCTGAATTGGGCGGAATTTCAACGATTTATGACCACTTTGGTGAACGCGAAAGCAATTGAGAGCGTCCAGGAAGTATGGTGGGATGTGCGACCTCATCCCGGTTTTGGCACAATTGAATTGCGTGTGTGCGACGGATTGCCTTCCCTTGACGAAATCGTCGCGCTCTCGGCTCTGATTCAGGCGCTCGTGGTTTGGTTGTGTGAAAAGTATGACGAAGGTGAATATTTGTCATTTCCCCGCCATTGGGTTATTCGTGAAAATAAATGGCGCGCCTCGCGTTGGTCTATTGACGCTGAAATAATAATCGACGATGAGGGCAATCTGAAGCCGCTGGCCGAAGATATTCATGAGCTGCTGGAAACCCTTGCGCCGGTGGCGAAAAGGTTGGGCGGCTATAACGAAATGATGGGAGTCAAAGAGATTCTCAGGCACGGACCGAGCTTTAAACGTCAACAAAAGATATATAAAGAAACAGGTGATTATAAGCAGGTGATGGAAGTTTTGATAAAAGAATTGCGCGAACATAAAATTGTGCCGGTTTAAAAAAATCAAGAGGATGAGGTGGAATATCTGTTTTTCTAAGTGAAATGTAAATAAGCGCTTAAGTAGTGTTGTAGGTCTTGAGATAGAGACCTCTTCAATTTGACGATAGCATTTGTTTATTTTCGGTGGAATTTTCTGCTCCGGCTATTTATTCGAGCGAAATATAGTTTACCGGAGAGACAATGAGCGCGTCCGGCTCGTGAGTTCTAAATTCACCTCGACCCAAGCTGCTGATTGTAGATTAAAATATTGACATTCCAACGGTGAATTAATACTTTTCGCACCTTTTGTTTTTGCATACACCTGCTAATGGAAAGAAGTGTTTTTAGATAAATATTGGTCTGTTTCGCGCAGCATAACGGTTTCTTGTGTCTTTGCTTTGCCGCTCTGGCTAACTTACGAGTTCTTGGCTTTTTTCTTAAACAAGGGTTGGGGCGGCGGCTCTCGAACCGGGGTGGATTTTGCGCTGCGGAGCTTGTATGCAAAAGCAGGAATTCCAATGCAATTTGGTCTGGCTCTGCCGCTTCTGGTCTGCGCGATTGTTTTGTTTGTAAAAAGGCATAATCACGGCTTTGGTCAAATGCGGCTGCATTATTATGCCTGGATGCTGCTGGAGTCAATGTTTTATGGAGCGATTTTGGGGATTTTAGTCGGCGCAGTCAGCGGACTTTTTTTGTCGGCGAGCGGTTTTTTTTCTTCCGAGCGTTTCTTGCAATTTGTTATTAACCTGGGCGCCGGCATCTACGAAGAATTTGTCTTCCGGTTCTTATTGCTCTCAGGCATTATTTTTTTGTTTGCAAAAGTATTTAATCGCGAGATGGCGGCGTCAGCCATTGGTGTTTTTTTAAGCGCTTTAATTTTCGCAGGGTTTCATCATTTGGAAATTTTTGACGAGCCCTTTGCCTGGAGAAGTTTTTTGTTCAGGTTTTTTGCCGGACTCCTTTTCGCTGGACTTTTTTTGTTCCGTGGATTTGGCGTGGCCGCATATACGCATTCATTCTATAATATATTTTTGATTTTTCGGTTAGACAGCAATGCTTGATATCAAAACACCACCTGTAGCGGTTGATATCATTATTCGTTTCCCTGACGGCTCAGGGGTCGAGAAACTGGTTCTGATTGAACGAAAAAATTCGCCTTATGGTTGGGCGTTGCCAGGCGGGTTTGTTGATTACGGTGAGAAACTGGAAGAAGCCGCCATTCGGGAAGCCCGGGAAGAAACTTGTCTGGAAATTGAAATTGAATACCTCTTAGGCGCCTATTCCGAGCCAAGTCGCGATCCGCGCGGGCATACCGTTAGCATTGTTTACGTCGCAACTGGCTCTGGCGCGCCGAAAGCGGCGGATGACGCCGCCAATTTGCAGCTATTTGCAAAAGATGAATTGCCTGAAATATTGGCGTTTGATCACAAGGATATCCTTCACGACTTCTTTGACAGAAGTCAGTTTTAAATTCAGGGAAAGAAAAATGCATCTGCGCAAAATGGGGCTGGGCTTGGCGGCCGTGATCATAATCGTTGGGACAGGACTCCATTGGCTGTTTCAGACAGCGCTAGTGACCGACACCAAGGGGGTGTATACGGTAAATATTGAGCGTGGCATGTCTTTCAATGCAGTGATGAAGAAATTTATTGACCAGGGAGTTATTGAAGGTGATTTTCGTCCAAGATTTGTCGGCGCGCTTCTTGGGCTTAGCAGTCAATTAAAGGCCGGTCGTTATGAGTTGCAATCTGGAGAGTCAACCTACTCATTTTTGACTAAACTAACATCCGGACGGGTTTTAAACCAAAGGATAACCATTCCGGAAGGCTTGCAAGCGCGTGAGATTGCTCAAATTTTTCAAACGAAGCTGCAAGTGGATTCATCGGCGTTTATGGCCGTCGTAAGCAGCAAGGCTGAGGTGGTTGGTTATGGCCTGCAAGGCGAAACGCTGGAAGGGTATCTGTTCCCCAACACCTACAAGATGCCCTGGGGCGTCTCTCCTCGTCGCGTTGTGGAAATACTGGTGTCTGAATTTAAAAAGCAGGTAAATGATTCGTTGCTCAAAGAAATAGCAAAAAGTGAAATGAATTTATTGCAGGTCGTCACCCTGGCTTCGATTATTGAGGGAGAGGCCATGGTTGATTCGGAGAGGCCAATAATTTCAGGAGTCTATCAAAACCGTTTACGGAAGGGAATACGGCTGCAGGCCGACCCGACAATTCAATACATTATTCCTGACGGGCCAAGAAGATTGCTTTTTCGGGATTTGGAAATAGATTCCCGTTACAATACATATAGGTATGCCGGGCTGCCTCCAGGTCCGATTAATAATCCGGGACTCAATTCGATTTTGGCGACGTTGAATCCGGCCAGTGTCAAATATATTTATTTTGTTGCAAATGGTGACGGCACACACACTTTTTCACGCACATTGCGGGAACATAATCGCGCAAAGGCAAAATTTGATCGTGTTCGGCGGCAGATAAAGGGAAGGGGAAAGGTAGGTAAATGACATCAGATTTTGAAAATGAAAACGTTGATTTGTTGGCGGGGCTTAATCCGGTGCAAAAAGAGGCGGTGCAACACGTTGATGGACCTGTGCTAATTCATGCGGGCGCCGGAAGCGGCAAAACCAGGGTTTTAACCCATCGGGTTGCTTACCTCATAAAGCATGCGGCGGTGCGACCATGGCAGATTCTGGCGGTAACCTTCACCAACAAAGCTGCTGTGGGAATGAAGGAACGCATCGGAGCGCTGGCAGGCGGCGCAGCCGCCGACGCGTGGATTGGAACATTTCATTCTATATCTGCGCGAATTTTACGGGTTGAGGCTGAAAAAATAGGCTATGAAAGAAATTTTGTAATTTATGACCGTGATGATCAAATTCGCTTTATGAAGACTATTTTGCTTGATTTGCACATTCCAGATAAAGAATTTCCTCCGGCTATGGTCATTTCTGCTATTAGCAGGGCAAAAAATGATTTTATCAGCGCCAAAAAATTTTTGAGCGGCGCGACGGAGCGCAAAGAGGAAACCATCGGTCAGTTGTATATGCGGTATCAAAGCCAATTGAAAAAAAATAATGCAATGGATTTTGATGATCTGCTGGTCAACCCCATTTATCTCTTTGAAAGCGATGAAAATACGCTTGCCCGCTACAGCGAAAAATTTCGCCATATTCTGGTTGATGAATATCAGGACACGAATCGCACGCAATATCTCTTCTTGAAAAAACTCAGCCAGACCTACCAAAACCTTTGTGTTGTTGGAGACGACGATCAATCCATTTATCGATGGCGCGGCGCTGACATTTCGAATATTCTAAATATTGAAAAGGATTTTCCCGGCTGTAAAGTCTTTCGACTTGACCAAAATTATCGATCAACCCAAAACATTCTTGATGTTGCCAACTCAGTGGTGAAAAATAACGTCACCCGACGTGAGAAAGAGCTTTGGACTGAGAATGGCGTCGGTGATCGCGTTGTGATATTTGATTTATCTGACCAGATTTCAGAAGCGCAGTTTGCAGTCAATAAAATTCGTTCTGAGATGCAGGAAAATGCAAGAAATTTCAATGAATTTGTCATGCTATACAGAACAAATGCGCAGTCCCGCGTTTTAGAAGATGCACTTCGCACAGCGGGAGTTCCCTACACGATAGTTGGCGGTTTGCGTTTTTACGAGCGCAAGGAAGTCAAGGATGTTTTGGCCTATCTTCGACTTGTTTGCAATCCACGCGACTCCATTAGCTTCAAAAGGGTTGTGAATTATCCGCTGCGCGGCATTGGCAATGGTTCTATTCGAAAGCTTGAAGTTTTTGCGGCGGCCAACGGAATTTCGTTGATGCAGTCGGCCGCCAGGGTGGAAGAGGTGACGACCATCGCGCCCCGAATTCGCAAAAACATAAGAGCTTTTTTTGATTTGGCCGAGAAATACAGAACCCTGAAAGATGAATTTACCGCCGGCGAGTTGGCCAGGGTTATCGTTGATGAAATCGCCATTTTAAAAATTTTCAAGGAAGTTGGCACAGAGGAAGCGCTGGGGCGAGCAGAAAATGTTCGCGAGTTGCTTCTGGCCATTGTTAATTTTGGCCGCACTCGGGAAAATGCCGGGCTGGAGGCGTTTCTTGAGGAAGTGTCGCTTATTTCTGATGTGGACAATTGGGACGATGCATCAAACGCAGTGACGTTGATGACCATTCATAGCGCAAAGGGTTTGGAATTCCCGGTGGTTTTTGTCACTGGTTTGGAGGAAGGTCTTTTCCCTTTGAGCCGAACTTTTCTGAGCGATGAAGAAATTGAGGAAGAAAGGCGTCTATTTTATGTTGCCGCGACCCGGGCTGAGAAAAAACTCTATTTAACTTGGGCGGCCACACGTTTTCGGTTCGGGGAATATTACCAAAACCTGCCGTCGCGCTTTATAAGTGAAATTGATCCGGAGCTTGTTGATAGAATAAGGGTGCAACGTTCAAGTGAAAATCGCCGAAGCCAGCTTCATTCAAAATCATCGCGTTATTCCGCAAAAAAAGATGCCGCGCATGACTATGATGATTTCTCCGGAGACTTGCCGAAACTCTATCTTGGTTGTGAAGTAAAACATGCCAAGTTTGGCCTCGGCAAGGTCGTACGCATGGATGGTCAGGGAGAAATGAGCAAAGTCACCGTACGTTTTTACGAAGCCGGTGAAAAAAGATTACTGGTGAAATATGCAAATCTTGATATTTTAGTTTAGTGAGTCAAAATGAAAACAACTATCGCATTTTTGATTTGCCTGCTTCTTGCGGGCAATGTTTTAACCGCTCAGGTTTTCGATCCTGAAAAAGAATTTGAGTTTATAAAAAAGCTCTCCAACGACAATTTACATAAAATTGCCGCTGAACAATTTCAAGGCTTTGTCAGCCGGTTTCCCAACCATGAGTATGCCGATGACGCGCTTTACTTAGGCGCTGATAATTACCGTTTAGCTGGCATGATTCAACCTGCGTTTGAGGCTTTCAAACAACTGGAATTAAGCTATCCGCAATCTAAGTATGTTGTGCAGAGCCGTTATAAAATGGCTGTTTGTCAAAATAAGTTAGGAAATTTTAGCGCAGCAGCGGCACTTTTTCGAAGAATTCCGGTTTTACATCCGGCAACCGAGTTTGCATCGAAAGCCTATATTGAAGCTGGCAAGGCATGCGTAAAAGCTGGTGAGGATGAATCGGCTTTAAACCATTTCCGCAGACTCATTTTGGATTACCCGGAATCGAAAGAGCGTCTCTCAGCTCATATCGAAATTGTTGACATCTACTTTCAACGCAATGACTTTGAATCTGCCTTAACAGAAGTTGATGGAATTTTTCAATCGTATGGAGCCGAATTGCATGAGTCGAAAGTGTATTGGCTGCGGGCGCAGGTTTTAGAAAAGCTGGGTCAATTCAATGATGCGGAAGAGATTTATGCCAAATTGGCCAAAGATTTTGGCAATACAACCGCGGGGCAACGCGCCAGCTTAAAAGTGGCGGACTTTCTTGAAAAACGCGGTGACTTTGATGCGGCCGTGACCAAATATGACGTAATACTATCCGGCTCTGACTCAACATTGCGCAGCCTGGCTTTGACTGCAAAAGCAGAAAACAGATTGCGAATCGGGAAAACTGCCGAGGCGTTGAAACTCTATCAAAAATTAGCAATGCCGAATGGCTTTGAACAGCAGGCGGCATTACGGTATAAGTTGGCTCAAATTCATTACAAACTGGAAAGTTTTGCTGAGGCTGAATCAACCCTCAAGAAATTGATTGCAAATGAAAGCGCAAATAAGCGGCTGGCTCTTGTCCTGTTGGTTGACGTTTTACTTCGACAGAACAAACATTTTGATGCGCTTGCAAGTCTCGCTCAGCTGCGCGCAACAACCTCTGGAGATGCTGATTTTTTCTCGGTGTATTTTCAGGAAGCCTCAATTTATGAAAGTCACCTTAAAAATTATAGCAAAGCGATACGCGTTTACGATGAATTTGTTGAGAGGGCGCCTGGTCATGCATTGGCGGATAGCGCCCAGTTTTGCATTGCCCGCTGTTATGAAAAACTCGGAGATTTTCAGCGCGCCAACCAGGAATACAATAATTACCTGCGACAATATCGGGGCGGAGATCAATTTGAACGGGTGTATAAACGCGTTCAACTCATTCATAAAGTGGCAATTAACCAGCCAGCCGATATTGCGGATATTTCAGGTTTATTACAGATGTCCCGCAAAAGCGACAGCGCGGTTTCTGAACTCGAACTTGCCAAATATTATATTAAGGCCGGCCATTTTTTGCAGGCGGCTAGCTTTCTGCAGGCGTATTTGGACGCTGGAAATATTGCAACGGATGAATTGAAGCTTAACCTGGCCAAAGCTTATGTGTTGGGAAGTCTCAGGAGTTTGCTGGAAGATAATAAAGAAATGGCCGATGTGGCTGGCGCAAACGCATACTGGGTAATTGCCGATTTGGTGGCGGATTCCACTGATTCCGGCATTAATTTGTTGGTTCAACAAGAACTTGCAGATCTCTACCTGTACAATCCGGCAATTACCCCTGATTCATTGTCTGGCTTTTTGACTGTACTAGGAAGTCGCGTTGGTTTGATAGCCCCTTCACTCGCATTAACTTATGCCAAGGCTGCGTTGCAAAATGCTTCCGACCCTGCCAATGATGGTCGCCTGACCGAACTTTTTAATATCGTGATAAAATCAAAGCTGCCACTGATAGAGCGGGAAAGCGCCGCCTATTTCAAACTAACTCTTTTGGCAAAGAGTGGAGCGGATTCAGCGGCCATGGCTATGAGTCGCGCATTGATTTTGAACTCTCCCGAAAGCAATTATCTGCCCAAAACATTGATGCTGCGCAGCAGACTGCTTCTTGCGGCTGGCGACACCGTTGGCGCGCTTTCCGACATGCGGCGGCTGATTTCAACCTACCCATATTCGAATGTTGCGCAGCGCGCCCAAAAAATAGTTGCTGAAATTAAGCTTAGTTTGGGAGAATATAGCTCAGCCTTGAAGTCCTATGAAAAATATCTCCGTATTCGAAATAATATTTTACCAGCTGAACTCGCCGCCATCAATTTTAACCAGGCAAAACTGTATGAACTTTCGGGAAACTTATCGAAGGCGCTTGAGCTATATATATCATTTATTCATCACAATCCCGACAGCCCATTGATTGTGCAGGCAAGGATGGCAATTGCGAGAAATGCTGTTAAAAACGGGAACGAGAATCTGGTCAAAGTTTGTTATCAGAGCGTTATGAGATCGACATCAGAACCGGGGATCCTTTATGAGGCTCAGGTTGCATTGGGTCGATATTATTTTGAAAATAAAAAATTTGAGAATGCGTTAACTGAATTTAGCGGCGCTAAAAAAAATGCCAGCCTTGAAAGTGAAAAACGCTATTGCGACACTTATATAATCCGCTCTGAGATATTGCTGGGCAGGTTTAGCGCCATCGCTTCAAAGAAGAAGGCGTTTCGTAAAAAATATGATAAAACCAAGCCTGAGGATGGTCTTTTTTTACGAGATGAGGGCGACGCGCATATTGTCGCCAAAAACTTTGAACTTGCCAAAAAAGCGTTTAAGAAGCTGCGGTCTAATTATAAAAAAAGTGATTTAGGCGCTTGGGGTGAATTCGGTTTGGGGAAAATTTATTTAATTACCAACCATACCGAAGCTGCGCTTGAAATTTTGACAAAAATTCCAGCAAGTTATCCAGAGAGTGAAGTTGCGGTTCTTGCTTATTTCAACCTGGGCGACTTCTATTATAAATCAGGTCAGGTTCAAAATGCGATACTTGCCTTCAAGAATGTGATTGATCAGCCTAACGGCCAAAGGGTCGAGGAGAATGCGGTATTATATCTGATTCAGGGATATACCGATCTGCGCATGTGGGATCAGGCGATTGCCCACACCCGTCGTTACTTGAAGGAATATCCACGTTCAGACAAAGCATTCAGAAAGAAAATTGACCTTGCGCAGTTACAAATGAAGTTGAAGGAGTATGAGCGCGCCATCACCGGGTTTCGTCAAATCTTGCCGTACGCCAGTGCTGAATTTGAAGCTGAGATACAATTCTATATTGCGCAATGTTATAACGAAAGCGGCGCTTATGAAGCTGCGATTGCCGAATACTTAAAGGTGAAATATCTCACCAAGCCCACCAAGCTTCCATGGCATATTACGGCATTGTTTGAGACCGGCCGCTGCCTTGTGCGCACACAAAACTTTAAACAGGCTGAAGTGATTTTTAAAAGAATTATTAAAGATCAGGGTGAGGAAAGCAATTTTGGTCGTTTTGCCCGTAAACAGTTGCAGGAAATTGCCGCCAATAACGTTGATTTAGGTTGGCAAAAGCAATGAATTATACAAAATCTGTAGTTCAAGTGGAATAAAGGTATCCGTAAGTAGTATATCGAAGCAGTGTTTGACCAAAGCGCTGATGTCAAAAAACAGGCATGGATCGTTGTGTCAATCTTTCCTGCGTGAAACTGAGTTTTATCAGGAATAGATCGACGCTGTATAGAAATTTTTCAAACTTCGGTCAATCACGAAATTAATGGTGGGTTCGGTGTGTCCAAAAAAAGTCGCGCATAATATGGATTCTTTTGATGAAGAAAATGTGCTTGATAAAGTGCATCGCGTATTAAAAGGTGATGCAAAAGCCTTTGAGCCGATAGTTAGGCTATATCAAAAACGGATTTATTTTACTGTATTGCAGATTGCGGCTGACCATGAAGACACAAATGACATTTTGCAAGATACATTTATCAAGGCGTACACCAAACTATATAGCTACGATGAAAGCTATCCATTTTATCCATGGCTTTACAGAATTGCCGTTAACACCGCGTTAAATCATAAAAAAAAGAAGACGAATCTGCGGGCAATGTCCATTGATGAGTTTGATGGATATCATCCCAACGGCGATCTGGTAGAAGCGCCGAAACAGTTGAATGATGCCGTGAACAGTGAATTGGTAGGTAAATTGAAAAAAGCATTGGCTTGCATTCCTGACCAACAAAGAGTCGTTTTTGTGCTGCGGGTAAATGATGGGTTAAGCTATCAGGAAATCAGTGAAACGCTTGAAATATCAATCGGAACGGTAATGTCTCGACTTTCCCGAGCCAGGGAAAAATTGAGAAAATTACTAAAAAGTTACGTCGAAGCAAACGATACAAGGTTAATTCAGTCATGAGTTCATGTCAAAACAAAATTAAAGTTGAAAAGTATATGGATGAGGAACTTCCTGCGGAGGACAAGCAGTTTTTTGTTCGCCACTTGGAAACTTGTCCTGTCTGTGTCGCTGAATTTGAAAGCGCCAAAAAGTTAGATGCGCTTTTTGAGTTTGGGGTTTTTGAGATGCCCGAGGAGTCATACTGGGAAGAAACGCCAGGCATTATTATGAACCGACTTGCCTTAGATCGACCTGATAGGAACATAGCTAAGCAAAAAAAACGCGTTTGGGTCGGTTTTAGTTTCCCGGAATGGACGACCCCAAGGCTTGTCGCAATTGGCGGTTTGGTCGCCCTGTTGCTTTTCTTTGTTCTTCGACCACAGGTTGAGGAGCGCGCACCGGGCATTGAGGTGATTGCCGATAGCATGAGCAAGTCTGAAACAGTTGAAACGGCAAAAACGATAAAGTCCATCGAACTGGCTGCACCTAACATGCCTGAAGCAGCGCAACCAGTGTCAAAGTCGCTGGCAAAAGTTAGCGAAGCGCCATTGAGCGTTCAGGTTTCGGCGGAGCCACAAAAAGTCACTCCGCGCGGTCTGAATACTGACATGGCTGTAGTCGAGGAGAGTTTTTTGACACCTGCCCCGAATAATCGGTTTTTGTTGCCTGAAGAAATAGTTGAAAAGGCTGACAAAATAAGCCCGACAGTCTCAGTGCTATCGAATGAAGCCGTCGATGGCTTTGTCAAGCAGGTTGACCCGCTAAAAGAGGTAGATTTGCCGGATACGACCAGTGACTTTTTGCAAATCCTTTGGTTAGTGCAAAAGAGCCCGCAACTTAGTGAGAAACGCAATATTTGGCTGTCCTATCTTGGCCGTGAAACAAATGTGACATTCCGGATTCAGGCGATTAACAATCTGAGCCTGGTTTTGTATAAAATTGCCGTCATATCAAATGATTTTGACCAAACCGATGAAGCCATTCGTTTTTTTGAAGAACATGAAGCAGACTTGCGTTCACAAATGAAAGATGTGCGTTTCGAAAAAAGGTTGTCGATTTTAAGAGATATTATGCAATAAACGCTGCAATTTAGTTTTCTTTTTTCCATATTTTACGCCACAAATTGTTTTTCTTCATACCTGTTTATACCCGTTGATTTTCACATCACTTTTTATTATTCTCTCGCTTTAATAAGATTGGTTTATTGTGATTGCGATAATAGAATTAGCCCTTCGGGAAGATTTCGGGAAGCATGGTGATGTAACCAGTGATTGCGTTGCTGGCGTTGGCAAGCCGGGCGCGGCGACAATCATATCCAGGCAACCGGGCGCGCTTTGCGGACTTGGCGTCGCTGAGCTGGTTTTTAAGAGTGTTTCAGCTGAACTTTCAATTTCATCGCAATATCGAGATGGCGACTCCGTTGCGGCGGGCTGCGCTGTAATGAAAATTCAAGGCCGAATTCAGGACATTTTAAAGGCTGAACGAACAGCGCTGAATTTTCTGCAACGACTGTCCGGTGTTGCAACCATGACCCGTAAATTCGTTGATGCAATATCCGGGACAAAGGCGAAGATTCTGGACACGCGCAAAACCACGCCGGGTTTGCGTCAGCTTGAAAAACAAGCTGTCCTGGCGGGCGGTGGTATGAATCACCGGTTCGGGCTGTATGACATGGTCTTGCTGAAAGAAAATCATGTCGCCGCAGCCGGAGGTTTGGCTGAGGCGACGCGCAGCGTCAGAAAATCGCTGGTTTCCAAAGGGCTTCAGCTCAAGGTAGAAGTGGAAGTGACGAACCTGTCACAAGTCAAGGAAGCGCTTGCGCTCGACATAGACCGCTTGATGCTTGACAATATGGATTTACAGGAAATTCGGCGCGCCGTGGCTCTTATTGATGGTTGCATGGAGACTGAAGTTTCTGGAGGTGTAACTTTGCAAACCGTCAGGCAAATTGCTGAAACCGGGGTTGATTTTATTTCAGTGGGCGCCCTAACCCATTCCGCGCCAGCTTTTGACTTCTCACTCCTTTTGGAAAATCATGTTTAAAAAAATTGATCACATTGGCATTGCGGTGACCAGTCTTGAAGCCGCCACTGAAAAATATCGTTTGTTGGTCGGAAAAGAACCGGCGCATCAAGAGTTGGTGGAAGCCCAAAAAGTTAAAACCTCTTTTTGGGAACTTGGCGAGTCACGGCTTGAGTTGTTAGAGGGAACCGAGCCTGCGTCGCCGATTTCTAAATTTGTCGAAAAACGGGGCGCCGGTGTTCATCATATCTGCTTTGAGGTTGAGGATATTGCGGCGGCAAAAGAGGCATTTACAACCGCCGGTTTGCAATTTATTGATTTGGCCTCGGATAAAGGAGCGCACGGAGCCAAAGTAGCATTTCTACATCCTAAATCGACTGGCGGCGTTCTTTTTGAATTGGTTGAATATCCAAAGAAATAGTATATGCCGCTGCCTGAAAATAATTCCCGGCTGCATGAAAAATTAACAAATCTTCCCGGCAAGCCCGGTTGCTATCTGTTTAAAGATCGAGCCGGCAAGGTGATCTACATTGGCAAAGCCAAAATGTTGAAAAACCGGGTTCGATCTTATTTTCAAAAGGGTCGGGATGAAGGCGTCAAGTTACAACACCTGCGCTTGAAAATAGCGAGTTTTGAGTTCATTGTTACAGATACGGAGATGGAGGCGTTGATCCTTGAAATGAATCTGGTCAAGGAATACAAGCCGCGTTATAACATCAATCTGAAAGATGACAAAAGCTTTCCGTATATCCGGGTGACCAGAGAGAGGTTCCCGCGTATTTTTCCGACCCGTAGAATCATCAAAGATGGCTCGCAATATTTCGGGCCTTACACCGATGTCGGCTCCATGCGAAGTTTGTTGAAATCGGTCAAGCGAATATTTCCGGTTCGAAGTTGCAATTTTGATTTGACCCAGGAAGTGGTCGCCAATAAGAAGGTAAAGATTTGCCTGGACTATCATATTAAAAGGTGCGAAGGGCCGTGTGAAGGCCTGGTTGGGGTTGATGAATATGGTTATATGATTCGTCAAGTCGTCAATTTTGTCAATGGAAAAAATAATATAGTCGTCAAAGAATTAAAAATGAAAATGAGCGCGCTCGCGGAAAAGAAAAGATATGAGGAGGCGGCGCGTGTTCGCGATCAGGTAAAATTCATTGAAAGTTTTCAATACAAGCAAAAAGTTGTAACCGATGAACTTAAGGATCGTGACATTGTTGGCGTAGTGGCTGAAGATAACGAGGCTTGCGGCGTTGTTTTAAAAGTTCGCGATGGCAAGATATTGGGTCGTCAACATTTTTACCTCTCCGGCGTTGCGGGCGATGCCAGTGAAGCGGTAACCACCGCTTTTGTGAAACAGTTCTACTTGAAAACAGCTTTTGTTCCCGATGAAATTTATGTCAGCGATTCACTGGATGATATCGATCATATCCAAAACTGGTTAGCGCAAAAAAAGGCCGCCAGTATAAAAATAGTCACACCGCAAAAAGGGCAAAAAGCTAAACTTGTTGAGATGGCGACAAAAAACGCCTCATATCTTCTGGAAGAGTTAAAGCTGCAAAAGCTGAAATCGAAAGATCAGATTCATTATAATGTTCGCGCCTTACAAAGGGATCTGCATTTGAAAAATCCCCCCAAGCGAATAGAATGTTTTGATATATCAAATATTCAGGGTTCGGAGCCGGTCGCCTCAATGGTGACATTTGTTAATGGCAAACCGTTAAAAAGTGATTATCGCAAGTTCAAAATTCAAGTAAAGTCAACGCCGGATGACTTTGCGATGATGGCGGAAGCTGTTGAGCGTCGATATGCGGGTTCTTTGTCGGACAAGCTGCCGACGCCGGATTTGATTTTGGTCGATGGCGGAAAAGGACAGCTTTCTTCAGCAAGTTTTGTTTTACACAAGCTCAATTTGTCAACTCAGCCAATTGCAGCGTTGGCCAAGCGCTTGGACGAAGTTTTTTTGCCTGGCTGCAACGAACCGCAAAACATTCCAAGGACATCATCCGGCTTAAAACTGCTGCAACATATTCGCGATGAAGCGCATCGTTTTGCCATAACCTTTCATCGCAAGTTGCGACAACAGCGCACAATTCAATCTGAACTCGATAAGGTGATGGGCGTCGGTCCCGCCAAAAGATCGGCTTTGTTGAAATATTTTGGCTCGGTTAAACAAATTCGAGAGGCTACAGTTGATGAAATCGAAATTGTGCCGGGCGTCACCGCTGTTTTGGCCAAGCGTATTTGGGAGTATTTTCACTTTGTCAATCCGTAAACGATTAACGTCGACCATGATGATGGTCTTGCTCGCGATTCCGTGTGAACTTCTGCATTCGGGTGATGACTACGATCCAACCAGCCTGGTTTTTCCTTCATTTTTACACACGATGGGTGTTCGAAAAGCCACTAAAACACATCTGCGCATTTATTCGCGCAACAAAGTAAAAGTAAGGGATCCGCAAGGGCTAACGGTTGTCCGCATGGACAGTTGGGATGATCCGGAGTCGAAAAATGATGATGATGAAGTGACAGGGTATGGCGTTAATTCCGGCGCGAATATGATTGTCTATAATAAATCCATGACTTCGTTAGACTTTTACGGGCCGGGGCAACGCGGCGCAGGGAAACTGAACAAACCCACCGCTGTTGTAGCTGATCGCTTCGGCAATGTCTATGTGGCGGACACAGGAAATCACCGAATTGTTAAGATGTTTAACCCAAAGAAAAAACTTGAATTTGTAGAAGGAATTGGCGGTTTTGGCAGTCGTCCGGGTTTGTTTAATGCGCCAGGCGGTCTCGCTATGGATTCGAATGGCATGGTTTACATTTCGGACACGGGAAATCATCGCATTCAAGAGCTGCGCCCGGACAATCAAATACATCTTTGGTTTGGCGAACAAGGTAAGGAAACAGGACAGTTATGGCGCCCGCAGGGAATCGCGGTTACAAATGGTCAGGAAAAGTGGACGTTTTATAAAGATTCCTTCATCGTCGTCATCGATCTTGACGGTCAACGCCTGCAAAAATTTACTTTGGACGGCGGCTTTATCGCAAAAGCAGATTTGGCGGGCAGTGGCGTTAACAATGCGCGGCTCAACTATATTGCCCTTGACTATTACAGCAATATTTGGGTTACGGATTCGAACAATCATTGTATTCATAAATTTGATCGCGGGTTAAATTATCTTTGCTCTTTTGGCCGTAAGGGCGACGATGATAAAGAATTTATTGAGCCTCGCGGCATTTCAATATATAAACGGTTCGGTCAGGTTTTTATCGCTGAGAAAGAATCAGCGCAGTATTACTGGGTTGGCGTCGACATTAAGGATTTACAAATAAAATATGATGAAAAGCTAAATGCATTAACGCTTGCATTTTTTTTAGTTGAACCTACATTTTTCAGCCTCACCGTCACCACGCCCGAAGGAAACAAAGTTGAGTCATTTAAGCGCGCTCGGTATTTTTCAGGCAAACATCTGTTAAGACTAAGTCCGAATCTGAAACAATGGAAGGCTTCCAACCAAAACGCTTCATTCGTAAGTGGTGATTATCGGTTTGAATTGAAATTAGAAGCCACTTACTCCTCGTTGAACTATTTTTCAAAAAAAATGAAAAGAACCCTCACCATAAAATGAACTAATTATTTTGCTATGAATGAACCACAAGTAGATTTGAAATGCGCCCGGGAACATGGGCTGACCGATGACGAATACAAATATATTCTGAAAATTTTAGGACGAACTCCAACCTTTACCGAGCTTGGTATTTTTTCCGTGATGTGGTCAGAGCACTGTAGCTACAAGAATTCAATCCTGATGCTGAAGACCTTTCCTAAAAAGGGGGAAAGGCTCTTGGTAGAGGCTGGAGAGGAAAACGCCGGACTCATTGATATTGGCGATGGCCTGGCTGTTGCATTTAAAATCGAAAGCCACAATCACCCCTCAGCGGTGGAGCCATATCAGGGTGCCGCAACCGGCGTCGGTGGAATCTTGCGTGATATTTTCAGCATGGGCGCCCGACCGATCGCGGCGTTAAATTCACTTCGCTTTGGCAATCTTGACGATCCGCGGGTGCGCTACCTGTTTTCCGGCGTTGTCAGGGGAATTGGTGATTATGGCAATTGTTTTGGCGTGCCAACGGTTGGCGGTGAAATCTATTTTGACGAAAGTTATAACGGAAATCCATTGGTGAATTGCATGGCGGTGGGCATTGTAAAACATGATCGTGTCGCAAAAGCTCTTGCCGACGAACCTGGCGCGTCAGTTCTATACTTTGGCTCAGCCACAGGTCGTGACGGCATTCACGGCGCGACTTTCGCATCGGAAGAAATCAATGAAAAGTCAGAGGAACGGCGACCGCAAGTGCAAGTTGGCGACCCTTTCGCCGAAAAATTACTTTTAGAAGCCACCTTGGAAATGATTGAGCAGGATCTGCTCATCGGCATTCAGGATATGGGCGCCGCCGGACTGACCTGCTCGTCAAGTGAAATGGCCGCCACCGGAACAGGTGGAATGCTTATGGATTTAGACAAAATACCAAAACGAGAAAAGGGCATGACCGCCTATGAAATTCTCCTGTCTGAGTCGCAAGAACGGATGCTTGCTGTTGTTAAAAAGGGCAAAGAGGATGCGGTCAAAGCCATTTGCGCCAAGTGGGATTTGAGTTGCGCCGTGGTTGGAAAGGTGACCGACGGCAAAGATTTAATAATCAGGAAGGATGGAGAAATAAAAGCGCAAATTCCATCTGATGCGCTTGTTCTTGGCGGCTCCGCGCCTGTTTATAAACGCGAAACGCGGCGACCCGATTATCTGGATGAATTGCAAAATTTTGACTTCTCAGTTTTGCCTGAACCCAATGATTATAATGAAATTTTGATGAAATTGCTTGCATCTCCAAACATTGCAAGTAAGCAATGGGTGTATAAACAATACGATCACATGGTTCGCTCCAATACCATGAATCTTCCCGGTCTCGGAGCGGCGGTCGTGCGCATCAAAGGCGGTCGGCGCGCCCTGGCCATGGCCACCGATTGCAATGGACGACTGGTCTACCTGAACCCGCGTGAAGGCGGTAAAATCGCCGTCGCCGAGTCGGCGCGAAATGTTGTTTGTTCAGGCGCAAAACCTGTCGCCATAACCAATTGCCTCAACTTCGGCAATCCATATAAGCCGGAAATTTACTGGCAGTTTGAACAGGCAGTCCTCGGCGTTGGCGACGCATGCCGGGCGCTGGAAACACCGGTCACCGGCGGCAATGTGAGCTTCTATAACGAAAATCCGGAGGGAGCGGTTTTTCCAACCCCTGTTATTGGCATGTTGGGCTTGATCGATGACATCGATCACGTCACCACCTCTGCTTTTAAGAATGAAGGCGACACAATTTATCTGCTTGGAAAAAATTCCGGGGATATCTCAGGCTCCGAATATTTGAAAACTTGCTTTGGGAGGTTGGCCGGAAACCCTCAAATTGACCTGAATCTGGAAGCGCGTCTACAGCAAGCCTGTCTTGCTATGATTCGCAGCGGCAACATTCACTCAGCCCACGATATTTCTGACGGCGGTCTTGCCATTGCCCTGGCTGAATGTTGCATTGTGGATTGCCATCGACAGATTGGAGCAAAAGTGACGTTGCCTGTAAACAGCCGTTCTGATTTCATGCTATTTGGTGAAACTCAATCACAAATTATTATTTCATGCGCGGAAAGTTCGGGCGGTGAGATAGAAAAAATAGCCAATCAGTGCAATGTTATGCTGACCCGACTCGGTTCGGTCGGCGGCTCAAAGTTAATCATAAACAGCGAAATAACCGCTGATATTTCAAAATTGTCAGAGATCTATTACACTGCAATTTCTCAGAAAATGGCCGACTGACCAATAGATGGTCGAGCTTTCAGTGAGGGGAGAATAATGTCAAAAATACAACCTGGTTTGCCCAAAGGCATGCGCGATTTTTTGCCGGAACAAATGCTTAAACGGCAATTTGTCATGAATACAATTCGTGGAATTTTCGAAAAATATGGCTATGAGCCGCTGGAAACCCCTTCGATTGAAAAATTGAAAATCCTTTCTGGAAAGTATGGCGATGAGGGGGAGCAGCTTATGTTCAAGGTTTTGCGCCGTGGAACAGGACTGGAAGAGTTGCGGCGCGGTCAAAAAGAGTTTGTGGTGACTGATTACGGTCAAGTGGTCGAGGAGTCGTTGCGCTACGATTTAACCGTGCCTTTGAGCCGCGTCATTGCCATGCATCAGGATAAACTGCTGTTTCCATTTAAACGTTATCAAATTCAACCTGTATGGCGGGCAGACCGGCCGCAGAGGGGACGCTTTCGTGAGTTTTATCAGTGTGACATAGATGCTGTTGGCGTCGCTTCATTGCTCGCTGACGCCGAGGCCATTTGCATTTTGAATGAAGTCCTTACCACCCTTGGGTTTAATAATTTTCAAATTCGAATTAACAACCGCAAACTTCTGAATGGCATAATTGAGAGTGTGGGGTTGGTTCCATCGGAAAATGCCGGAATTCTCGTGGCAATTGACAAGTTGGACAAAATTGGTTTCGCAGGCGTTGAAAAGGCGCTTTCGGCGCTTGAAGTAACCGCTGACAAAATATCTGCAATTCTCGATATACTTGCCATTGCAGGAAACGCGCCTGAAATGTTGGATCGATTGTTAAGTCGCGCAGGCGATACGGAATCGTTGCGCGCAGGCGCTGAAGAACTGACTGAACTCTTTGAATTCCTATATCAGTTTCAAGTCGATAAGTCAAATTGGAAATTAGATCTGTTTCTGGTGCGCGGACTTGGATATTACACCGGGCCTGTTTTTGAATCAGTTGTGGAGAAACCTGCGATTGGCAGCATTGCGGGCGGTGGTCGTTATGACGGATTAATCGGCATGTTTTTAGGACGAAATATTCCCGCCACAGGCGTTTCTTTTGGAATTGAACGAATTATTGAGGTAATGGCTGAATTGGAGCTTTTACCTGACTTGCAGACCAAAACTCATGTTTATGTTACTGTTTTTGATCTATCCACACAGGCGAATGCCATCGCCTTCGCACAGAAGTTGCGTGTGGCTGGAATATGCGCCGAACTATGCCTGGATTCGAGTAAATTTAAAAAACAAATGAACTTTGCCAACCGGAAAAATATTCCTTTTGTCGCTGTAATCGGGCCGGATGAGATCGCGCAGGGCAAGGTTAATCTTAAAAATATGAGGTCTGGCGCACAGGAATTATTGAGTGAGGAAGAAGCTATTTCAAAACTCAAAAAATGAAACTTTGCGAGAAGCTGTCGTAAACAAAAGCGTTTGTTTCTATAGGGGTTTATCGTGGTGAGTGAGTATAAATAAAGAAGGGACTGACCTTTCGAGTTGCAGCGCTAGTTGATGAGGTCAGTCCCAGCTTGTCTTCGATCTCTTCAAAGGTGTAGGGTTCAATGTTGAGTTAGAGATCAAATGTTTGTTTCGAAATCCTTTCCGACAATTTACAGTAAATCCGCAAGTACTGTAAGAAGCGTCATGCTTATCCAATTGGAATTAGCAAATGATATGCCAGCAAAAGCGGCCTGCTCTAAAGTCTGATAAAACAATCTTTCTGTTTTGGGTTGTGTTGATTTTTGGGGAGATCATGTGGAAGTGACTGATACACTTGTTTAATGGTGAGACACGTTGTTTTTTTGCTCCTCTGTCTGTTGGTTGATATGCTTCTGTATTGTATCCAGCTCAGCAAGAATCTCTTCAACAAAAAAAAGAGCTTCTTGCGGGTTCTTGGCAATTTTCTTTAAAGCGGAATCAAAGTCAGCTCTGGTCATTTGCGAGCTGTTTTGGGTTAGCAGGCTGTCGCCTTTATACTGCTTTTGCAAGGCGCGCGAATAGTATTCAACTGCGTTTTCATGCAGCTGGCCATAGCTCTTTTTTGTATCCTCACAGCCTGTTGCAAAAAGAATGAAAAAAAATAACGTCGGTATAAGTTTCATATTCCTGAATATTTGGTTTTGACGCTGCAATATAAGAAATGAAACCTTGATTGACGAAAGAAATGTTTGTTGGGGTTGCCGACCTTGCTCCCCCAATTTAGGTATCTGTAAGGCGATTGTCTATGCGTATTATTGCGGACACTAAAATACCATTTGCCGCTCAGGCTTTTTCAGCGCTTGGCGAAGTTTGCCTTGTCGATCACCGGGAACTTACACCGAAACGAATAGAAAAGTGTGATATCCTTTTGACGCGCTCTGAGACCAGGGTGGATGAAACATTATTATCCGGCAGCGCTGTAAAATTCGTTGGTTCTCCAACCAGCGGCGTTGACCACATTTCCACTGAATATCTTGCCAGCAGGAATATTGGTTTTGCAAGCGCTCCGGGCGGCAACGCCAGATCGGTCGCCGAATATATTCTGGCCGCCTTACTATCTGTTAGTCAGTTTAAAAAGGAGACACTTCGTGGTAAGACGCTCGGTCTTGTCGGCTTCGGGAATATTGGCAAAATTGTCGCAGAGATGGCCGACACCTTGAAAATGGAGGTTTTATTGAATGACCCGCCGCTGCGACAATTTAGTGAGAGCAGCCGCTTTGTTGAACTTAATGAAATTTGTGATGCGGATTATGTCTCAACGCATGTTCCCCTGACGAGATTTGGTGAATTTTCTACGTTTCACCTTTTTGATAAAATAATCTTGAATAAATTGAGACCCGACTGTGTATTGATAAACAGTTCGCGAGGATCGGTTGTTGATAATCGGGCATTATTGTCTGTTCTGAAAAAAAATAAAAGGATGATTTCTGTTTTGGATGTTTGGGAAAATGAGCCGGAAATTGATTTTGAATTGCTCAATGCTATTACGATTGGGACACCGCATATTGCCGGCTATTCGTGGGACGGGAAAATTGCCGGAACCCGCATGGTCTTTGAAGCTGCCAGTCGTTTTTTTGATATTGAAGCATGCTTTCCAAGACACTTTGGGGTCGCGCATGAACCAATCTGTTGGTCAAGCAACAATGATATTGAGGCTGGTTTAAGGGAAGTTGTTCCTCGCTTTTACGATATTATGAAGGATCACAAGTCCTTGCAGATGATAAAAGCCGCTCGCAAACGTGGTAGTTTTTTTGCCGATTTACGAAAAAAGTACCCGATTCGCCGGCAGTTTTCCAGCCGGAAAATAAAAATTAAATCTGCAATTCCGGAAACTGAGCATACCCTGAAAGGGTTGGGTTTTTGCATCGAAAAAACAAATTTTTAGATAACTAAAATTTTTTGCTTTTTTTTATAACTTTTTACAGGGTTAGGTTGTCTAATACTATGCCGACGTGATAATAACTTTAAAGCGGCGTCGACCAAAAAAATATGTTAAATAAAGAAACCAATATGATGGAAGAAAAAATTGAACTCAAATCATATCATTCGGCTGAAGCCTTGAAAGAAGAAGTTGGCAAACGTCTAACTGACAGGGCAAGCCATGATTGGGATATTGTCGGTTTTTCAACCCGCGGGTCTTATTTGTATTTGACTTTTAAGCAGAAACAAAGATAGGCGGACGATATACTTCGACCTACTACTACTTTAGAAATTATCACTTTTTTTAATTTCAAGTTCAACAATAAATCTGTTTGCCAAAAATGGATATCAATTATCCATTGAGTCAAAATTAACGCTTATTATCTCCACGAATAAATATGTCTCCTCATTTTAAGATTGACTGTCAGCAAGAAATCCAGAGCCTCAAACCCATTTGGCGCTCCTTTGGTTATGATGAAATTAACTGGACTTATACGCCGCTCGGCAAGGAAGCCTTCAAGGAAATTTCATTGCTTTCCGATGCGCCATACTATATCCGTTGTCACCATACATTTACCTCGGGAAACGGTCTGTCAACTCCTACAAAGGGTTCGACCAACTTGTGTGTTGGCATTAGGCGCGGCCAGCTTGAATTGGATTTTTCCCTATGGGCGCAGGCGCTCGACACCATTCTTGAGGCAGGTTGCAAACCAATTGTCGAGCTTGGCTTTATGCCAGACATTTTGTCTTCAGGCACCAAACCGAAACCTTCCTACAATTATGCTGAGGCTGATTTGTGGATGTATCCGCCCAAGGATTATCGTCTGTGGCAAGATCTGGTTTATAAATCTGTGCAATATTGCGTTGCAAGATATGGCGAGGGGGAAGTAAGCGCCTGGTATTGGGAACTTTGGAACGAACCGGACAATCCCGGTTTTTTTAGAGGCGGGATTCGGCATTACTGCAAGATGTACGATTTTGCGGTGGCTGGCGCAACCGCCGCTTTGAATCGTATTCAAATTGGCGGGCCCGGGTTAGCGACAAGCGTGAGGTTTCTGGATAAATTCTTGAAGCATTGCCATAGTGGGAAAAATGCCGCAACAGGAAAAAAGGGAACGCGGCTTGATTTTATTTCGATGCATGCCAAAGGCACGGATTGGCCTTTAAAAGGGCAGTCATTTAAAATGCCGTCCTTGCAGCGGATTATTCGTCACTTCGAAGACTACCGGACGGTTTTGACCAGACATCCGGTGTTTTTGCAAACGCCATGGTTAATGGATGAATGTGATATGGCGGTCGCCACAAATTTTGGCATGTACGATTTTAAGGAATATGAATTTAACAACACCACTTACTATCCGGTTTTTGTCATTCGAATGGCAAAGGCGATTTGGGACTTTTGTTTACAAAGTGAGGTAGAGGTTTCATTTTTTACAACATGGGCCTTTTACTTTGAAGGAAAAAGGTTTTTTGAAGGAAACCGGGCGTTGTTCACCAATCGAAATATTAAATTGCCCGTTTTTAACGCTTTTGATTTAATGGAAAAGCTGGGTTCAAGGCGTCTGCGCGTACAAGGCGATGGCGGTGAAGTCGAAGTGTTGGCGACAAAAAATAGCGCGGGGCAGCTTGCAATCATGGCTTGGCATTTTGTGGAGTCCGATGTCAGCGCCAACGGCGACAAGGTTCGCGTCAGGTTTGAAATTGTCATCAATGTCGATAAAACGCAGTTGAAAGGGAAGCTCATTCGTATTGACCGCTCCCACAGCAATTCCTATGAAAAGTGGAAAGAACTGGGTCGGTCGCAAAATCCAACGTTGGATGAAATCTCAAAAATCAAAGCTGCCGGGAATCTTGATTCAGGCAGAAGCATTGAGCTGGATGGGCGGGATGGCGTATATTGTGCGGATATTGCCCTTCAGCAGCAATCTGTTTTTCTCCTTCTGCTTGATTTATAATGCGGCCTGAATTTCTTTTATTCCGTGTAGCGCGTCATTTTTGATATGAATACGAATTGTTTTGCGGTTATTGCGCAACAGAGCTTCACGATCTCCCAATGCCTGCGCGCTGATTAATATAGAAAATGAAATTTTAGAGCTGTCTGATCCAGGCTCATCCGGTATTGCTGCGTCATCGCCTGTTGTGGAGGTGATTTGCAAAAAGAGGCCGCTGCCTGAGTCGCCTTTGTGCAGTTGTCCTGTTGAGTGCAGAAAACGTGGGCCAAAGCCGATTGTGGTGGCAAGTTTGAGCTTTGCGCCAATTTGATGCCGAAGTTCTTGCAACGCATCGTATATTTCAAGGTTAGGCTGTAAATAAGCCTGAATAGCAACATAACTTCGTTCGGAGTTTGTCTCTAATTCGTCTTCCTCAGCAAAGAAAATAGCCAACGCTTCTTGAAGATTTTTAACGTCGGCTCCGCAATACAAACGCATGCTATCGGTTTCAAGGTTGGCAAGTTCCGTGGGGAGCTTTCCATCCTCCAGAAATTCTGTCATCATATTGCGCGCCTGAATTTTGGCTGATTCAACATCTGGTTGATCAAATGGATTGATTTTTAGCCGTTCACAGGCGATTGCCGTTGCAAATTCCCAACGAAAAAACTCTGCGCCCAGGTCGTAAATGTCGTTTAATTCAAGGGTGATGGTTGGGTGTCCTGCCTTTTGTAGCGGCTCAAGATTATTTTCGCTCGCGCCAAGCACAGAGTGTATGAACAGGCGATCTTTTGCATAGAGACTCGCCTCTAACTGTAGCTCCAGGTCAATTGGTACAACTCCGGTATTCTCTTTGCCTGTGCTTTCCGCCACCAGTTGTTCCACCCAGGCGCCAAGAAACTTAATGGCGTCAGAATAGAAAAGCGTGGCTTTATTTCGTCCGGCCAGTGTTGCTTGGCTAAGCGCTGCGCCCAATTTTGCGCCTGGATTTTGAGTCGCGTTTGTTTCGCGACAAGTGTTGG
>Ga0316190_10000095_pt1 | contig 51867 bp, 51 predicted proteins | sample Eddworburrow2_MG_FD_204929 | JGI IMG/M metagenome (GOLD analysis project Ga0316190, IMG submission 204929) | Coastal sediment microbial communities from Maine, United States - Eddy worm burrow 2 | ecosystem: Environmental > Aquatic > Marine > Coastal > Sediment | place: USA: Maine | collected...
TATTGCCAACAAGGTCCGGGCATTTAATTCATGGCCGGTTGCCGAAACCCGCTACGACGGACGCCAGTTGCGAATCTGGGAGGCGTACCCGCTGTCAACCGCCAGCAATGCACTGCCCGGTACTGTTTTGTCAGCGTCCAGGGCCGGTATTGAAGTGGCTTGCGGTGAAGGGCGATTGTGCATTCGCAAGGTGCAACTGCCGGGAGCGCGTGCCATAGCAGCGGGTGATTTCATCAATGCACATGCACTGCAGGGCGTGTTGCTTGGGGATGAGTAGTACCTGCACCGTCTGGTTGGCATGACTATGGATGCGCGTGCCGGTGCTGCCCGGGTACTGGTCGGTGTTATCTCCGGGGGGCGTTCGCTGTCAGATGCCCTGCCGGATGCCCTGCAGTCAGTGACCGATGTACGCCAGCGGGCGCTGATTCAGGAATTGGCATATGGTACCTTGCGCTGGTACTACCGGCTGGATGTCCTGCTCCTGCAGCTCTTGCAAAAGCCGCTGAAACAGCGAGATGTCGATGTGCGCTGCCTGTTGCTGATCGGTTTGTACCAGTTAACGCAGCTGGCAATGCCGCAACGGGTGGCTGTCAACGAGACGGTGCAGGCTACAGAGGCGCTGAAAAAGCCATGGGCGCGCGGCCTGGTGAATGCCGTGTTACGCAACTATCAGCGACGTGCTGCTGCACTCGCGGTGACGGACGCAGCAGATGATGTGGAAAAATATGCGCATCCAGCCTGGTTCACTGAGCAGCTGCAGCATGACTGGCCGGATGACTGGGAAGCCATACTGAACGCAAATAATGCACGCCCGCCGTTCAGTTTGCGTGTTAATCAACGCCGCGTTACCCGGAACGAGTACCTTGAAGAATTGGTGGCCCGGTCGATAGAGGCCGTGCCACTGGCACACGTGGCAACAGGTCTAATGTTGAAAAAACCGGTTCCTGTGGAGACCCTGCCCGGTTTTTCTGAAGGTGTGGTATCAGTACAGGATGGTGCGGCGCAGCTGGCTCCCGGGCTGTTGGCGCTTGCGCCGGGTTTGCGGGTGCTGGATGCCTGTGCGGCACCCGGCGGAAAAACGGCACATATTCTGGAAGCCGGGCCTGAAATAACCGGCTTGACTGCGATTGATATCGACGGGCGGCGCTTGCAGCGCATCGAAGAGAACCTGTCGCGCTTGTCACTGCAGGCTCAACTGCTGCAGGGCGATGCAGGGAAGCCATCAGCGTGGTGGGATGGTCGACTGTATGATCGCATTCTGCTGGATGTTCCCTGTTCGGCCACGGGTGTGATTCGCCGGCATCCGGATATCAAGCTGTTGCGTAAGGCGGATGACGTTGCGACACTGGCTTCCCGGCAATCCGGATTGTTGCAGGCGCTGTGGCCCTTGCTGGCACCAGGCGGTATGCTTTTGTACTGTACTTGCTCGGTGCTGTCTGCTGAAAACGCAGATCAGATAGCCCGTTTTCTGGAACTGCAGGCAGATGCCGGCGAAGTGCCAATCAGTGCAGCCTGGGGCCGGTGTTGCCTGCATGGCAGGCAGATACTCCCGGGTGAAAATGAAATGGATGGATTTTATTTCGCATGTTTGCACAAGCTCGGTTAATAAGCTCTTTGTCAGCATTCACGGCCGCCCGGTTGCCGCGGTGTCGGTTTGCTGTTTTGCTGCTGTCAGTCATTTGCTGTTTTTCAGCACCGGTTTGTGCCGGGCATCCCGGTATATTCAAGCTTGAGGATGCGCACAGCTGGCGAGCCGATGGCAGGGATTTTCTGAACGCGCACTTTTCCATTGAATTGAGTACGGGGGCCGAGGAAGCTGTAAAAAACGGTGTTCCGCTGGTATTTGAACTGCAGGTACAGGTCGTTGAGATGCATACCTGGTGGTGGGATTCCGTTGAAATTGAATTCACCGAGCGACGCTCACTGCAATATCATGCACTCAGCCAGAGTTACCAGGTGAAAGACCTGGGTAATGGAACGCAGGGTAATTACAGTCGCCTGGATGATGCATTACAGGCGGCAGGAGCCATCGAAAACCTGTTGCTGTCTGACGAGGCGCTGGACCAGGGGCCGAGCTACAGCCTCCGCATCAGGGGCAGCCTGGATGTTGAATCATTGCCGACACCGGTACGATTAATTGCTTATGTATCCTCGGACTGGGACATGGTGAGCAAGTGGTATAAATGGCCGCTGATTCGATAAAGCGCGTTGGCTTCGGCTTTTTGCCGATGCTGGTGCTGTTTGTGCTGTTACTGGTGTCACTCTCTCTGTTGAGTGACGCAACCCATAATTCTGAACGTTTCGGCCAGATGTATTCCATGCTGCTGCTAATCAATGCAGCCGGGCTGGTATTTCTCGGGACACTGGTGGTTGCCAATATCATCGGCCTGATACGGCAGCAACGCATGAAAGCGCCCGGTGCGCAGATGACCAGTCGGCTGGTCGTGATGTTCGTGGTGCTTGCGGTGGTACCGGTATCCGTAGTTTATTACTTCTCTCTGCAGTTCCTGCAGCGCGGCATCGACAGCTGGTTTGACGTGCGCATAGAGCAGGGACTGGATGATGCGCTTGATCTCAGTCGGGCTGCACTGGACGTCAGGCTGCGTGATGTGCTGAATCTGACCATTCGCATGGCGGAAGACTTGTCTGATGCATCACCTGCAACGTTGTCACTGACGCTGTACGATCACCGCGTCAGGAGTGGTGCCGCCGAATTGACCTTGATTGGTGGCGATGGCCGGATTGTTGCTTCCAGCAGTTCAGATCTGACCCAGATTATTCCCGATCAGCCACCGAGTGAAATGATGCTATTGATGCGTGACCGGAGGCATTACATAGGTCTCGACCCGGTAGGCGACAGCGGCTTGTTTGCGCGGGCGCTGGTACCGATTTTGTCCTCACGTTCGGACAACGAGGTCTACACCCTGCAGGCGTTGTACGAAGTGTCGGAACGCTTCAGCTTGCTTGCGGATGGTGTTCAGTCTGCATATACGCGATACAAGGAGCTGTCCTATCTGCGAATCCCGCTCAAGTTCAGCTATATTATGACCCTGTCCATTGTTCTGGTATTGAGTTTGCTGGCGGCTATCTGGGCCGCCTTTTATTCTGCACGTCGCCTGGTCGCGCCGGTACGTGACCTGGCTGAAGCAACGCACGCGGTCGCTGAAGGTGATTACAGCAAGCGACTGGCTGTCGCCAGCGAAGATGAGCTCGGATTTCTGGTACGGTCTTTCAATGACATGACGCGCCGCCTTGCCGGAGCGCGTGAGCAGACCCTCCGTGGACAGCAGCAGATAGAAAGGCAGCGAGCCTACCTGGAGGCCGTGCTGGCCAATCTCTCGTCGGGTGTTATCAGTATGGGTGCCGATTCCGTCATCCGCGCCATTAACCGGACTGCCAGCAAGAGTCTCGGTATAGATGCCAAACAATACCTTCGCAGCGAGTTATCGCTTCTTGCGTCAGATCATGCGTATTTAAAACCGTTGGTTGATGCAGTTACACGGCACCGCAGTCAGGGTGATAAATCCTGGGAGGAAGAAATCTCGTTGTTCGGAGCCAACGGTCGTCAGGTGTTGATGTGCCGAGGTACGGTACTGGGTGGCAAGGGCCAGCGCGCCGGTGGCCTGGTGATTGTATTTGATGATGTCACAACCCTGATACAGGCACAGCGTGATGCGGCATGGGGTGAAGTGGCACGCCGCCTGGCACATGAAATCAAGAATCCGTTGACACCCATACAATTGTCCGCGGAACGATTACGGCGTCGTTACCTGGCACGCATGGATGCTGAAGACGCCGAAGTGCTGGATCGGGCAACGATTACTATCGTTAACCAGGTTGATGCGATGAAGAAAATGGTTAATGCCTTCAGTGACTATGCAAGAGCACCCACCATTAACCTGGAAGCTATGCACCTCAACCAGCTTGTCCGTGAGGTTCTGGATCTATATCGAAGCAGTGATTTGAAGGTGCAAATCATTGAACAGCTTGCCACTGAAAATGATGCCATCGAGGGAGATGCCGGGCGCTTACGGCAGTTATTGCATAACCTGGTCAAGAATGCACTTGAGGCAGTCAAAGGGCTGCCCGATGCCCGAATTATCGTTTCAACATGCTGTGTGGGCGGGATGGGCGCAAACCAGATTGAGTTATGCGTTGATGATAACGGGCCAGGATTCGAGCCGAGTGTGCTGGAAAATCTCTTCGAGCCCTATGTGTCAACCAAACCCAAAGGCAGTGGACTGGGTTTGGCGATAGTGAAAAAGATTGTCGAGGAGCATGGGGGGTCGATCCATGCAGAATCCAGTCAGGCAGGTGGTGCGCTTATCAGGATTCGCTTATTGCTATCGGGTGAAAACAGATCGTAGTGTGGGCCCCTGATATGTACACGTTAGACGTTACACCAGGCCCTTTCCTGAGTAACGACACCTCTCAGTAAGGGTGAGCTATAATCCCTTCACTGGCAGTCTGCCTGTTTGCTCAAACATTGGTACTAAACTAAATATGGGATTTATGAATACGGAATACAGCGTATGACGGGTCAACACATACTCGTTGTTGATGATGAGCCTGATATCCGCAGTCTGATGCAGGAAATTCTGCAGGATGAGGGCTATTCTGTCGCAACAGCCGAGGGGGGCGAGGCTGCGCGCAAGGCAAGGCGCGTACGTCGCCCGGACCTGATCCTGCTTGATATCTGGATGGAGGATGTCGATGGCATTACCTTGCTGCGTGAATGGTCCGAAAACGGTGGCTTGCCCTGCCCGGTTGTCATGATATCAGGTCATGGTACAGTCGAGACTGCGGTCGAGGCCACCCGGCTGGGTGCCTATGACTTCATCGAGAAGCCGATCTCGCTGGCAAAACTGTTATTGACGGTTGAACGAGCTTTTGAAAGCGAGCGCCTACAGCGTGAAAATGTGGATTTGCGGGAACATGCGCAACTGATTATAGAGCCGCAAGGTAAATCTGCGGTAATGACACAATTGCGTGATCAGGCGCAAAAACTTGCGCAGCATACTAGCTGGGTGCTCATCAGTGGTGAGGCGGGCGCTGGCAAGGGTACCTTTGCCCGCTATATTCACGACCAGAGTACACGTCGTGAAGGTCCGTTTGTCGAGATTGCCGTTGGCTCCATATCAGAGAAAAATTCCGCTACTGAATTGTTTGGCACGGAAGACGGAGAGACGGTTTATTACGGACGGCTGGAACAGGCCAATGGCGGAACACTGTGTATCGGTGATATTGCCGATATGGATTTACAGACGCAGGCACGCCTGTTGAGTGTATTTCAGACGCATTCCTTTACCCGGCTGGGTGGCAGTGAGGATGTTGAGGTCGATTTGCGGGTTATTGCCACAACCCAGCGTAATCTGGAAGATGAAGTGGCGGCAGGTCGATTCAGAGACGACCTGTTTTACCATCTGAATGTGGTGCCCCTGCACATTCCTCCCTTGCGTGACCATGCTGATGATGTGCACGAGTTGCTGGATTACTATATAGATCATATGGTTACCTATGAGAGGCTCTCGTACCGGCATTTCACTGTAGCGGCGCAGAACCGGTTGCGTAACTATGGCTGGCCTGGAAACATCCGCGAGTTGAAGAACCTGGTACAGCGGTTGCTGATTCTGGGTTCGGGTGAAGAGATCGAGGTTGCAGAGGTTGAACAGGCAATCAGTACACAACCGGTATCAGGTGAGTCTGTGGCGCCGATATTGCCATATGATCTCCCGTTACGTGAGGCGCGTGAAAAGTTCGAGCATGATTACCTGCTTCACCAGTTGGTGGAATCGGGTGGCAGTGTCGGCAAGCTTGCCAAGCGCGTGGGAATGGAGCGTACCCATCTGTACAGAAAATTGCGTGCCCTGGGTATTGACCACAAAAAGAGCAACGAGTAAGTGTTTCAGGCTCTTAGTACATGAAGATAATAATTCTTGGTGCCGGTCAGGTCGGTGCTTCGGTCGCTGCCAATCTGGCCAGCGAGGCCAACGACATCACCGTCGTTGATGAAGATGCGACCACGCTGCAGGATCTGCAAGACCGTCTCGATATTCGTACTGTCAAGGGGTATGCCTCGCATCCTGACATACTGGCGCAGGCGGGTGCGGATGATGCTGATATGATTATTGCTGTCACACGCAGTGATGAAACCAATATGATTGCCTGCCAGGTGGCTTATACCCTGTTTCATACGCCAACGAAAATTGCACGGGTTCGTTCAGTTGAGTATCTGAGGCATATGCGCTTGTTTGCACAGGAAGCTCTGCCTGTCGATGTTCTGATCAGTCCGGAGCAGCTGGTGACTGATTATATACAGCGCCTGATTGAAAATCCCGGTGCCTTGCAGGTGCTGGATTTTGCGGGAGGCAAGGTACAGCTGGTTGCTGTGCATGCCTTCTATGGGGGGCCGCTGGTCGGACATGAATTGCGTGACCTGAAAGTACATATGCCGGGTATAGATGCGCGTGTGGCTTCAATATTTCGCCAGGGTAAACCCATAACGCCGGAAGGCGACACCATCATCGAAGCGGATGACGAGGTATTTTTTGTCGCGGCTCGCAAGCATATTCGTGCAGTCATGGGCGAGCTGCGAAAAATGGACAAGCCGGTAAAGAGGGTGATACTGGCCGGTGGTGGCAACATCGGTTTACGACTAGCCTCTGCAATCGAGGGCGGCTACCAGGTCAAGATTATAGAGCGACAGGAAGAGCGCGCCCGGATGCTGTCAGAAACACTGGATAAGACGATCGTGTTGCTGGGTGATGCGGCTGATGAAGAGCTGTTGCTGGAAGAGAATGTCGAGAATACCGATGTCTTTTGTGCGCTGACCAATGATGAGGAAGCCAATATACTTTCAGCAATGCTCGCTAAACGGCTTGGTGCCCGCAAGGTCATGTCGCTGATTAATCGCGCTTCATACGTCAACCTGGTACAAAGTGGTACGGTCGATGTCGCAATCTCCCCGCAGCAGGCAACCATAGGCAGTTTGCTGACACATATACGGCGTGGTGATGTCGTTATGGTGCATTCATTGCGGCGTGGTGCGGCTGAAGCAATTGAGGCTGTTGCGCACGGTGATCGTAGCAGCTCGAAGGTCGTGGGAAGAGCCCTTGATGAAATCAAGTTGCCAAAAGGTACAACCATCGGTGCGATTGTCCGCGGCGAGGAAGTCATTATTGCGCATCACGATACAGTGATCGAGATTGATGATCATGTGATTTTGTTTCTCGCCGATAAAAAATGTATTCAGGAAGTTGAACGCTTGTTCCAGGTAGGGGTCACCTTTTTCTGACATGTCTGGCAATCACGCTGTTGTGACCCTGTTGCTGACTGTGGCTGGCGATTGATCGGTGCACTTGCTTTCCATTCAACGGCTGCTTGGCTTAATGCTGATGTTATTCAGCATCACCTTGTTGCCGCCCACGGCTGTGTCCTGGCTTTACAGCGACGGCCAAATGCATGTTTTTTTGGACGGTATGTTTGCGGCGCTGGTGCTGGGTTGTCTGATGTGGTTACCCGCAAGGCACTACAAGCATGAACTGCGCGTGCGGGACGGGTTTCTGATTGTTGTATTGTTCTGGGTGGTTCTGGGGCTGGCGGGGGCATTGCCATTTGCGTTTTCCGTCAAGCCGGAGATGTCGATTACTGATGCTGTATTTGAGTCCTTTTCCGGTCTGACAACGACGGGCGCTACGGTTATCACCGGGCTGGACAAGCTGCCCGAGTCCATTCTGTTTTATCGTCAGCAGCTGCAATGGCTGGGAGGGATGGGGATCATCGTTCTGGCTGTTGCCATTATGCCAATGCTCGGTGTGGGTGGCATGCAGTTGTACCGTGCTGAAACACCGGGTCCGCTGAAAGATACCAAGCTGACGCCGCGTATTACAGAAACGGCAAAGGCGCTGTGGTACATATACGTGACGCTGACCATCATATGTGCAGTGTGTTACTGGCTCGCCGGGATGAGTTTCTTTGATGCCGTTGGCCATAGTTTCTCGACTGTCGCAATTGGCGGGTTCTCGACGCATGACGAAAGTATCGGGTTTTTTCAAAGTACCAGCATCGAGATGATTGCCGTGGTGTTCATGTTGCTGGCGGGCATGAACTTTGCCTTGCATTTTGTTGCCTGGAAATCGCTAAGCCTGAAGGCCTATTTTTATGACTCGGAGCTGAAGACCTATCTGACGGTGCTGGTACTGGTAACGTCCATCATAGCGGTTTATCTGTACTACACAGATACATTTATATTTATCGATGATGCCCTGTATGCCGGGTTGTTTCAGGCTGTTTCCATCGGCACGACAACAGGATTTACTACTGCTGATTACGTTAACTGGCCCGGATTCCTGCCGGTGATGCTGTTGTTTGTGAGTTTCATCGGGGGGTGTGCGGGTTCAACAGGCGGTGGTATGAAGGTTATCCGTTTTTTGCTGTTACTTAAACAGGGGCACCGGGAAACCATGCGGCTGATCCGCCCGAATGCGCAGATACCCGTCAAGGTCGGTGGCAAACCCATGCCGGATCGGGTCATCAGTGCTGTGTGGGGGTTTTTTGCGGCCTACGTGGGTAGTTTTGTTGTCTTAATGCTGTTTCTGATGGCGACCGGTCTGGATCAGATCACGGCCTTTTCGGCTGTTGCCGCCTGCATGAATAATCTTGGCCCCGGCCTGGGAGCGGTGGGTGAAAACTTTATCGGCCTGACTGATCCTGCAAAGTGGGCCTTGTCATTTGCCATGATGCTTGGCCGGCTGGAAATTTTTACCCTGCTGATCCTGTTCACGCGCGCATTCTGGCGACGCTAGGTTTCAATGGCCGGGCGTTTCCTTTTGTAAGGCGAGGCTTCACCATCGGGCCGGGATTTGAAACGCCGGTAGCTCCACTGATACTGTTCAGGGCGTTCACGTACACAGTCTTCAATGGCTTGATTGATTGTTGCGACGGCGCTATGAAGGTCGCCGGAGTGGACGGCCTCGTGCATAGACCTGAAGTGCAGGTGGTAACCGCGCCCCCAGGACAGTCGTTCGCACCAGGCAAAGATGATCGGCGTATTTGTCCTGGCGGCCAGTCGTGCCAGGAACACCATGCTGTAGGCGGGTATGCCGAAAAATGGTGCAAAAACCCCGGTGCCGGCCTTTGGTTCCTGGTCCGGTAACATGGCTATAACATCACCCTGCTCCAGGGCTTTGTAGATTATGCGGATACCTTTGGCCGTTGCCGGTACGCAGTTACCACCGAGGCGGTTGCGTGAGGTTTGTACCAGATTCTCCAGTTCCGGCATCTTCAGCGGGCGGTACAGGCAGGTGATGCTGTATTGCGCGGAGCCCTACAGGCCGGCAGCTTCCCATGCACCAAGGTGTGGGGTTGCAAGGATGGCGCCGGTACCTTTTGCAATGGCCTGTTCAACCAGTTCATTGCCATCGACCTGCTTGATTAGTCGCAGGGCGCTTTTCCCGGATCGTAACCACAGGGCGCTGGTTTCAATAATGGTCTTGCCTGTTTCACTGAGACTGTTGCGAAGCAATGCGCGTTGCTCCCGGGGGGAGAGTGCCGGCCAGCACAGGGCGATATTAATTTCACTACTCTGCCGGGAGCGGTTCGGGATCAGTAACAGCATCCAGCCGATGCAGACACCGATGCCGTGGATAATGGGCAAGGGCCGGTAGGCGCAGAGGTACAGGAAAAATTTAATTAAAAGTAGGCGCATATTAGGGAAGCGTGAATATTAAAAACCACTAATAGCCATAATTATGGGTATAGTAAATTTAAAATATCCACAATAAGGTGTTTATTAACTATGTGGGTATTCGAATCTTTTTTTGTGTTTAATATGGGGCTGATGGGTATAATCTGCCTGTTTTATGTCTTTCTAGCCACAGATTTACATCTATTAAGTCTTGCGGGTATGTTGTCGGTTCTCATTGACCGCAAATCTATAGGCCATTTTCCAATCCTGTCAGACTATTGTCTATATCAAAGTGAATTCATAACCGTTATTTGCCTCGTGGCACGGTTAGCTAGAGAATGCACGTTAAGTCCAGCTGTCGAATCAGGAGATTATGCTATGGCCAGCAATGTACAGTCGTTATCACCTCCGGAAGCCTGGAAATTAGTCCAGGAAGATCAGAGGGTTGTGCTGATTGATGTGCGTTCCAGCATGGAGTTTCTGTTTGTGGGGCATCCCCGGGGAAGTGTGCATGTGCCCTGGATAGATGCGCCGGAGTGGATTGTAAACCCGAATTTTGTCACAGAGGTGCGCAAGGTGATGCTTGGTGGGGTCGGTATGGGTATTCACAGCAGTGATGCGCCGGTTGTACTGATATGCCGTAGCGGCAAACGTTCGCTTGAGGCTGGCAAGTTGTTGATAGAAAATGATTTTACAGAGGTCTACAATATCGTTGAGGGTTTTGAGGGGGAGCTGGACGATAGCCACCATCGTTCAACACTGGGTGGCTGGCGTTTTCATCAATTGCCCTGGGAGCAGTGCTAACGTAAATTGACCCTAGTAGAATAGACAAATATACTTATACGTTCATATAAATAACTATCCAGACCGACATGGCTCGCGGTTAATGTAAAGAACCCGGGACATTACGTGAGGTCGACAACGTACAGGGTATAATACCTGTTCTTTTCCAAATCATTCCAGAACATTTTGTCTATGTTGCGGGGTGGCCTTTGAGGAGTACAACTTATGTCAACAACTGCAGATAACATTCCGGAAAATGCACAACTGGACGCATGGCTGGACAAAAAACTGGATGAACTGTTGCCCAAAAAACTGGAGGAAATTGATTCTTCCAGAACACCATCCATGTCGATTATTGCCACCAAGGGAACACTGGACTGGGCCTATCCGCCTTTCATCCTTGCATCAACAGCGGCGGCGCTTGGCTGGGAAGTCGACATATTTTTTACCTTCTACGGACTGTTGCTACTGAAAAAGGATATGGATGCCAAGATCAGTCCGCTGGGCAACCCGGCGATGCCGATGAAAATGCCGTTTGGCCCGAAATGGTTCCAGGAATATAACTGGCCGATGCCAAACCTGCTGATGGCTGGCGTGCCCGGATTTGAGAATATGGCCACCGGGCTGATGAAGAAGACATTTATGAACAAGGGTGTGGCCACGGTAGAAGAGCTGCGTAGTTTGTGTCTGGAAGCAGAAGTGAAAATGGTTGCCTGTCAGATGACCGTTGATGTTTTCGGCTTCGATTCCAGTGAGTTTATACCGGAAGTGACTGATTTCGTCGGTGCCACCTCGTTCTTGCCGGTCGCACAGAAATCAGACGTTTGTCTGTTTATCTAATCAGGGACACTGACTGATTGGAATTATGTATAAGACAAACCTGTAAAAGGGCTTGTCTGCTGTCAACAAAAGGCGTGCAATTGCACGCCTTTTGTTTAGTTGCCAATAGAATAGTGCGGTTTTAAACAGTATATGCAGCAGTTTTATCCGGCGATTGAGCCCTACCAAGTTCACACCGTGACCGTATCGGACGGACATAGTCTGTATGTCGAGGAATGTGGCAATGCAGATGGACTTCCCGTTGTATTTGTACACGGTGGTCCGGGTGCGGCCTGTGAAGCGTATCACCGGCAATTTTTTAATCCGGAAATCTACCGGATTATATTGTTTGATCAGCGTGGTTGCGGACGGTCAATGCCGCATGCGTCATTGCAGGGGAATACCACACAGGCGCTGGTCTCGGATATGGAGATTATCCGTATAACGCTGGCTGTCGACCGGTGGATTGTCTTCGGTGGCTCATGGGGATCAACGCTGGGCCTGGTATATGCCGAGGCGCATCCAGAAAATGTGCTGGGACTGATTTTGCGCGGCATCTTTCTTTGTCGGTCGCGGGATATTCGCTGGTTTTACCAGGAGGGTGCATCTTTTTTATTGCCGGATCACTGGCAGGATTTCCTGAAACCGATACCGGAAGCCGAGCAGGGTGACATAGTCGGTGCCTATTATGAGCGCCTGACAGGTGCTGATGAGGTTGCGATGATGGCGGCTGCCAAGGCCTGGTCGCTGTGGGAAGGACGTGCTTCGACCCTGTTGCCAAAAGCCGCTGTTGTCGATCATTTTACCAAACCAAAAACAGCATTGAGTCTGGCGCGCATTGAGTGTCACTACTTCATGAATGACAGTTTTATGCAGGTGGACCAGATACTGAAAAATGCGCCTCGATTAAAAGAGATTCCCGGTGTTATCGTTCATGGTCGCTATGATGTCGTTTGCCCTCTGGAACAGGCCTGGTTGCTACACCATGCATGGCCACAATCATGCCTGCAGATTGTTCAGGATGCAGGCCATTCAGCGACAGAGCCGGGGATTGTCGATGCCCTGGTGGCGGCCACCGACCAGTATGCGCGGCGTTTTCGATGATTGGTTTATTACAGCGTGTGCGGCAGGCGCAGGTTGAAATCAGTGCTGAACGTGTTGCATCGATAGGCGCGGGTCTACTGGTGCTGGTCGGGGTGCAGCAAGATGACAATGAGGCGACTGCCGATCGTTTGCTGGAGCGCTTACTCGGATACCGGGTGTTTGCTGATGCTGACGGTAAAATGAATCTGAATATTAAACAGGCAGGTGGAGAATTGCTGCTGGTACCGCAATTCACGCTGGCTGCCGATACAAGTAGAGGCATGCGCCCCGGATTTTCCACAGCGGCCAGTCCTGCAGTGGGGCAGCATTTATATGCCTATTTGCTGGAACAGGCATGCCTGCAGCAACTACCGGTGGCGAGCGGGCAATTCGGGGATGATATGCAGGTGTCGCTGGTAAATGATGGCCCGGTTACTTTCTGGCTGGAGGTTAATCCTCGGCAGTAACCTGTTAGTATAGGAGCTATATGAGCGTGATTTTAAGGTAACTATCTATTTTTAATTGGTAATTTGTTATGTCACAGCGACAGGCGGCCGTTAGCCGGGACACACTGGAGACGCAAATCAGTGTGTCTGTAAACCTTGATGGATCAGGAATCACTTCTTTTGATACAGGATTGCCGTTTCTTGAGCACATGCTCGATCAGGTCGCGCGCCACGGGATGCAGGATATTGAGGTCAAGGCGAGAGGTGACTTGCACATTGATGGCCATCACACGGTTGAAGATATTGGTATTACGCTCGGACAGGCGATTGGCAAGGCGCTGGCCGACAAGCGCGGTATTCGTCGCTACGGGCATGCCTATGTACCGCTAGATGAGGCCTTGTCACGTGTTGTAATTGACTTCTCCGGGCGTCCCGGGCTTGAATACCATGCAGAGTTTCCGCGTGCGCGTATCGGTGATTTTGATGTGGATTTGCTGCACGAGTTTTTTCAGGGATTCTGTAATCACGCATTGGTCACATTGCACATAGATTGTTTGCGTGGTGACAATGCGCACCATATTGCAGAGACGATTTTCAAGGCGTTTGGACGTGCCATGCGCATGGCACTTGAATCTGATGCTGCACTGGGTAAGCAGTTGCCTTCGACCAAGGGAAGTCTTTAGGATAACCTGATTATCGTGTTGTCTGGCTACAGTCCCTGCTTGTTTAATCCACTATGACCACTATCGCAATTATTAATTATGGCATGGGCAACCTGCATTCCATTGCCAAGGCAATGGAACATGTTGCCGGCAAGGAGCGCGTTATAGTCAGCAGTCAGCATGAGCAAATTCTTGCGGCTGACCGGGTGGTGTTCCCGGGCGTCGGTGCAATCCGGGATTGTATGGCCGAGCTTAAGCGTAGTGGACTGGATGAAATTATTGCGCAGGTGGCCGCAGCAAAACCGCTGCTGGGAGTCTGCCTGGGAATGCAGGCGTTGCTGGATATCAGTGAGGAGAACCAGGGAACAGAATGCCTGGGGGTTATTTCCGGAAAAGTGGTGCGTTTCCCCGGGAATTTGCAGGATGAGGCAGGTGGTAATCGACTGAAGATACCGCACATGGGCTGGAATCAGGTTCATCAGCAGGGCGACCACCCCCTGTGGAGAGAGATCCCGGATGACAGCCGTTTTTATTTCGTACACAGTTATTACGCGCAACCGGACAGGGTGGAAGATATTGCTGCAACAACGCCTTATGGCCTTGATTTCACCTCTGTGCTGGCCCGGGGCAATATTTTCGCCGTGCAGTTTCATCCGGAGAAAAGTCAGCATGTCGGGTTGCAACTGTTGTCAAATTTTGTACATTGGGATGGAGACACCTGAGCGATGTTGTTGATACCCGCGATTGACCTGAAGGATGGCAAGTGTGTGCGCCTGCGGCAGGGTCGTATGGAAGATGAAACTGTTTTTAGTGACAACCCTGTGGAGGTGGCACAGCGCTGGGTTGATGCGGGTGCGCGCCGCTTGCACATGGTCGATCTGAACGGTGCTTTTGAGGGCAAACCGGTGAATGCCAGCGCGATCAGGGCGGTCGCGGAAGCCTTTCCCGATCTGCCTATTCAGGTTGGTGGTGGCATACGTGATGAAGAAACGGTGCAGACCTATCTCGATGCCGGTGTACAGTACGTCATTATCGGTACCAGGGCCGTCAGTGCCCCGCACTTTGTTAACGATCTGTGTGTCGAGTTTCCCGGCCATATTATTGTGGGGCTTGATGCAAAAGACGGCAAGGTGGCAATAGAAGGCTGGTCCAAGCTGTCTCATCATTCTGTAATAGACATGGCACAGCGATTCGAACAGGATGGTGTGGAGGCGATTGTATTCACAGACATCGGCCGTGATGGCATGATGAGTGGCGTCAATGTGGATTCAACAGTAGCACTGGCACAGGCCATTCATATCCCGGTTATCGCATCCGGTGGCATTACCAATATTGACGATATACGGGCATTATGTGTCGTCTCCGATGAGGGTATCATGGGCGCGATTACCGGCCGTGCAATTTATGAAGGCTCGCTGGATCTTGTAGCCGCACAGCAACTGGCCGACGAGTTGTGTCCCGCCGAATCTGACTGAGACAAATCAATGGGCCTCGCAAAACGTATTATACCCTGTATGGATGTCGATGCCGGGCGAGTTGTGAAGGGGGTGCAGTTCGTCGATATCCGTGATGCAGGTGATCCGGTGGAAATCGCGCAGCGCTATGACCAGGAAGGTGCTGATGAGTTGACCTTCCTGGATATCACTGCAAGTTCTGATCAGCGTGAGACCATGGTACATGTGGTTGAACAGGTTGCCGGTGAGGTTTTCATACCCCTGACGGTTGGCGGTGGTATTCGCGAGGTTGCTGATATCCAGCGCATGCTGAATGCCGGTGCGGACAAAGTCGCCATCAATACGGCGGCGGTGTTCAACCCCGAGTTTGTGAAACAGGCAGCAGATCGATTTGGTTCACAGTGTATCGTTGTAGCCATCGATGCCAGGCGGGTCAGCAGCGGCGATGAAGCATCGCGCTGGGAAATTTATACACACGGTGGTCGTAAACCTACCGGTATTGATGCTGTTGAGTGGGCACAACGTATGGTTGCGTTCGGGGCGGGAGAGATTCTCCTGACGAGCATGGATCGTGACGGTACCCGTGATGGATTTGATATTGAGCTGACATGCGCGATCAGTAATGCCGTCGATGTTCCGGTTATTGCCTCGGGTGGCGTGGGTACTCTGGACCACCTTGCTGAAGGTGTGATCGAAGGCAAGGCCGATGCGGTATTGGCGGCCAGTATTTTTCATTTTGGCGAGTACAGTATTGGCGAGGCCAAACAGCATATGGCTGATCGGGGTATCGAGGTAAGATTGTAAGCAGCTGCACGGATCTTAATTATGATCAACGTTAAGACATACAGTAATGAATAGCGAAGCGTGGCTGGATGCAGTCAAATGGACTGACGATGGTCTGGTACCGGTGGTTGCGCAGGATGCCAGTGACGGCAAGGTACTGATGCTGGCCTGGATGAATCGTGATGCACTGAAGCTGACGGCACAGGGTGGTAAAGCCGTCTACTGGTCACGCTCGCGCAAGAAATTGTGGCACAAGGGTGAAGAATCCGGGCACCATCAGTCCGTCCGGGAAATCCGGCTGGACTGTGACAATGATGTCGTGGTGCTGCAGGTTGAGCAGCAGGGTGGCATTGCCTGTCACACAGGAAGACGCAGTTGCTTCTATCAGCGCCTGCAAGATGGCTGCTGGGTGACGGTTGAGCCGGTATTGAAAGATCCTGACTCAATATACGGGAGCAGCGTATAAATGGTCGCTAATGATGAGTGATACATTAAAAAAACTGGCTGCAGTGATTGAAACAAGAAAAGCAGCAAGTGCCGATTCTTCCTATGTTGCCAGTTTGTTTGAAAAAGGCATGAATACCATCTTAAAGAAGATTGGTGAGGAAGCGGCAGAAACCATCGTTGCTGCGAAAGAGGACGACGATTCACAGCTGGTTCATGAAACAGCCGATTTGTGGTTCCACACGCTGGTGATGCTGTCAGCACGCGGACTGGGGCCGGAGGATGTGCTGTCGGAACTTGAGCGACGTTTCGATGTGTCAGGTCTTGAGGAAAAGGCTGCGCGAAACAGTCACACATAGTGTCATTGCAATTTCTGTGTATTAGCACAGATGGAGAAATATTATGGGTATAAGTGTCTGGCAATTATTGATTATTCTGGCCATTGTCCTGGTACTGTTTGGCGCCAAGCGGCTGAAGAATATTGGCTCGGATCTGGGCGGTGCCATCAAGGGGTTCAAGCAGTCCATGCGCGAGGGTGAAGATGAGGCCAACGAGAAAAAATCCCTGGATGACAAGGACGAGGGTCACGTGATCGAGGGTGAGGTGACCAGGCACACCAAGGACAAGGTCTAGTTAAACTAACGGGTTCGTCATGTTTGATATCGGGTTTTGGGAAATTATATTTATCATGGTGATCACCCTGCTGGTCGTAGGGCCGGAAAGGTTACCAAAAATTGCCCGGACAGCCGGCTTGTGGGTGGGCAAAATGCGCGGTTTTGTTTCCTCTGTTAAGGCAGACATTGATCAGGAGCTTGCTGCGGATGAACTCAAGAAAGTGCTTGCCAAGCAGGCAGCGGTTCCCGAAGTTGAAGAATTGATCGATAAAGTGAGCGGTGACCCACTGGCGGCGATGGAGAGCAAGCCACCAAATTTTTCGGAAAATAGTCTGCCTGCAGAACAGTCTGAAAAACCTGCAGATACCCAGGTTACGGATGACACATCAAAATAACCAGGAATCTGCGTTGTCAGACGAGACAGAACAACCGCTGTTATATCACCTGATTGAATTGCGTGACCGCTTGTTGCGGGTCGTGCTGGTGGTTGCTGTGGTTTTCGTTGCACTGGTACCATTTGCAAATATCCTGTTCTCCCTGTTATCCGGACCCTTGATGGCACATATGCCGGAAGGCAGCAGCATGATTGCGATTGAAGTAGCATCACCCTTTTTAATCCCGTTCAAGCTGACTCTGTTCCTGGCCCTGTTTATCTCAATACCCTATGTGTTGTACCAGCTTTGGTCATTCGTTGCGCCCGGCCTGTACAAACATGAGCGTCGACTGGTCTACCCCCTGCTGGTATCAAGCACTGTGCTGTTCTATGCCGGCGCCACATTTGCCTATTTTGTTGTCTTCCCGCTGGTATTTGCATTTTTTACGGGTACGGCGCCAGAAGGTGTCGCGGTGATGACTGATATCAGCCGCTACCTGGATTTCGTGTTAACGCTGTTTTTCGCTTTTGGTATGGCATTCGAAGTGCCAATTGTTACTATTTTGCTGGTGTGGACCGGGGTGGCAACACAGGAAAGTCTGCGTGAAAAACGTCCCTACATTATTGTGGCTGCTTTTGTTATTGGCATGCTGTTGACTCCTCCGGATATAATTTCACAGACACTGCTTGCGGTACCCGTTTGGCTATTATTTGAGCTGGGTGTGTATTTCTCTGGCTGGTTTATAAAACAGAAAGAGGCTTTTTCGAAAGAAACCACTAATTCAGCAGTCGCTGCTTACAAACCAATGAGTAACGACGAGATGGATGCAGAGCTTGACCGTATGGAGAATGAGGATAAGGGCTAGCGTTTTAAACGAAGTGAACCCGATCTGAAGGTGAATGACGTTATTGTAGATCCTGGTACGGCCGCGTACGCCAGATGCTCTGTGTTACGAGCCCGTGCCCCCAATGCTGGCTGACAGGTCTGTGGACAAGGCGCCGCCCGGTGAAGCGGTTGCGCGGTCACTGAAGAGGGCAATCTCCATCGGCAACGGCTTGGCGATAATATATCCCTGTGCGTAATCGACACCCAGTTCACGGACTGCCTGCAAGATTGCTTCATCCTCAACAAATTCGGCAATGGTCATGATATTCATAGTGTGACCAATCTGGTTGATGGCGCGGACCATTTCATAGTCTGTCTTGTCATTCACCATGTTCTTCACGAACGATCCATCCATCTTGAGGTAGTCGACTGGCAGGTTCCTGAGGTAGCCGAACGAACTCAGTCCGACGCCAAAGTCATCCAGCGCAAATCGGCAGCCCATGTCACGCAACGAGGATATCAGGCTGGTTGCCGTATGCAGGTTTGCAATAACGGCGGTTTCGGTGATCTCGAAACACAGCAGTTGGGGCGGTACACGGGTATTCTTGATCTCCTCAATGAGGAACTTCTTGAAGCGCTCGTCAGAAAGTGACTGCCCTGAAAGATTAATGCAGCACCTGTCCATTACATTGATTACTGTTTCCAGGTTGCCGGATAGCAGTTTAAGGGTATTCTCGACAACCCAGCGGTCGATCATGGGCATCATGTTATAGCGCTCTGCCGATGGGATAAATGATCCCGGCCCGATAAGCTTCATGTCTTCATCCAAGATACGCAGCAATACTTCGCCATGAATCTTGCTTTTCTCGTTCGGCTGTCTGCCGAGGTGCTCTATGTCCTGGAAGAACAGCCGGAAACGATTCTGCTCGAGTACGTCGTGAATCTTCTGCACCCATTGCATTTGGCCCTGGCGCTCAAGCATTTCCCGGTCATTTTCCTCATATACATGAACACGGTTGCGCCCCTTTTCCTTGGCCATGTAGCAGGCCGAGTCAGCCGCACTCAGTACATCGGAGAGTACGCCACTGTCGGCGCCAATTGTCACGATTCCGATACTGACACCGATCCGGAATGCCTTATCGTCCCATACAAAACGGAAATCCTCGACCATAGCGCGAATCTTCTCGGTAACCTCGGATGCCCAGTCCACTGAACAGCCTGCCAGCAGTATGCCGAATTCATCACCGCCAATACGTGCCAGTGAATCTGCTTCACGCAGCACCGACTGGAAGCGTGGCTTGAGCATTTTCAGCAACGCGTCTCCGGCGATATGACCACTGGTGTCGTTGACCAGTTTGAAGTTGTCCAGGTCCATATAGCACAATACGTAGCGGCCATTGCTGTTGCGCGCATTCTCCAGTGCCTGGCTGATATGCCGCTCAAATTCACGCCTGTTGATCAGGCCGGTCAGTGAATCATGTGTTGCATGGTAAGTCATTGTGCTCAGGCTGCGTAGCTCGGATACATCGTGGAACACCACGACAACACCGGTTATTTTTTCACTGGAATCGCGGATTGGGGTGGCAAGCACCTCGATAGACATGCGCTTGTTATGGTTGGGATGTATCAACTGCAGGTAGCCTGGTAGCATGACGCTCCTGCCTTCCTCGGCTGAAAGCTTGGCCGGGTCTGGCGGCATCTTGAGTGTCTTATCATCGACAATATTGAAAACTTCCATGAGCGACTTGCCGTAGCCCTCCGCACTGCTGCAGCCTACCGCTTTCTCAGCGGCAGCATTCATGTACTCGATATAGCCTTCGGGATTGGTCCTTATCACGCCATCGCCGATTGAGTCCAGCGTCACCTGGGCATTTTCTTTCTCCTTGAAAAGTGAATCACGGATATTCTTCAGCTCCCTGATGTTGTTAGCCAGGATATTCTGCAGGATGCGTGATGAGCTAATCATAAGTCCCGTGATTATGAGCACGATGATTCCCTGTGAAATGGAGATCGCGCCATATTCCCTGAATGACAAAGCCACCATTGGTGATAATGCCGGCACCACGAATCCCGCAATCGCCTGTGGTGAGGACTGCATGGACACGTAGGCGGTCAGCGAAATACAGGACAGGATGACCAGAGCGAACGGCTCCATGCCTGCACCACCGTACTTTAGCGTTATGGCGGACAGCCCACCCCAGCAGAGGCCGGAGATCACGACAGTGGAGATATAGAACACGCCCCGGGCAACGATTACATCAGGCCTGTCATCGTCAGCACGTTTGTAGATGAATATGGATCGGACGACAACCATGAGGTTCACAATGGAGGCCCAGCCCAGCAACACTCTAATTGGTGCCAGTTCCCAGAAAACCGCGCAGACACAGACCGTCAACACAAGGCTGACCAGAAATTCCGTCTGGATCTGCTTGTAGATTAAATTGGTCCGATACTGGCGGAACTGTCCGCGTTGCTGTCCACTGTCTTCGTGCGGGGCCAGCTCATGCAATTGAGATATATCCGTTTGTGGAACGGGTGTTTCCGGTACGTTTTCAGGTTCTTTTTTTGGCATCAATCAGACCTGTCGAAGCAAGGAGTACGCACACATGTTTTTGAAACAGCAGTTCTATTATCTATCGGGGTGCGAAGGTCAAACTTTAATATGAGGATAAGGCTAGCCAGTGTCCGGGCTGTGCCTGTCTGAAGTATTGAGCCTGCCGATAAAGGCGGTAATCCGTGTTATGTGGTCACCATGCTGAAGGGCAAAGCATAATATTTCTACAAGACGTTTTATTGTGCATCCGGTGGGATGGGGGACCATCACATATAGAATAAGCTTGATTTGTTTGCAGGCTGAACAGTCGCTACTCCTTTGGTGTCCCAGTAAGATGCGACTGGTGTTATCCTAACTCCCTTCTACTTCAGCCGGGCAGATTCTTCCATCCCGAGGAGTCTATCCATTCAAGCATTTTCGCGGCAGGCATTGGTTTCGCGATGAAGAACCCCTGCCCGTACTGGCAACCCATGTCGACAAGCTGCTCCAGCACCGCTGATGTCTCAATACCTTCGGCCAGTACATTGATTCCGAAATCCTTGCCGAGATTTATCATTGACTTGACAAGACATTCGTTGTTTTTGACTGTCAGCAGGTCAGTGACAAATGACATGTCTATTTTCAGTTCCTGCACAGGCAGCTGCTGAAGATAGGAATAAGAAGAGTATCCGGTGCCAAAATCATCAATAGAGATCAATACACCTATCTCACTGAGTTGCTGCAGGTTCCTGTGGGAAATATCCTGATTCACCATTAGCGAAGTTTCGGTGACTTCCAGGATAAGCAGCTGCGGGTCAGTGTTCCATATTCGTAAGGAACGTTTCACAAGTTCAACCAGGTCAGGACTACCCAGAAATTGAGGGGATAAATTCACCGCAATCCTGAAATCCGGAGATCGCTCTCTCATTAATTTTGACTGGTGCAGGGCAGTATTCAGAATCCAGAGTGTGATTTCCTGTAGCAGGTGACTCTTCTCAAAGATGGGCACCAGCAAGTCCGGAGTGATTTTACCGTACTCCGGGTGGTTCCAGCGTATCAGGGCTTCGGCCCCGTAAAGCTGGTGTGAAACAAGATTCACTTTGGGTTGATAAAACAGCTCGAACCTTGATTGCATAAAGGATGACTCCAGATCTGTCTCCAGCAACTTGCTCTGTTGGATCTTTTCATAATCTGAAGTGTGTGCATGCATGCCACAGGTATTGGCATCAAGCGTTACCTGCGAAGCAGTATCTGCAGCGAGTAGTAAATCCTCTGCAGTGCGGCCATGTTTCGGTAACAGTGCGGCACCTGTCTTTGGGTGAATGGTGGTTTCCAAACCGGTAAAAGAATGCAGGCCATCGAGAGTTTCTATTATCTTGTTGGCTGCCAGCTCAACCATTTGTTCAAATTTCAGGTCGGGGATGATCAGTGAGAAACGATGCTCGTTTATGCGTGAAAGAAAATCCGATGGCCTCTTGATGTCCAGCAGTTTTGCATGGACAGCATCCAGTATCCGGCAGGTTTTCCTGTACCCAAGAACCGGGTTAAGCATTTCAATACGAGACAGGTCTATCAGCAGCAGCGCCATGCGTCTGTCCTTGCTGATGCAGGATGCAATTACACTATCGAGCGTGTCCAGCAAGCTGATATAGCCGGACTTATTTTCCATGGCATCAGGGTGATCTGATTTTTGTTCACCAGGCATGGGTTGGTATAGGGTCTGGAATTTAGTCTAGAGGTAGTAGTCGGATGGATCAATATCAAGCTCGTCAGCATCTATCACTTTTTTGATTTCCAGTACTGTGCCCTTGGTCTTCTGAGTGTATTCCCACAAGTCGACCGTATTTGGATGTTCGTACCTGATCCTGTCGGCATTCAGTATGAGAAGCACTTTCGGGAAGAGACGCCGCACCCGATTCTGGGACATAACGATACCAACCTGTCCGGAGTTTAGTTCTACCAGTGAGCCGGTCGGATAGGCACCGATACACTGGATAAATTGCTCCATGAGATCTTCATGAAAGTCTGTATTTCGCCAATTGTACATAGTACAAACGGCCTCTGTTGGGGTGATTCTTTCTTTATACGGGCGAGTGCTTATCATTGCATCGTAGCAATCGACAATGGCTGCGATTCTTCCGCATACAGGTATTTGTTCACCTTTTAGGGCGTTCGGGTAGCCTTTGCCGTTTATTCGTTCATGATGTGTAAGGAGTACGTCGCGAACGGTGGGGGGTAGATCGGGTGTTTTATCCAGCATCTCCAGTCCAAAGTTCACGTGGCTGCGAACCAGTTTCATTGCTAGCGGATTAAGTGTTCCCTGCATGTCTATCATGGAGTCAGGCAGTTTTGTAATGCCGATATCAAGTAACAGCGCGCCCATGGAAATATCCTGTATTTCTGCTTCATTGAACCCCATGTGACGGCAAAAGGTAGCGGCAAGTGCGCAGCAGTTGATTGCATGCGTATATTTGTAGCGGTCCTTGCTCTTCATGCGCTGCAATAGCATGAAGGCGTCCGGGTTTCGCAAGACACTGTCAACAATATTCGACGTGGTTTCGCTGGCATCATCGAGATTGACCGTACTATCACTATGCGCAGTACTGAAAATGTTCTCAATGGCCTTGCTACTTTCTGCGTAGATCCTTCTGGCTGTTGCCAGTTCCTTCTCTACGACGACAGTGTCGATGTACCTGTCGCTGCCTGTCTTGATCGCAATCGCCTTGACACGGGATGTCGTTGACTGCTCATGTTCGATTATTGTGTGAAAAATGCCTGGATCGATGTCTTCCTGGGCCCTGTTGATAAATACGTACTCACAATATCCCTGTAGCGTCTCTATTTCTTCAGCATCTCTGATGTAGAAACCCTGAAACATAAAAGGGGTGTCCAGCCACGGTCTATCCAGTTCTTGTATATACATACCGACCTTGAGGTCACAGCAAGATACTTTCTCAAAAGAGCTGATATTATTATCTAGAGCAGACTGCATATTTGGCATCCCCTTATGCTCACAGAATCACCCTGTTTTTCCGACCATGCATCCCTGGACATTGCTACGTGGTCGAAAATATTGCCTTGTTACCGTTGTTCGTCTTGCCTTCGCTCTCGGATACCGAGCCTTGAAAGTCGTAGTCACGGTTCCCTGTGGGCGCCTGAATAAAATAGCCCTGCGCAAGGCTGACACCCAGTTCCCACAGGATTGCCAGGCTGGCCGGATCTTCAACACCCTCGGCTATGGTTGTGTAATTATGTTTCCTTGCAACATCCATGATGGCAGTGACTTTCGAGAGACTTCCGCCCTTTCTGCTGAGGCTCTCAACAAGACCACTGTCAATTTTCAGGTAATCTGTGTGGATATGCTGGAGATGCTGTGTTTGGGTCGACATCCGGTAGTGTTCAATAGCGATTTTGCATCCAATTGTATTAAGTGCCTTGGAAAGCATCGACATATTCTTGAGATCACTCTGCAGAGTGGTTTCGGCTATTTCGAATACAAGCTGTTCAGAATTAATTTTGTATTCCTTGATTTTTCCTATTATCCATAAAGGAAGTTCATGATCTGCGACTGATTGTTTCGTCAGCTTGATGAACAGAGACATTCCCTTGTCCGGATTTTCGGCCAACATCTGCATGATTTTGTCAATAACATAGCGGTCGATATCCACGGTTTGCCCAGAGACTTCCGCCATGGAGAAGAACTCACCCGGAAGAATGATGTTTCCATTTTCATCAACGATTCTGACCAGTACCTCATAAAAGTTACCAGGTGCATCCTTGAGGCTGGATATAGGCTGGTAATAAATCATAATGCGGTTTTCGTTTAGTGTTGCACTGACCAGTTTCTCATGATTCTCATTGGAACCCATGAGAATAACCTCGTCGGCTATTGCACTGCTGACTATTACCTGGTTACCGCCTGATGAACGGGCAGCCTCACACGCGAGGTCGGCTCGTGATATAACCTCTTCTGCACAAGCATCGTTTTGCCTGACTCTGCAGATACCGATACTTGTAGTCGTGACCATGGAATGTTCGGATACTTCAAAGATATGATGCTCGGTCGACGAGCATATCTTTTCGGCTTTCACCTGTGTCTCGTCAGTGCTTTCATTGCTGGAGAGAATAGCAAAGGTACAATCGCCAAATCGTGAGATGATGTCATCTTCATTGCAGAAGGATTTGATGATTTCAGAAATTCCGTTGATCACATATTCACTGTTCATGACTCCGATTTCATCCCTGATCCGGATGAAGTTATCAAGCAATACATACATGACGGTACGGTTTGTATCGGAAGTGGTCTGCTCGGTGAGGAGTGTGTTGAGATGTGATGTAAATTGTTCACGATCTGCTATTTCAGAAGCTGAACGTGGATCCTGTACCGGCACGGGCGTATTGCTGACACCTGGTTCATCTGACGGTGAAATGCCGGGCAAGGAAGACAGCAGTTGCTCGCTCTTCACCTCAGAAGCGGATAGTGCGGACTTGAGTATTTCTATTTCGGCCTTCAGCGAGTCAACCGTGTTGCTGACATCTACTGGCTCAAGCAAAGTATTGTTGGCTTGTTGCTCAGCCTCTCTCAGAGTCATGACTTCCTGTTCAAGAGCCTCATGATCATGCAGTTTAGCGGCGAGGGCTTCCTGTTCGGCCCTTGAGATTTCAAGCGCTGAGTTGAGATCAGCCAACTGCCCCTCCAGGGACTGCGCATCTACGGAATCGGCTTCCCTGGATTCCTCTAAGGCAGTGCGCAACTGCCCAGCCTCTGCTTCAAGCTCGTCAGCAAGCTTCGCTCTTTCGCCGAGCATTAGATTTTGCGCCTGTGTCTCCTGCAACCTTGATTCGAGGTCAGTCAGCGCTATTTTTAGTTTTTCATTTGCCTCTGTGTTTTCTGGCGGGTCGTACTGTGATTCGTTTGCTGATCCCAGCCTTGACTGAAGTGACTCGATTTTATTGATCTTTTCCTCCATCAACTTTTTATGCAGAGTTTTCTCTGAAATAGATGACTCATGCAGAGCACGATTCAAATTCTCGAGATTTTCTGCATGCGTTCCAAGCTCATTGTGCGCTGCTTGCAAGGATTCGAGCTCACCCGAAATGTTGCTGATTTGTGCATTCAGATCGTCGCAGGTGCTGGTATGGGACACGGATTGTGCACGCATGGACTCAGACTGCGCTTCGACTTCCTCCTTTAATTGATTGATATGGCCATTCAGTTCGTCACAGGTGCTGGCATGGGACTCGGTTTCTGCGCGCATGGATTCAGACTGCGCTTCGACTTCCTCCTTTAATTGATTGATATGGCCATTCAGTTCGTCACAGGTGCTGGCATGGGACTCGGTTTGTGCACGCATGGATTCAGACTGCGCTTCGACTTCCTCCTTTAATTGATTGATATGGCCATTCAGTTCGTCACAGGTGCTGGTATGGGACTCGGTTTCTGCACGCATGGATTCAGACTGCGCATCAATATCATCCTTTAATTCAGTGACATAGTCATTAAGCCATTCAACCTCTTTACCCTTTAACTCCAGTTCTTCACGGCGCTGCTCAAGTTGCTGATCTCTGGTTTGAAGATTCTCGTTCAAATCCTGAATTGCTGTTCCCAGTCTGGCTACCTCCTGATTATGAGCATCCTTTTCCTGGATGCTGGCCTCAACCATGGAATCAAGTTCGGTGGTTAGACTGTCAACCTGCCGGTTGATGCCAGCAATTTCATTATCACGATCCTCCAGTTCCTTTTGTTGTGCCTTCAGCTCGCTGCATGCCTCATCAAACTGAACCTGTAGCTCGTCAATATTGTTAGTTAATATGTCTCTCGCACGCACAAATGCTTCCTGTGCCTGCTGGCCTTCTGCAGTGCGCTGTTCCAGCGTATCGGTCACCTCTTTAACACGGAATGACAATTGACTGATTTCCTCGGCACGTGCGTTCAAGGTGTTTTCCTGTTCGTTCGCCTGCTGCAGCAAGTTCTCCCGATCGGACTCTATATCAGTAATCTTTTTATTCAGCTGCTCTGCTTCCCGGGTATATTCTTCTTCTTTCCTGCGGCTTTTATTGGTCTCATCATTCAGGGCGTTATTGATGGTCTTGATGGATTCGTTCAGTTCGTCGATTCTGATAGAGCGTTCGACAAGTTGTTTACGGGAAGAATCAAGCTCATACAGTGCTGTATTAAATGCAGCATTGAATTCACCCGCGATAGCTGCCAAATCACTGATTGCAGGTTGTTCCATCCCGGATCCATTTTCCGGTTGATGATCCATCTCAGTTGAATTCATCTCGGGAAATACCGTACCAGGGGGCGTATTGTCAGTAATCTCACTGATCTCCGCCTGTTCACTGAGTGTCATCTCTTTCATCGTTTCATTTTTCATCATGATTTCCTGGTTCGGGTGCTCACTATTGCATTTCTGAAAGGTATCTCTTCCGGGTTGTGGCTGTAGCTGACTGGTCACTGAATCCACCATGCCAATCAGTTTGGTAATCATCCTGCTCACAGTACTGTTCTCCTCAAAATTCCCGATGTGTATTAGTGACCTGTCGCTATGACGTCTATCGACGCTCAAGCGAGATTCTTTAAACTGCATGCGGGCTCACGTTGTGCCTGTCAGACGCTGCAATAAGCCTTTTCGGTGACTGGGGAAGAGCCCCCTTAATTGCCAACACCGGGTATATGGTCTGAAAGAGAAAGACCCTGCTGCTCTCGGCGAGAGCGGAACGATCAAAGTGAAATAGTTTGAGAACAGCGAGGGCGACACACACTATATATAAGGGCGTGAAAATCATGCCGCATAATCTGGACCTACAATCGCTGAGTACCCACAGGGTTCGAACTTGAGTTACAAGATAGATGGGCTGATCGTCGTTAAGGGTGTCGATGTGATCCGGTGTCTGCGCCCATACCGATATTGCCGGCCACCCCTGCAGCGCTTGCGGGGAAGTGTTTTGGCCAACTTCAAAAGTCGGCAAAACAAAAAAACAGCGACACGGCAGGTCGCAAATAGCTACTTTGTTGTATTCTTGAAAGCCCGATTTTCTTTTCGCATAATCCAGATCAGAAGGGCAGCAAGCAGAAGTAAGGCTCCCGCTCCATATCCGACTGGGGCGTCAAAATGATAGATCGCCGCAAGCCCTGCCACCGAATAAACATAGGGCATTTTCTCGTATAGCCAATCAGGCTTCCACTTGCTGAATAGCCTCAGCATATTTAAGAACAAGTCCACCATGACACTTCTCCATTTATTGTTATCGAGTGTCCAAGAAAAATAACATTACACCTTTGTTGTACAGGCTGGGCGATGATCTTCCCATTGTACTGAAGTGCATGTGAACCCATGGGGCACTGCTTTGCTCGTTCCCCGGGCCCTATCAGCCTTCCCGCATTGGCGAACAGGTCGTCGCACTGTGCAAGGTCCCTTTAGATGATTGACCAGCGTTTAACTCTCCCGAGTTTAATCGATTTATCCGAAGTACTCAGGAACACTTATCCTGACCGATACAGCGATATGCGGCTTCTTTTGAATAGCGAGCCCGGTTATGCGCACAATAGTGCTGGTGGGAGATACCACTTAATTGTATGTACTCATTCTTAATGAGTATGTTTGAGACAATGGGGCGTTTCAAGTGTACAGGGAACGATCTGCTGTGGCGGTGATTGCCCTGGAATCCTGTTTAAGGGGCAGGAAGGTCATGTTCAAGACTAATTCGGCTGACACCACATCCTTGCAGGAATCTGTTAGGAAAAAGGATAGAAAATTGCAATACGATGAATGGCTGAAAAAATATCATGCTATGGATCGTGGTAATTGGAATTACTATGAGCATCAATATCACAGAGAATATTCCAAATACCGGTTGGAAAATAAAACTGGTTTGTTCTCTATGTATAGTCAACGGAAACTGGAAGAATTCTCCCAGGCTATGGCACAGAAGATAATTCTGGCCGCTCAATCGCCAGACAATAGTTCTTCCACGGACGCAGAAGCCGAGATTGTTTACCTGCTTCTCCATCTCGTTGATCGGCAGGTGCTCAGTCAGTTAGGCGTGTCTCGAAGAGATACAGTTTTTGATGAAGTTGCACGTATTACAATCACGACCCATACCAGAGCTGTCCTTCAGGCGGATGCGTCACAGGATGACTTAATGATCAAAGCCAAAAAGATGATGAGCACACTGAAATCAAGGCAGTCGATCTATTTCCAATGCAAGTCGCTTTTCGGTGGGTCATCTCCAAACAATGGCACTATTGTATTTGCTTTAAGTTTCTTTGTTTACAGAGCACTAGGTCATACAGACAGGAACGATGCAGACGATATCCTGACCGGTAGACGTGATATCAGTGATTCCGATATGGGTGACTTCCCTGAGCCACCAGAAATCATGGCAGCCGCACGTGCAGTGGAGTCGATAATAGATGCGCTGCAACTAGCCAGCGACCTGAAGCACCTGCGATGAAAAATATGTTAGAGCAGCAGACCTTTTATAGTAACCGTCGACATCGGGATGTCGGTATTGCCATACCTGACAGAGTCATCTGGCTATGAGGGTAATTATGTATACATACTCCAGTTTTGTGTGTGCCCATGAATGTAGCCTTTGGATTGTCACCGACATTCATATAGCTACCTTCAATAATTGGGTGGGGTGTGTGCCGCGATAGTAGGGACAGCATATGCACACATCTGCAAGATTCGGATGCCATAGCATGGTCTCATAAACCACCTACTGTAATGAGCTGCTGCTGATAAAAAGAGCGGAAAGCCCTGGTCAACGCAATTTCATAGGGAAAACTGTCTTCATTAGCTTCTGCAACCTTGAAGCGTTTTGCAACGCCTTGCGCCGACTTGCAATTGAACGCCATGAAAAACGGTTGCCGTGTCGGGACGTAGCCGATCAGGCTGTCAAACTCAGAGCCTTCCACGAGCCCGAAAATTAACAGATCAACGCTCATTTCACTGCATATTGCTGAACTCTTTTTGAATTTTCTATTGTCACGAATCAGGCTGTGGTGCTCCGCGTCCTTAATATAGCGATAATCAAACGCGATGGGATGGCGAACCGATTCCTCGACAATGCCGGTCATCAGTTGCGCCAGGCTGCTTGAGAAGTCCCGGGTTTGCGAGGGTGATGCCGAACCGTTATCGTTGGGTGTGCCCCACACGATCATCAGGACCTTCAGGGGGACAAGTGGCGGTTCGGGAACAGTTGTTGTCGCAGCTGTTGCCTTTGCAATGGTGGGTGCCGGTGCTTTGCTCTGTGGAGTACCGGGACGGGGTTTGGTCACCAGGGTTTTCACCTGGGGTGGTTGTTGCTTGATAACAGGGGCCGGTGCTGGCTGTGCGATTTTCGGTTCTACCGCTTTCGGTTGTTCCTGTTTCGATGGTGGCGGTTTCGGCGGCATGGTTTTGGGCACCGGGTCGGGTGCCGTCGCAGGTTCGGATTCACGTTGTGCTATCCTGGTTTGCCCTGCGGGCATCTGATCACTGTCTTGCCTGATAGTGCGATCAACTTCCGGGGTTACAGGATTCACTGCCATGACTGTTGTCTGTATCTCATTGCCACGGTCACTTCGTTTGGTTTGGATTCCCCGGTCCATTGTGGGTTCGGCAGTCACAAGCGTTTCGGTTACGGTCGGTTTTTGCCAGTATAAATAGACTGACAGGCCGGCGATGAGCAGGGCGCAGATGGTAGCAGTCGGCCAGAACAGGGAGCTGAGCCGGCTCCCGTTCTTCGATTGCCCCAAGGTATGACCGGGTTCACGGAGTGCGCCCAGCTGACGATCCGGTGGTTCCTGTGCAGCCGTTTCCGGCTTGCTTGTGGTATCAACCACGTCTGTACTTGTATCACTTGTCAGGGTAGGTGAAACAAATGCCGTGATTGCCCGGGTGAGTTGGATAAAACCGGCATCCTCGGTATCGCCACTCCAGTCGAGCAGTGATGCCGCCTGGATCTGTCGAAACACCAGGGGGATCTCAAGTTCTTCCAGCAGGACCGGTATCAGTCGCCCCTTGTCCAGTGCATCACTAGCTTCGGCACGTACCCAACGGGATTCCACAGAGGTTTTCGACCACAACACGATCACGCAGGTGGCCGCCTTCAGTTCGCTCTCGATGACCCTGTCAAAAGTCTTGCCCGGTAATATGGTGCGGTCCCACCAGACTTCCCAGCCCTGTTTCCCGAGGGCATCCGCAAGCTGGCTGGCACGGGTCCTGTCTTCACTGGCATAGCTCAGAAAGATGTCACGCATGAGATATTTTCCTTGTCTGGATCTCGAGTACAGGCTGTATAGTACGGGATGATGCAAAGGATCTGCAGCCCCCTGTCCACAACAAGATACGGTCAGAGCGGGCGTGATCGATGTACACATCCCGAACGAGGTCATTGGATTTGGTGCGAAACGTCTTGATGGTGGTCGGCCAGCCGTGCTTCAGGATATGCTCAAAGTATCGGGCGTTCCTGTTTGAGGTTGTGCAGGAATTTGCGGTTTTCGGCCCTGAATGCTGCCCTCACTCCAAATTCCTGTGACGGCGCATCCGCCTGATCTCGCCGGGAAGAGCCTTGATGTCTCTGCACCCATATTACCAAACGCTGATAAATCCGTATTTATACGTATTGGTTAACGCCGGAATCGGTTTTATCCTACAGACCAACTTACGTTGCCAATGTATAAGAACAAAAGGTGCTTTTAAATGACTACACCGTTAGAACAACCCTGCGCTGAAGGGCAGACGTGTTCGTCGGACTGCAAGCAATTAACGCTGCTGACAATATTATCAAAGTTGGTGATGGCGCAGGTAATAGGCATTGTTCTCATAATTATTTTATTGGTGATCTGATAGCAGGACACGTCACTTTCTGAATAAGTGGCGGGAATGGAAAATAATATGATGGCTTTTATTACGGTAAGTGTTTTGCTTGTTTTTTTATTCTGTTGCTGATATCGATTCCCCGGCGAGTAAAAAAAGGCGACTCCGAAGGCCGTATGAGAGGCTGACTGAAGCTGATGGAGAGACGGCAAGATGTATTCCGAGACTGCGAAAGTTGGCAATGTTCACGCCTCTAGCGAAAGACGGCTAGAAACCAACAGACCAAAGTGCTTTGGTACCAGTGAAGTGTTTTTCTGTGGATCCATGAAATGCCCCCGCAGGAAAGCCTGCGAAAAGCTCGTTTCCCCGTGGAACTTTGATTAGTGACACCTTCCGTCTTTGCGTTGTCACCCGGACAATTAGGAAGCACACTGGCAGGCGTTTAAACAAGACTTTCTCTATCCGTTAGTTTCCGTTATCCAGAATGGCAACAATGACGACGGTGGCAACGATAAGCAAAATTATGAGACTGGTACTCATGGCGTACCCACCAGACGCGATTTCTTCATAATTCCTTCCCTAAATAAAATTCTTATCCAAAAACTAAAGATCACACCACCATAAAAAAGCGGCGACCCACTCCGGAGGGGAAGGGGCCACCGATCCCGGGTGGTTCGAAATCTCCCGCTTGGGGCCGCCAGCGAATTAACGAAGGTCGTTGACATTGATGCACAAGTAAGCCAAACATTGGTTTAACTATGCATGGTCATCTATGCAAACCGTATGCCACGTATTGCTCGTTCGCATCTATCTGATTGCAATCACATTATGTCTTGCCACGAAACGCACGCCCATCTCGCTAGCAGGTGTGTCATGACAGTACTGTCAGAATTTGGGTGGGGACTGACAAAAGTGTCAGCGAGCGGGAGCAGGTGCAGCCTGAATGTCCTGTTTTCCTATAAGCTCGCTGACATTTTAAAACGTGAATAGTTTACAAACCAAAGAGCACCTGATCCGTTAAGCTTTAATTGTGGAAGACTAAAAGGAATATTTGCAATGGATGCACGGTCACAAGAGCCCTTTACAGGAGGACAGATGAGCCTTGAGGTTTGTAGGGACATCAAGTTACTGACGATATTGTCGAACCTGGTCGCTGCGCTGGCACTGGGCATAGTCGTTACGCTTGTCTCATCTGTCTGGATTCTGTTCACATAGCCTCAAGGCTGCGGAAGTAGCCCCCCGGGGCCTAATGCGTGGTTACTTTGCCCGGCGTGACGGTTTTGTACTGGTCTTTTTTATAGCTGGCCTGTTGGTAGGTATCGCTGCTTCCTCGACGATGCTCTCCTGCATTAGCCGATTATTGACCTGCTTTTCTGCTGTGGCCCAATCCTGTGCCGAATCACCACCCTGAAAGCCGCGTTGCTCGGCTATCAGATAGGCCGCCTCTGCAATCAACCGCTGGCGATGCTCAGTATCTATACTAACCCCGTGTTCCGGTAAACGGGTTGACTCGATTCTGGATTTTAGTTTGGCAGCAGCCTTTTCCAGCGTGGTCTCGAGCTTGCGTTCAAGTTGCTGCTCCAACTCCAGCACCTGCACCCGCAGCGTTTCCAGTTCACCCGATAATCTCTTCAGTGTAAGTTTCTCCGTCATTTTCATTTCCTCCAGTTACCTGCCACACACCTAGGCAGTGTGATGATGTATCAGTAATATATCTCACAATGTTGATAAATTTACTGCCCGAAGAATATACTCCATTTCAAACTGGCCAGATACACCAGATTCCAGTGATCTCCATAGCTACCACCACTCGCCAAGAGGGGGCTTGACAACTATTTCCGTCTGTATGGACAGGCGTTATTGTAACTGCGTGAAGCGCCCCTTGTTGGTGCAACTGATGAGTGAATGCAAACAACCTGGGAATGTCCTGTCCCTGTTCTCACCGGCGGCTAGCCGCCAGTGGTACCAAATATCACTGAGATCAGGACGGACTATGTTATACAGGATCGATAGTCCTCATATAGACGGGGTTGAATGCGGATTGAGCCTTGATAACGATGGCTGAACAATGGGTCATGCATGGATGAGCGTTATTGGCTGCGCACTCATGCTGAATTTCTCTCATCGAAAGATCTGCTAATATTCCCCGAAGTCCCCTGAACGAAAGAGTGCAAGCATAAAGATAATGACCAGAAAATCGATACAGACGCTGTTATTTGTCGGTGCAGGAGCCATTGCTCTTCTATTTGTAAAGCTGATGTTCGACATGAGCCGATCGATGAGCGAGATGACCGGTTATGTGGGCGCCATGTCACAGGATGTCAGGGAAATGCAGAATAGTATGCGTACTATGAATGACTCCATGTTGCGCATGGAGAAAAGTATCCATGGCTTGGGGCAGGCTTTCAATCAGGGAAGCAAACAGTTTCAGCAAATGAACCCGGCAGGGATGATGCAGCAGGTGTTGCCAGACAGCGGCCAGCGTACCCGTTGAGCCTGGCAATCTTTGTATACCTTCCCTTCCGTGGCTAACGAGCGCTATGAGATTCGGGTTCAACTCTTTGGCCAGGCGAAGGGTCTCTCGTCGGGTGCTGCCCTAGCGGTTAAAACATTCTGATTTATCGATGCTCAGTTTTTCTGCCTGCTCCACAAGGTGCTGTTTGGACCGTTCTCTTTGTCTGGAAAACGTGTAGGGATATATTCAGCCAGTACGATAGCAGTAGGCGTGATGACTGAAACAGGGCACTGCCTCCTACAATCCTGTCAGGGACGGCAATCGTGCGGGCCAGGGTAACAAAGTTCAAAGAATATCCTCTATAAACCATGCCGAAAACGCATGTCGACCACTGACGCCGGATTTTTTATAGATTGAAGAGGCCTGCTGTCGGACGGTCTTTTCCTGAGTACTTCTTACAATTGCAATCTCTTTCAGACTGAGGCCTTTTAAAAGCAACCAGCCAACCTCTATCTCGCTGCCAGTCAGCTGCCACTCTGAAAATTGCTGGGTAACAACGTTACCCAGTTTCTTGCGGGCTTCAAGAACATATTTTTTGGGGGGTGTTTGTGGGCTGTTTGCTGTTTCAAGTTCCTGCTGTAGAGACCTGATTTCAAGCCGCTGTTGATGCAGTCCCCACAGAAGCCAGGTAATCGCAATGGTCGAAATACTGACGACTATCACTTCTTTGACGATATGGTCAGTGTCCGCACCATGGGAGAGGTCGGCTACAAGGTCGGCGCCACTCGCGACGACCACGATGGCAAATATAAGAATTAATACGGTTTCTTTAATCCGTGTACTGTACACAATGATGAACTCTTCAAAAGCAGTGGCTTATGATATAGGACATATGCCCTATACGGTACTGGATATGGCATTGGCCCGATGATTAAATGCACGAAAGATACATAATGAGCCTTAGTTTTGTATTTAACGAGGGCATAATGATGAGTAACGAAATTCGCGTGTGGGATCCATTGGTCAGGACTTTTCACTGGGGCTTGGTGCTGGCTTTCACCGCTGCTTACCTGAGCGGTGATGAAGAAAGCAGTTTACATATCTATTCCGGATATGTTGTGCTGGGGCTTATAGCCTTCCGTGTGTTATGGGGGTTAGTTGGCAGCCGTTATGCCCGTTTCAGTAATTTCGTGTATTCACCAGGGACTGTTATTCAGCACCTGAAAGGCCTGGCGGCCAAAAAACCGAAACACTATCTGGGTCATAACCCGGCGGCTGGCTGGATGGTGATCGCCATGTTGTTGAGTCTATTTGTAGTTACGGTGAGTGGACTCAAGGTGTATGCCCTTGAGGAGGAGCTTGGACCACTGGCAGGTGAATCCCCTGCATTGACCTTTATTAGTCCTGCCTATGCAGACGATGATGATAACGAGCACGGGAAAAATGAAAATAGACACGGTGAAGATGAAGAAGCAGAGGAATTCTGGGAGGAAATACACGAAGTCTCATCAAACTTTATGTTGCTCCTTATTTTCCTGCACATTACCGGCGTGATTGTTTCCGGGCGTTTACATAATGAGCGTCTTGTTAAAGCTATGCTCACTGGGAAAAAGATCAATAAGGCGTGATACTAACGCGAGCCCAGAGTGTCAGTTAATCAGGCTGCACGGACGTGCGCTTCAATCGCACAGGGAATAGAGTATATCGGCGCCTGGACCCAAGAAGATATTGCACGCGCATCGCGTGAAGGCATGAATCCGGGAATCGAAGACAAGGTCTTAAACGATGGTCAATCAGGCCCCTTTCCGGCTTCCTGGAATGGAGGTGGGGTTACGTGGAATGCCACAGCCACGGAGTTTCCGGGTGAAGCACTGGAGGGGTAGAATGTCACAGCGATAAGCATTGGGGATCTTTGGCAGACAATCCCGGGAAGCTCGATTACGGCCGGGCTCACGTATATCCTTGAGGTCGAGGCCGTTACAGACTTGACGTGGAAACCCCGAGCTACATCGCTGATATATTCAACAGTGGGGTGCCCCCGAGTTTGATGAATGAGAAATTAAACTTGAATAGAATTATAGTAGGCGCTGACAAAACGAGATCATTCTCAATTGTCGCCGCCCCTTTTGTTCTATAGTCCATGCAGGAGTTTGATTAGAAAATGACAAGGTTTATTAATATAGTCGTTATTGTTGTTACATTGTTTGTTATAGCTGGCTGCTGTGTCTTGCCTGACGCGCCGGGCCCAATCGGAATTCCTGGATGTTGAAAGAACCAAAGTGGTCAAAGTAATTATCCTCCGGCAAAGCCAGGGGATAATTACTCGTTCAAGGAACAGTAAAATTTTGACCTTCTGTAATTGATTCTTAGCGATAATCTCAATACAGGTAATGTACTTTGATACTCTGAAAATGAGTCATTCACATGATAAGAGAGTTGTTCAACACAATAGGCCGAAATTGGAAGTTTGCAGGAAATATAGGTGGTTGAGTATAAGATTTTTGAAAATTCCTGGTAGTCGGTGGGCAAATCTCCACTTATATATAGTTCCCGGGTGCCCACCATGACGGATATGTTCCTGATCTGGTCAGAGAGTCTCGAAATAGGTGACCAACCTTGGCTGAGTGAACTGTTGGTTCTGGCAGTACTGCTGATTCTAATGTACCTGTTCCGCAATTCCCTGCGCTATTGGTGGGAGGGACGCCAAATCAGCCGGGCGGCAAAACGGCTCGGTGCCCGGATGTTGCACGATGTAAACTTGCCGGACGGCATGGGTGGTGAAATCAGCATAGATTTTCTGGTGCTGTCTACCGAGTCGATACTGGTGATCGGTGTCAAACGTTATGACGGGATGATATTCGGAGGCGCGCGGACCGATGTATGGACCCAGACCATCAGCAGCCGCAGCTACAAATTTCCCAATCCCGATAACTACCTCTTACAGCAAGTTGGCGTCGTCAGAAGTATTGTTCCGGAGACTCCGATCAGGGGCATGCATCTGTTCACAGACAAGGCCATATTTCCTTGGGACAAGCCATCCAATGTACTGCAAGTGAAGGATCTGCGCAGTAACAGCACCCGTCGTTCCAGTCTGAAAGACATTCCCGTGGAACTACAAGCAGCTTGGACACAAATCACGCGATCCCTGAACAAATAACAGGGGGTAGAATTACTATACTCGCCGTGTTCCATGCGGTATTGTTGCTGCAGCCTGATGGATTCTTGTTGCTGGCTTATCCGTCTGCACTCTACACCGGTGTGGACTAAATGGCGTTGATGTGGGTCAAATGCGCGACCTGATTTATACAGATGCACGAGCCGAACGCTGGCGTCTCCCTGTGAAGCATGTAAAGGAATGACCTGAAATATTGCTGCTATACTGGCTACAGGAGGGTGATAAGAAGAAAGGGCAAACCACAGAGGTTTGCCAGAGCCATAAGGGCAACTACTCAATCATTCTTCGGGCGCCTCGGCAAGCACGTTACTCGCAAAAGCAGTTAGGTGGTCCAATTCCACCAGCGATACCGCTTCTTACCGGGGCGTTTCTATGTGCTTTCCCACACAGATTGCCGGATATGTTGCTGCCTCATAATAAATGCCAATGCTCCGCTAGGAGAATGGCTACAAATGCAATTGCTGCTGTGATTACTACGGTCATTTCTTTCTCCTTCTCAATAGTTATAACGGCAACCACAATCCAGTCTTTAAAATGATGACGGCCATTACTTCCTGTATTTATTGTGGCGGGGTTTATTTTTCCATTTGCACTTAAGGACAATTTGCAGACCGGAAGTTATGTCATCTGTTGTACAACAAGTGGCGTAACTGATAGTTCCTCATTCGTCACTAACACGCCCCGAGAATATACACCGCAGGGTGTGTTTTCCTATGCCGGGGACAGGTTATAAATAGTTATACGATGACCGCTCACCAGGCCACAGAATAGGCGGCGCGCCTTTTTGTTGACCTGTATCAACGCCTGATTGCTTATAAAGGCGTAGCATTCCGTGGGTGGTCCATACTCAAAGTAAGGTGTGTGAATGAGGAGATATAGAAGATTTCTATTGAGAGGGAGAGCAAATCTTATTGTTGCCGCAGTCCTCGCCGTTTCAATGGCTGGTTCTGTCCAAGCAAGGCTGACAACCGGAAACGATTTGATGCAACATTGTGTAGCCTCGCCTACCAGTTTTTGTGCTGGATACATCGGGGGGGTGGTAGATACGAGTCACGCCCTGTTTTGCTTTCCTCCCGAACCAGACAAAAGGGAGATAATAAACATCACTATTATGTATCTGCGCGACCACCCCAAGAAGCTGGGCCTGTACGCTCCTAACCTGGTAATCAAGGCAATGCAAGCTGCGTTCCCATGTAAGGATGGCAGGTAGCCAGAGCAAAATCGAATATAACGTTTTTGGCAGTCAGATTAATCTTACCCACACTATAGGCCTTGCCTGACAGATAACCTCCGCCACCCTGTGAGTATTGTCCCTGTCCGCCGCGTCCATACCGGTTGAGACAGAAAGCAAGGAAATGCTCCGGTCATCCGTATGGGTGGCCGCAGCCCTTTTCAATTCCAGGTTGTTCATTGCGTAACACGCTTGGAGTTCTGCCCGTACCGAAAACTACCCACAAATTTTTCTAACGAGGCAAAATATAGAATGGCTTCGGTGGAACAGTGAGACAATTATTAAATGGAAATGCTCGTTCAAGCGTCGCAATCGAACGTGCAATCTAACAAAGCCACTCACTAAGCTTAGCTGCTGTTGTTGACGTGAGTCAGGTATACACCCTGTATGTAGTCAAGTATGCGTCAATATAGTACACAAATGATTGATGTCAGAAAGGGTTATCTTTGTCTGTTTTGTACCTGAATCACAGTTTGCATATTGTCCTTGCCATATACTTAATTTCTACCGGGTGTGGGTGAATACAAGACCTTCGGGAAATAAGCTCACTGTCCACTGTGAGTGGAAGCAAACTGCCCGGACCATTTTCATCAAGCCTCGTCCTTAAAGACTCGGGATGAGGTCAGACCGATCGCTAAACCTGTGGTTGAGGTCGGTTTATCACTGAGGTAAATATGATGCTTGAGGTAGTTCGACAAGAAGAGCTGGACAGAATTGATACCCTGCGCCTCATCGAGGCCGCTGCATACGCAAACCGCTTGAGCAGCCGACTGAAACAGAATGACTGCACTGATGAGGAAAGAAAGAATGTATTGAAGTTATTGGAGCGGCTCACTGAGAGAGTGCGCTTCCTCAAAATTGCGTTAGATCCTGCTTTTTACCGAACCAGCTGGGGTCATTAAATAGTCCTGTACCTGAGCGACACCTGCCAGCTATCCGACTGAGGCAAGAGCCGGGATGGACGTAAGCGAGAGAGTGTAACCCTGTCCATTGTGGCAGGGTTTTCTTTATCTGTTTGTACGTCAGAGCAATATACAGAGCGGGTGTTATGCCACATCCTGTAACCAGTGGCGGAACAAATGATAACTCCTAATTCGTCACTACTGCGCCCCGGGTCTTCTCTGTCGCGGGGCGTGTTTGAGTGCCTGGTGGCACAATATTGATTTGATTAGCTTTAAATCCCACCGATCCAGGTGGAAGGGCAGGCCCGAAGTGGGAGCCGAGGAGCCCGGACTGAACATAACTGGCTGTTAAATTAGTTGGGTACTAGCAGCCTGTCGGACTTAGCATCGAAACACGATTCGCCAAGGGCATCCAGTAAAAAATCATGCTCTTTTTCCTGGGCAAGAAAGAGAATCTGCGCTTGTTTTTAGGCGGCAAGAGCACCTCTATCAACTTTTCATCCCCTCAGGGCATGCATTTGTTTCAAATACCACCCAATGCAGACAAAACTCCATTCACTTTGAACGGAGTCTAAACCGCGCAGCAGAAATTGCCCGAACTCCAGCACATGTTTGATGATGCCGAACACGGTTTCCACTGTGGATTTGCGTGTGACATAAACCGCTTTTCCTTCCCGGGACTGCAACCGATGTCTCATGGCCTGGACCGCAGTGGTATTCTGAGATGGTTCGGGGGCTTCTCTGAAGCGTTCCGTTAAAGCAAGATTGTGTTTTTCTCGCTTTTCCGGGATAAAGGGAACGAGGCTCGCTTTTATGCACTTCTCGACATTGGCCTCGCTGAAGTAACCCGTATCGGCCAGAAGATTTTCAGGCTCGCCAAGGGCTTTCGGCAGATGGCCAATCGCCTCTAATTGCCGGCTCGATTTCCTGTTTATCATTGGTGTGCTGGGTAACATGCTGTCCACGATGAGGTGCGTTTTGACATCCACACCGGCTTGCGCGTTGTAGGCCTGTTCAAAGCCACCGCTGGCGGTCGGCATAATGCGTGACTCCTCGTCCGTCAGGTTGACCTGGTCTTTCTTTGGCCTGCGGCCCGGATGTCGGTGGCTTCGGCTGCTTGCCCCGCGGCTTTTTTACGGTCTCTTTTTCGAGCGCCTCACGTTTTGCCTGCTTGACTTCGAGCTCCGCCTCTAACCGATTCGCGTAATTCCAAGTCAGGGCCTTGATCCTGGTACCATCCAGGCTGATGGTGCCGAGCTTTACCAGCCCCATTGCTTCATCCACCACCAGGATCTCGACAAACAAGGCTCCCAGTTCCTTCAGAAAACGCTTTCTGAAACTGGCAATCGTGTCATGGTCCGGGTTTGTGTTGGCGCAGATATACCGGAAGGCGATGGAGTCATAGGTGGCTTTTTGGAGTACCGTTATTCTACCGGGTTATAACGGAAATTCCGACAGACTCCTAGCGGAATATTTGTAGGTGAAACCGCTCTACTCGATGGCAAGCCTAGTTCAGCCAATATTGAAGTTATACAAGATGTCACTTGCTAGGTCCCTGGTGTTTCTGATTTTGAGGAAATAAAGCATGTTTATCCTGACATTGCCTATCAATTGTTGGCAAATATTTCTCTCTTGTTTGCCAGTCGCTTTCGCTTTTCGATGAAAATGATGCGTTAGGGTTAAATGTTTTCGAGTATGATTTAATTTTCATGTGGTAGGGTTTATAACAATTCACGCAAAACGATCTGCTCAGGAAACAACTAAATGAACAAACTTGTACACAGTGTTGTAGGTCTCTTTATATGCCTTGCGGTATGCTCATATTCGGCAATGGCGCTCGACATCAACGTTGTTCACAGCGGGAACTGGCCACCCTATGCGGATGAAGATCTCCCTGAGCAGGGACTGGCGATTGATCTTGTTACCACGGCCCTGAAGAGAGCAGGCTATAGCACTCAGGTCAAGACAGCTTCGTTGAAGCAGATTTTAGAAGGCAGCAAGACTGGTATCTATGACGTTTTCGCCACGCCCTGGTACACAATGGATCGTGACCAGTACCTCGATTTCAGTCAGCCTTACCTGCAATCCTCTATCCATTTCATTAAAAGAAAAGACACGTCTTTCGAGTACACAAAGTTTGATGATCTCGAAAAAATGACGATAGGTGTAGTAGAGAACTACGCGTATGAAGAAGATTTTAACGAAGCAACGGCCATCAAAAAAATCAGTACCAGCAGTCTGACAGAAAATTTGCGAATGCTGATCGATAGGAAAGTCGACTTGACTCTGGATGATGAGCGAGTCTTGCGTTACACGATCAACCAATCGATGCCGCAGAGCATGGCGACTCTGGAAATCATTGCAAAACCGCTGGCGATGCGTGGAATCAATATCGGGGTTAGCCGAAAAAATCCCGACCATGCGATGATAGTTGCTCGCTTCAACAAGGCGATTGCCGAAATGAAAGAAGATGGCACTCACGACAGGATTGTGCAAAAACACAAAGCTCTATATAGAGCCCCCAACAAAGAGTAGCTGGGTTATTTAAGGAGTATCCAAGCATGCAAATGCTAATCGCAATTGTTCAATTCGCCCTGATGGCACTTCTTGTCTCCTGTGGGCAACAGAACTCCACCTCAGATATCGACCCCAAGCTGGGACTTGAATGCTTCGAGATCCACCGTGCCTCACTTCCGCCAGGAACGCAGTATGAAGGAATCGAGAAACTCGCTGAGAATCGACTCACGATAAGGATCATGAATGGAGTGGAGGTGGTGACCTTGGATTGCGGTCTGCACCCGGACGGGACATTACAGGGCACCGGAAAATGATCAACGGAAGATGCTGAGAAATTTTGAGGTTTCCATGCAAACATATCCAGAAATCAAACGTTTTGTTCAGGAAATACTAGGCTGTTCATGCCCAGAAGAAGTGTTTAATCAAATCGACTACCAAGAAGAAGGCGATGGCATTTCGGGGAGAAAAATCAATGTAGGTGGCCGCTTATTGATCTACATCATAACCATGGATGGTAAATCCAACATCCAAGAAGTTATTAACCCGGCGCTGAAGCAGGGAGTCGAGGAGCGTGATAAAAAAGGGCTTAATCGATTCAGGTTGGTGCTTGTGGCTTCCCGCCCGGATGAACTACGAAGCTTGGCTGAGCATGCCTTCGATAGTTCAGAATATACAGATGAAAAGACACACCTTCATATTGTGAACAGGAGTGACGTGGAGAGATGATTCAGTAGACTGGGCCAATTTCGTGTGCTGGACGTGCGCCGGATCAAAATGACCCACTTCCGCGCGGCGGGGAGGGGTACGATAAGTCGGACCTACAGTTAAAACAAACTACTGTAGGTGGGTTGTGAATAGAATTGGTATGGAAAGGTTACGAGCCATATGGTTTTTTATGGATATTTTTGCCTTAAAGAAACTTGGAGGAAAACGCCATGATTGAAGAAATTGCAGGTTTACCCGAAGGTACGTTGGGATTTAAAATTTCCGGCAACGTTACGGGCGGCGATTACGACAGCGTTCTCACGCCCGCAATAGACAAAGCCATCGAAAAGTTCGATCGCATAAGGCTTCTGGCACAGGTTGGCCCGGATTTTAAGGGTTACAGCCTGGATGCCATCTGGGACGACACCAAGCTTGGGTTGCGACACTGGAATGGTTTCGAGCGCGTGGCCGTGGTGACGGATGTTGGCTGGATGCAGATGGGGGTTAAGGCGATGGCATTTATGATGCCTTGCCCTGTCCAACTGTTTGCTAATGGTGAACTGGACGATGCCAAACGCTGGTTGAGCGAATCATTAGGGTCAATACAGGTTGACAGTGAGGGAGATGTCGTAACAGCGCGCCTGCTCGGTAAGCTTGATCCAAGTGCATACGATGGCGTCAATGAAGAAATTGACAATGTGATGAGTCGCGCTGAACACGTGCGCCTGGTGCTGGATTTGCGCGAGTTTGACGGCTGGTCCGGGTTGGCTGCACTGGGTGATCACCTGTCCCTGGTTCGCGAGCATTACCGCGTACCCGAGCGCATCGCAATTGTGGGCGATAGGGCCTGGCAGAAGATGGCTGGAAAAATCATGGCCAAATTCGTGAATGCTCAGACCAGGTTTTTCGATTCCGGTGATTACGACGGCGCTGTTGCCTGGGTTGCCGCCTGAAATCGGCCTTATTTCGCACAGTGCATACGCCACATTAGATATGGTAATTTATTCGCGCTGGATGTCAGGTCGCTGATGGTTAAATGAAAAGATTCTTCTATCTCGTGGTAGCCTGCTTGGTGTCAATCACCTTGGCTGGTTGCGTTACAGTACCAACTAAGCGCGTGCATCATTCCCATGCCCGCCAATTGGTCGCCACCGCTATTTTCACAAACTGTATGCCCTGGATACGGTACTTGAGGGGATGAATACACCGACCAAGGCGAAGGTAGAGGCTGCGATGAAGGGGCATGTCATCGCGTAAAAGGAGTTCATGGGAACCTACCAGAAATAATTCTTAACAGAGTATTGATTACCGGCCCTATTGGCATTGATTATGAGTGACTACTTTGGGCGTGCGTCGTGTAAAGGCGGCGTTCCCATTGGGTTCCACCCGGCAACCGCCCCACCCGGGAGCATCTGGCTAGGGCAGATCAACGCGTCATCCGGTACACTTTGCTACAGCCATAACCGATGGGAGTTTCCGAGCATTTGAATCTTCACCACAATCGTTCAACTCACCCTGACAGGACTTCTTGTCTCATGTGGTCAATAGAGTTCCACCTCAGGCATCGATCCCAAGCTGGGACTTGAACGCTTCGAGAGCCACTGCCTTCCGCCGGGAACTCAGTATGAAGGAATCGAGAAAAATTCGAAGAACCGCCTCATGAATGGAGTGGATGTGGTGACCTTGGTTGTGGGCTGAACCCGGACGGGACATTACGGAGCACCGGGAAATAGTTTGCGGAAGTTGCACCACACAGAGGCCTTTCTCCCACAGGAATAGGAGATTGTTGATGCTTTCCGCCTGGATAAAGATACCCTATACGATATTTGTATGTGTTCTTGTGCCTGTTTATTGGGTGGAACGGGGACCTGCGAATTTTCTCTGGTTATCAGATGTCGCGCTTTTGGCTATGGTGCCGGCACTCTGGATGGAAAACCGTTTTCTGACCAGCATGATGTCAGTTGGCGTTTTGCTGCCGGAGATCGCCTGGAATCTGGACTTTTTTCTCCGCGTGATTGCAGGTTTCGATGTAATCGGCCTCAATGCCACTGGTTACATGTTTGAATCCCATTACACGCTACTGTTCAAATTCTTTTCATTGTTTCACGTTATGCTCCCTTTACTGTTGCTCTGGATGACCTATCGGCTGGGCTATGACACGCGGGCCGTATATGCTCAGACACTGTTGGTCTGGGTCCTGCTTCCGGTCTGCTATCTGGCGACCGATCCAGAAAGGAACCTCAACTGGGTATTTGGTATAGGGAATCCACCTCAAACATGGGTGTCCGGCTCTTTATACATAGTGCTGCTGATGCTCGCATATCCATTACTCGTATTCATTCCTACCCATTTCATGCTCAAGGCAGTATTCAACGGACGATGATGCGGCGTACCCCAGTGGGTGCAAGTCACGCCAGGCCAATTTCGCGCACTGAAAGCATAAATCATCCGATTCATGTGTATCTACCGAAATAATGGTTGTCATGAATTGTGTCCATGGCTGAATGGCAGGGGTTCACCAAGTATTCCCTGCAGACCCCCATGCCCTCAACCCAGCCCTGCTCGTGTCACTGAGTCGTGACACCTTGAGTTGGACGGTCCTCGGAATTCGCCATCCATGTCCTGCTATGGGATGCACCAAGGGACTATGGATCTCTTTGTCCCGACGCCATAAGACTATGAATTTTAGAGTGGATTGGTGGGTCCGGTAGGACTTGAACCTACGACTCCGTTCCGTTTGAAGACATCATTCATGTCTCACTGGTCATGGCTGAGCTGAAAATAGCGATAGATGACGTTGAATGGATGCAAGAGCTGGGCGGCACTTGTGGTATCTATCTCATTACTGATGAACGAGACGGGCAACACTATGTGGGCTCTGCAAGCGGAAATCTTGGTTTGCTGAAGCGCTGGAGAGATTATGTGGCGACAGGCCATGGCGGAAACCAGCAGTTAATTGAGTTGTTGCAAGAGAATGGCGCTAGAGTGAACGATTTCCGATTTCCGATTTCCGATTTCCGATTTCCGATTTCCGATTTCCGATTTCCGATTTCCGATTTACATTGCTTGAGGCAATCCCGCTAGGAACCAGTAAACGAGATGCGATAAATAGGGGAAACTACTGGAAGCGGGCAATCGGCAGTAGAGTACATGGATTGAATGCCAACTAATGTATGTAAGTAAATCATGTCCCAGACATGCACAGACTGGATGTTTCACATATATGTATGTATATGGTGTGACTAGGTATACATATTCAATTTAAATATGAAGATCATCGGGATTGACCTGGCGTGGCAAAGTGAACGGAATACGACTGCACTAGCGGTTGGAGAGTTGCATGACGGGTGTCTGAGAATCACAAAGATTTATGATTCATTGGCGAGTCTCAACGATGTTAAGGGGGTGATAGAAAGTCAGGACGATGTCGGGGGGGTGGCGATTGATGCGCCCCTGATTATAGAAAATAACTCGGGGCAGAGAGATTGTGAGAGGGCTTTAAGTAAAAAGTACGGAAGCAGGAAGTCATCTTGCCATGCCTCAAATAAATCACTTTACCCAAATGCGCCAAGTACAGCTCTCGCGAACTACCTGTCAGAGAGAGGATTTGCACATCTGGGTCGCCCGAATGAGGAAAGATGGCAGATCGAATGCTATCCTCATCCGGCCATTATCGAGATTTTTGGCTTGCCGGAACGTCTTGCATATAAAAAAGGCAAGGTTGGAGAGAAAAAACAAGGTCAGGTTCAGTTGTCGAATTGTATTAATGATCTCAAGGGTTCCAACGTTTTGGCGTTATCAACAAGCGCCGAAGTGGCTGAGTATCTATGCAAGGAAAGTATTCTTTCAAAATCAGGAAAAGCCTTGAAGCAAAATGAGGATGCTTTGGATTCGATTATATGTGTGTATATCGCTGCACTGTATGCATCAGAAAAACCAGGCAGGGTATTTGGTGACGTAGAAGCGGGTTACATTTATGTGCCTGCTAGAAAATGTATCTAATCGCACGTGTCCCCGAGCCTCGACACACCGAAGTAGGATGCCCCCGGAATTCGCCCCCAATACCTCACACCAAGGGACTCCGATCCACTGGCCTCAACGACATAACGCCATGAATTTTATGTGGATGGTGGGCCCGCCAGGACTCGTGCCTGGTGACGTCGGATGAGGAGGTCTGCACGGGTCCCTGAGTCGTCAAATCCTGAGATGGACGGCCTTCGGTATTCTCCGCGCACGGTCTCTTGGTGAAGCAAAAATCCTGGTTGTTTGAGTCTTTTGCTATTCCGCGCTCTCGAATTCAGGAGCAGTGATTCTGTCTTTGTACAAATCCGCCAAGGGGCACCAGACTTCCTGAAACAGTAATCTATCTTTATCGGAATCTGATTCAGTAGACTCGATAATCTCAATCGCACGCCGGTATAAATATTCTTCCAGTTCTAGTTTTGTCGCCATCTGAATAATCCTCCGTCAGTAGTGATTTTTCATTATACGCGATCCCCTTGTCAGAATGAGCCTGCCCAAAAGTGAACTGCTGAGGGAGCTCAACCCTGTTGCCTGTGCTCGATTTAACGCCATTGTCACCTCCGGATAGCAAGAAGGCGCACCGTGACGGGTTTTCTGGTGCGTCCTGCTCTAAAGTTGCGAGTATGAACTTGCAGCCACCGGTACATGTAGGCTGGCAGTTACATCAAACAGGAGCGATGCAATGAACAGTGCGAGATACATTACTGATAAGGCATCATTAATTGACTTGCGTTACGAATATCGGGTATGGCTGATCGAAAATGACCTGTCCAAGATGTCAGCCGAGAGCCTACTGAATCGTCGAGTCTTGACTAAACAGCAACAGGAATACCTCTGGTCTTTTATCGTTCGCTGGGTTTCAGCACCGGATTGACCAGTGTAAGTCTGGGTTCAATCTTGGAGCGGCAACTTTCAGATCGTACTTACCCTTCACAGGGACTGATAACCCCGCTACCAGGACAGGGTGATAGCCGTTTCCAGCTTCATCTGGAATTAACCGAAGGGTGTCGGCAATAGCCTGAAATGAAGACCAGTGTAATAGGGATTTAAGATGAGTGTGAAAATTGATCGCAGAACTTTCTTAAAACGCTCAGGTCTTGGCCTTGCTGCGGTGTCGCTAACTTCATTGTTAGGGGGGTGCACCAGAAAATACGATCCACTGGAGTTTCCCGAGTTCTGGAAGGTGGGTAACTTTCTTCCGGTCAGTGATGAGGTGACTGTATCCGGTTTGGTCGTTGAGGGTAGTATCCCGCCGGATTTAAGCGGCTTGTATGTACGCAATGGCCCGAACGCATGGCAGGGCAGTACGGCACATTTCTTCATGGGCGATGGCATGCTGCACGGTGTGCGCCTCGAAAACGGACATGCGAAGTGGTACAGCAATCGCTACGTACAGACGCCACTGCTCTATAAAGAGCCCGGCCTGTTACTCAGTCCCCCTGCGCTTGAGGAGAATATGAGTAATGTCTCACTTATACAGCATGGCGGAAAACTATTATCGCTGGGAGAGGCGGGTTGGGCGTATGAAATAGATCCAGACGATTTGTCTACCCGGGGTGTCGCTAATTACGGGGGTGAATTACAGACCGCGATGACGGCTCACCCGAAAATTGATCCTGACACCGGAACCTTGCACTTTTTTGGATACAACGTTTTCAAACCCTACCTAACCTATCACCAGTCCAATGCTGCAGGCGAGTTGATTAAATCAGTACCACTTGAGACCAATGGTCCGGCAATGATGCATGACTTTGCGATGACCAAAAACTACGTCATCTTTATGGAGCTGCCGGTACTGTTCTCCATGGCCAAGGCAATCACAATGGACCCGTTTCCCTTTGGTTGGGATGATGATGCTGTTTGTCGTATGGGCGTACTGCCAAAAGATGGTGCTTCCAAGGACATGAAATGGTTTGATATACCGACCTGTTTTATCTTCCACACAATGAATGCTTTTGAGCAGGGAGATGAAGTGATTCTGGATGCAGCTCGTTATGATGCTTTATGGGTGAAAGGTTCCAGGGATTTTAGTCGTCCCGCTTTTTTGAGTCGCTACAGTCTAAATATGGAATCAGGTACTTCCACTGTGATCCGCATCAATGAACAGGCCATGGAATTCCCCCAAATCAACCGCCAGCATTGGGGGCGGAATTACCGTTACGGTTACAGCCTGACGATCGGTATGGAAGAGGGTCATGTCGCCTATGATCAAGCCCCCGGGTTGATAAAGTTTGATATGCAAACCGGTACAAGTCAGCGTCATGACCTTGCACAGGGTGTATTCCCCGCTGAACCGTTCTTCGTACCAGCAACGAATGCCACGGAAGAAGATCACGGCTATATTCTAAGCTATGTTTATGAACCCTCAACCAATACCAGCGATTTGTGGATTATGGATGCAGCAAATATTTCAACTGGACCCATTGCAAAAGTTAAATTGCCAGTGCGAGTACCTTTTGGTTTTCATGGCGTCTGGGTGCCGGAAGATATGATGTAAGTTTTTACATGCCGGCTGAAGCGTCCCGATCGGTCATCTGCATCATGGCTGTCCACGCACCCCCCAATGCCTCACACCAAGGGATTCCGATCCCCCGGCCTCAATGCCATAAGGCTATGCATTTTATGCAGATGGTGGGCCCGCCAGGGCTCGAACCTGGGACCAGGGGATTATGAGTCCCGTGCTCTCGTTGCCATTGCGGCAGAAAGGAGAAGAATCGTAACGGTATTTCTGTCGGCCCCTCTGCCGACCTGACCGAAATCCGAATCTGCACAATCGACACTGGGTCAGAATATATGAACATCTGAGGTGTATTCCTTGTGTGCATATTTGTTCAGGTTGCTAAACTTAAAGTCTATTGTGGCCTGCCGGGACGGTCGATGCTGAAGACGGCCCATATACATGCGAAAGCTGATCGAGAACATCGACTTTAAGCGACAAACAGAAGCTGCGAGTAAAGTTCGTTCCGGAAGTTAAACACAAATCAGGAGCCCCAGAGCATGCGAATCCACACCACGATAGTTCAATGCGCCCTTATAGGGCTTCTTTCCTCTTGTGATCGACAGCATTCCGCCTCGAATGCCGATCCCAAGCTGGGACTTGAATGCTTTGAGAGTTATCGCCTTCCACCGGGGACTCAGTATGAAGGCATCGAGAATAATGCCGAGAATCGCCTCACGATAAGGATCATGAATGGAGTGGAGGTGGTGACGTTGGATTGCGGGCTGAATCCGGACGGGACATTACAAGGCACCGGAAAATGATAAACGGAAGAGGCACTAACACAGAGGCATTTTTCTTTAAATCAGTCAGTTCTAAGCGTTCGTTATGCATCCCTCCGAAATCGAGCCATCAACAAGAACATGTTCGAATACCGGAGGGCTCTCATCATCGTAATATTGAATATAATTAGCCCAGTCATTCAACTTAGCCAAGTCACGCGCATTGCCACGGCTAGCAAGTCTGCTCCGGCGAATTTCAGGCGCACACTGTACATAGTGAACTTCTATCGAACTACCAAGGGCCGCGCTGAGTTTCGACGGCCAGTCCGGGTCTTTAATTTCCTTTGTGAAGGGACCTACAATGACCACGTCCTGAAAAGGGAGGTTTTCACGAGCTATATCGAAGAGTGTTTCGTAAATTGGTTCGCGAAAAGTGTGTTTGAAAAATTCGGAATCGCGGTCATCCTGACTATGTCCGGATTGAACAAGTGCAATTCGAACCAGCCGCTCAGTCACCGTGTCAATGTCCAACAGGGTCGCATGCCTAATAGCAGCCAGTTGCCTGGCACAGGTTGATTTACCTGAGCCTGGACTTCCGCAAACTATATAGGATGTGTACATTCTGTCGCTCAAAACCTGAACATGCAGTATCAAACAAAGAATTCAGGATGATATATTGTTTAGGCTTGTCGCAATACAAAAATTACCCCTTGGATCCAGATGCGCTATTGAAGGTGTTGGCATGATCGAAAATCCAAATTACAGATCTGCAAATGTAGATGATGGTCTCTTCATTGCTGAAATGATTGATGTTTCCTCTGATGGTGTCGCTCTGGTTGAATGGACAAAAGAGGCACAAAAGGCTAATGGGCGATCGGCACTGGATATCGGGGCTGAAATGTATGCATCAGATGATGGCGATTACAGTTACAAGAACTGCTGGATTGCAGAGGTATCGATGCGACGAGCAGGCATGTTGCTTGGTTTCCCGATGTGTGCAGGGAACCAGCCGATATCATGCCACCACCTTTTGACGGGGCCGATGTATTTGCTCCTTACAAGTACCTGGAGGCGCCTGATACATGGTATATCTGTGGTGTTGCAGTGCTTCGAGAGTTCCGCGGGCACAGTATTGGCACGGGGCTCATGCGGATCGCTCGGGAACAGGCGCTGGCACGCGGCTATAGCCGACTGAGCCTGGTGGTTTTTGAGGAGAACACCGCAGCAGTACGTCTTTACAAACGAATCGGATACGAAATTATTAATACTGCACCGATAGTCCCGCATCCATTGATTCGATATGGCGGTGATGCCTTACTGATGGTGGCTTCGGTCTCTTGATACACAGGATTCGAGGACTATCAGGTCAGCTGCCCCCGGCTATTATAGTGGCTAATCTTTAGAGTCCTACCTGCAATCAACCCAGCCACGCATCAATACAGAGGCCCTATTATTTCCCCGAGAGCTTGGATTTCGTGCAAATTTCATGCACGGGTGAAAGGCCATGTCAGCCATTCCTTATGCGGCCAACCCGCCAGAACTCACCCCCGGGGACGTCCGGATGAGTCGCTCCGATCGGCCACTCTAGACGTCCCTGGCGGCCTCCGGAATTATCCATCCATTGAGTCTTTTGCTATTCCGCGCTCTCGAATTCAGGAGCAGTGATTCTGTCTTTGTACAAATCCGCCAAGGGGCACCAGACTTCCTGAAACAGTAATCTATCTTTGTCGGAATCTGATTCAGTAGACTCGATAATCTCAATCGCACGCCGGTATAAATATTCTTCCAGTTCTAGTTTTGTCGCCATCTGAATAATCCTCCATCAGTAGTGAATTTTCATTATACGCGATCCCCTTGTCAGAATGAGCCTGCCCAAAAGTGAACTGCTGAGGGAGCTCAACCCTGTTGCCTGTACTCGATTTAACGCCATTGTCACCTTCGGATAGCAAGAAGGCGCACCGTGACGTGTTTTCTGGTGCGTCCTGCTCTAAAGTTGCGATTATGAACTTGCAGCCACCGGTACATGTAGGATGCCCGTCATTGCTCTTATGATGACTAACCGTATTGCCGAGTACGGCCCAGACTGTGTAAAAACGTGCTACTCGTTATAATCATGCCATAGCCACGGCATGAGGTAGTCATGAAGCGTTTTATCGAAGGCGAAGACCGCAACCAGAGCACGTTATTTCCCGAATGTCTTGAAGACTACATCGCAGAAGACAACCCTGTCAGGGTCGTTGATGTATTCGTTGATGAGCTTGATCTCGGCCAGTTGGGTTTCGGGCGTGTAGAGCCAAAGGTAACCGGCAGACCCGCCTACTATCCCT